>Ga0302167_10000090_pt1 | contig 52297 bp, 45 predicted proteins | sample I_Fen_N1_1_FD_193496 | JGI IMG/M metagenome (GOLD analysis project Ga0302167, IMG submission 193496) | Peat permafrost microbial communities from Stordalen Mire near Abisko, Sweden - I_Fen_N1_1 | ecosystem: Environmental > Terrestrial > Soil > Wetlands > Permafrost | place: Sweden: Abisko... | reverse complement strand
GAACGGTATCTACAATGGCTTCTGTGTTGATCATGTTGACAATTTTAACGGGACTCATTTACTTTTTTGGATCTCAATTATCGAGTTTCAGCAAAGATCTTCCGCATTTGAGAATGCAGTTCAATACTGTTTTTAACAGTTTACAACATTGGGTATCAGATACTTTTCACGTTAAGATTGATGAACAGCTAGATTATCTTAATCAGGGTTTAAGCAAGCTGCTATCTTCATCGGGTGTTATTTTAGGATTTACTTTCGGAATATTTTCAACGGGACTTGGTTTTATCGTATTTTTTATTCTTTTCTTCATTTTTATATTAAATTATAGAAGAATTTTAAACAGTTTCATCGTTACAGTTTTTAATGAAAAACATAAAGCAAGTGTACAAGAAGTGGTGAACGAAGTACGAGTTATGACAAAAAAATACATCATCGGACTTTGTCTGCAGGTGTTTATTGTATCCATCCTTACTTCTGTCGTTCTTACTATTTTAGGAGTAAAATATGCTATTCTTCTTGGAGTTTTAACGGGATTATTAAATGTAATTCCATATTTGGGAATCTGTATTTCATTGTTAATTTCTTGTTTCATTGCTTTTGCAACGGCTACTCCATCCACTTGTATTTATGTAATGATAGGTTATATCGCCGTTCATATTGTTGACGGAAATATTATTCTGCCATTTGTAGTAGGTTCAAAAGTGAAGATCAATGCCTTGTTTTCTTTTCTGGGAATTCTTTTGGGAGAACATCTTTGGGGAATTGCGGGAATGTTTCTTTGTATCCCAGCGATTGCTATTATTAAAATTATTTTTGAAAGAGTCGATGGATTAAAACCTTGGGGGGGATTATTGGGTGAAGAAGAAAAGCCTAATAAAAAGAAAAAGAGTTATAAAATATCTAAGAATATTACGCTGAAAGAGATGGATTGATTTATGAATAATCTACAACAACCATAAAAATTAAGCCCTCAAATTGAGGGCTTTTATTTTTTATCATAGAGCGCAAAGAGGGCTCATTCCGTTTGGACAACTTTCAGTACAAGGAATGTAATTCTGACTGTCCGGACAGTATCCCATAGGAGGATCAACCGGGCCTCCAGGGCCACCACCTCCACCAAGACAAGGGTCTCCAGGAGGAATTATGCAAGGACAGCCTACAGGACCTATATCGCAGATACGACCACCTCCGTTAACCTCTTTTAAATCTCCACGATTTAATTTTTTAAGATTTTTCAACATAATAATATTTGTTTAATTATAACTTGTGTAACAAATATATAAAATAACCTATTATTAAAGAAAAATATTTCATTAAAAAGAGAATTTTGTGAAATTTATTTCAAACTACTTAACGAATAAGAATTTTATTTACATTTGATAAAAATTCAACAATTATGAAAATCGTAAAATTTATTCTATGTCTGCTTTTCGGGCTTATGTTTATCAATGCCGGTCTCGACAAGTTTTTACACTACATGCCAATGCCTGCCCCTACAGCTGATCAAACAAAAATTTTCGCAGCTTTCGGAGAAATCGGGTGGCTGCTGCCTTTAGTTGGTGCCGTAGAAGTTATTGGAGGTTTATTATTTATCTTTCCAAAAACAAGAGCTTTAGGTGCCATCGTAATTTTACCTGTAATGGTCGGAATACTTTTACACAATGTTTACAGAACCCCATCTTCACCTGGAATTACAATCGCTGTCGTTTTATTTTTAATCAATCTTTGGATTATTATTGATAATGAAAAGAAATATAAAGCTTTAGTAAGCTGAAAATAACAGTAAGTGGTCAATGGTGAATTTTGCTTCGCAAGTAAATTTTTAAAATTGGCAAGCAAAACGAATTAACTATTGACCACTCACATTTTATATTTTATACAAAGGCACTGAAGCCTGTAATCGATCTTCCAACAATCAATGAATTGATTTCTTTTGTTCCTTCGTAAGAATAAATTGCTTCTGCATCAGCAACAAATCTTGCGACGTCATATTCCAACAAAATACCGTTTCCTCCCAGAACTTCTCTCGCTCTTGAAACTATGTCTCTTGTTCGGAGTGTACAGAAAACTTTGGCTAAAGAAGCATGTTCGTCTTTTAAAATACCTTCATCCTGCATTTCAGATAACCTGAAAACCATCGTTTGCATTGCAGTAAGATTGGATAACATCTCAACCAAATGTCCCTGAATCATTTGAAAAGAAGCAATCGGCTTTCCAAATTGTTCTCTGGTTCTTGTGTAGGCTAAAGCACTTTCATACGCTCCTCTTGCACAACCTGTAGCCATCCACGCCACTCCTGCTCTTGTCATTCTTAATACTTTTCCAGTATCTTTAAATGAATTGGCATTTTGTAATCTATTTTCTTCGGTTACTAAACAATTCGTTAGCGTAATTAATCCATTTTGAACGATTCTTAGCGCCATTTTCCCTTTAATTTTCTCAACAGCATAACCAAGATTGTCTTTTTCAACGATAAAGCCTTTCACTTCACCATCGTCTAAATCTCTTGCCCAGATTATAATTAAATCTGCAAATGTTGCGTTGCCGATCCATTTTTTCTGACCATTTAAAATCCAGCCTTCTGGTGTTTTTTTGCAGGTTACTGTTAAACCACCTGCTGCTCCGGAGCCGACTTCAGGTTCTGTCAATCCAAATGCTCCGATTTTCTCGAACTTCTGCATTTGAGGAAGCCATTTTTGTTTTTGCTCTTCAGATCCACAAATATAAATTGAACCCATAGCCAAACCGGACTGAACTCCGAAAAATGTAGCAATAGAAGCATCAATTCGCGCCATTTCCATCGCAATAACTCCTTCCATTAAAAATGGCATTCCGGGACAGCCATAACCTTCATAGGTTACACCGCAAATATTTAGTTTTTGAAATTTTGGAATTAATTCATGCGGAAATTCATCTCTCAACCAATAATGATTCACCAGAGGTTTCACTTCTTTTTCCATGAAAGCTCTTACTTTAAGCTGAATTTCTCGTTGCTCAGGCGTCAAAGTGTGATAAATATCGTAGAAATCTCCGTCAATTGGAGGAAGTTCTTTCTTTTTCTTATTCGGATCGAGCATTTTCATCAATCCTCCCAATTGTTTATCATCTAATTTTGAAAAGCTTTGCATCAATTTCGGCAAATCTACCTTTTGAGAAATGGCACTTAGCTGATCAAAATCTATTGATCTGAATAATTCTATCGTGTTTCTGATTTTGGAAAAAGTATTAGACATAGTTATCGTGTGGTTTTGATTTGTAAAAAATATGCAAAAATCAATCCGAAAAATAGTTCATTTCCCTTTATTTATTTTACAAAATACTGATTTATAATTAATTAAATCAACTTTTCGCTTTACAAATTTTTTACTCGCGATTTTCAAACATTACAAACGATTCAGTCTCAACTTTGGGATAAGCAAAAACATTAAAACATCTACTTATGAAAACTACTTACATCAAATTATCATTAGCAACAGTTCTTTTATTAGGAATTTATTCATGCAAAAAAGGAGAAGCCACAGCAAGTAAATACGAGCTTGAAGGTACTGCAGATTCCGCGACAGTTGTGGTTTCAGACAGTGTTTCGTCTGTTGCAACTATGAAAGTAAAAGACAAACAATTCATCAAAACCGCAGAGGTCAATATGGAAGTAAAAGATGTCTATGAAGCAACAATTTCCATTGAAAAATCTATTCAGCAGTTTGGTGGGTTTGTCACAAAAAGCAATTTGCAGAGTAATGTAGTTTCAGAAGACACTTATAACACTTCAAGCAATGATGCGATGTTAGTTAAAAAATTTCAGACTGAAAATACGATGCAGGTTCGTGTTCCGACTGATAAATTGGGAGAACTTTTGACTTTAATTAATGATAAAAAATTGTTTTTAAACTCAAGAATTATCAATGCAGAAGATGTAACCGCCGGAATCAAATACGCAGAACTGGAAGGAAAAAGAATAAAGAAAAGCAGTGAAAATATTTCTCAATTAAAAGCCAATAAAGACAAAGTGAACTTAGACGACGATAATATGTCTGAAAATAATCAACAGCAATTGGCAAATATGGACGTTGCAGATAATTTGAAATACAGCACCGTCGACATTTACATTAAAGAACCCAAACTTAGAATTGCAGAAATCGCCGTTACCAACACTCAAAACATTGACAATAAATATAAATTCAATTTCATTTATGATGCAAAAAATGCTTTTGTGGAAGGTTTTTATTTAATTCAAAGAATTGCGGTTGGATTAATTACCATTTGGCCCATTTTATTGATCGCAGCAACTATTATTTATTTGTTAAGAAAAAGAAAATATTTTAAAAAGCCTGATCAGATTTAATTAAAACTATCCTAACCGTCATGGTTATCAACATAATTTTAGATTTTACAAACCTCCATTCCAGGAGGTTTTTTATTTTTTTTCAAAAAAAACTGTAACGATTATAATACTGCCCTTACCTACTGTTTAAAGAGTAAATAATTAAAAACTTAATCATATGAAAAATTTAGTAAAACTTGGGTTCGCAGTATTATTATCAGCAACCTTTACAACGGCAAAAGCGCAAAACAGCAACCCAGAAAACAGCACACTTTGGGAAGTTTCCGGGAACGGGCTCACAAAACCTTCTTATATTGCAGGAACGTTTCATACAATGTGTAGTTCGGATTTTGAGATAAAATCGAAAGTTATGAAAGCTCTTGAAAAATCTGATAATTTCGTCATGGAGGTTAATTATACAGATCCTGCTGAAATGGCAGCCATGCAGAAAATGTATCAGACGGATAAGAAACTATCAGATCAGCTTACTCCTGCAGAAGCAAAGGAACTCGATAAGATCCTCAACGATTATGGAACAGATTTAAAGAAAATGGATAATTCAAGTTCACAAGGTTTATATTCACTTATTGCATTGAAATCTACACCATGTCCTCAAACTGAAATGAAATTTTATGAAATAGAACTTCTTAAAAATGCTATTAAAAGTAAAAAGAAAGTCCACGGACTCGAAAAAGTAGAAGAGCAATTCACATCCATAAATAATGCCTATGATTTGAAGGCTGTCATTGAGCAGTTAAAAATGGGAAAGGAATACGAAATCCTTCTTAAGAAAATGGTAGTTGCATTTAAAAATGAAGATGTAAAATCTCTTTACACCCTCTTTAAGAATGACAAAATAATGAATGCCAAACAGGAAAAAGCCATGCTTACGGACAGAAATAATAATTGGGCAGAAAAAATGCCGGAAATTATGAAAAAAGAAAGTTCGTTCTTTGCAGTAGGAGGTGCTCATCTTATGGGTAAAAACGGAGTTATCCAGCTTTTAAAATCAAAAGGATATACCTTGAAACCAGTATCAAGCCTTTAACCGATAACCAAACCGTGAAATCATCGTGAGCAATCCAACTGAAACCGCTTTTTTAAATCTCGTCAACAAGCACAAAGGCATTTTGTATAAGGCCTCGCGTATCTATGCAGATTCTTTGGAAGACCGGGAAGACCTTCAGCAGGAAATTCTTATCCAGCTTTGGAAATCGTATCAGAACTTCAAGGGCAACAGTGAATTTTCAACCTGGATGTACCGCGTAGCCATTAACACCGCCATTACTTATTTAAAAAAAGAAAAAAAGCGGACAAACAATCAAACGGATGTGCCCGATCATTTTGAAGTCCAAAACGAAGATTACAATCCTGCAAAAGACAAGCAATTGGAAGTTTTTTACGTTACAGTTCAAGAACTTAAGCCTTTAGAAAAAGCCATTATATTCTACTTTATGGAAGGTATGTCACATAAAGAAATCGGGGACAATTTAGGACTTAGTGAAGGCAATGCCCGTGTAAAACTGAACAGAACAAAAGAAAAAATACAGCAAATCATAAAAAAATCAGGCTATGAATTTTGATCGATTAAAAGAACAATGGAATAATGAAGACTCTGAAAGCGTCAACATTCCCAACAATATAGAACAGCTAAAAAAGAGCAAACATCCTATTGAAAAGATCCAAAAAAGTATGAAAATGGAATTTCCATTTCAGATTATTGCCATCATTCTTCTCGGATTCTTTCCACAACAATTAGATTTCCCTGCTTCACAACATGTTATTTATTATACCTCTTACGCCATGCTTGTGGTAATATCTTCTTATTACTTTTTCGGATTTTATAAATTTTATAAACAGACCGAACTGTATACCGGAAATACCCAAAACAGCCTCTGGAAAATATATCATGAACTGAAACTAAACATGGAAAGATACCAATCTTTCGGGTTCCTTCTTCTTCCTCACTTTATGATCACATTAGGACTGGTGCTTTATAATATGTTGGAGAAAAAAGGAGAATCTTTAGAAAATATGTCAAGCCATTATCAGCAGGTTTTGATACTGAGCGTTCTCATAGGAACTATCGCGATTGTAGCAAGTATTGTTTTATGGACAAAATATTTCTACGGAAAAAGTGCCAAACAACTTGAAAATATACTGAACGAAATAGACGAATAATTTTATAATGCTTCTTTCAAAAAAACAACAATCATTAAACCTCAGACTTGATCTGGGGTTTGTTTTTTAAAAAATTGTTATTTATAACGCTCAAATTTATCTGAGGTTTTATTTTTCCTTAAATTTGCAAATTAGAAATTTAACAACACCAAATTTTTTAGAAATTTTTATTCAAAAAATTAATTTCTAGAATTAATAATCTAAATCCCTAAGAAATATATGTTATCAAAAATAAATCCTACACAAACAAACAGCTGGAAAGCTCTTGACGAACACTTTGCAGGAAATGATTTCGAATTAAGAAGCCTTTTTCAATACAATCCGAACCGTTTTGAAGAGTTTTCATTAAAAAAAGACAATTTTCTTTTTGATTATTCTAAAAACTTAATTGATTCAAGAACGAAAGAACTTTTATTAAATTTAGCAAAAGAATGTCAGTTAAAAGATGCTATTTCTAAAATGTTTTCGGGAGATAAAATCAACGAAACAGAAGGAAGAGCAGTTCTGCATACAGCTTTGAGGGATTTTTCTGATAAAGAAATTTTGGTTGACGGTGAAAACATCAAACCACAGATAAAAAGAGTTCTTGACCATATGAAAACGTTCTCTGAAAGCATTATTTCAGGATCACACAAAGGTTTCAGCGGAAAAGAAATCACTGATGTTGTAAACATTGGAATCGGAGGTTCAGATTTGGGACCTGTGATGGTAGTTTCAGCTTTGAAACATTTTAAAACAAGATTAGACGTTCACTTCGTTTCCAACGTAGACGGAAATCATATTGCAGAAGTTGTAAAGAACTTAAATCCTGAAACCACTTTATTTATCATTGCTTCTAAAACGTTTACGACACAAGAAACAATGACCAATGCTAATTCAGCAAAAGATTGGTTCTTAAAATCTGGAAAACAGGAAGATGTAGCAAAACACTTTGTAGCTTTATCAACTAATGTTCAAGCAGTTAAAGACTTCGGAATTGCAGAAGAGAATATCTTCGAATTCTGGGATTGGGTTGGAGGAAGATACTCACTTTGGAGCGCGATTGGTTTAAGTATCGTTCTTTCAGTTGGATATGAAAACTTCGAACAATTATTAAAAGGAGCGTCAGATACAGATCAGCATTTCCAGACAGCAGATTTTGCTGAAAACATCCCTGTTTTGATGGGATTAATGGGAATTTGGTATCGTAATTTCTATGCGGCAACAACGTATGCAATTCTTCCTTACTCTCAATATCTAGACAGATTTGCAGCGTATCTTCAACAAGGAGACATGGAAAGTAACGGAAAATGTGTTGACAGAAACGGTGAATTTGTAGAATATGAAACAGGACCAATTATCTGGGGAGAGCCGGGAACAAACGGACAACACGCTTTCTATCAATTGATTCACCAGGGAACAGAATTGATTCCTGCTGATTTTATTGCGTATGCGAAAAGCCCAAATAAAGTTTCTGATCATCAGGATAAATTATTAGCTAACTTTTTCGCTCAGACTGAAGCACTTGCCTTCGGAAAGACAGAAGAAGAAGTTGAAGAAGAATTGAAAAGCGCAGGAAAATCTAATGAGGAAATTGATTTCTTGTTAAATTATAAAGTCTTCCAAGGAAACACACCTACTAACTCAATTATTTTCAATGAATTAACTCCTTTCGCATTAGGACAGTTAATTGCATTGTATGAACACAAGATTTTTGTTCAGGGAGTTATTTGGAATATTTTCAGTTTTGACCAATTCGGAGTTGAATTAGGAAAAGTTTTAGCAAACAAAATCTTACCGGAACTTGAAAATAATGAAGAAGTTAGCTCTCATGACTCTTCAACAAACGGGTTGATTAATTATTATAAAGGAAATAAATAAAAAGATAATTGATGAATGATTTGATGAAATAATGAAAGTAAAACTCATCTAAAACATTCATTTCAATATCCAAAATCTAATAAAGTAATAAAAAGTAAAATGGCACAAATTCTTGACGGATTAAAAGTATCCAAAGAAATAAAAGCAGAAATCAAGGTTGAAGTTGATAAGATCATTGCAAGCAAAAGAAGAGCACCACATTTGGTAGCAATTCTTGTTGGGAACAACGGAGCGAGCAAGGCGTATGTAAATGCTAAAGTGAAAGACTGTGAAGAAGTTGGCTTTCAATCTAGCTTAGTTAAATTTCCAAGCACGGTTTCTGAATCTGAATTATTGGAAAAAATTGAGGAACTTAATAAAGATAAATCTGTAGACGGATTTATCGTTCAGTTACCTTTACCAGATCAGGTTGATCAGGAGAAAATCATCAACGCAATCGATCCAAGGAAAGATGTTGACGGTTTCCACCCTACAAATTTCGGGAAAATGGCTTTGGAAATGGATACATTCTTACCAGCTACTCCATTCGGGATCTTGACTTTATTAGAAAGATACAATATCGAAACAAAAGGAAAAGACTGTGTTATCATCGGAAGAAGTAAAATTGTAGGAAGACCAATGAGTATCTTAATGGGAAGAAAAGATTTCCCTGGAAACTCTACGGTTACGCTTACACACTCTTATACAAAAGACATTGAAGAATATACTAAAAAAGCAGACATCGTAATTACAGCTTTAGGTGATCCTCACTTTTTAAAAGGTGAAATGATCAAAGACGGAGCAGTAATTGTTGACGTAGGGATCACAAGAGTAGATAATGATTCTCCAAAAGGATATTATTTGGCTGGTGATGTAGATTTTGACAGCTGCGCAGAAAAAGCAAGCTGGATCACGCCGGTTCCGGGAGGAGTTGGACCTATGACAAGAGCGATGTTGATGAAAAACACCATCATTGCTTATAAGACTTCAGTCTATAACGACTAATTTTAAAATGAATAAAGAAGAAGATATTTTATTAAAAGAAGGTAAAATGCTCCCTGTAATGGAGCATTTTTACACTCTTCAGGGAGAAGGAGCGCACACGGGAAAAGCATCATACTTCATTAGATTGGGTGGTTGCGACGTCGGGTGTCATTGGTGTGATGTAAAAGAAAGTTGGGACCCAACTTTGCATCCGTTGATGAATGCAGAAGAAATTGCAGAAACAGCGGCCAAACATTGTAAAACTGTTGTTTTAACAGGCGGTGAACCATTAATGTGGAATCTTGATATTTTAACATCCAAATTGAAAGAATTGGGATGCACCATTCATATTGAAACTTCGGGAGCCTATCCTATGAGCGGACATATCGACTGGATCACGCTTTCACCAAAGAAAACAGGACTTCCAAAGGAAGAAATCTATGAAAAGGCAAGCGAACTTAAAGTAATCGTTTTCAATAATAACGATCTTAAATTTGCAGAAGAACAGGCTGCAAAAGTTTCAGCAAACTGTAGATTATATCTTCAAAGCGAATGGAGCAAGCGTGATGAGATGTATCCTAAAATTACAGATTTTATTTTAGAGCATCCGGAGTGGCAGGCGTCAGTTCAGACTCATAAATATCTTAATATACCATAAAAAAAGCGTAATTTAGCTCTTCGTATCCGTTATAAAGCCGATAGATGCAAAGAATTCGATACTCTAGATATTTAAAATCGATTATTATCTTGCTAGACCTTTTGGTTATAGCGTCTATTTTTGTATTCTTTTTTGTAAGTAGGAATGAAAATTTAAAGTACAATCAGGAAACTTGGTATCAGAATGTTTTTTCTTTGGCCTTATTATTTATGTTCTGGATGCTTTTAAGTGGCAGAACAAAAATTTATAATATTCCAAGAAACTTAACGTATACCTTATTTCTTGAACGGCTCTTAATTCACTTTTTACTGTTTATTCTTGGAGTTTTGTTAATAGGAAAGGTAAGCTACAACGTATTTTTTAATTCTGATATTTACTGGCTTTCTTTTTATCTGTTTTTCTTTATATTTTTCGCCAAATCCCTTATCTATTTCGGAATCAAGTATTTTCGAAGCTTGGGTATTAATTATAGAAACATAATGTTTCTGAATGAAAACAGTTCTACGGAAATATTAAAAAATATATTTAGCGAAAGAAAAGATTACGGTTACAAAATTTTCGAATACAATAAATCTGAAGTCAATGCTCTTGAATTGGTGGAATTCTGGAAAGACAACGGAATACATACTTTATTTTTTCCATCAGAAAATTCATTTGATGAAAAGACTGAAGATAATATTTTCAGATTGGCTGAGTCTAATAAAGTTCACATTTCATTAGTTCCGAGTATCACACAAAGTGATTTTTTCCTTTATGATTTGGCCTATATTCAGACTCAACCCGTATTAAATCAGGCTAGATATCCTTTAGATTATTATTCGAATCATTTACTGAAAAGAACTTTCGATATTACTTTTTCCTTTTTTATATTAATTTTCGTTTGTTCATGGCTATTTCCAATCCTTGCTATATTAATAAAGACAACTTCTAAAGGTCCGGTCTTATTTTTGCAGAAAAGATATGGCTTTCATGAAGAGGTTTTTAATTGTATTAAATTCCGAACCATGATCGTTAATGAGGAATCCTCCACTAAAACAACGGAGGAAAATGATTCCAGAATTACTAAAATCGGTAAATTTTTAAGAAAAACAAGTCTTGACGAAATGCCACAATTCATTAATGTATTGAAAGGAGAAATGTCAATCGTAGGGCCAAGACCACACATGCTTGCCGTAGATAATTATTATAAACCAAAGATCGGAAGATATAGTTTAAGAAGCATGGTAAGCCCGGGAATTACAGGTCTTGCACAGGTAAACGGTCTACGCGGTGATTCCGGTGATAAAGAAGTTGAAATGAATAAACGTATTCTGGCAGATGCTTTTTACGTTAGAAACTGGAGTTTTGTCTTAGATGTGGTCATCATTTTGAAAACCGTTTTGCTGGTGATCACAGGAGATAAAAATGCAAAATAAAGATTTAGGTTAAGGCTAATATTGAGCTAAAATAGTTTTAATTTTAACATTAAACAGAGCTTTAGACTTAACTTCAACCTTAATCTAATTAAATAAAAAAGTCTAATTTAGCAGAATGTTAAAAAAGTTTTTTTCAGCGATAGGAGAATACATCATCCTCATGGGTAAATCCATGCAGAAGCCTCAGAAAATGAGGGTCTTCTGGAAGCTGTTCATGAGAGAAATTAATGATTTAGGAGTCAACTCTTTTGGGTTGGTTATCTTCACATCTATATTCGTTGGGGCGGTAGTTGCTATTCAGATGTATAATAACTTCCATTCTTCATCTTTCCCAATTCCACCTGCATTTGTAGGATACGCAACGAAAGCTGTATTGGTTTTAGAATTTTCACCAACCATTATCAGTCTGATTTTGGCAGGAAAAGTTGGCTCATATATTGCTTCCAGTATTGGAACAATGAGGGTTTCCGAGCAAATTGATGCATTAGATATTATGGGAGTAAATTCACCTAACTTTTTGATACTTCCTAAAATACTTGCTTGCGTTATTTTTAATCCACTCCTCATTGCCATCAGTATCGTTTTTGGTATTGGCGGAGGATACCTTGCAGGAGTTTTAACCGGAAACTGGACAAAAGCCGATTATATAACAGGTATACAAATGTTTATGCCTAATTTATTTATCTTCTATGCATTTTTAAAAACAATTGTTTTTGCTTTTATCATTGCAACAGTTCCTTCTTATTTCGGATATAACGTAAAAGGAGGTTCATTGGAAGTAGGTAGAGCAAGTACGCAGGCCGTGGTTTGGACGATGGTTTTCATTATCCTTTCAGAATTAGTATTAACCCAATTAGTATTAAGCTAATGATTGAGGTAAAAAATCTTAAGAAGAGTTTCGAAGAAGTTGAAGTACTTAAAGGTATCTCAACAACTTTTGAGAAAGGAAAAGTCAACTTAATTATTGGACAGAGTGGTTCAGGAAAAACAGTTTTCCTTAAAAGTTTATTGAATGTCTATCAGCCTTCATCAGGAGAGATCCTTTTTGACGGGAGAGACATCAATGTGATGAACAGAGAAGAAAAACAGCATCTACGTTCTGAGATCGGAACTTTATTCCAGGGAAGTGCTTTGTTTGACTCTTTAACAGTAGAGGAAAACATTATGTTTCCTTTGGATATGTTCACCAACCTAACTTTCAGAGAGAAAAAAAGAAGGGTTTTTGAGGTAATCGGAAGGGTACATTTAGATAAAGCCAACAGAAAATTTCCATCTGAAATTTCTGGAGGGATGCAAAAAAGGGTTGCCATTGCAAGAGCGATTGTAAATCACCCGAAATATTTATTCTGTGATGAACCCAACTCAGGATTAGATCCATATACATCTAATGTAATTGATGATCTTTTGCTTGAAATCACCAAAGAATATAACACAACGACAATTATCAACACCCACGATATGAACTCTGTAATGACGATTGGTGAAAAGATCGTTTATCTGAGATTAGGAATCAAAGAATGGGAAGGAAATAAAGACGTGCTGATCACAGCGGGCAATAAAAACCTTATTGACTTCGTTTATTCATCAGAGCTATTTAAAGAATTGAGAGAGTATTTACTCGAAAATCATAAAACTATTGAGAATACAATAACTAAACTAGACGATAATGAAAAAGGTATTTAGTATAGCCTTAATAGGGTTTTCTATGTTTGCAACTGCACAGATTTCTCTTGCGGGTAAGGCAAATTTAATTTTTCCAACAGGTTCGCCTTCATGGAAAAACATTTCTAACACAGCCAATGCTGCAATAGAAAATACAGGTAAAAATAATGTAGGATTTAATATCGGACTTTCATTGAAGGCTAGTCTTCCAATGTCATTTTTCCTAATGCCGGAATTATATTACACCACTTTTAAAAACGAATTTACAGATCCTGTTTCTAATACAACTTTTGATATTAAAAACAATCGTATCGATTTACCGGTTCTTGTAGGTCACAAGGTGGTTGGAGATATGTTGGGTGTATTTATCGGGCCTGTTGCAAGCTATAACTTGAGCAAAGAAGATACTTACAACGATTTCTCAGAAAATGCGAGAGATAATTTCACAGTTGGTTACCAATTCGGAGCTCAACTTGAAATCAAAAAATTGATTGTAAACGCAAAATATGAAGGTGCATTCGGTAAGGATAGCAGAAACTTCATCAATAAAGTATCTGGAGAAGAAATCAGATATGATAACAGACCCAACTTATTTATGGTTGGTGTAGGTTACAAGTTTTAATTGATTCGAAAATAACAATTATAAATAATCCTCAAATTTTAAATTTGAGGATTATTATTTTGAGCCTGAAGTTCCGCTTCACGTTTTGCAATATCTGCAGCCTGCTTTTCAAGATCTTCTTTATCTTTTTGTAGTTGTTTGAATTCTTTTTTCTTTTGATCAGCTTTAATGGCACTTCCTTTACTTACATAACCAACCATTCCGCCAATTATTAAACCAATACCAACTCCTGCCATCACTCCCATAATGTGTGGAAGTCCTATTTTTTCAACAGTAAAATCGGTGGTAAGATAAAACAGCAATGTAGAAACTGCCAAAAGGATAAGTCCCGTAATTGATAAACTCTTCATAATATTGTGTTTAAGTGATTAAATTAAAAAGCCTTACCAAATTTACTAAAAATTTAATAAGGCCTTATTCAAGATTAAAATTCTATCTTAATTAAATTTTTCCTCCCGCAGCCTTATAATATTCTAAAGCTTTTGGCAGATCTTTATTAATATCTGAAATTCTTGTTTCAGGATTTGGGTGAGTTGATAAAAACTCTGGCTGTCTGCCTCCTGTAGATGCAGATTCCATTCTATTCCAGAAAGGAACGGCTTCTCTTGGGTCATATCCTGCCATCGACATTAAATATAATCCCATTTCATCTGCCTCCGATTCCTGGTTTCTTCCATACTTTAGTAAAGCAACCTGAGAACCAATTGGATAAACCTTTTCAAAGATTCCTGCCCATTGAGAATTAGAAATTGTTCCACCTAAAATAGAACCTCCGTATTGAGCTACCATTGCCTGAGAAATTCTTTCGTTTCCATGACCGGCTAATGCGTGAGAAACCTCGTGTCCCATTACAACAGCAAGACCATTATCATTTTTAGTTACAGGTAAAATTCCTGTGTAAACAGCAACTTTTCCGCCCGGCATACACCATGCATTCAGTTCGCTGCTTTGTAAAAGATTAAATTCCCAACTGTAATTCGCAAGATCTGCAGATCTACCAATGGTTTGGTAATATCTTTCTGCAGCACTTTTAATTCTGCTTCCTACACTTACCACTCTTTTAGCATCCGTTGTCCCGCTGATTACTTTACCTTTAGACAATGTCGTTTTATATTCCTGTGCAGACATTGTTAAAATTTCCGAATTATTTGCAATCTGCAAAGAAGACCTTCCCGTAATAGGGTTTGTTGTACAAGCTGAAACCGATAGAGCAACAGCTCCGATTCCTAATAGATGTGTTATTTTCATATATTCGAGTGTTATTAATTCAAGCCTAACAATTTCTATTCCAAAATATTTTATTACAATATATTTGCATACATTTTGCTATATAAATTTAATAATTATTTTACTATCATGAAAAAGTATATTTCAATCATATTCGTCTTTGGATTTTTGTTTTTCTTTCAGAGTTTTTCTGCGCAGGATACAGATTCCAAAACAGTCGATGCATTGGTAAATTCTCAGGAGTTTACATTCCATGCAGAAAGAGCCAATCCTACCAACTACGATGTTATCCGAGTGATGAATTCTATGCCGAATTCTACCGCAACGAGAATTTTAGATCTAAACGGAAACTACACCGTTGAAATAAAAAATAATGTTTTGGATGTTGTACTTCCTTATTTTGGAAGATCATTTAAAGCAAATTATGGTGGTGATAACAGTTACAGATTTACTTCAAAAGATTTTACCGTTAATAAATCTCAGAACAAAAAAGGAAAATGGGTGATTAAGATCAAACCTAACGATGTAAATAATGTAGATGAAATCATTATAGAAGTTTATAAAAACGGAAAAGCATTTACTTCAGTGAGAAGTAATGACAGACAGCCGATTTCTTATGACGGATTTATTTCAAAAAATGAAGAGGTGAAGACTCAACCTTAATTACTCTTTAGAAAGAAATTTTTCAACAAATAATTTTGCTTCGGTACTTGGATTTGAAACCATTGTCGAAGCATTTTTTTTATGATCAAGATACGCTTCTTCTACGGAATCACTTTTCTTCATCATTGCTAAAATATATTCCTGAACCCAATATTCAAAGCGTTTTTCGGCTTGTTGAGTTCTTACGGTTTCAAAACGTTCAGTTTTCTTTTTTAAATCGATAAATTCATCAATTTTAGCATAAATTTCTCCTAAACCTTCGTTATTTAGCGCAGAACCTAGCAAAACAGGAATTTTCCAATCCTTTTCTTTGGGTGGAATAAAATCCAGCGCTCTTTTTAATTCTAATCTTGTATTTTTTGCTTTTTGAAGATTGTCCTGATCTACTTTATTAATGAAAATTAGGTCAACCATTTCCATGATACCTCTTTTTATACCTTGAAGTTCGTCACCGCCGCCAATAATTTTTAAAAATAAAAATACATCGGTAATATCGGCAACCAAAACTTCCGACTGCCCTACTCCAACGGTTTCAATTAAAATATAATCGTAGCCCGCCGCTTCGCAGATCATCATTGTTTCAAAAGTTGTGTTGGCAACACCACCCAAAAATCCGGAACTCGGGGAAGGTCGAATAAAAGCATTTTCTTCTTTGGAAAGTTCTTCCATTCGGGTTTTATCACCCAAAATACTTCCTTTATTGATGGCTGAACTTGGATCAATCGCCAAAACAGCTACTTTTTTACCATTAGAAATAGCAAGTCTTCCAAAATTTTCTATAAAAGTTGATTTTCCTGCTCCGGGAACGCCTGTAATTCCTACACGAACAGATTTTCCGGTGAAAGGCATGATTTGTTTTAATAAATCCTCGGCCTGAATTCTATGTTCGGCTTTTTTGCTTTCAACCAAAGTAATAGCTTTTGCGATCAAACGTTTGTTGCCCGACCGTATTCCTTCTATAAGCTCTTGTGTAGAAAATTTCATTAGTTCAAAAATAAGGATTAAACGGTGAATGGTCAATAGCGAATTTACTTTGCTTGTGAATTTTTTAATCTTATTTAAATTATACTTTATTATTTAGCACTAAAAATTCACCATTGACGAGTGAAACGAATTCACCATTCACATTCCCTAATTTGTATTTCTTCTAAATTAAGCGTTGTATCATCAATGAAAAAGGGAATTTCCTACATTTGTTTCAATCAAATAGTTTAAACATGAAAAAAATATTCGCCATAGCATCATTCACTGCTGTTTTATTAGCATCTTGTACGCCAAAAGCAACGACAGCAACCGCTCCGATGGCTTCAACTTCAACGGCAGAACAGATCGCTCAGGGAAAAACAATCTTTGAAAACTCATGCACAAGATGTCATAAATTACCAGACCCTACAGCACACACGTCTGTTCAATGGGTTGGAATTATGAATTCTATGGCTCCAAAAGCGAAGTTGACAGATGAACAACATCAATGGGTTTACGATTATGTTGTTTCCGTGAAAAAGTAATTTCTTAAAATTATATACACTTAAAGCCTTCATTTGAAGGCTTTTTTTATTTTAACTCAATTCCCAATCCTGATTTTTCGGACAAAATTATTTTACCGTTTTCTACGAAATTTCCGGTGGCATAATCATTTGAAATTAGATTTGCTCCATCTAAATCTGCATAATCCACAAGTCCTGCCAACACACAACCAGCGGAAATTCCGACAGTAGATTCCGTCATACAACCGATCATAATTTTATAGTTTAATTCTCGGGCCTTTTTTATCATTTCTAAAGCTGGAGTCAAACCGCCAGATTTCATTAATTTGATATTGATACTTTTATAATAAGGAATTAATTCGTCCAAGGAATCTAAATTTTGACAGTCTTCATCTGCCATCCAATTAGCAAAACCATTTTTGTTCAATATTTTATATTGATCAATCGGTCTTGGCTGTTCTAAATAGGAAAACTTTTGAACCTCAGCATTTTCCTGAAGCCAAATACAGTCTTCATCGGTAAAACTTGCGTTGGAATCTAAAGCGATATTTCTATTTAATTGTAACAGTTTTTCGACATTGTTTTTATCTAAACCTTTACATTTTACTTTAAACTTATTCCAACTACTTTTTTCAATTTTTTGGATTTGTTTATCAATATCTCCTACAGAAATCGTGATTGAACTTTCAATTAAGTTCTCTGAAGAAAGTTGATTTAATTCAATAAAACTTTTACTTTCAAGCTTTCCGAAGAGATCCCAATACGCGCAATCCAATGCAGAAAGTAAAAACGGATGAAGATTTAAACTTAATAAAAACTTGAAAAATTCTTTTGGATGAATGATTTTCTGAACCTCAATTTTAGGTTGAATTTCATTCAATTTTAAAACAAAACTTTGGAGATCGATTTGATAATAATCAATTGCCACACATTCTCCGTAACCTTTACAATTGTGATGAGATAATTCTATGAGTAGAGCATCTCTTTTGTCGTAGTTTCCGTAAGCGATTGAGAATGTTTCTTTTAACAGTAATTCTTTTATTGTGAAATTTATCTTCATATTTTAACTTACCCAATGATCAAATGAATTTACAGCAATCCATTTGCCATTGATCTTTTTATAAATTGCAGTATATCCGTTTGCATTTAAAAACCCACAAGAAATTGAGTTTTGTACAATACACATTGTTTTATCTTTATTAAAAAAAGGTACAGAAAAACTACGAATACATTTGTGTCCATATTTTTTGTCAAATTCAGTCCAAAAGTCACTATTTTTAATTTCATCCAGTTTGTGAAGTTCTTCATCTGTAGAATATTGCAATTTTTGCTTAATCTTCCTTTTATCAAATCTAAAATTAAAAATCATTTTCTCCTGATTCCTGTAATAAGCTGAATCCTTTTGTGAAAAAATCGAATCATATTTCAGAGTTATTCCGATTGGTCTTGGTTCATCATTCTCATTTTCATAAAGATAAACGCTTCTTAACGTGGTAATATATATAAAACTATTTGGTTTATTTGATGAACTATCGCTGTCAATTAATTGATTTAAAACTTCATATCTCAAATTCAAAGTTTCATCTTTTGGATGAACATTAAGTTTGGAATCATTCTTTTTACACGAAATAATTATGAATAAGAACAGAAAAATATAGTATTTCATATATTAAATTTACAAAAAAAGGAGACTTATTTCGTCTCCTCATTCTTTTTAGTTCGTTTTTTCTTCTGTATTTTAGATTTCACAAATTTTTTGCGATCTTTTATTGAATCAAGACTGCAGGATGTGAAACAATACTTTTCGGCTTCATTTAAAAATTTCAAAGCATTTGTTAAGCTTCCTCTTTTCTCGGAAAGCAAAGATCTATGAAGCCATATGACTGATTTATCAATCCCTTTAATTTTCAATGAATATCGGATCAGTTTTTCGGCTTCGCGGAAGTCTTCGTTGTCTAAAAGACATTTGATGTAATATTGTGGAACATTTAAGTTCGTCACATCGCACAGCATTGCTTCTTCAAAATAGAGCTTTGCTTTTTCGTAATCGATTAACATTTCGCTGTAGATTCTTCCCATCAGACATAAGCTGTCTGCATCTTCAGGATCATAGGACAACGCATAATTCAGCGCTTCCAGGCAATCCGGTAAGCTGTAAGGATAATTATCTAGAGCCTCGAAGTAATATTTACTTTTAGTTAAGGTCATTTTTGTAGTTTTTTAATTCGGTTTTCAGAACTTTTCTTTGTTTTTTGAAAGATTTCTCCTGATAATTCTTTTTAAAATCTGTTCCGGAAAATGTACGAATCGGATTTCCTCTTTGCACCTGCAAATGATTGTTCCAGGTTTCCTGCATCCTTTTTTGAAGTTGAATAATATTCTGTTCCATCACTTTTTCTTTTAATCTTTTGATAGACAGGTTTTTATTCTCCAATTGTGAGCGCGTATCCTGTACGAAAACACTTTGTCCCGTCGGTAAGTGCGTTGCACGAACAGCAGTATTCACTTTATTTACATTTTGTCCGCCGCTTCCCTGACTTCTTGTTGTTTGGAATTGAATATCTTTTTCATTAAAATTGATTTTCTCCAAACCTTCCAATTCAAAAACACCGATGAACCAGTTGCTTCTTTTATGCAGTTTCCGGAATGTACTTTTTCCTGTCCAACAAATGCTTCCTAACCAAGTTTTTAAAAATTCATTTAAATTTTTTGCTTTTAAAAGGATGGTTACGGATTTCAATGTCAGATTTTCATCACCGTTTTCGCGGTGTATGATTTCGTAATCTATTTTGTTATCTTTTGCTTCCTCAAGGAAAACCTTCAGAACTTTCGCTACTACCCATTGGCATTCTAAAGGTCCTCTTCCTGAGGTTATTTGTATTAATTTGTCCATTGTTATTTTGGCATTTCACTTAATCTGGGATGACCGACGGGATTAATTCCTTTTTCTAATAAATCTTTTGCAGCCATGACCGCCCAACATTTATCACTCGAATGAATATTTCTGTAAAATGAAAGTAAAACATCAGGTCTTACAACAGTAAATCCGTTTGTTTCTACGGTTTCTAAATCGTTTCTTTCAAAGAAATCAATCGTTATTCTTTGGAACTTTTCGTTTTCTAATTCGATTGTTTTCTCATACCTGCGGAAGTTTTCTTCGCTTGGCAAATGATCGTAACGCGTCCATACTTTCTGAAAACCTTCCTGCTGAAGAATCATAACGACTTCAGCTACATTTTCCTTATTTACAAAAACATCAATATCCTTGTGGTCGTGAGCGTGTTTGTATTCCGTATGTCCGATTTCAGACATAAAATGCCACGCCCATCCTCCTGATAAAATGACTTTATTTTTTAATTTTTCTAAAATTTCCAGTCCGTGTTGAATTCTAAATTCCGGCCAGACTTCACCGTATCTTTTTATGTTATGTGGTGCTCCCATTTTTTTGCTTTTTAATTATTTTTTACTCTTGTCATTTCGAACGAAACAAAGTGTAGTGAGAAATCTGTTTTTGTAGATTCTTCATTCCACTTCGTTCCATTCTGAATGACAGCGTTATCTGTCAGCCAAAATCCATCAACCAACAACTATAACCTATCAACCAGTTTATCTATCCATCCTCACAATTCTAGGCTGAAAAGTTCCGAGGATATCTACCAATTCGCTTTGGGCGTTCATGACTTCGTTGATGTCTTTATACGCCATTGGTGCTTCTTCGGTATTTCCACCTATCAAAGTGACATTCTTTAATTTTAATTCTTTTTTGATGTCATTTTGAGTGAAAAGGCTTCTGCATTCTCCTCTCGAAAAAGCTCGTCCTGCACCGTGTGAAGCTGAATTCAACGAATCAGGATTTCCTTTTCCGCGAACGATGAAACCTTTTGCCGTCATTGATCCGGGGATCATTCCCAATTCATTTTCATTGGCTGGAGTTGCACCTTTTCTATGGACGATCATTTCTCTTCCGTTGTGGGTTTCTTTCCAAGCGAAATTGTGATGGTTTTCGATTTTAGCTTTCACTCTTCCGCCAACAGCTTTCACCAATCTTCTGTGAATATCGTCGTGACAGGCCGAAGCGTAATCTCCTGCCAAGTTCATCGCTGTCCAATATTCTAAACCGAGATGTGTACTTAAATCCAGCCAAGCGAAGTTTTGCGCTTCTTTTGGCAATGGACATTGTTCTGTTGCAACTCTTGAATAGTATTGAGCAATCTCAGCACCCAATCCACGCGAACCGCTGTGTGAAAGAATTCCGAGATATTTTCCTTTTGGAAGTCCGATTTGTACGTCTTCTTCCGTTATTTCAACTTCCCCGAATTCTACAAAGTGATTTCCACCGCCAGAACTTCCCATTTGTTTGATGGCTTTTCCTTTTAACCTTTTCAAAATCGGGATCATATCGAAAGTATCTCTTTCGAAAATTTCGTGATCAATGTGAGATTTATGTGTTTCATACATCCCGAATTTGGTGTGTTCGGCAAGAGCTTTTTCATATTTATCTCTTGCTCCATCAAGATATGAAATAGGGGTATCCAAAATACTTAGGCTCATTCTGCAGCCAATATCCATCCCGACTCCGTAAGGAATTACTGCATTTTCTACTGCGAGAACTCCACCTATTGGAAGTCCGTAACCACTGTGGGCATCGGGCATCAAAGCGCCTTGTAATGCAATCGGAAGTTTCAATCCTGTATATAATTGATTTTTTGCTTCATCCGAAATATTGTTTCCGAAAATTTGGAAAGAAGTACGGTTGGCATTCAACATTCTTTTTTCTGTTTTCTTGGATGAAAGCAACGCTTCTGCAATTTGTCCGAAGGTTAAATCTTTTTCGAAATCTTCCGGACTAGTCAGAATTTCCTTTAAAAGAGATTTCACGTGATGAATGTTTTTCGTTGCAAAATTTCTTTTCATGACTTCCAAAGCGATGTTGACACTCTGATTGTTTGGATAGCCTATTTTTAATATATCTTTTCCTTTAAGTTTTAAATTTCCCATTGTTTTTGTTTTAAACATTTGTTGGACTCATTCGTCCATAAAATAATCAGCAAACTCTGTTGCGGACATTTTTTTGTAGTGAAAGTATTTTCTACTCTCGATAAGATCAATTTTTTCATCTTCATATCTTAATTTGCCTAATCCCCCATTTATTTTTTTATAAATAATTCCTTTAATTTTATCTTGATTTAAATAAGAATCTAGTTCATCTATTTCCTTTTCTAAATCTGAGTTTAAAGGTTTGTAATGAGTGATCATATACGGTTTTACTTGTAAGGTAAATCTCCATGGCTCAATGAATTCGTAGTATGTGTCATACTTTTTTCTTAAAGGATCGTATTCTTCTCTTTTCAGAAAGTATTGTTTTTCTCTGATTGTTAATACCAATTTTGGATCATTCCATTGGTAGGGTAAAAGACGACCTAGCTTCTGATCTCTCGGTACATATATTTTTCTTCCGAATTTTCTTTTTTTTTTAAAAAATTTTCGGGTTTCAGAATACATGTAAGTGTTGATCTTCGCAAGAATTTCTTCAAAAAATTCTCCATCTTTAGTTCTTTTCACATCGTCTCTTACAACAAAGAATCTTACAAATCCTTTCTGATAAGGCTTTTCCAATGGAACTAATGGAATTTTTCTTCTTGTTTCCCAAAGTTCTCTACTACGCTTATACTTTTTTCTTATCTGCTTTTCTACATCTTTTTTTATTATTCTTTTTCTGCTTCTCAGACTTCTTAATCTTGAAAACAGAAGGTTATCATTTTCCATTAATTATAGATATTAGAGGTGAGGTATGGAAGTTTGACTTCTATACGCCACATTAAATCTTTGTCAACTAATACTTTAGTTGATGAGTTCTTCAAACCTCATAAGTTTTTGAAACCTATGAGGTTTATTGGCAGAGCGATATCATTAGCCCCGATTGCAGCGACATCCTTTTTTTGCGATGGCTTGAAAAAAGCAAAGGCAAAAAAGATATAGCGGAAAGCGGGAAATAGCTCCTAAATTGTATTTAAAAATGATTTCGGGGAAACTTGAAGTTTGAATTATTGCGCAATAAAAAACCCGAAATCTTACGACTTCGGGTTTTGATATATCATTGTACTGTTATTCTAAGAGTGTACCAAACCACGAAGCCTCACCACCATAAGTGGCAAACCGAAAGGAGAATTATGATCTAATTTGAACATTGCTTCGTTGTTTTTTTATTGGTTAAACTTTATTTTCTGGTGCAAATATATAAAAATTCTTGAAAATCAAGATTTTATTTTTATTTTTTTGATATTTAGCTGTAAATAAGTCTCTTTGAGATGAAATTTCATTCTCATTACCCACAAAAGAGTATATTTGTTTCCTTATAATAAAAACTATGAAAAACACTTTATTGAGAACGTTATTTTACGTCTTCGCGGTCGCGATCCTATTCTCCTGTAATTCTAACAAAAACAGTGACATTCTGAATTATACCACAGATGCAACATTAGGATTATCAAGAGTAAATCTTAAAACAATTTCGGACAAAATTCCTGTTGAAAAAATACTAAAGGAAAAGAAAGACCTAAAAGAGGAGGAGAAATTCTTTTTGCAATTGGTCAGCAAACCTAAAGAATCTGGGATTAATATTGATAAACCTCTTTATTTTATTGTTGACCAAGGAAAATCAACATATGATCCGGATGTAAAAGCTTTTTTCTGGGTTGATGACAAGGCGAAATTCCAAAAAAGCATGTCTGATCTTACCAAAAGCAAAGTGACGATCGACAAAAAAGACTACATCTATGTAGACGGTAAATTAAGCGGAAGCATAAAAGGTGATATGGCCATCGTAACAACCGATAAGAGCTATAGTCCTTATGCAGGCGGTTATGACTCTATGAATACGCCAGGTATTGACACTTCTTCTAAACTTAATGAAAAATATTTCACAGATTTCTGGAGCCGTAAAGGAACTTCAAATTCTGCGATAAAAGATCAGGTAGATCAATCTTTGGTTGGTGATAAAGACGTTAGCGGATGGGTAAATCTTGCAGCTATTGCGAGCTATGCATCAAAAGGTTATATCGAAACACTTGCTGTGAATAAATTAATAAAAGATTCCGGAATTGGGTTCGATTTTAATTTTGACAAAGGAAAATCTGAAATGGATACCAAAACTTTCTTCAACGCAGATATGAAGAAAATTGTTGAAAAATATTACAATAAAAACAAGATCAATTACGACTTGGTGAAAAATGTAGAACTAGACAATGCTAAATCTTTCTCTATCGGATTTTTCAGTTTAGATTTTATGAAATATCTGATTAAAGAAGCTGGTTTTGAAGCTACTATCAATCATTATTTATCTTCAACCGACAAAACTTTGGAAGACATTACTTCTACTTTCACGGGAGATTATGCATTTGTAGATTTCAAATCTCTTCCGTCTGATTCTATGGATTATTACAGATCAAACAACGCGGTTGTATTAGGCTTTAATCCAAAGAAAAAGGCTGATCTTACATCTTTATTGGCTGGCCCTCTTGGTCAAAGCAAAAAGTATATGATCACTGATAATCAGGTGATTTTCTCTGAAGACAACAACGCAATTTATCAGTTCCAAAATAAAAAGGCAGGTAAGAATGCTAAACTTGATAAAAAATCGGGTGTTACAGCTTATTCTTGGTCTGATGGTAAAGAGTACAATACTAAAGAAAAACCTGCGGTGAAGATCATTGATATGGTGAACGAAACTAAAGAAGACGCTGGAAACATGGTTTCTAAAACGGTATTTACTTTAGACAAAAAAGACGAAAACGCATTGTATTATTTGATAATGAATGGATAATATTGTTTTAGAAAATATCTCTCCTAAATATTTCACTCCCAAAGATTTGGAACAGTCACAGATCTGGAAAAAGAACATCACTTTCCAGAAGGGGAAGAAATTCCTGATTGTTGCGCCCTCTGGGAGTGGAAAATCTACCTTGGCAACTGCTATTCTCGGAACCCATTTTCAGTATGAAGGCAATATAAAATACGATCAGCAGATTGTAAAAAACCTTCATCTTGAGAAAATTGTAGAGAACAGAAAAGACGGCGTAAGCTTATTATTTCAGGATGTGAGATTGATTAAAGATCTTACAATTTCTGAGAATATTTTGCTGCGTGTTTTTAATCAGGATCGAAAAAAATTCATTCCACTTATGGAAGAATATGCATCAAGATTAGGCGTGGAAAGCTTATTAAACAAGAAAGCAGAAAACTGCTCTTATGGAGAAAGACAAAGAAGCGCGATTGTGAGAAGCTTGGTGAATCCTACCGATTTTCTGATCTACGACGAATGTTTCAGTCACCTGGATATGGAGAACAAAAAGATTGCTTTTTCATTAATTAATGAAGTGTCTCAAAAAAGCGGAAGTTCAGTTTTATTTTTTGAACTGAATGAATTCCCTTTTGAGCATGATTATCAAATTCTTCATTTATAAGCTTATGAAGAAAATTTTTAACTCAATCATATTGTACGCAGGTTTGTTTATTGCATTCATTCTTGTAATTTCGTGCCTGCAACTTTACGAAAATGCCAACAGGCTTTTCGGAAGTAAAAGCAGTGAAAGCAATTACTGGCTGACTTTCAGTAAAAAACTGACGCCAGATAATATCGGAAGAAAAGAACTTCTTGGTTTTAATGAAAATGATGTTGCAAAACTTAAAAAATGGTCTGAAATAAAGACGGTTTACCCTTTTTCTGCGAATGAATTTAAAGCTTCTGCAAATGGCGGCGATTTTATTCCTTTTTATACAGATCTTTATTTTGAAGGTTTGGATTTAAAAGCGATTGATGTTCCATTGACAGACGAAGAATTTCAGGTGAAAGGAGATGTCATTCCGATTATTATTTCAAGGGAATATCTGAATCTTTATAATTATGGATTTGCTTTAAATCAAGGACTTCCACAAATTTCAGAAGATTTTGCCAAGAAAATTGAGATCAATATTAATATTGTGGTCAATAAACAAAACAAGACGTATAAAGGAAGAATGGTTGGACTTTCAGATCGAATCCATTCCGTTTTAATTCCGAAAAAATTTCTTGATTCTTTGAATTTGGCGGAAAAACCTCAACTTGCGAGTCAACCTAAAATCTATAACAGAGTTTTGGTACAGGTAAAAGATTCCGGAGATGAAGGTTTAATCTCAAAAATGAAAGAAAACAATTATGAATCTAATCAGGAAAGTCTGCGTTCTGCCAAGATAAAGTCTAAACTTTTCCTTGTTTTAAAGGCGATTGCAGTATTAGGTATTTTCATTTTTGCTTTATGCCTTTACATTATTGTTAGCTTTATTAAAATTCAGTTTTTAGAAAAACAGGAAGAAGTTTCTATTAAAAACAGCTTGGGATATTCTCCGAAAAAAATGGTGAGTGATATCAGCAGACGTTTCAGTATTAATTTAATGATTGTTTTAGCTTTAAGTTTAATTTTAATAGCTTCCGGGCAATATTTTCTGGCAAAATCCAGTGTATCGAACGGATTGTTATCAATCTATATTAATCCTTGGCTTTGGACAGCGATTATTATTATCCCGATATTGGTTTATTTCTTTGTGAAAGAATTGATTTACCGATGGTTGCTCCGTTCATGGAAAATATAAAATAAACAAATGGCTATCAAATTTTGGTAGTCATTTTTCTTTATTGTAAATGAATCAAGCTTAGGAAAATCCCGTCAATTACTTTTGTCATTCTCTTTAAATCCAATTTTTCCAACGTGTCTGTTGTTTGATGATAATTTTTATTTCTGAAAAAAGAAGTATCGGTAATCATCATCGCGGAATAGCCAAACTTCCAATAGTTTAAATGATCGGAATAATCGATTCCAGTCACAAATTTTGGAGCAGAAAAGGTTTTCGTTTTGACTTGATTGGAATCTTTAAATTCTTCAATAAAATTTTTCGCAAAATTCCCTGCTCCAATTTTTCTAACCAAAGTAATATAATCTCCTTTATTCCCATACACCCAAGAAAGAATTCCCAAAGGATAATCCTGAGAATTTTTTTCATCTTTAAAATATCCGATCATTTCTACGCTTGCCATTCCGTACACATCGATATTATTGTCTTTCAGATATTTTGCATGAATATAGCTTCCCATATTTTCAGTTCTGAAATACGGTGGTTCTTCCAAAGTATAAGCAACCAAATCTATTCTATAATTGAGTTTTTGTCCTTTAAGCATTCTTGCCAATTCCAGCAATGCTGTAACCCCGGTTGCATTATCATCGGCTCCCTGTTGATCTCCACAGACATCATAATGAGCTCCAATAATGATTCTTTTTTTGTTTTCTGTACCGAAAGAACACATCACATTTTTATACGTTTCTTCTCCGACTTTATACTCTTGAAAACTCACGCTATCACTATATTTATTAAAGTTTTGATGAATATATTCTGCAATTGTATTGAGCTGATCCAGATTTTTATAGTTTCTGAATTGTGGAGTTTTCGTAAGTGCAGTTAAATGTTCTTTAACCAAATTTATATCAGCCGGAACAGGCGATTTTTCCGCTGCTTGACATCCTCTAGAAGAATCAAAGATAAAAATACTTATAAAAAATAAACCCACGACAAGAATGATTTTACTCTTCGCAGGTTTTAGTATGTTTTTAAAATTCATTATAAATTATTTATTCACCTAAAAATCTCTTCAAAATGTCTACTGCACATTTTGGAAGATTAGTTCCAGGACCGAAGATGAAATCTGCGCCGTTGGCATACAAAAATTCATAATCCTGTTGCGGAATTACTCCTCCAACAACAATTGTAACGTCATCAGCTCCAAGCTTCTTCAACTCTTCAACAACTTGTGGAACCAAAGTTTTATGACCAGCCGCCAAAGAAGATACTCCTAAAATATGAATATCATTTTCCACCGCCTGTTTTGCCACCTCTTCCGGAGTCTGGAATAACGGAGCAACATCGACGTCAAATCCCATGTCGGCAAATGCTGTTGCTACCACTTTTGCACCTCTGTCGTGACCATCCTGACCCATTTTAGCGACCATCAATCTTGGACGACGTCCTTCTTCTTCTTCAAATTTTTGAGTTAAGGCAAGGGCTTGTCCGAAATATTCATTTTTTCCTGCATTCATGGCGTATACTCCAGAAATTGTTCTAATATTTGCTTTATATCTGCCGAAGCTTTCTTCCATAGCATCGCTCATTTCGCCAAGCGTTACTCTTCTGCGAGCTGCCTCGATACACAATGCCAATAAATTTCCTTTTCCTGTTTTTGCAGATTCTCTGATTTCATTTAAAATCTGCTCAACAGCTTCGTTATTTCTTTCTTTTTTTATTGACTCTAATCTTTCGATCTGCTTTCTCCGAACTTCCGTATTATCAATATCTAAAATCTCAATTTGAGTCTGTTTTAATGATGATCTGAATGAATTTACTCCAATAATAAATTCTTCTCCACTATCAATTTTAGCCTGTTTTTTGGCAGCCGCTTCTTCAATTCTCATTTTTGGAATTCCGGCTTCGATGGCTTTTGTCATTCCGCCTTCTTTCTCAACCTCATCGATGTATTTCATCGCTTCTTCAATCATCTGCTGAGTCAGACTTTCAACTAAATTACTTCCACCCATTGGATCTACAACATCGCAGATTCCGCTTTCCTGTTGAAGGATAATTTGAGTATTTCTCGCAATTTTAGCCGAATAATCTGTTGGAAGTGCAATTGCTTCATCCAAAGCATTCGTATGTAAGGACTGCGTTCCTCCCAACGCTGAAGATAATGCTTCAATCGCCGTTCTTGTGATATTATTAAAAGGTTCTTGTTCCGTTAAAGACCATCCCGAAGTTTGAGAATGTGTTCTTAATGCTAACGATTTTGGATTCTGAGGATTGAATTGCTTCAACAGTTCTGCCCAGATGTATCTTGCAGCTCTCATTTTAGCAATTTCCATGAAGTGATTCATCCCAATTGCCCAGAAAAACGATAATCTTGGCGCAAATTCGTCGACATTCATTCCTGCTTTTATTCCTGTTCTAACGTATTCTAAGCCGTCTGCTAATGTGTAAGCCATTTCCAAAACTGGAGTCGCCCCCGCTTCCTGCATGTGATAGCCTGAGATGGAAATTGAATTGAATTTAGGAATATTTTGTGCCGTATATTCGAAAATATCCGCAATAATTTTCATGGAAGGCGCAGGCGGATAAATGTAAGTATTTCTCACCATGAATTCCTTCAAAATATCATTCTGAATGGTTCCTGAAAGAAGTTCCTGCTTTACACCCTGTTCTTCTGCTGCTACAATATAAAAAGATAAAATCGGTAATACAGCTCCGTTCATCGTCATGGAAACCGAAATCTGATCTAATGGAATTTCATTAAACAAGATCTTCATATCCTCAACAGAATCAATCGCAACACCCGCTTTTCCAACATCTCCAACCACTCTTGCGTGATCTGAATCATATCCCCTGTGCGTCGCTAAATCGAAAGCTACAGAAAGTCCTTTTTGACCAGCCGCTAAGTTTCTTCTGTAAAATGCATTAGACTCTTCTGCTGTAGAAAACCCTGCGTACTGACGAACCGTCCAAGGTTTTTGAACATACATCGTAGAATAAGGACCTCTCAGATAAGGTGCAATTCCCGGAGAAGTCTGTGTTAAAGATTGATTTTTAACATCGTCTTTTGTATAAGATGATTTTAATTCTAATCCATCTTTTTCGAATGGATAGACTTCGGTTTGTTTTCCAGTTATATTAAATTGAGGAGTTTTGTTTTGAACTTCCCGTCTCATACTTTAAGATTTATTAGATGCCTAAAATTACACATTTTTGAAATAATAAATTAGTCTTGATAATCTTATGATTAAGTAAATTTTAAATCATATTTCTTCTGTATTAAATTTTGTTTAGAATGCTATTATAAACCCATAAATAGGACTTTAATCATTCAATAGTTATAAAATTTTATTATTTTCGCCGATTCTAAATATTATTTCAAACCATAATTAATCAAACAATGAAAAAATTATTACTTTCGGCAGCATTAATAGTTGTAAATTTTGCTTTTGGGCAAATTACTCTTGACCACGATTTTACGAATGAGTACGCTTTTACATATGTAACAGATACGCAAACATTTTATATTTCCAGAACCCCGGACAATAAAATAAAGATTTACAATTCAGATTTTTCTCTTTACAAAACAGTAAATGTACCTATGCCTACAAATTATGACAGATTGCTTTTTTGGGGCGATACATCATCTCTTGTAGCTTCCAGAAATGTTTTCAATACAGATAGCAAATTTGAATTTTTAGTAGGAATCTACAGCACGGTTACCAATGCAGGAATAAAACTTATTTTAATTAATGAAGATGGCACTTTAATCAAAGATTTTCATCCTAATACCAGTGTCTCGGTGTATGCTGAAGAATTTGAAATTTACCATGATTCTGTACAGAACCTCAATAAATTAATTGTTCATAGCCAAAATCCAATGGCAAATGGTAATAGTCTTGATTCGCAGACACAAATTTATTCATTGCCAACATCAACTTTAACATCGAAGGAAATTCAGAATAATACAAAATTATCTGCATTCCCTATTCCTACAAATAAAATATTAAATATTACAAATCCAGGAAACGGAGCAAATAAAGTACAGATTTACGATGCAACGGGAAAACTTGTAGTTGATAAATCTTTTTTTGCATCAGATAATAAGATTTCAATTGATGTAGAAAGCCTTCCAAAAGGAGTTTATATTTACAAAATTGGAAATTTAAGTTCTAAGTTTACCAAAAACTAATCTAAGTTTCATAAAAAAATCCGACTGAATATTCAGTCGGATTTATATTTTCAAAGGATTTAGAGAATTACTTTCCTAATTGCTTAATTCCCATCTCATACAAAGCGAAAGACAATTTATCTGCACTTTCACCAATGATCTGTTCTGTAGACCTTCCTGCACCGTGACCTGCATTTTTTTCAATTCTTAATAAAACAGGGTTATCACAGCTTTGTTTTTCCTGTAACTCTGCACCGAATTTGAATGAATGAGCGGGAACTACTCTGTCATCATGATCACTCGTTGTTACCATTGTTGACGGATAACAAACTTTTTTTACATTATGTAAAGGTGAATAAGATTTTAGATATTCAAACATTTCTTTGCTGTCTTCTGCCGTTCCGTAATCATAAGACCAACCTGCACCAGCCGTAAATTTATTATATCTCAACATATCCAATACTCCAACTGCCGGAAATGCTACTCTTGCTAAGTCTGGACGAATCGTCATCGTTGCTCCAACCAATAAACCTCCGTTTGAACCTCCGGAAATAGCCATATATTCTTTAGAAGTATAGCCTTTGCTTTGCAGATATTCTCCTGCCGCAATGAAATCATCAAAAACATTTTTCTTTTGAAGTTTTGTTCCTGCATCATGCCATTTTTTTCCGTATTCTCCACCTCCACGGATGTTTGGAACAGCATAAACACCTCCATTTTCCATCCAGATTGCATTGGAAACAGAGAAACCTGGCTGTAAACTTACATTGAAACCTCCGTAAGCATAAAGGATGGTAGGATTTTTACCGTTTAATTTTGTTCCTTTTTTATAGTTGATCATCATAGGAACTTTCGTTCCGTCTTTTGAAGTATAGAAAACCTGCTCTGAAACATAATCTTCAGGATTAAATTTCACTTTTGGTTTCTGGTATATCTCTGATTTTCCGGAATCTGCATTGAATTTATAAATGGTTCCCGGCGTGATATAATTTCCGAATGAGAAATACAATTCTTTCTCCGTTTTCTTTCCGCCAAAGCCACCGACAGTTCCTTTTCCCGGAAGAGCGATTTCTCTGATCAGTTTTCCTGTTTTGTCATATTGCTTCACCTGATCAATAGCATCAATCATATAAGTTGCGAAGAAATATCCGCCTGCAGAATTAACTCCAAGAACATTTTCTGTTTCAGGAATTACATTTTTCCATGTTTCAGGAGATGGATTTTTAATGGTTGTTTTTACCAAACGCATGTTCGGAGCATCTTTATCAGTAGAAATAAAGATATCATCACCGTCCGTATCAACAATATTGGCATTGATATCAAATCCTTTATTGATTTGAACAAAATCACCACCTTTTTTCAAATCTTTTATGTATAATTCGTTTCCATTGGTTGCATTTGCTGCTGAAATAACCAAGTATCTTTGATCTTCCGTCACATACGCTCCCAAATATCTTCTAGGCGTTTTTTCACCTCCAAAAATCAATTGATCTTCCGACTGTTTTGTTCCTAATTTATGATAAAATACTTTATGCTTATCTGTCATTCCGGAAAGCACGGTTCCTTCTTTCGGCTTGTCATAGCTTGAATAATAGAAACCGTCATCGCCCAACCAAGAAATTCCGCTGAATTTTACATCAACTAAAGTTTCATCAATCTGCTTTTTCGTAATCGCGTCAATGATGATAATCTTGTTCCAGTCGCTTCCGCCTTCAGAAATAGAATATCCCGCTAAAGTTCCTTTTTTATTGAATGATAACTGAGCCAAAGAAGTTGTTCCTTTCTCTGAAAATTTATTTGGATCTAAGAAAACTTCTGTTGTCTTGGTTTTATTATTTGTTCTGTAGAAAACTGATTGAGCCTGTAGACCATCATTTTTAGAATAATATGTATAATCACCTTCTTTGAATGGCGCAGAAATTTTTTCGTAATTCCAGACTTCTTTCAGTTGATTCTTGATCTGATCTCTGAAAGGGATTTTTGAAAGATAATTTTGAGTAAAATTTACCTCTTCATCAACCCACTTTTTGGTCGCTTCAGAATCATTTTCTAAATCTCTGAAAGGATCTGCCACCGCAGTTCCGAAATAAGTATCTGTCTGATTACCTTTTAGTGCTTTAGGATAATTCATTTTTTGAGAATAAAATGTTGCTGAAAACAAAACTCCAGCCGTTAATAAGATAGGTTTAAAATTCATTTCGAACGATTTTCTCAAAAATACGTAATCTGGTTTAAATAAAAAAGTTGTTTCGTTTCAATCAACTTGCGGGAAACAAAATACGTTGTACGGAGGTTTCCCGCAAGTTGCAGGACACCTCCGAAGATGTGCGGAAGTCTAAAACAAGTCTGTTTGTAACCTTTGTAAAATGTATTTTATTTCCCGCAATGTTGTTTTTAACTTCTGCAGTCCGTCGGAGGTTACAAACATGCCCGCGACAGATTTTGGAAATTCATATCAACAAAAAAAAGCAGCCTAATCCGACTGCTTTTATGATATAATTTGAATGATTATTTACCCGAATTGATATTTTTAAAATAGAAATTATTCAGTTTCCATAGGAGTTCCTGAGGGCCACCGTTCCAGTAAAACACGTCACTCCCTTTATAGATTTGGTATAAATTAAACTTCTCTGAAAGTGAAATTTCTTTATCTGCGTTCACCAACTCATTTGTTAAACTTTTAAGATATCCTTTTAATTGTTTAGCACTGATTTTTTTTACATTTTTAAGATCTATGATGGTAACCTTGGTAGGAACTTTAATCATTACATCATAAAAAACTTCCGAAATATCCTGACTTTGAGAATAGTCATTTCTCATCGTTTCCATATTTTTTATGGTGAAGGTGGCTGTTTTGTACCTGTCAAACAAAGCAATAAAATAATTTTTAGCATCCTGGCTGCATTCTTCACGAATATTTTCGGAAAATCCTGAAAGAAAAAGATTTGTTAACCCTTTTATTTCTTCCTGATAGGCAGTTTCTGTATTATTTTTATAAATCCCGTCTTCTCCAACAAAGTTTTTAAGATAAGTATTGAGGTTGTTTAAAGCATTTTCGTCATGCTTCACAAAAGTATCAAAGTATAATCCGAATACTTTATCGGGTTTTAAAACAGTTGATTGAGCGCTTAAGTTTTTGACACAAAAAATTAGCATTAAAAACAGCATACCTTTAATTCGTCCCATAGTGTTTATTAGTTATTTTGAAATTTTCATAGTTTTTATGGCCAAAAAAAGCTCTTGAATTCACAAGAGCTTGATTTATTTTATTTACGTATTAGTAATTTTCTTCTTCACCTTTCATCTTCTCGGCGTTTTCTGCCATGATCACGGCATCGATCATTTCAGATATATCACCATTCATATAGGCATCAAGATTATACATCGATTTGTTGATTCTGTGATCGGTAACCCTTCCCTGAGGATAGTTGTAAGTTTTGATCTTTGCAGAACGGTCACCTGTAGAAACCATAGATTTACGTTGTGCAGCAATATCTCCGACAGATTTCTGTACTTCGATGTCATATAATTTGGTACGAAGCATTTCCATCGCCAATTCTCTGTTGGCCAACTGAGAACGCGCCTGCTGACATACAACCACCATTCCTGAAGGTTTGTGGGTTAACTGTACTTTGGTTTCAACCTTGTTTACGTTTTGTCCACCCGCTCCACCTGAACGTGAAGTCTGCATTTCGATATCGGCAGGATTTAATTCAAAATCGATTTCCTCTGCTTCCGGTAAAACAGCAACTGTAATTGCAGAAGTATGCACTCTACCTTGAGATTCTGTTTCAGGAACACGCTGTACACGGTGAACTCCGGACTCAAATTTCATGACTCCATAAACACCGTCTCCTTCAATCTTTAAAATAAGTTCTTTATAACCTTTTGCGGCTTCACTAGAATCTGTTATTTCGTGCTTCCAACCTTTAGTCTTAAAGAACATTGCGTATGCTCTGTACACATCTTCCACGAAAATTGCAGCTTCATCTCCACCGGTTCCGGCACGAAGTTCTACGATTACGTTTTTATCATCAGTTGGATCTTTAGGAATCAAAAGCACCTTCAGTTCTTCTTCCAGACCTGGAAGTTTGCCCTGAGCTTCTACTTTTTCTTCTTTAGCCATATCGACCAAGTCTCTGTCTGAACCATCAGCGATGATTTCCTCAGATTCTGCGATATTATCTAAAGCGCCTTTGTACTGATCGTAAACTCTTACAATTTTTCCTAAATCGCTGTATTCTTTATTTAATGAAGAATATTTTTTTTGATCTGAAATTACATCAGGCTGTATAATAAGGTCTGCCACCTCATTATATCTTTGTTTTATAGCTTCTAGTTTTGGAATTAACGACTTAGACATTGTAGAAATTTTGTGGATGCAAAGATAAGAATTATTAATTCAATACTCAATAGTCTTTGGATAAACTGTAACTATTTGATATGTATCATTTTGTCTATAAATATGCTAGTCCTTTTGTCTTGAAACAAAAGAACGAAAAATTCAAGACTGGAAATTTTGACTAAAAATTATAAATTACTCCTAAAATCCCCAAAACTCGCACGAATTCTAAATTTGTTCCTTGATTTTATATTTGTCTCGTGCTCAAACAGTGGGAATTTTTTAACGGATTAATTTCTAATTTTCTTAACGTCAAAACTTCCTAGGTCGCTTCTACACTTCTGACTTAGAAAGCTTTTTATCAATCAAATACAAAACAATTCCCAACGCTACAATTCCTAATCCGATAAGACTTTCTTTAGGATTATGAATAAACGTAAAGTATAAAATATAGACACTGAACAACATAAATACGGTCGGGAAAACATAGAAAATATTAGATTTAAATATTTTCCTCTGACTTTTTTTAAGAAAGAAAACCGTAGAAATCGCCAATGTTGCAAACAATTGAAGAATAAACGAAGTGTAGACAAAAATTTCTTTAAAACTTCCTGTCAGGATAATTAAAGTGGCGATAACCGCATGTGCAAAAATGGCTCGTACCGGAATTCCTTTTTTATTATTAACCGATAAAGATTTCCATAACTTATTTTCTTTAGCAAAAGCCTGCGTCAATCTCGAACCAACCCACAAATATCCACTGATTGTTGCGACCAATTGTAAAGCAATAAAGACATTCACTATTTTTCCAAAAGAATGGCCAAGCATATTGTTCGCTGCCTCTCTCATGACATCTTCTTTTCCTGCCAATTGGTGGATCGGAGCATGTTTCAGCATAATATAATTGATCAAAATATAGCAAACCGTCACGAAAACCGTTCCTACAATCAATGCTTTGGGAAGATTTTTTTGAACATCTTTAATTTCTCCTGCAATGTAAGATGCAGAATTCCAGCCTGTGTAAGAATAGGTTACGAAAACTAAAGAGGTTGCAAAGGCGGGAAGCATCATTTCGTCTTTCCAACTGTCGGTGAAACTTAGGCTATTTCCAATTTGAGGTTCTGAAAGGACAACGCCCAAAATAATCAGGACAACAATAAAAGCGACTTTAATAAATGTAAAAAAGTTATGAAATCTGCTCGAAGCCTTTAAACTAAAAGATAAAGACAACGCCACCAAAAAGATGACGACAATCGAAAACCAAGTTCCAAAAGTGAAATCAAAAGCGGAAAGATATTGTGACATCGCCAATGCCGCTAGTGCAACTGGTGAAGAAAACCCAATAATCAAAGAAATCCAGCTTACTAAATAACCCAAAAGTGGATGATAGGTTTCTTTAAGATAAATAAAATCTCCTCCGTTTCCTTTAAAATGAGATCCCAATTCGGCATAACAAAATGCTCCAAATAGAGCCAACACACCGCCAATCATCCAAAGCAGAAAAATACTGTACGTATTAGTAACATCTACCAGCTGAAACCCTAAGGTCGTAAAAATCCCCGTCCCGATCATATTGGAAACAACGATGGCGACTGCTGTTTTCCAGCCTATTTGATGTGAAGTAGTGCTCATTTTTATTATAGATGCTAGATTTTAGACGTTAGATGTTACATTAAAATCTAGATATTAAATTTATTCAATTAAAAATTAAAGTTAACTCTTCCGAAGAAATAACTTCCCAACGTTCCCATTTGAACCGGCGCGTATTTGAAAACTCCGTAATAAGAATTCTCGTAGATCTGCAGATCAGGGAAAACATCTAATAAATTGTTGGCTCCAATCGTAAGGTTTACATTTTTAGTAATATCATAGCCAACGCTTACATCTGTAACAATTTTAGGAGCAAATTCCTGAACGCCACCGAAAGGATAACCGTCTCTGATGACCTTACCAAAATACGTATTTCTCACCAAGAAATTGAATTTACCAATCCCGTAATTCAAACCTAGTGTCGCTTTTGCTTTAGGAGAAAGAGTTTCAATAATATTGATTTGATCCGGTCCAAAAAATTCGTTTTGAGGCGTTCCTAAATTTTGAGGAAAATGGAAATCTGTGATTTTAGTTTCGGTGTAATTTCCTGCTAAATTGATGTTTAAATTCCCACCTGCTAATTTCCAGTCGTAAGAAACAACCAGATCAACACCTTTTGTTTCCGTATCAATCGCATTGGCGAAGAATCTTCCACTTTCTGCGATATTATTTTCACCAACCAACTCAGGATCAGATAATCTTTCATCCGTGATATTGCTTGTGATAACAATTCTGTCCTTTACTCCAATCCAATATCCATCCAATGTGATGAAAAGTCCTTTGGCCGGTTTTAAAGTAAATCCAAGACTTGCATTGACAGAAGTTTCCTGCTTTAATTTATCAAAACCAAGAACCTCAGCCGCTTTACTGTCAGTAGTAAAAATTCCTTTTCTTACAATTCCAATTCCGGAAGTTGAAATATCTGCATACGAGTTATTAAAATATTGTTGTTGCAACGAAGGCGCTCTGAAACCTGTTCCCACCGCTCCACGAATCGCGTAATTTTTTATAAATTCATATCTCACCGCCAATTTTCCATTCAAAGTATTTCCGAAGTCGGAATAATTTTCAAATCTTGCAGCAGCATCAATATTTAATTTTTTATCTAAATCATAAGAAACATCCGCATAAACAGCGGTAGAATGTCTTGATTTTTTTAATGCATTGTCAGGAGAAAAGCCCATAAATGACTGTGATCCACCTGCACCAATGACATCAGAATCAGGTGTGGTAGACGTCGCTATATTTCCATAAATGTCATAAGTTGCGTAAGATGCTTCATCTCCGGCCTTGATTTGATATTGCTCAAATCTGAATTCTCCCCCGAAAGCAACATTGAAATTATTTAAATTTTTAGAAACATCAAGATTGATGGTATTTTGAAGAAAACTGTGCGCTCCTGCATAAAAACTTGTCGGAGATTTTACACCTAAAGAAGCATTATTGGTGTTGTTAACATTATAATTGAATGTATTGCTTCCGAAAGTATTACTCAAATCAAAAAGCCAGTCGTTTACATTGTATTTCGTTCCGACAGCATAAGAAAGATCGTACACCTGAGATTTTAAATTAGCCTGAAAACCATTTGGATAAATTGAAGAAACAATATTTGAAGTTTCGCTCGGAAGTCTTCTAAAACCGAAACCTTCACCTTCTTTTAAACTGAATCCTCCAAAAGTATAAAGTTTAAAATGATCATTAAAAGGATATTCTGCATTGAAAAATAACTGAGCCTGTTTTATTTGAGCATCCCCGATTTGGAAATTGAAATCATTGCGGGTTAAACCATTTTGAGCAATTAAAGCATCATCATAAGACCTTGAAATCTGGCTGCCTGTTCCACCACTGACACCAGGATTATATTCATCCATACCGTATGCGAAATAATTCCCGTAGTTTCCTGATGCAATCGGAGAAACATTTGGAAGAGCTATTCCGTTTGCAGAAATTGTTCCGTTATTGTTGACAACATTTAAATTTGATTGATCATAAATAATCAAATCGTGATTCTGCGTTCTCGTTGTTTTCCCTCTCTGGCTTAGTTGCAACGATAAATTGATATAACTTTTATCTTTTCCTAAAGAAGTTCCGTAATTGACTGCTCCCTGATAGGTTTCGCCGTCATTTCTTCCTGATAATCCGTAGTTTAAACTTGCGGAAGCGCCAATATCTTTTTTAAGAATGATATTAATAACGCCTGCAATGGCATCAGAACCATATTGCGCTGCTGCGCCGTCTCTTAAAACCTCAATTCTGTCGATCGCGATCACAGGAATTGTGCTTAAATCCGTCCCAACAGAGCCGTTTCCGACTGTATTTTGATAATTAACTAATGATGTGGTGTGTCTTCTTTTTCCATTCACTAAAACTAGAACCTGATCGGGTCCCATTCCTCTCAATGTCATCGGATCAATATGTTCTGTACCATCAGAAGCAGATTGTCTCACTGCATTAAAAGATGGAATTACATAATTTAATAGATCCTGAACCGTTGTTTGAGGTGCCGATTTTTGTATTTTTTCAATATTGATAACATCTACCGGAACAGGTGTTTCCAGTTTTGTTCTTTTAGCATTTCGGTTTCCGACGATAATGACGTCTTCGATTTGTTTTTCTTTTTCCAATTCCTGAGCCGATACGAAAACCGCTCCAAGCAATAATACAGATATGCTTAGTTTCTTCATCTTTTGTTTTTTGCAAAATTAATAATAAACCCGGACGGACAAAAATCCGCCAACAAAGATTGTCAAGAAATGGAATGAATATTGAGAATATTGACTTCACTTATCTTCCCCCAATTGGGTTGGAATTAGCACCTTTACACATTGAAAATGTGCCGGTTGCTAAGGTTTCACAGGGCCAAATCCCTCCACCTTTCTTGATAAATCTACGGCAAAGGTAGACTAATAATTTTAATTGGCAAAAATTGTGAATTTTTTAAAGATGAATGGTCAATGGTGAAATGTGAATTTTATTGTAAATGAAAAAGAGAGGCAATTTTCATTACCTCTCTTCTGTTTAATTATACATTATGTTTCTCTTATTTAATAATCATCTTCTGGATAGCAACTCCGGTTTCAGATTTTAAATGAACCAGATAGATTCCGGCAGTATAATTAGCTTTTAATTCATAAGTTCCGGACTCATTTTTAAGCTTAATAGAATCCATTTTTTTACCACTCATGTCATAAATTATAATTTCGCCATTTTTGGCTTTATGATAAATTAATTTCGCTAAACCGTTTTTAACAGGATTGTCTGCAATTTGAAGTGATAATTTATTTTCAGCGTTAGCATCAATTGTAGATAAAGTTCCGGTATAATTCCCAAAAATTCTAAATTCTCCCGGCTGAAGATTAATTGGAGCCGTTGTAGAAGAAACTACTGATACTGTGTTATCCAGTAAATTTTTCCATTGTCCAGTGTATGGGAAGTAAGGCACAACATCTTTTGCAGAGGTATCGTAATTAGCTATAACGACAACATTCTGAACAATACTCGCCGTGTTATCGTACACATAAATTCTAGTAATTAACCCATTCGGATCATTGGTAAGATTGTTTGATTCTACAGAATATGTTTTTGATTTAAATACAGGATACAAGCTTCTAAGGTTGATAATCTGAGCCCAAGTATCATAAACCGCCTTTCTGTTTGCATTGGTGTCATATCCTAAAGAAAAAGCAATAGGCTTCTCATCTGTTCGGCAACCGTTGTTGATAGATCCGTCTCCACATCTGTTGATGCTGAATTCATAACCCAATTCACCAAACTGCCAGATCATTTTCGGACCGGGAATCGTGAAGAATGTTGCTCCGAAAGTTTTCATTCTATTCAAAGCTGTGTTTAGATTTTTAACATCGTAAGCTCCGTTTACAGCTCCGTAAGAAATATTTTTAAACATTAATCTTTCTTCATCATGGCTTTCTCCATACCCAACTGCATGCATATTGGTGAAACCGTGAAGTGTGTGATTCATTCTGTCAAAGTTGCTATTTTCTTTATAGCCCATCGTATTTTGGTTGTATGCGCCATTTTGGTTATTCCAAAGCATTACGCCTTTTCCTTCTGCAACTCTATAATTTGCCCATTGCTGCTCTTCTGCATCAGTTCCTAAATGTTCGAAAATCATATAAGAATTCGGATCAATTGCCCACTGTTTATCAGCATAATATTTCATGATGTCTACTCTGTCCTGCTGATAAGCATTCGTACAGGTTTCATCATTTTCAGAACAGCTTTGCGTGAAACCTTTCGTAAGATCCCAACGGAAACCATCGATATGATATTCTGTTAACCATTGTTGAAGCGTTCTTTCAACGTAATATTTAGTTGACGGACTTGTATGGTTAAAATCATTGAAAACATTATACGAATGTTTCGGAACTGTATTAAAATATGGGTTATTTGGAGCTACATCACCGTAACCGTCTCCATCAGGATCAATATTCCAAAGTCTTACCAACGGAGAACGTCCTGTTGCATGATTAAAAGCGACATCTAGGATCACAGCAATCCCGTTGTAATGACACAAATCAACAAATTCTTTGAATTTTTCCGATGTTCCGTACGCCTTATCTAATGCATAATGGAATGACGTATTGTATCCCCAAGAAAGATTGCCCTCAAACTCCATAATTGGCATCAATTCAATTGCATTGATCTTTAAATTCTTTAAATAAGTAATTTTATTGATTAATGACTGCCAGTTTTTTTCCTGTGTAAAGTCTCTCAATAATAATTCGTAAACAACAAGATCTTCTTTGTTGGGTCTCTGGAAGCTTGTAGTCTGCCAGTTATACGGAGTCTGTCCTGTTTTAAACATAGAAACCTCAAAGCCCTGTCCTGCAGGAAATGGAGGTAAATTCGGGTAAGTTGTAGCCGAGATCCACTGATCGTCATAAGAAGACAATATTTGCGGAGAAAAAGGATCTGCTACTTTTCTAAGATCGTTGGTCCTGTATTGAAAGGTATATAATTGAGAAGGCGTAATATCTGTTAATTCAATCCAATAAAGATCAGGATTTGTGGTATCTCTTTTCATTAAATAAGCATCATTCACAGCCCAGTTATTGAAACTTCCGATCACATGAACGAAATTTTTAAACGGAGCATACAAAGCAAGTCCAACTCTGGTATTATCTGTTGGATGATAGTTGATTCCCTGCTTTATCCATGTCGGAATTGCTTCAGAAACAACATTTCTTGGCGTTTGTAAAATGAACGTTGCATTTTTTGTATTTGAGTTTGCATCTGTTGCAATTAATTCCATATTCGCATCTGCAGTTACGGTATAACTGTAAGAATATGAAGTAGAAGGCGTTGAAGTAGAATTTACAACAGTTCCATTGGCTTTCAACTGAAATGTTGAATTAACATTAGTTGTAGCCGTCACATTAACAGAATTTCCCACCGGAACCGATGTCAAACTGTTCGCTAAAGGATTGGTTAAATTTAAATTTAAAACACCAACATTTACAAAACTATCTACCGTCTGGTGACTTCCCGTTTTATCTTTCAACAAAAAACCAAATCTTCCGATTCCTGTTCTGTTATAAAATGCTGTCGGAGTAAAAGTTAAAGAATACGTATCTGCTGTTGAATTATAGCTTAATTTATTTAAGTCATTAGAATCTCCCCAACTCCCATTGGTAGGGCAATCCTGACTATTGCTGTAATTCGTATCTAAAGACCACGTCCAGATATAAACTGCATTATTGGCAAGTCCCCACGCAGACTCATCGATCTGACTTCCGGGTATGGTTAATGTAATCTGATCCGTCTCATTGAACGGATTTGGTGTAATTGTATAGCTTATCTGCCCAAAAATAAGGACTGCCATAAACAAAAATACACTCGAATAAAATTTCTTCATAAAAATTGTTTTTTTCTAGTTAGTACGATACGAATGTAAATTAATTTTTGAGAATTATTTATATTTTAACCCAAAAACATGCATTTTAACGATTTAAGTATTATGCATTGACGAGTATTTTTTATACCCTAAACTTTTTAAGTTGAATTATTGTCTAATTCACTCTTGAGTTTGTCCGCTTTATATTCTTTCCAATGGTTTTGAGTGAATCCTATTTCTACTTTTGAACCATCAAATTTAAAAACTCATTAATTATGCTTATCAAATCAAACAATCAACAGATTTATTTTATTAAAAAATATATAATCAGCGCGATCCTTATTTTAATTTTTAATATTGGAAACGCTCAGGAAGCGAAAAGTTCTTTGGGAACTTTAAAGCAAATCAACGCAGGTGTTTTGAACATTGGTTATACAGAAGCCGGCTCACCCAACGGCACTCCAGTGATTCTGCTTCACGGATGGCCGTATGACATTCATAGCTATGAAGAAGTTGTTCCTTTATTGACAGCGAAAGGTTACAAAGTAATTACTCCTTATTTAAGAGGTTTCGGGACGACCCGTTTTCTTTCTGATAAAACCATGAGAAACGGTCAACAAACAGCGGTTGCGAATGATATTATTTCTTTAATGGATGCTTTAAAAATAGACAAAGCGATTATTGGTGGATTCGATTGGGGCGCAAGAACAGCAGACGTGATGGCGGTTCTTTATCCGGAAAGAGTAAAAGGTTTGGTTTCCGTGAGCGGATATTTAATTACTAATCTTGAAGCTAATAAAAACCCTCTATCACCAAATGCAGAATTGGGTTGGTGGTATCAATATTATTTTTCTACAGAACGTGGTGAAAAAGGATATAAAGACAATATGTATGAATTCAATAAATTAATTTGGAAAACTGCTTCACCATTATGGAATTTCAGTAAAGAAACGTACGATCAAACGGCACAATCTTTCAACAATCCGGATCATGTTTCGATTGTTATTCATAATTATCGTTGGAGATTGTCTTTAGCAAAAGGAGAAACAAAATATGATAAATTGGAGCAAAAACTTCAATCAAGACCTAAAATCAGCGTTCCTACCATTACAATCAGCAGTGATTTTGATGGTGCTGCGATTGACGGAAAGGCTTATGAAAATCAATTCACAGGAAAATATTCACATAAAATCTTAAAAGGAATCGGGCACAATGTTCCGCAGGAAGATCCGAAGTCTTTTGCAGATGCAATTATTGAAGTTGATGGGTATTCAAAATAACTTCACTTTTTAGAATGTCTTTTTTACACTTCAAATTGTCTGTTTCACTTATTTTATGATTTCATACAATTTTAAACTCAACTAATTTTGACCTATAATTTTAAAACCAATTAATAACAATTAAATATTTTCAAAATGGAAAACAATCAAACTTTACAAACAGAAAACGTATTATACACAGGAAAAACTCATACAACAGGAGGTCGTGAAGGGTTTTCTAAAAGCTCTGACGGAAACCTCAACATAAAACTCTCAACTCCGGGTGGAAATGAGGCAGGAACAAATCCGGAACAGCTTTTTGCAGCGGGATGGTCTGCTTGTTTTATCGGAGCGCTGGGAATTGCAGCGAGAAGAAGAAAAATCAGACTTTCTGCCGAGACAGCTGTAGACGCAGAAGTTGATCTTTGTATGAGTGACGATGCTTATTTTTTACAGGCTCGTCTGAATGTAAGTCTTCCGGGAATCGATGCCGAAACTGCAAAGTTATTGACCCAAGAAGCGCACCAAACTTGTCCGTATTCTAAAATGTCAAGAGGAAATATTAATGTAGAAATTAATATTATTTAAAGATTAATTCCAATTATTTAAATAAAACCCGCTGCGTATTTATCATACACAAAGGGTTTCTGCAATTTAATAATGAACTAATATGTAAAAACAAAAGGCCTTAAAAAAGCCTTTTGTTCATCAATCAAATATCTATGGACTTTAGTTTTTGCTGATTTTTTTTGAGAAAGTCTGTCCGTTCTTTAATTTCAATTCTACAATGTAAATTCCTTTTGGAAGTCCTTGCATATCGATCTGATCATTAGAGAATCTAACATTAATTTTCTGCCCTACAACGTTCATCACATTTACATTTTCAATCGCTGAATCTGTTTTGATGTAAAGAATTCCGTTGGTTGGGTTGGGATAAATTCCTACTGTATTAAGTTTAATATCTGAAGTACTTAAACCTGTAAAATCTTTAATACATCTTACAGAAGCGCCCTGACCTCTTGGAGCCCCAGAAGATGGATTGGCGATGGTAGTTCCTACATAAAGATATTTTCCGCCTGTGGTTGCTACATCTGAACTCCAGAAATAACCTCTTTGTCCTACATAGGTAAATCCGCCATCTGTATTGCCTCTATAACCACCTGCCGGCAATTTTAATTTACTATTAAAAGCTGAAGTCGGATTGCTGATAGACGCTGCGTTTACAGCCGATGTCCAATCTGCCTGAGAAGGCATTTTCCAGCCCTGTCCGATTGCTTTACAAGGATCTGCTCCGATTGCCTGATTTACTGCTGAAGCGTTATTCGCTGTCCATTGGTCACTTGAAGCGTTTCCACCCCACCATGAACTTGCACTGGAACCAATAATAAATGAATTAACTCCCACCAATGCACTTGGATTATTAGTTGAAGGAGCATTAATAATTGATGAATTTCTTGCCTGATGACCGTCATCCCATCTTCCCCACTGGAAAAGATCTCCATAAGAGTCTGCATCTGCCTGAGAAGTTGCCACCTGCGCACTTCCTAAATTTTGCTGAAGCCAAATTTTTCCGTCTGATCCTCTTACCGTTGTATACGTTACAGGCTGTCCTTTATACGTAAAAGTAACACAGCCTAAATCACCAATACTAGTTCCCGGATCTGTATTATTACAAAGCAGAGCTGTGTTGCTTAAAGAAATTCTTTTTACTTTTAAACCTCCGTCTGTATAAGCTAAAACAAGATAATTTTTTGCTTTATCGATAGCCAGATCATTGTAAGTTGCCTGTCCGTCAGAAAGGAAATTTCCTCCTAAAGTTCCCCAAGTTTGAGTTGAATTATCTAATTTATAAACTGTATTTCTCAGTAAGTCATCATTTTCCCAACGGCTTGCTACCACGTAAGGCTCGCCAGCAGAAGTTACTGCAATGGCAACATGCTGAACACCTCCTGAAGAAAAATAGGCATTTCCTAACTGTACCCAAGAAGTTCCGTCAAATTTCTTAACATTTACTTTTCTTGAGTTTGCAGAGTTTGAAACATAAGCAACGTAAAGATTATTATTCGCATCAATTGCTATATCTGATGTATAACTTTCTCCTGAAGATGAAGCATCTACAATACTTCCGCCCGTCAATATCCAGTTGTCAGAAGTAGTTGCAGTCGTTGTGTTTTCGTATACTCTTACTCCACTTGCTACGTTACAAGTATACACTTTGTTATTCGTTCCGATTACCATTTCAGCAAATGAAGCTCCACTAGAGAAACCTGTATTTCCTACCTGCTCCCAAGTTCCGTTCACATAACGCTGAACCGTTCCTGAATTATGAGTTCCAAAAGTGAATAATACATTCGACGGAGATACAGCAGAAGCATGATAATTAACCGTACTCGTCGTTGCACTTGGCAATTGAGACCAAGCAGTACCATTAAACTGACGAACTTCTAATCCCGTTCCCTGATTTGTATAATAAATATTACCTGAACCATCAACAGATAAAGAGTTGTACAACGCTATTCCTGATGTAATTCCGGCACTTCCTCCGGCATAAGACCAAGAAGTTCCGTTGAATTTCTGTACAGAACCTTTTGTTACTGATGAATCATAATAAGAAATAAAATAATTTCCCGAATTGTCTACCACCAAATTATTGTGGCTCGTTCCTGCTGCCGAAATCGGTTGCACCGATCCAACATTCTCCCATTGCTGTGCGTATGAGTAACTTCCTGCGATAGTAAGCAACCCTAATCCCACCCCAATTTTTTTCATCGCAAAATATAAATTTCCGAACATAATGAATATTATTTTTATTTATTCTAAATTTAATTTAATTTTGCGCAAAATTAGTTGACATCTTTAACCTTGAGTTATCATTTCCGAACTTTTTGTTATCTGATGCCTGGCTTTCTTTTTAAATTGTACCATGCCCGTAAAAACCTGTCGTATGAAGAATCAATCTAAAAATGGATTATTGTTCAGATCCGAAGACATTAAAATCGTAATGCAGGAAGACTCGTGCCCCGACAAGTTTTCAAGATCGAATATGATCGAGGGTAAATCGAGTTTTAATCTTATTTTTTTACTGAGTCCGAATATTAATTTGGAGGCTCAGGATTGTGGTACGCACTTTAAATTCAAGAAAAATCAATATATTCTTCATTATTCACCCCAAGAAAGTACGGCTGAACTTTGGACAGAAAATCAGGAAGTTTTAAAATATCTTCAAATTCAGATCAATTATCAGTATATATTTAATCTGATTAATCCTGAATCTAATCGAGAAAGCGCAGAGATTCTGGAAAATATGATTGAAAACAATTATATTTTTCTTCACAAAGAAACTCCTCCGAATATGACTGTAGAAATGCACATCATTTTAAGGGAAATTGTAAGTTATTCTAAAAGAGGCGTGATGCAGAAATTATTCATTGAAGCGAAGATCATTAAACTTCTGATTTTAATTTTTGAACAATTCAATGAAAAAAATACGATTGAAACTTCACCAAAAACGCCATCAATTATTAAAAAATTCGTTGATGAAAATTTTCACAAGAATATAAAAGTTGAAGAAATCGGAAAGCTGATAGGAATCAATCAGAACAAAATAAGAAAAGAGTTTAAAGCTCAATATCACATTACGGTAACAGATTATCTATCTGAATTAAGAATGCTTAAAGCTAAAAAAATGATCATCGACAAAGAAATTATGATCAAAGAAATCGCTATTGAATGTGGTTATGAATACGTTCAAAACTTTACAAGAGCATTCAAAAAAAAATACGGAGTTTCTCCTGAAACTTTAAGAAACGGATAAAAACAGAAAAACCACCTAATAAATTAAGTGGTTTATATATGTTGTTTTGCTTTGATATTACTTTTTCAGAATTCATGTGAAAAAGCAATGACAATCAATTAATGATGTCCGTGACTATCGTGTAAGAAAGGTCCATTTCCTTTAGGGTTGCTGAAGATCACTTCTACTCCCTTCTGCTCATTCAGTTCTTTTCTTCTGATATCTTCCGGATCAAAAGGTTTTACTTTACCGAAGTATTCCATCAAACCTTCACTTAACCACATTGGGATTACCAATCCAAAAAACATAAAGATACACCAGAATCCTACAAGGAACATTGTAACAAAGTAGATTGTCCAAAGGAACTGATAAAACGGCCAAAATGCTGATAACATCATTTTTCTTATATATTTTAGGCAAAAATAGAACTTTTTTCTTTTTTAAACAAAAGATCAGCGCCCTATTTTCATTATTTATTTTTATTTTAAACTAATTGATGGAGAAGTTAGATATTAGATGTTAGAAATTAGACTTATAGTGGATGTCAGGATTTCTTTAATCAATATCATTAACATCTGCTTATTTAATGGGCAAGATTTGCGAAGAAATCATTTCCTTTATCATCGGTGATGATGAATGCAGGGAAATCTTTCACCTCAATTTTTCTTACTGCTTCCATTCCTAATTCAGGGAAATCGACAACCTCAACAGACAAAATATTGTCTTTTGCCAAGATTGCGGCAGGTCCACCAATCGAGCCAATGTAGAATCCACCATATTTATGACAAGCGTTAGTAACATCAGCTGTTCTGTTTCCTTTTGCCAGCATCACCATGCTTCCGCCATGACTTTGGAATTCGTCAACGTAAACATCCATTCTTCCTGCAGTCGTTGGTCCGAAACTTCCTGAAGCCATTCCTTCCGGAGTTTTTGCAGGTCCTGCGTAATAAATCGGGTGATTTTTGAAATATTCAGGCATTGGTTTTCCTGCATCCAATAATTCTTTGATTTTTGCGTGAGCGATATCTCTTGCAACGATCAATGTCCCGTTTAATTTTAATCTTGTTTTGATTGGATATTTTGAAAGCTCGGCAAGAATTTCAGGCATTGGCTTATTCAAATTGATCTCAACCGCTTCCTCTAAGTGTGGAGGTGTTGCAGGTAAGAATCTTTTTGGATCTTTCTCCAATTGCTCTAAGAAAATACCGTCTTTATTAATTTTTCCTTTAATATTTCTATCTGCCGAACAAGAAACGCCCATTCCAACCGGGCAAGAAGCCGCGTGACGAGGAAGTCTGATTACTCGAACATCATGAGTTAAATATTTTCCACCAAACTGAGCCCCAATAGCACTTTCCTGGCAGATCTTCTGAACTTTAGCCTCCCATTCCAGATCTCTGAACGCCTGACCAGCTTCATTTCCTTCTGTCGGAAGATTGTCATAATATTTTGCAGATGCTTTTTTTACTGTCGCCAAATTCGCTTCAGCAGAAGTTCCTCCAATAACCAAAGCTAAGTGGTAAGGCGGACAAGCAGCAGTTCCCAAATCTGAAATTCTTTCTTTTACAAAAGCTTCCAAAGATTTTTCGTTCAACAATGACTTTGTTTTTTGATATAAGAAAGTTTTGTTAGCAGAACCACCACCTTTTGTTAAGAATAAAAACTCGTAAGAATCTCCTTTCTTAGCATACAAATCAATTTGTGCCGGAAGATTTGAACCAGAGTTTTTCTCATCAAACATATTCAAAGGAACAACCTGAGAATATCTTAAGTTTCTTTTTTGATAAGTATTGTAAATTCCTTTGCTTAAATATTCCCCGTCATCAACGCCTGTATAAACGTTCTCTCCTTTTTTACCCATCACGATAGCCGTTCCTGTATCCTGGCAAGAAGGAAGTGCTCCTTCTACTGCAACAGCAGCATTCTGTAATAAGTTATACGCAACGAATCTGTCATTATCGGTAGCTTCAGGATCATCAATAATTCTTTTCAAACTTTCTAAGTGAGACGAACGAAGCATAAAAGAAACATCTGCCATAGCTTCTTCAGCCAATAACTCCAATCCTTTTGGATCAATTGTTAAAATCTCTCTGTCTCCCAGTTTTTCAACTTTCACATACTCTGAAGTCAACTTTTTATAAACCGTATCGTCCTTTTGAATCGGGTACGGATCCTGATATCTAAATTCCATTTCAATTTTTTCTTGGTACAAAAATACGGCTTACCTAAAAAAACATGAGTAAAATCAGTGACTTGAATTGATATTTATAATGATTATAAATTGCGGGATTCTGAGTTTATGATTAATTTTATAGAAACGTATTTTTAACCAAAATAGTCACAATTTTTTAAATCCACTTTGTCATTCCGTAGGAATCTAAATTATATACGTTAAACTCTTTGCTGAGATTCCTACGGAATGACAAAGTGAGCGGATAATTGTTTCGGTTAAAGTTTGTTTTTATAAATTAAAACTAAACAGAAATAAAAATTTCAATCACAATGAATTACAGAATAGAAAAAGACACCATGGGTGAAGTGCAAGTGCCTGCTGATAAATTTTGGGGAGCACAGACGGAACGTTCAAGAAACAATTTTAAAATCGGTCCTGAAGGTTCTATGCCCCACGAAATTATCGAAGCTTTTGCTTATTTAAAAAAAGCAGCTGCCTTCACAAATACTGATCTGGGAGTTCTTCCTGCTGAAAAAAGAGATATGATCGCTAAAGTTTGCGAAGAAATCTTGGAAGGAAAATTAAACGATCAATTTCCTTTGGTAATCTGGCAAACAGGCTCAGGAACACAATCTAACATGAATGTGAATGAGGTAATTTCTAACAGAGCTCACGTTAATAATGGAGGAAATTTAGGTGATAAATCTGAAATTCATGCCAATGATGACGTGAATAAATCACAATCATCCAACGATACCTATCCAACAGCAATGCACATTGCAGCTTATAAAAAGGTTGTTGAAGCAACGATTCCTGCTGTTGAGAAACTAAAAAATACGTTAGCGGAAAAATCTGCTGATTTTAAAGATATTGTAAAGATTGGAAGAACGCATTTAATGGATGCTACTCCATTAACTTTAGGACAAGAATTTTCAGGTTATGTAGCTCAGTTAAATTACGGTTTAAAAGCATTAAAAAACACATTGCCTCACCTTTCTGAACTTGCTTTAGGCGGAACCGCGGTAGGAACAGGATTAAATACCCCAAAAGGTTATGATGTAAAAGTAGCTGAATATATCGCAAAATTCACCAATCTTCCTTTCGTAACTGCTGAGAATAAATTTGAAGCTTTAGCGGCACATGATGCTATTGTTGAATCTCATGGAGCTTTAAAACAACTGGCCGTTTCTTTATTTAAAATTGCTCAGGACATCAGGTTAATGGCTTCTGGCCCGCGTTCAGGGATTGGTGAAATTCATATTCCTGAAAATGAGCCTGGATCTTCAATCATGCCTGGAAAAGTAAATCCTACCCAAAACGAAGCATTAACAATGGTTTGCGCACAGGTTTTAGGAAATGATACTACGATTTCATTTGCGGGAACTCAGGGGAATTATGAATTGAATGTTTTCAAACCGGTGATGGCTTATAATTTCTTGCAATCTGCACAGTTAATTGCTGATGCATGTATTTCATTTAATGATCATTGTGCTGTTGGAATTGAACCTAACAATGAAAGAATTAAAGAATTGGTAGATAAATCTCTGATGTTGGTAACTGCTTTAAATACACACATCGGTTATGAAAATGCAGCAAAAATTGCAAAAACTGCTCACAAAAACGGAACAACACTGAAAGAAGAAGCTGTAAATCTTGGATTTTTAACTACTGAACAATTCGACGAATGGGTGAAGCCGGAAGATATGGTAGGAAGTTTAAAATAGAGAGTTAGATTTAATTATTATATTGTAAAAACGCTGAGAAAATATTTTCCCAGCGTTTTTTATATATGAATGATTACGTGCTTTTTTACCACCAAAGTCCTACCCCAAAAACTAAAGCTTTATCATTTTCAAAATTTCCGTTTTTGAAGAAATTACCAAAATCTTTTTTCACAAAAATGCTGAAATCATTGTAAGATACTGTGAATTGTCCACCGTAAATAAAAGGACTTACCTGATAATTACTTCTGTCTCTGTCACTGATTCCTTCTCCTTTTATAATATTGTTAGTAGCCATTTTCACACCGCCGTAAACGTTCGCTCCCACTTTGAAGCCTTTATTGTAATCTCTGTACTGAACATCCATTCCTGCATTTTTGATTTTCGAAAAATTATATTGGATTCCCAATGGAACCATAATATATCCCGTTCTCAGTTTACTTTTGCTCAATCCTTTATCATAATGAGCCAAGACAGGGTTGGCATTAAGATCTTTCATGAAAAACATATTATTATCAATATTTAAAGTTCTCCAAGAAAACCCAATTCCTGAAATCAATCCCCACGGGCTCGTTCTCCCGAACTGATAATTAAGTTTCAAACCAAATTCAAAATTTCCGGCATATCCTAAATTTTTATCTAAATCGTTATCAGCCTTAGAATTCGTAAGATTCATAATTCCGTAAGAAAAATATCCTTCAAGACTTTTCGTTGGTCTGAATTTTTTCATCA
>Ga0302167_10000088_pt1 | contig 52685 bp, 56 predicted proteins | sample I_Fen_N1_1_FD_193496 | JGI IMG/M metagenome (GOLD analysis project Ga0302167, IMG submission 193496) | Peat permafrost microbial communities from Stordalen Mire near Abisko, Sweden - I_Fen_N1_1 | ecosystem: Environmental > Terrestrial > Soil > Wetlands > Permafrost | place: Sweden: Abisko... | reverse complement strand
GGAATAAAATCGGGGACGATATCTAGGTATCAATGAAACGTCGGTCTTTATCCTGCTGCTTTTTTCTTTAGGTTAATTTTTTTAACTAATTTATTCAACTAGTTTTAATAATGCAAACTTACCATTGACGCGGCATCCTTTTTGGTTGCGGCCGGAGCGAAGCGGAGGCCGTAACAAAAAAGATACAGTGGAAAGCGGGAAATAGCTCCTTAAAACAATTCGGCGAATTCAAAAGCCTCTAAAAAAAGGTTTAAACAGATCCATTGTTAAAGTGATCAACCTTTCCCATGTAGAAAAGCCCAAGACATTTCTGGTTCTCTTCGATCGTCAGAGAATCTTTCAATTGATCTACGATTTTAGGAGAACTCCAGTAACAGCCGATATTATTTGCTGTGCAAGTCAGATACATGTTCTGAACCGCCATAGAAACGGCAGCGATTTCTTCCCATTCAGGAACCATTCCGCTGAAATTGACAATGATTGAAGCAACAGCATCAGCTTTATTGATTTTAAAGCCAATATCATTATATTTTTTCTCTAAAAATAGTTGTTCGGGTTGAGAAGCTTTGTAAATAGCCTGCATTTCGGAAGCTAATTTCGCTTTTTCTTCTCCTTTGAAGATCTTAAAACGCCAAGGTTTTGTACGTTTGTGATTAGGAGCAAATGTCGCTGAATTCAGGATTTCATTAATAATTTCCTGAGATATTTCGGTTTCAGTGTAATCTTTTGGAAAGATGCTTTTTCTTTGCTCTATGATTTCTTTTAAAACTTCTGCTTTATTCATAGATGCAAAATTACGATATGTAACTTGATTTTATGAGGTTTCGGTTTTATTTTAACGCAAAGCAAGCAAAGTTTTTATTTAAATATTTTATGTTTTTAAGTTCGCAAAGGCGTTCTAATCAGCAAAGAACATAAATTATATTTGAGATTCTTCCTTCGTCAGAATGACAAGACGGAAAAACAATACACAATTCATAATTATTCTTACAACACTTCTACAATTTCCTGATGAATTTTATTAAGGGTAAAATCGTCTCCGGGTTTCATGCCCATCATTTTTTTAGCCATCGGACTTTCCGAGGAAATAGCGTAAAAGCGATCTCCCTCAAAAAAGAACTCTCCCAAGGACACTGATATATAAAAACGAGCTTTATTGGTAATTACAATCGAACCCAACTGCACTCTTTCTGTGGCATTATTTAAAACTTTTGACATATTTCGCTGAAGGTCATTTAAAGCCGCCAATTGTCTCTGCATCTGATAAATCTCCTCCTGCATTTCCTCTCGCATACTATCATATTTCGGAGTTTTTTTGATATCACGGGTTGCATCCAACGTAAACTCGATAAAGTTTTTCAACTTTTCGATTTTTTCGGCAATAATGGTCTTCACAAAGTTTCTTATGGCATTTTTCTCAAATACGGTCTTCTCCATAAATCTTTTCTTTATATAAAGATAATATTTTTTTGAATAATTTATATTTTTGCCTTTCAAAAAAACAACTATGTTTAAAAATATATTTTCACCTCAAGGAAGAATCAGAAGAACAGAATTTGCATTATCCTATTTAATTTATTTTGGTGTATTGATTTTTATGGTTATGTTGGGCGCGGCAACCAAATTAGCATTATTTTATATCCTTGCCGTTATCACTTGGTTTATAGGACTTATTTTTCGAGTTATGCAGGGTGCCAAAAGATGTCATGATTTAGGAAATAGTGGCTGGTTTCAGTTAATCCCATTTTATTTTTTCATAATGATATTTATAGAAGGAGACAGCCGACCAAACAAATATGGAGAAAGTCCAAAATATGTAAGAAATTATAATTCCATCAACGAAATCGGTAAAAAAGAATACTAAACAAAATAATAGCCTTGTAGATTTTACAAGGCTAAATTTTTATTTTTCTACCAACGCTTTCAAATTATTCAGACCCTCTTCGTAGGATTTTCCCATTTGATAATCCATCATTGGTCGCATTATTTTCATCATTGGATCTTGTTCGGTATCCATTGTCCAGACTACTTTTGTAGCATTTCCTTCAGGAGATAAAACGATCTCGGAGGTTGCCTGCCCTTCAAAAGGTTTTACAAAAATCATTTCCGTTTTTTGCTTTTCGTTTAAAACTAATTCTTTAATTTCCTGACAACCAGCTCCTGCATCATCATTTTTGCTGTCCCAACAATATTTATCTCCCACCTCTCCAGAATTTCCGGTATACGTGATTTTCATTGTTTTATCTAATTTCATCCAAGGATTCCATTGATTAAAAGCTTTCATCGAGCTTATCTGCTGCCATACTTTTTCTTTCGGAGCATTAATCACCATAGATTTTTCATAATGATAATTTTTACCAAAAGCCAGCATTGCGATTACGGCATATCCAATAATTAAAAGAACAATTACGCCAATAATTTTTAAAATTGTTTTCATAGTTTAAAATATTTAGGGTTAAATTTTTAACATCATTAAGTTGTAAGTCTGTTGTCAAAATTAATCATTCTGCCTATATCTCAACTTTTCATATGACAAGATTATTAAAGATAAAGCATTTTTGTCATACCTTTTCATTGAGGCATTATTTTTGAGAATTCCACCATCAAATCAATACGAATTATTACATTTACACTTATTAAAAAATCGAAAAATGAATATTTTAACAGAAAAATTTAACACACCATATCATTCAGCGCCATTCAATTCTATTAAAAATGAAGATTATCTTCCTGCTTTTAAAGAATTAATTCAAACATCAGAAGAAGAAATCAATGCGATTGTTAATAACTCAGAAGAACCGACTTTTGAAAATGTAATTGAAGCATTGGCGTATTCGGGAGAACAGTTGGATGCAGTTTCAAATATATTTTTCAATTTAAATTCAGCAGAAACGAGTGATGAGCTTCAACAGATCGCTCAAGAAGTTTCTCCGATCTTAACAGAATATTCATCAAAAATTTCTCAAAACGAAGCTCTTTTCAACAAAATCAAAAAGGTTTACGATGAAAAAGAGAAATACAATCTTAATGAAGAACAGCAAATGCTTTTAAATGAAACTTACAAAGGTTTTGTAAGAAGCGGTGCTTTATTAAATGAAGAGGACAAGGAAAAATTAAAGAATATCAGCATGGATCTATCTTTAAAATCTCTTCAATTCGGACAAAATGTACTGGCTTCAACCAATAATTATTTCAAACATATTACCAATAAAGAAGATTTGGCAGGAATTCCTGAAGCCATCATCGAGCAATACGCCGAAGAAGCTAAAGAAAGAGAGCTTGAGGGTTGGGTAATTACTTTACAATATCCAAGTTATCTTCCATTCATGACCTATGCTGAAAACCGTGAATTAAGAAAAGAAATTGCATTGGCAAACGGTAAAAAATCTTTTGACGGTGGCGAATTTGACAATCAAAATCTCATCAAAGAACTTCTTCAATTAAAACAGCAAAAAGCAGAATTATTAGGCTACACCAATTATGCAGACTATGTTTTGGAGGAAAGAATGGCTAAATCTCCGACAAAAGTATTAGACTTTTTAAATGAATTATTAACGAAAGCCAAACCTTACGCTGAAAAAGAAATTGAGGAATTAAAATCATTAGCAAAAGCCGATGGAATTGATGAAATACAAGGCTACGATCATACTTTTTATGCTGAAAAGCTTCGTAAAGCAAAATATGATCTAAATGACGAGGAACTAAAGCCTTATTTCCCATTAGATCAGGTTCAGGATGCCGTTTTTGGATTGGCTAATAACTTATTCGGATTAACTTTTGAAGAAAGAAATGATATTCCAAAGTATCATGAAGACGTGAAAGTCTACGAGGTTAAAGAAGTCTTCGACTCCGCTCAGACTGACAACCAACAACCAGCAACCAGTTACAAAGCTCTGCTTTATGTTGATTATTTTCCAAGAAAAGGCAAAAGAGCCGGTGCCTGGATGACGAGCTATAGAAATCAGTATAAAAAAGGCGGTGAAAATTCCCGTCCGCATATTTCTATTGTTTGTAATTTCAGCAAACCGACGAAAGATACACCGAGTTTATTGACGTTCCAAGAAGTGACGACTTTATTCCATGAGTTTGGTCACGCACTTCACGGAATGTTGGCCAATACGCAATATCCTACCCTTTCCGGAACTTCTGTAAAATGGGATTTTGTGGAATTACCTTCTCAATTCCTTGAAAATTTCTGTTACGAACCTGAATTCTTAAAAACTTTCGCCAAACATTATAAAACAGGTGAAATTCTTCCAGACGAAAAAATCGAGAAAATTGCTCTTTCTAAAAACTTTATGGAAGGCTATCAAACGATGAGACAATTAGGTTTCGGGATTTTGGATATGAACTATCATACGAAAGTTGCAGAGTTGGAGGGTAAGAGTGTGAAGGAGTTTGAGGATGGTTACACAAAAGCCACCCAGCTTTATCCTTCAAATCCGGAAACAGCGATGAGTCCGAGTTTCTCACATATTTTCCAAGGTGGATATTCTGCAGGATATTATTCTTACAAATGGGCAGAAGTTTTGGATGCCGATGCTTTCCAATATTTTAAAGAAAACGGAATTTTCAATCCTGAAATTGCCGCAAAATATAAAGTTCTTCTTTCTTCCGGCGGAACAAAAGATCCAATGGAATTATATAAGAATTTTCGAGGAAGTGAGCCGAAAGTGGAGAGTTTGTTGAAAAGGGCGTTTGGGTAAGATTTAAAAAATAAATGTAAAACTCCAGAAAGGTAAAAAACTTTTCTGGAGTTTTTTCTTTTAAATACTTTCTAAATTATAAACTTTATTATTTTTGATAAAACTAACTATTGACCTTATTTCTGATTTCATGAAATTTAAAATATTTATATTTTTCGCGATCTTATTTTCAATTATCATCTATTCTCAAAGAAGGAATGACTTCACATATTCAGATAAAATTCCTGATTGCAGTTTAATTAATAATGGAAACTTTACCCGATATGAAAAAAATTCATTGAAAATAAAATTTCGTAAAAATAGAATGATTGAAATTATTGGCAAAAAAATAGTTACCGTTGGAAGTAGCTTAAAGATGTTGAGCAAATGTAAGTTTGAGACTGAAATAAAAAGTATTAAAACAAAATATCAAATTACTGATGATTTTATTTATATCGGAAAAAAGACAGTGTATGAAATTGTTGAAACAGGAAAAAACTATATAATTATAGAATATTCTTGTAATGAAGATAGAAATACTTGCTCTGAAATTTTAGATAAAAAATAAACTTTAAAACACTTTTTTATTTTCCATTTATAAATATAATTTTAAAATAAAACACAATAACTATGTTCAACTTCTTCAAAAAAAAGAAAAATAAAGCTAAAGTAAATATCAATTCTGTTTCTGTTCCTACTTTTGGATGGAACAAAGTCGAAGAAAATGATTCTAGAATTGTTTGGGTAAATCCTGAACAAAGTGCCTTGATATCCTTAAACTTTTTCGACTTGCAACCAGATTTACCAACCATAAAGGATGTTGATTTTCTGAGAAATTTTTATCGAAAAAATGTTATTTCTGCAAAGGGTGGAATTATTGAAGTTTCTCTTTTAGACATACATAACACACCAAGTGTAAAAACCATTTTAAAAATTCCTCAACCAGAAAGTGGGATGACTTATATTGCTTCCGTAACAATTCCTTTTGAAAACTGCAGTTTTGTGGTTAAAGTTCAGACGGCAGAAGTAGATATAACCGGAGTTAGAGATTCTTTTATATTAAGTAAACTTTTGGGTACGGGAGAAATAACTTTTGATGATAATGGTATTCAAAATTGGTTTGAAGATCCATACGATCCTACTATAAAAGAAGGTACTCCAATGAACAAATCTGAGCAGGAACAATACGATGCAGAATTCCCTCACCACCCGTTGTCAGTTGCTAGAGCTTTGATTATACAAGCAGTTCAAAAAATAAAATTTAACCCGGAAATTAATGACCTTTCTGATTTCAAACCATCTTAAAAATTATGAAATTCAAAATACTCCTTTTATTAATCTTCACCATCAATCAAGCTTTTGCACAAAAGAAAGAATTTCGGGATACGAAAGTTGATACCCTTACTTTTTTAAACAATAGAAAAATATTAAACAGCTTAAATACCGATAAATTTCAAAAGAAAATATTCGCAGAAAGTGACATTAAAATTCCATACAGATTTTTAACGCCTAAAAATAACCGCAGAAACGAGAAATTCCCTTTGGTTATTACATTTCATAATTCTACAAGGATCGGAAATGATAATGAAAATCAGCTTGAACCATTCGCTAAAATATGGTTGCGAGATGAAATTTATGAGAAATTTCCGTGTTATGTTGTAGCGCCACAATTTAATACACGCTCTACAAATTATGAGATCAATGGAGAAGGAATTCAAGTTTCAAAGCCATCCAACGAGGTTTCTGCTTTATTGAAATTGATTAAAGATCTCGAAAAAGAATATCCCAATATTGATAAAAACAGAATCTACCTGATTGGTTATTCGATGGGAGGTTCAACTGCTCAAAATCTTATGAATTTGAGTCCAAATACATTTGCTGCTGTTGTTTCTGTTGCTTCTGTACCGGATTTGTCGAATATTAATAAAATTAAAGACAAAAATATCTGGTTAATTCACGGTAAAAATGATGATGAAAATCCGTATGTTGGCAGCGTTGAATTGTATAATAAACTTCCTTCCGACAAAAATTTGATTTTTACAACGTTCACCAATCTTAATCATAACAATATTGTGATTCCGTTTTTGGTGACAGATGAAATTCCGAAATGGTTATTTGAAAAACGTAAATAAAAGAAAAATAAATAGTTGCAATTTCGTAATTTTACGCCATGAATAACATAACCCAAAGATTAGAAAACGTAAAAAAACTCCAGGCAAAAAGATGGGAAAATGAAGATCACTGGGACGACATTAATGATCTTTTAGTTAAAGAACTGGATGAAATTTTACTCATCGAACCTGAAAATACGGCAGCTTTAATCAATATCGGAGCGGTTTATTCAGATATGGGAGAAAATGAAAAGGCAATAGAATATTTGAAAACCGCAATGAACTTAGGTTCAGTAGATAAAAACTTGTATATAAATCTGGCAATCGTAATGGTTTACATGGAAATGCATCAGGAAGAATATCATGAATATCTGGAAACTGCTGAAGATAAAATTGAAGATCCGCTGACTTTTAAAGCGTATTTTGATCCCTATTCTCAGTAGGAAAATATTAAATCAATAAACAATAACTTAAAATTCTTAAACCATGTTACTAGCTATTTTATTACCCTTTTTATCTTTTATCGTTCGTGGAAAAGTTTTAACAGGAATCATCTGTTTAGTTTTACAAATTACTTTAATCGGTTGGATTCCGGCTGCAGCTTGGGCAGTTCTATCATTAAACAATGAAAGAGCAGAAGAACGAAATGATAAATTGATTAAAGCCATGCGAAATAATCAAAAATAAAATTCTCAATTAAAATATTGTAAATCCTTTAAGAAATTAAAGGATTTTTTTAGGTAAAATATTGTCGGGAACTTTTAAAATAAGACCTATAACAGCAATCAAGCAGATAATATTGGTAAACAAAGCAATTTTAAAGGCTTTTTGATAGTCTGAAAATAAAGGTTTTTGTCCTAAAAAATAATAAAAAACACTTCCAACAATGATAATTCCAATAATTGCAGCGGTTTGTTGCAACGTGATATAAACTCCTGATGCATTTCCCATAAGGTCTTTCGGAATTCCTGATAATGCAATATTAGCTAATGACGGAATAATACTTCCTACCCAAATTCCATGGATGAAAAGTAACAAATAGAGAATAGAAATAGAGGGATTTTCTGTAAAAAAATATCCTTGAAGTACCAATACAGCAATAATTAATGTTAAACCTAAGATCAAAATGTTTTTGCCGTACCTTAAAATCAGTTTTGTTGAAAAAACGGAAGCCAGAATAAACCCAAATCCTTGAAAAACAATTATTTCGCCTGAATCTAACGGATTAATTTTCAATCCACCTTGAAAGAAAATTGAAATCACATAAAAATAAGAATCCAACATGATAAAGAAAAAAGAAACGGCAAGAATTCCTATGTTGAAATTTTTATATTTAAATAATTTAAAATCAATTAAATATGGTTTACTTTTCAACATTCTATTTTTTTGATTTTTAATAAAGTAAATTAAAAGAATAGCAGAAATACTGATCAAAACAATGCTTTTAGCATCAAAACTTCCATGTTCTGAGATTGTTAAAGCGTACGTAAAACAGAACAATCCTAAAGCTAATAAAGCAACGCCAAAGAAATCAAACCTTTCTGTAATTGTTATTTTAGACTCATCCAATATTTTAAAACCTAGAAAAATAGCCAGAAGACAAATAGGAATATTAATAAAGAAAACCATTCTCCAAGCTTCATTGATAAAAGTTAATGACGAAAAATAGCCGCCCAGAAATTGTCCTAAAATCGTTCCGATTCCAATAGTTATTCCGTACCAACCCATTGCTTTTGTACGTTCTTCATGCTTGGGAAATAAAATTTGGATCATCGACAAAACCTGCGGAGACATTAAAGCCGCACTAAAACCCTGCATAAATCTTGAAATAATAAGAAATAACGAGCTTGTTGAAACCGCACAGGCAATTGAACTGATCATAAAAAGAATCAAGCCCCAAATAAATAACTTTTTCCTGCCATAAAGATCCCCCAACCTTCCTCCCGTAATTAGAAAAGAGGCAAAACCGATGAGATATGCAGCAATAATCAACTGCATTTGTCCATTCGAAGCATGAATATCCCGTTGAATAGACGGTATGGAAACATTAATAATAAAAATATCCATAATGCTCAAAAGCTGGGCAAAAAGGATAACGATTAATTTAAGATAATTGGATTTCATTTTTATATAGATCTATCTATTTTTAAAAGATTAAAAAAAATTAGAAAACAAGTTCCTGAATTATTTTTTTTGCGTGATCAAAACCTTTTGTATTTTTATTTATTGTTGAAACAACCAATGCTCCTTCTAATAATAAAAAAATAGTTTCTGTGACTTCATTAACATTAATTGATTGTTTTTCTGACAATTCAATAACAATTTCATTAATTAGTGTTTTCTGCTTTTCTTTATGATTTCTCACAAAATCACTTACCGCGAGATTGCTCTCTCCCACTTCAGAAATGATCTTTATAAAATGGCAACCAGCAAAATTTGTAGAATCCTGAAGTTTTTTACGGAAATCAACTAACGTCAATAATTTATCTTTTGGAGATGAAAGTTGGGATGTATGTTCTTCAAAACCTTTAAACCATTCCAATTCTTCTTTGATAAGACAGACTTGGAGAAGCTCATTTTTAGACGGAAAATGATTGTACAAAGAACCAATTGCAATATCGGCCTCTGCAATAATTTGGTTAATTCCGGTTGAGTTAAATCCCTGTTTATAAAATAAATCCGATGCAACTCTGATGATCCTGTCCTTTACTTTCTCTTTATTCATCTTATTTTTTTACAAATTTACATAAAAATAGATAGACTTATCTATTTTTATTTGCAATAAATAATCACTTAATAGAGATTCCAACGCATAGCATATCAAATTTTTAATTTAAGTAGAGACATATTTTGTATCTTTAATAGCCGTTATAACAGTTTTAATAAAAATAATTTGGCAGAAATTCATGGCAGAAGAACTTTATTTCATAAAAACCAATCCAACTATTGCCAAAATTAATTTGTACAATAAGCTCTGCCGTGAAGAAAAAAATGTGCTGAATTTCTTGAGCGAAGATAAAAAAACAAGCTTTGAACTGATTAAAACTAAAATAAAAGATTCTGTAGAAAGCCTTACCAAAGAGGAGTTATTACAAATTTTTTCTTGGTTCAGTAACGAATATAAAACAGATCGTGAAGAAGTAAAAACCCAGCTTTTCATTAATGGAATTGATCTTTTTTATGAAATTCCTTCAACGGTTGATGTTGTAAATTTTCAACAAATTCTTTCGGATTATGAAAATTATTCCAAACAAAAATTAAATCATTTGGTTGATGCTCAACATTTCAATCAATTTCTGATCTATGGAATTTTTTACACCGGAATTAAAAATCAGGATAAAAATATTTCAGTAGATATTTTGAAACAGGATTATAAAAATCTTTATTCTTTTGCAGAAAATCAATTCAGTTCCAACGGAAAGATATTTGAAAACGAAGATCTTGTCCTGAATATTTATAATTATTTCACTGATTTATATGATCTTACGAAATATTACAAAGGTTCTATTATCAAGCTTCATGATAAATAATCTATTTTGATATAATTGATATCAGAAATTTTAATGCTTAAAAATGTCAGAATATAATCAACTTAAGATTTCAGTTCCTACAGAATTTGAGAGTATATTCTCGCATTTCTATTTTGCCGAGAATATTTCTGATCAACCTATTACAAAAACTTTACTCCCCACTTTCCAAACTATTTTATTATTCTGTTTTGGAGAGAGTGCAACTATGAGAACCAAAGAAAACACAATAATCTCGGTTGATAAATGCATTGTTTTTGGTCCAATAAGGCATTCTTTTGAATATACTTTGCCTGCAAAAACTTCAATTTTGGTTGCTAATTTTAAGGATGATGCCTTTTCCAGATTTTTTGGAAAAGCGATGATTTCAAATCATTTTGCTATGCATCCTGATGAACTTTTAACGGAAAATTGTTTCACAGATCTTTGGTGTGAACTTTCAAAAATAAACTCGACACAGGAGCAGGTAGATCACATTCTCAAATTTTCTAAACATTATGTACAGGATCAGGATTCTACAACTCAGCTTTTAAGTAATTTTAAGGATAAAAATTTAAATCCAATTAAAATTATTGCTGAAAAAACCAATCAGTCTGAACGGAATATTCAACTCAAACAAAAGGAAAAATTCGGATATTCTTCCAAAGAGATCAATCGCTACAACCGATTTTTAAAAGCTATAAATAGTATTGAAAAAGAGATCGAAAATCAAAATAAAGTTGAATGGTTTACAATCATCAATGAATGTAATTATTACGACCAGAGTCAGCTTATTCATGATTTTAAGTATTTTTTAAACATATCACCTTCTCAATATTTAAAATTCCAACAAGATATTTGTAATCCGAGATCTGAATAATTTCATTTCGTTTTCTTACAATTTTTGCAACAGCAACTCCTCTACTTTTGTCTTATAAAATTTAAAAAGTAGAAACAATGAAACACTTAATTATTTACGCACATCCAAATGCAAATAGTTTAAATCATCACCTTTTACAAACTGTGATTGAAAGTCTTGAAATTGAAAAACATGAAATTGTAGTACGGGATTTAAACAAAATTAATTTCAACCCGCTTTTCTCCCTGGAAGATATGCAAGGACAAAGAATGGGAGAAGTTTCTGAAGATGTCAAAACAGAACAGGATTTTATATCTTGGGCAGAGCATATTACTTTTATTTACCCAATTTGGTGGACAGGAATGCCCGCGATCATGAAAGGTTATATTGATCGAGTTTTCAGTTACGGTTTTGCATATCGTTATGATCAGGGAGTTCAAAAAGGTTTGTTAACAGGCAAACAGACCGTTATCATCAACACCCACGGAAAATCCAACGAAGAATACGAACGCATTGGAATGGATAAAGCGCTATCTCTAACATCCGACAAAGGAATTTTCACGTATTGTGGTTTTGAGATCAATCAACATTTCTTTTTTGATAAAGCGGATAAAGTAAATTCAGAGGATCTTGAGATTTGGAAAGAGCAGCTCAGAAATACATATTTGGAAAAAAAATCTATCTTTGCAAAGCAATGAAGCACTTAAACAACATATTACGTCTTCCGTTTTTTAACGAGTATTATTACCCGACTTATCGTTCGGGAAGACTTCTATATCTGTAATTCAATAAAAATAATTCAAAATATTATAGAGCCCGAACAAAATTGTTCGGGCTTTTTTATGCTAAAAATTCAATAAAAATGATCAATCAATTAAAAGAAAATGTAGAAATCATTCTACCGGAAAACGGTTTGGAACAAAAGTTTAGACAAGCCGAAGAAGAGACGAGAAAACTAATCATTAAACTAGGTTTTGATCCAACTGCACCTGATTTGCATTTGGGTCACGCTGTTGTATTGAAAAAATTAAAACAGTTTCAGGATCTTGGACATCAAATCATCATTATTGTCGGAAGTTTTACCGCAAGAATTGGTGATCCAACAGGGAAAAATAAAGCCAGAAAACCTTTAAGCACACAAGATGTTCAACATAATGCAGAGACTTATATCAATCAACTTTCAAAAATAATTGATGTTGAAAAAACTAAAATTGTATTCAATTCAGATTGGTTAGATGAACTGACTTTTTCGGAAGTTATCCAATTGATGTCTAAAGTAACCGTTGCCCAGTTGATGCATAGAAATGATTTTAATAAAAGGTTTACAGAAAACACTCCGATTGCCATGCACGAACTTGTTTACCCAATTTTACAGGGTTTTGATTCTGTGAAAATTGAATGTGATATTGAAATGGGTGGAACCGATCAGCTATTCAATTGCACGATGGGAAGACAGTTACAGGAAACTCACAGTATCTCGCCACAAATCGTGATGTGTATGCCTTTATTGAAGGGACTTGATGGAAAAGAAAAGATGAGTAAATCTTTGAATAATACCATTGGTCTTACCGATGAATCGAATGAAATGTTTGGAAAAACAATGTCAATTCCCGATGCTTTGATTGATGAGTTTATTGATTTGACAACTGACTTTTCGATGGAACAGAAACAGTATTTAAAATTAAGAATACAAGATGGAGAAAATCCGATGAATATTAAAAAATTGATTGCAAAAAATATTATCAATCAATACCATAATTCGGAATCTGCAGAAAGTGCAGAACAGTTCTTTAGTAATCAGTTTCAGAGTAAAAATTTTGAAGAGAAAGTTTTTGAACCTATTTTTATTAATTCTTTACACCATAATCAAAGCAAAATATTATTGATTGAACTTTGTCATCAACTCAAAAATGACATAAGTAAATCAGCTGTTAAAAGGTTAATTGAAAGTGGAGGAATTCAGGTCAACAATATAAAAATAACAGATCCAAACGAAGAAATTGAATTAAAACAACAGACAAAAATTAAAATTGGCAAAAGAAATTTCTATAAACTTTTGTAAGGATTAAATAATAAGGAATAAATTTTTGATATATTCGTTTTACATAAAATAATTTAAATCAAAAACACATTTAAGATGAGCTATATTATGGTAGATATAGAATCCGACGGTCCCATTCCCGGAGATTTTTCGATGATTTGTTTCGGAGCGGTTCTTGTGGATGAAGATCTGAAGACTACTTTTTATGGAAAATTAAAACCTATTTCTGATCAATTCAATCCTGATGCATTAGCTATTTCGGGTTTCAGCAGAGAAGAAACGATGGATTTTGATGATCCGAAAGAAGTGATGCTTCAATTTGAAGAATGGATTAAAACAAATTCTAAGGGAAGACCTATTTTCATCAGTGATAATAATGGTTTCGACTGGATGTTTATTTGCTGGTATTTTCATCATTTTATTCAAAGAAATCCTTTTGGATACTCTTCAAGAAGATTGTCTGACTTATATTGCGGGCTAGAAAAAGATACTTTTGCCCAATGGAAGCATCTGCGTAAAACCGAACATACGCATCACCCCGTTGACGATGCCAAAGGAAATGCTGAAGTTTTATTACATATGAAAAAGGAAATGGGCTTGAAGATTAGTTTAAAATAGAGAATATGAATTTACAATACAGAAAAGTCTCAAACAGAGACTAAAAAAAGTATGCCTTTCAGCATACTTTTCTTATTTATAGGTATAAGGTACAAGAACATCAATAAAATTATCCGACTGATAAGGTTCTCCTATCGCACGGAATTTCCAATCGCCATTATGTCGGTACGCTTCTGCAAAAACCATTGAACACATTCCGTTCATACTTGCATCGCCCGAAAGGCTGAATTTTGTAATTTCTTTTCCCCTCGCATCAACTGCTCTGATGAAAGCATTATCAATCATCCCGAAATGCTGTCTGTTCACATTTCCCTGATAAATTGAAACCACGAATACAATTTTCTCATACCGTTGATCCAACTGATCTAATTTTACAATGATTTGCTCATCATCGCCGTCACCAGCTCCGGTTCTGTTATCACCCGTCAGCCAGATTTGTCCGCTTGAATGCCTCATGGAATTAAAATAAATAACATCTCCCTGATAAAGAACGATCTGCTTTCCGTCGTGTCGCTGTATCGTTTGTCCCATGTTGGCAACTTTTCCATTGGAATCCAATAAAAAAGCTACTGCATCGAGATCATATTCAGGTTCACTTCCGAATAATCTTCCTAAAAAGCCACCCTGTTTACGAACATCCCAACCCAAGCCTATTGTTACTTGAGACAGGTCATAAACATCTTCTCCACGGTCATTTTTCCTTAAATTAATGGTTTGACCTTTCTGTAAATTGATCGCCATATTATTTTATTATTTGTCCTTTATAATATTTTTCTAAAAAGAAAGAAAGATCTGCTCTGTAGCCGGTTCCTGAAGCTTCAAATTTCCAGCTTCCGCCACGTTTGTATAATCTTCCGAATTCTACACCTGTTTCGATGGAGAAATCTTCATCAAGTTCATATTTTGCGATCTCCTGATTGCTGATGCTGTCGATAATTCTGATGTAAGAATTCCTCACCTGTCCGAAGTTTTGCTTTCTTCTTTCAAAATCTTCAATGGTGACTACGAAAAGAATTTCCTCAACGTTCGGATTTACCTTTTCAAGATCAATGATAATAGATTCGTCATCATCTCCATCACTGTTTTTTCCGCTCGGATCATCGCCTGTATGTGTTAAAGCTCCATCGGGAGAATGTAAATTATTGTAAAAAACAAAATATTCTTCATTTACTAATTTTCTGTCTGCATCAATCATAATTGCAGATGCATCAAGGTCAAAATCATATCCTTTTCCTTCATTCGGATCCCAGCCAAGACCGATGGTCATTTTTGTAAATCCTAGATCTATTCTTTGTCCTTTCTGTAAGTTAATTGCCATAATAATATATCTGTTGTTTTACTCGAAGTTATGGCTGTTTTAGGAATTTTCCAACTTATTTTGTGAGAAATTTTTATGTAAATTGCAGAATATTAAAAATTGAATTGTTTGAATTAATCAACCATAAAAAAAGTCCGATCAACTTGACCGGACTTGTATATTTTTAAGATATCAATTAAAATATTTTTTAGTTTTGAATATCTTTTACTGCAACATTATTTCTTGCTTTTGCCAACATCGGAATTGAGATCAATCCCATAACAAGCATAATCGTAATTTGTAAAGGCAATGAGATAAATGAATAGGTTAATCCAACCTCTCCACCAACTTCTCCACTTTTCCCCATAGAAATAAATAAAGCCATAAAACCGAATTTCATTGCTAAATTAAATGCTCCAATTCCTCCGCTTGCAGGGATAATCATCCCGAATGTTCCCACTACCAAAATCAGAAATCCATCTGCAAAAGCAAAGTCTGAAGTTTCAGGAAGAGCAAAACACACCAAATAAGCTGCAAAATAATAAGAAACCCAAATTCCTATCGTGTAAAGAATAAATTTCTTCTTTTGTTTAAGATTAAAAATTGTTTTTAAACCTTCACTAATTCCTAATAGAACACCAATGACCTTTTTGTAAAAAATATTGCTCTTTATTTTAGACTTAAAAATGACAAAAACAATCAATAATATTATTAAAGAAATAAAAAGAACATAGAAATAAAAAACCAAATGCTCAATTTTCTTTAGGAATTCTTTTTCTACGTATTTCCAAAAAGAAGCAATAGTATTAAATTTAAAAATCAATGTTAACCCTAAAAAAGCTAACATACAAACCAAATCTACAACTCTTTCTAAGATTATTGTTCCAATAGACTTATCCACCGGAACTTTTTCTACACCATATAAAGCAGTTGCTCTCGCCACCTCGCCACTTCTCGGAATCGTAAGGTTCATTAAATATCCAAAAGATATAGACCAAAGCGCATTAGAGTTTGAAATACGGTGTCCCATAGGCTCAAGCATCAGATTCCAGCGAATCGCCCTGAACCAATAAGCCAAAAGTCCAAATACAGAAGCAAATGCAACCCAAAAGTAGTTTGCTTTGGCAAGAGATTTCTGGATTACTTTAAAATCAAGCCCTTTAAGAGCGAGCCACAAAAAAAAACCTGCAAACGCAAGTGAAACTACGATTGTAATGATTGATTTTAATGGATTTGATGATTTTTTCTCCATGAATTAAGTAAGAAGGTTAGTTTTTTCGTCCGGGAAAACAATCTTCGGCTGAAAATCCTTCGCTTCTTCGGGAGTCATCTGCGCATACGCTATAATGATAATGATATCATCTCTCTGAACTTTTCTGGCAGCAGGGCCATTCAGACAAACTTCTCCTGACTTTCTTTTACCTTTGATAACGTAAGTGTCGAAACGCTCACCGTTATTCACATTTACGATATAAACCCTCTCTCCTACTACCAAACCGGCAGCTTCGATAAGGTCTTCATCGATCGTGATACTTCCTATATAATTAAGGTCTGAAGCCGTAACTCGTACCCTGTGAATCTTAGACTTGAAAACTTCTATTAACATGCTGCAAATTTATTAATAAAAATTAATAAAATAGCCTTTTTAATGATTTTCAAACACGCAGATACACAGCCTTTTAATTTTATTAAAAACATTTTTTTTGAAATTTACTTACAGAATCTACAATCATATCGCTAAAACCATTAATACTTTGTACGAAATTCAGGATTTAATAAATACGAAAAATAATATTAATTTTTTGCTAAAGTCAATACACATAAGCATTTGGCATGATTTTAGTAACGGCTAACGTAGATTTTCTGTGAAAAGTCAAATTATCATATTTCAACTGTTTTCACCCAAAATCAAAAAAATTGTACAACTTTTCATAAAAAAATTGCACAATTAGAAAATAGTATTATATTTGCTATAATTACGAACTAACTTTAATATTAAAAATTATGAACAAGTCTGAATTAATCGACGCAATCGCAAAAGACGCAGGAATTACTAAAGTTGCAGCAAAAGCTGCTTTAGAATCATTCATCAGTAATGTAACTACTACTTTAAAGAAAAAAGACGGAAAAGTTTCTTTAGTAGGATTTGGTACTTTCTCAGTAGCTGAGAGAGCAGCTAGACAAGGTATTAACCCTGCAACTAAAAAGCCGATCAACATCGAAGCTAAAACAGTTGCTAAATTCAAAGCTGGTGCTGATCTATCTACTGCTGTAGCTACTGCTAACGCGCCTGCTCCGGCTGCTGCTAAGAAGAAAAAATAATCATTCAGATTATAAAAAATTCAAACCTCACCGATGGATGAGGTTTTTTTGTGCTTTATACTTTAATTATTATTTAAAGATATTTCATTATTGTTTAAGATACTTCGACTTTGCTCGGCATGACATCGCTAAAAAATGACTGTTAAAAATAGAGCAGTTAATATTAGAAATGTCATGCTGAGCAAAGTCGAAGCATATTTAATAATTAAAATTACGGTGCTAAACGGGAAACTTTCCAGTCCAGATCATCCAAAGTATAGATAATCCTGTCATGAAGTCTGTTGGGTCTTCCCTGCCAAAATTCGATTTCGTAAGGTTTCGCAATGTAGCCACCCCAATTTTCAGGTCTTGGAACTTCTGTATTTTCGAATTCCTTTTCCAAATTTTTTAATTTTTCCTCCAAAAACTCTCTGTTGGGGATAATCTGACTTTGTGGAGAAACCGCTGCTCCAAGCTGGCTTCCTTTTGGTCTGGAGTGAAAATATCCGTCACTTAAATTTTCAGCAATTTTTTCTAAATCTGCTTTTATAATAATCTGTCTTTCAAGATTTGGCCAGAAAAAATGAAGACAGGCTTTATGATTCTTTTCTATCGCTTTTCCTTTTCGGCTGTCGTAGTTTGTATAAAAAATAAAACCCTCGAATGTGTAAGCTTTCAACAAAACCATTCTTGTGCGCGGACAGCCGTCTTCTTCTACTGTTGAAACTGCCATTGCATTGGCTTCCGAGATATTAGGATTCTCGCTCGCTTCCAAAAACCAATCTCTGAATTGCTCTATTGGATTTTGTTTTATCTCACTTTCAATAAGTTGGGATTTCTCGTACACTTTTCTTTGGTCGTGCAGGTTTTCCATAAATATTTTTTATTAAATTTGAGTATGAATTACTCATACAAAGGTAAAATATTAATTTCCACACCAGACATTTCCGGCGATATTTTTTCCAGATCTGTAGTGCTTGTTATTGAACATAACGAAAGCGGTGCATTTGGTTTGATATTAAACAAGAAAAACGGCCAGATGAGTAGTAAGTTCAAAAACTTTTTTGACTTCAAAATTGAGGTCTACGATGGTGGTCCCGTAGAAAATGACAAAGTTTTCTTTATTGTAAAAGGCAAAAAGGTTACTGAAATGTATTCTGATATTTCTGATGATTTTTATCTGACTGAAGATATTGAGAATATTATCAGCTCTGTCCTTAGCGGTGAACTGAATATTGATGATGTAAAAATTTTCTCGGGATATTCCGGATGGTCTGCCGGTCAGCTTGACGGTGAGGTTTTAAAGAAAATGTGGACAGTGGTTGATGTCTATAATTTGGATTATACACTACCTAACGATCAAACGCTTTGGAAATCTATCATGCAAAACCTCGGTGGCGAGTATCTTCTTTGGGCGAATTCTCCTGAAGATATTTCATTGAATTAAACCATAATATTATTCTAATAAAAGGGATATAAAACATTAACAAACTTTAAGATTCTCTTAACCAATTTTTAGGAAAATATTCCCGTTATTTGATAAACCAAAAACAAGAAAATGAAAGTACTTACAAACCTTATTTTATTTTTCTTTCCAAGAGTAAATGTAGCTCTGATTCCTATTAAAACAAGACGAAGATTTAAATAAGCAAAAAAAAATTGCTAATAATTCATGGGTACATTCCGTCGAATTATTAAACAATACAAATTCTGATCTATTCAGAATAAAACCCGGTAAAGGACTTTGGAACTTTTGTTGTTTACCGGGTTTGTCAATTTAAAAACTTTTCTTCCAGCTTTCCACTAATTCTAAAAAGCGAGAATTTTCAAAAGTCTTATTTCTTATTTTACCTACAGAAAATATGCCCTTTTCGTCAGAAATCATTAAAATTTCTTCGGCTTTCTGAGATTCAAATGCAATTATCTCGTGTTCCTGCGTATCGGCAAGGTTATTTTTATGTAAAAAAGTAACAAAATTTTCCAGCAAAGGAGAAATGTAAGCTCCTTCAGACTGTTTTGGAACTTTAATAATATTTCCTTCCAAGAATAATAAATTTCCTGATGTTGAACGCGCAATTCTCTTATTAGGATTAAGCAAAATCACATCATCCAGATCATTTTCCTGAGCGTAAATTCCGCCATAGATATTTTCCGGGCTGTGAACTCTGATGTTGCTCAGCAAATTATTATTAACGTTGATCTCTTTAATGATATCCAATTCCAAAGGTCTTTGAAAAACCGAAAGAATATCATCCATTTCATCAACTTCATAGAAATAAGAAACTGATGACTTGGACAATGTAACTCCGTCTGAATTTCTGAAAACCTGGAAATTAATAATTCCGTTAAGGATTCCTTTTCCTTCAATAATATCTTTCTGAAAAAGTGACTGAAAAAATTCCAACGTATACGTCAACGGAATATTCATCCTCATCTTTCTCATGGAAGCCATCAAATAAAAATAACACTCTTCATCCATGATGAGTTTTCCCTCTCTCACAAAAAAAGAAACCTTTACGGCGTCGCCCATAAGAAACGCTCTATTCTTTACATTTAATTCGTCTGATGTAAAATATTGATTTTCCAATGTCTGATCTGATTTATTTATAAAAAAATAATGAACGATAAATCGTTCATCAGTTTTATCATTTAATGCAACTTAAATTAAGCTGCACCCAATTTAATTCTAAGGTTTTCAATAAGATTTTCCCAATACATTGCATTTTCCTCTTCATCTCCTTCCTCACAGAAATCTGTAATATTTAAGGCCAAATCTTCGGTAATATCATCAATGGTAATGGTCATTTCAAAGAAATGCTTAGTTCCTTCATCTTCTTCCCATCTGAAACGAACGAAGCCTTCAGGCTTGTATCTGATTAAAGTGGCCTTTTCTTCAGGACCCCCACCCCAACTGAAAAAGAAATCGTCACCTTTCTCTACTACATCATCCGCAAACCATTCAGACAACCCCTCTGCAGTCGCCAGATATTCATATAAAATCTCTGAAAGACAGTGCATTGGAAATTCGTAATGGACTTTATGTTTAGCCATATAATCTTTGTTTTAATCGTCCCGCAATATATAAATTAATTTTTTTATTACACAAAAATGTATTTACTTTTTTGTGTAATCTTCATGATATTTATCACAGAAATTAAATAGATGTTTAACATAGTTTTTAAAGTGATACTTTAAGCCTTTAAAACATAAAAACTCTTCAAGTGTGAAGAGTTTTTTATATTGATTTCCGGTTATACCCAAAAACAATTTATCTGTATGATTTTTAGAAGTGAAAATTAAGTTCTATGAATCCAATTTTACCTAATCCGGTTTCACTCCATCCAGTTTTGTTGTCTTTCTGAAAAGTAGAACGGTCTACAATATAGATATATTTGTAATAAAACATAGGCTCTGTAGAAATAGAGAAGTGCGGAGAAATAAAATATTGAACGCCAAAAAAAGCTCCAATACCATTATCATACTGAGGTTTATTGATGTTTTTATAATTAGAATATCTTGTAAAAATATCTGCTCCGTAATAAAAATTCCAATTTCTGTATCTCTTTAGATTTCTATCTACCCCTAATTTGAAAGCAAATTGTGTAAAACCACCTTCACTATCATCTTTTTTAAAATCAAAACCTGTTCTGTAAGACCATTTATTTTTTCCTGTGTATCTATAATTAATGATCATAGCGTTGTCATCGGAAGCAAAAACAGACTTAATAAACTTATTAAGACCGATACCGACCTGATGGCTGGGAATAGCAAATAAACTGTCCTTTTCTGCCTGTGCAAATGAAAAAGAAGCAATGAAAAGAACAAAAAATAATGTAATAATACGTTTCATAATAAAAAACATCTCAAAGATTGATAAACCTTTGAGATGCGTGTGTTTTTTGTTAATATTTTAATCTAAATAGTTGGCAAAAATATTTTTGATTTTCTGCTCGAAATCACCTACATAAACGTCTGTATTTTCCATAGTTCCATCAAAGTAAACTACAAAGAATTCTCCTTTTCCGTTTACTGTTTTATAAATGATGTCACCTATTTTTTGACCGTTATAGAATAATTCTGCTTTTGAATTATTATTAATCTGAGCATCCGTAGGATCTGAAAGAGGAGCAAGAGCTTCTACATTCATATTAGCTACAATTTTAAGATTTCCTTCAGTTATTTGAGCTGAAATTGTTTTAAAATCATCTTTAGAAGAAATGTTAGCATAATCAGAATGCTTTAAAGTCACCTGAGCAATAATTTCGCTGTTAGCTCCCTGAGGTGTACTAGCATTATAAGTAAATTTGAAATCCTTGCTTGTTACTCTCTGCCAAACGATATTCTGTGTTAATGGTGCAGAATAGATCTGAACATTTGCACTGATTGGCATACTGAAGTTTGTACTGTTATCAAACGTTACATTTGATAATTTCATGCTGAATACAGTATTTCCGCTTCTTTTTAAAGTAATATCAAATGTTTTTGGCAACCAGATTGTCTCAGAGTTATAACTTGTCTGGATATCCGTGTAAGAAGTAAGCGTTAATTCACTATCAACAGCAATTTGATTTTGTACTGATGGAAACTTCAATACCACTGCGTTAGCATTAGCAACTTTAGTCCATGTACTGCTTACCGGGTTATAAGTGTAAGTTCCTAACTTGTTAGCAAACTGTAATTTATTATCAATTAAAGCATCTCCGAATTGAGTTTCCCATTTCTCAACAACGTTGTTCAAGTAGCTGTCATCATACTCCTGAGCTGTATTATTGAACATTGTATACAACACATATTTTGAGAAATCTCCGTCATCAATTACATTAAGTTTATCGTAAAAACCATTGATTGTCTTCTTGATATTTTCTTTATCTTCTGCTACGGAAGTTGTATGGGTTGTGTCCTCAACTGAAGTACTACATGCCTGAATTCCAAAGATAGTTGCGACGCCCATCCCAATGAATAGAATAATTTTTTTCATAAGTTATTATTTTTTTTGTGGCGCGAAAATATATCTTTTTTTCGGTTTATTCAAAACTTTAACATTCAAAAAACTATAACTCATTTAAAACCTGCAGAATAATGCCACAGCCTTCTCTTATTTCATCAAGCGAAAGCGTCAACGGGGGAGAAATCCTTAAATATTCATTTCTGTATAATTGCCAAAAAACAATTAAACCATTATCCATGCATCTTTTTGCAACATTTAAAGTATATTCTGGTGAGCCCAGATTTACGGCTAGCATTAATCCTTTTCCGTTAATATTTTTAATTTTCGGGTGAACTAAAAGTTCTCGGAATAATTTTTCTTTTTCCTCCACTTCATTCATTAAACCGCTGTCCAAAACTTCTTTTAAAGTTGCGTGACTTGCAGCTGCAATTAATGGATTTCCTCCGAAAGTTGTAATGTGCCCCAATTTTGGAGAATGAGACAACGATTCCATAATTTCTCTGGAACTCATAAATGCTCCAACGGGAACTCCGCCTCCCATTCCTTTTCCCATCACTAAAATATCTGGAACGATACCGAAATGCTCAAAAGAGAATAATTTCCCTGTTCTTCCGAATCCTGGTTGAATTTCATCTAAAATTAATAGCGCTCCAACTTCTTCACATCTCTTTTTTAGTTTAATTAAATAATCCTCTTTCGGAACTAAAAAGCCAGCCGCTCCCTGAATTGTTTCCAGAATTACACAAGCTGTTTTTTCGGTGATCTTATCGAAATCATTTTCATTATTAAATTCAATAAAAGAAATCATCGGCAACAACGGACGAAATTCTCTTTTGTGAGTTTCATTTCCTGAAACACTTAAAGCTCCGTGTGTATTTCCGTGATAAGAATCTTTAAAAGAAACAATTTCCTCTCTTCCTGTATATCTTTTGGCTAATTTTAAGCTTCCGTCGATGGCTTCTGCTCCACTATTCACCAAATAAGTAATTTCTAAAGGATGTGGAGTAGCTTCGGCTAATAATTTACACAATGCAACAGGTTTTTCTTGAGCATATTCGCCATAAACCATTACGTGAAGATATTTATCCGCCTGCTCTTTGATCGCATTCACGATTTTAGGATGAGAATGTCCTAAAGTATTGGCAGAAACTCCAGCCACAAAATCAAGGTATTTTTTTCCGGATTTTCCGAAAATATAGCTACCTTCTGCTTTCTCTACTTCAAAACCTGCTGCAAATTTTGTAGTCTGCGCCTGATATGCAAAAAAATCTTTTTGTATTTCCATTTTATTGAAAAATTTCCAACAAAGCTAAAGAACATTCGTTAAACACCGAAATTATCCTGATAGAATAAAAAAATCACCCTTAATAAAAAATTAAGGGCGATTCACCAAATCACAAAATATTAATATATAATTTTCACTGTGTTTTATAAAACTTTTTCTACCGTTACAAAGCTGTTGTTTGTAACATTATAAGAGGTAGTTCCTCCGATTTCAGAGATCGCTTCTAAAGTAATATACTGTCCCTGAACGGCATATACGGAGAAATCTAAATTAATTTTCCTGTTCGTTCCGTCATAATTTACCGTATTCTCCAGCAATTGAAATCTTTGAGCATCGTTTATATATAATCCCGCTCCAAGTCTGTTACTGAAAGATCCTGCCGGACCTGTAAAATTTAAGTTTAAATTAATTCTGTACAAACCTGTCTGTCTCACATATAACCGATTAAGATTGGGAGCGACTGTTGAAACATTTGTTTTAAGTCTTAGCGGATCTGCCAAGAAATTGGGTTTATCGATTAAAGAATTAATGGGCAACAAAACAGACCCCGAAGTTGTAGAAACCGCATTGATCTGAAATCTTGAAATATTATCTGATTCAACTTCAAAAGCCTTGCTCCAAACCAAGCCGTCAAAAACCATCGCCTGACCTGTACTTTTTACAAATAAAAGCATTCCGCGCAGTGCTTCAATTCTTATTGAAGGAGCATTGATACCGGTGTAAGGAAGATCGACATCCGCATTTACCGCAGGAAGACCAAAACCTTTTATACCGCTGGCTTCACTCGTATTTGTCATATACATCATCACCTGATCATTTCCGTTTGCGTTTGAGTCAGGGTTTGGAATATTTGTAAAATTAACCTGTGCATTGTAGCTATTTAATATAAATAAATACAAGCAGAATATATATTTTTTCATGACTAATAAGGTTTGATTAAACGGGCAGCAATGTATGAATTGACAGAATTCGTGTCTGTTCCGTAGGCGGCCAAAGCACCACCTGAAACAGCATTAGAACTTATCTCGGGAACGACTCTCAACTCAGCACCAATAGGCAAAGAAATTGTCTGGGCAAAACTTGAAGTTTTATTTCCCTGTGTATCTATTACAAAAACGATGGAATAATTTGTTTTAGACACAACCGTTTCCCAATCTGAAGCAGAGGTATATTTTACCTGCAGTGTTAATTTAAATTCTGTAATTCCTGCCTGAAAGCCTAAACTTCCTCCTGTAAAACCAAGTGCGACACCGATGTCATAGATTCCTGCTACTTTTATCGTTACTGTACTTGCGTTTTTTAATGCCAAATTATCTACGAGAACCTGACTCTTATTATCTGCGGCAAGATATCCCGGCGTACCTCCTGCAAAACAAAATCCGATTCCGAAAGAAATACAAGGAATCGCCACTCCGGCTGATATCCCTAATCTCGAAATTTTAGGCTGAAAAACACCTTGTATTTGTCTAGAAGGATTCCATGAAAATCCGTCATACTTATAATATTGATCATCATTTTTGTTATAAATAAGTCCTCCGACAAGATTAGGATAATCATCAAATACATCTGTTGCTGCAGCATTATATTTCGGAAAAGAAGTATAAATATTTGCAAAAGGAAGTATCACTCCGCGAGTCCCGTCCTGAATTTTCACTATATTTTTCACACTGCTTATATCACTTCCTATAACGACCTGACTATAAGCTGAATATTGAAAAAATAGTATCATTATTAATAAAATTCTTTTCATCTTATTACATATTTATTTTTTCAACAATAATCTCTGATACCGCATTTCCTGTTTTACTCATGGCAAAAAACATATTGTCTCCCCCTAAAAGTCCGGTACAAACACCTGTTCCAATATTTTGAGTTCCACCAAGCGTTAATCTTAACTTGTCTCCGGCATTGAAAACACCTACATAAGTAAATGCCAAAGATTGTCCCACATCAATTGAGCCCGGAGCTAAGGTACTTACCGACAAAGCCCCTGCCGTTGAGCTGCTTGCCGTATTATTGATCGGTCTCCATGTAGCATCAGCTGTTGTACTAAGCTCTAAATTCAAACTAGATTGCAGATTAATAACAACTCCTATACAAAGAGGTGTACTGATATCGATAGCACCACTTTTAAAGGAAATTTTATACAAACCTTTTGTATTGATATTAATGACATTACTGGTTGCTGCTGCCAAGGAAACACTAGAAGAAATATCATTAAAGCTTGGACTGACATTCGTAAAATTCACATTTTGCGAGGTACACGCCCTAACGGTAACACCACATGCAAATCCACAAGTTCCGCAGGTTGAAGTTACTGTTCCCGTTCTGATAAATCGAGCCATCTTGTTATTCTTCATTGTTGAAACAATCTGGTCTGATATCTTCCATGTTGTGCCATCATTTTGAACAACACTTCCCGTTTCTCTATTGAAAATTACAGATGCCTGTGTTCCGTTGCCTGTTGTCCCCGTGGTTGAAACCGGGAGTAATGATGTTAAATTAGTTCGGGGTAAACGAGTGGCATTATTATCCTGCTTTACATGCAGTTGTGTTCTCGAATCGGGATTAAAAGACGCTTCTTTTGAAATCCCAACTTGTGCGGTATTTTTAAGACCATAGATCAAAAAAATAAAAAGGATAATTTTTGTTTTCATTGGTTTTTTTTATAAAATACGTTCTTGACGTAATAAATATATAAAATATTATCAATTACAATGAAAATAATTCAACGTATAGCATATAATAATAAAAATAATTTATTTCATTTTAACGTGACATATAAAATTATCAATGAAAACCCAATAACAATAAATATTTTACATTCACTATTCGTAGAATAATGTTTAGAAAAAATTTGAAAATAAAAACTGAAAATAAGAGGTTATAATGGCAATTTTAACAGTTTTAGACAAAAATAAATCACCATTTCCTATATGAAAATGGTGATTTATTTAATTTTAAGAAAGAATTTATATCAATTATAAGACTCTCTCTGTAGTTTATTTTTTATTTTCGGGTACGTTTCGGCTTTTTGGCTTCTTCTTTTGCCTTTTCTTTATCTATAGCTTCCTGGGCTTTATCATAAAGGGAACTTTCGGTTTCGTACGTCGTTTCCTCGTTATTTGGTGTGTCTACCAATATGTCCTGCCATTTGTTTATCCTGTCTTTGGTATTCCAGTTAAAATCCGGAAATTTCCGTTTGGAAGGTTCAATTTTACTCATTGGATAAGTGTCTGACGTGGCTCCAATATTACAGGAAACGATCTGCATCACTTTTTCTTCAAATATCGCATCAATAATTCCGCAAGAAGTAAGAGAAATCCCTATTCTTTCTGGTTGCTTTGTAGCCTGGTCGACATCGTCTGCATAACTTATGGCCTGTGCATTTCCTATTACCGTAGCCTCTTTGATATCATTATTTTGATAATGAACCGTCATAAATCTACCTTTAACCTGATTAAATTCATCTTTTAAATTTAATGAATCAACCTTGCTGATTGCAAATGCATTTCCGATAACTTTTAAGGAATCTATATTTTCGTTTTCAGTATTAAAATAAGCTTCGATTTTATCTCCTGTCACCTGCTTTATTCCGCTCCACAGAATAGGTTTGGTGTACATATGCATAATTCCGTCAGTTTCATTGAAAGCGATAGAATCTGCCCTTCCCTGAGCGTTAGATTTATAAAATCTTCCTTTTCTGAAAGCTCGTAAAAAGCTCTTTTTCTTTGTAATATCTGCAGAATCCGGTCTCTGGAAAGAAATGATTTTTTCTGCTGCAAAATACATTGAATCTTTTTCAAAAGCTTTTACAGCGTAAGGATTTTTAGTCATCATCGCAGAATCTTTCTTTTCAAAAATTTCTCCGTAACCACCTTTTATAAATCTTCTTTCCTGGGGATCGTCTAAGGTTACATTTCCGGTTGCTTTTCCAAAACCTGTGAGCTGATTGAAGTACATATCGTCACCCGTCAGGATTTTATCATTATAAAAAATCTTAGAATTTTTATTTAGAAAAGCTTCTTTCGTGTTCATTCTGTAAGTCCCTCTTTCTGTGTAAACACGGTTTTTAGGATTCTTACGGTTGGTAATTGTAGTTGGCCCGAAGAACTCAGCAACTTTAGTATTCTGATTTTGTTTGATATTGTCGCCGTCAATAATATAGTCTGGACTGTCAATTTTTACATTCCCAACAAAATCAATTAATTTAGTATCTAGAAAATAGGTAGCTGACTTTGTGTACATTGTATTCTGAGCATCAGAAATTGTACCTCCTGTATTAAAATAAGCCTGATTCGCAAGCTTATCATAATATAGAGTTTCTGTTTTAATTGTCTGTTTTGGATCCGTAAGAACTACATTTTTTCTGGCAACACCTTTTTGAGTATTTCCATCATACTCCATTTCACCTGCAGTAATTACCGAACCGTCCGGATTTTGAAGTCTTGCGTTACCTATAGCTTTTACAAAATTTTCTTCTTCATATAAAATCACTTCATCAGCAGTAAGAATAGAACCTTGGTGCTCTAATTTTACATTACCCTGCATATAACGGTTGCCCTCATACTTTTCAGGATCTTTAATGATTTTATCAGCATTGATAATTTTCACCTTATCTTCAGGCTTTGCCTGCTTAACCTGCTGCGGATTTTTAATCGGATTTTGTAAATACGGATCTCTTTGCGCAGGTTTTTGTTTGTCTTGCGCAAAGGTAATCGTTGAAATAAAAACTAATAGGAAAAAAATCAGTCTCATTGATTAATCATTCTTGGTGCCATAAAAATATAGCGAATGAGAATCAATTTTTACGCCAAATGCTCCTTCAATTGCTTCTTTAATACCTTGAATCCTTGGATCACAAAATTCTATGATCTCTTCAATTTCCTTATCTGAGTCTTTTTTGTAGATCACCAAATGGTCATGCTGCTTGTCAAAATAAGACTTTTCATAAGATGAAGACGTCAACGTTTTTTCTCCAAACTGGTGTTTACGGATTAATCCTGCATCAAGGAAAATCTCAATTGTATTGTAAATTGTAGCTTTAGAAACGTGATATTTCTTCTGCATCATGAGAAGATACAGATCATCCACATTGAAGTGATGATCCATATTATAAATCTCTTCTAATATTGTATATCGTTCAGGTGTATTTCTGAAACCCTTTTCTAATAAGTAGTTTCTTAAAACATCTTTTATTAAAGCAATATTTTTTTCTTTCTGTAAAGTATCCATTAAAAAAATTATCTACAAATTTATCGATTTTTATTTAAATAAATATCAGACTATTCTGTTAAAGGATCTTAACTGTTATGTCTTAAAAATTCAGCTTGCTCAATTTTATTGTCGTAAACTGTTAATTCCGTAATCGGAGCAGACTCTACAACCACGTTGTGAGAGGTAACACCCCAAGATTTGAAATCATCACTTCCAATATATTTCACAAAGTTGTAAATATTAAGTGTAATTTTTTGCTTAACCGTTAAAAGTATATCGTTGATATAGGTGTTGTCTATTACCACATATTTCAAATCCGGCGGAATATTATGAGCTCTTAGAGATGGATGACTGCTTTTTGAAGGAATCGTTCCGTCTGCCATTAAATCTTTTAAAACCATGTGGAAATAGTCATTAATTCTTCTATCAACCTTAAATCCTAAAAGGAAGTTGATTTTATAAACCGTTCCTGGCAAAATTTCATCAACCGTATATTTAAATGTAAATGGATCTTCCTGATTTGCAATACTTAAAATAAAATAATGATCCGCTCTTTTCGGTTGCTTTTTAATGATAGAATAGATAATTTTTGATTCTACCTCATCATTTCTTTTTGCTCTACTTAGATAAGCAAGATTGGTAGCATATTTAGGAATCGTTTCATCAAGCTTCATATCTTTAATGATAGAAACATAACTGTCGATTTTTACGAAATTGATGAATTTAGTTTTAATTAATCTTCCGTTATACCAAGCATACATACAAATTCCGATGAATCCTGCTAGAATAACCGTAATCCAACCTCCTTCGAAGAATTTGATAATATTAGCACTGAAGAATCCTAATTCGATAGATAGATAAACTAAAGCGAAAAATAAAATTAACAATTTATTTATCCTATGTTTTAGCAACCAGAAAATTAATAATATGGTTGTCATCAACATCGTTACCGTAATGGAAAGACCATAGGCCGCTTCCATTTTACCAGATTCTCTAAAGTGAAGAACCACAATGATACAAAGAATAAGAAGTCCCCAATTGATTCTTGGGATATACATTTGTCCTTTAACTCCGGAAGGATAATCAATTTTTTGATTCGGCCATAAATTAAGAGACATTGCTTCCGAAAAGATCGTAAAAGAACCGGTAATCAAAGCCTGACTCGCAATAATTGCTGCTGCTGTTGCTAAAATTACTCCCGGAACGATCATCCATTCTTCCATAATTCCGAAAAATGGATTGATTACAGAAAAACCAGGTTTTCCATAATTCGTTAAAAGCCAAGCTCCTTGTCCAAGATAGTTTAAAACAAGCATGATTTTAACAAAAGCCCAACTTACTCTGATATTTTTAGCACCACAATGTCCTAAATCTGAATAAAGCGCTTCCGCCCCTGTTGTACAAAGGAAAACAGCTCCAAGAATAACAATTGCACTCGGAGAGTTCGCAATAAGCTTGTAAGCATAATATGGATTGAATGATCTTAAGATCTCAAAATTTTCGCTTAAATGCATTACTCCTAAACCTCCTAATACTAAGAACCAAACAACCATTACGGGGCCAAAAAACTTCCCGATAAAGCTTGTTCCAAATTGCTGTACTACGAAGATTAAAATAAGAATACCAATAGTAATCGTAACAACGGGTGTATGAGGATTATAAATTTCAAGACCTTCAATAGCCGACATTACGGTAAGCGACGGTGTTATCACCCCATCGGCAACCAATGCTGCTGCCCCGACAATTGCCACGAGATACAGCCAGCCTTTTTTAAGGTTTTTAACTAATGAAAATAATGCTAAAATTCCTCCCTCACCTTTATTATCTGCTCTCAAGGCGATGATAACATATTTTACGGTAGTTTGGAGCGTAAGAGTCCAGATGATACAAGAAAGCGCTCCTTCTATGTATTCATTGAAAGGCATACTACTGCCTGCACCTCTTGCATTTACAATTGCTTTCATTACGTAAAGCGGTGATGTTCCAATATCTCCAAAAACGATTCCTAAAGAAACCAGAACTCCAAAAAAAGAAAGTTTTTTAATGTCAAAATGATGACCACCTTCTGTAACTTCTGCCATATCAGCTTATATATTTTAAGTGGGCAAATTTATACTAAATTTATGACCTTAGGTACATTTCTTCATGCATAGAATAAATGAAAAAGCTTCCTTTCGGAAGCTTTTTTCTATTATATCTATTTAACGTACATCGCATTTTTGATTTCCTCTTTTACTTTTTCAAGTTTAGGGAACCATTCTGCAAATAATGCAGCTGAGTACGGTGCAGGCGCATCAGGAGTAGTAATTCTCTTGATTGGAGCATCTAAATAATCAAATGCTTTTTGCTGTACCATATATGTAATTTCAGAAGAAATAGACGCAAACGGCCAAGCTTCTTCTAAAATAACTAATCTATTTGTTTTCTTTACAGACGTTAAGATTGTATCAAAGTCTAAAGGACGAACTGTTCTAAGGTCAATAACCTCAACAGAGATTCCTTCTTTAGCCATATCTTCAGCAGCTTGGATAGCCAACTTCATGATTTTCCCGAAAGAAACTAAAGTTACATCTGTACCTTCTCTCTTGATATCTGCTTTTCCGATTGGTAAATAGTACTCTTCTTCAGGAATTTCCATTTTATCACCATACATCTGCTCAGATTCCATGAAAATGATAGGGTCGTTATCCTGAATAGCTGTTTTCAACAATCCTTTCGCATCGTAAGGGTTTGAAGGAACTACTACTTTAAGACCAGGAACGTTTGCGAACCAGTTTTCGAAAGCCTGAGAGTGCGTTGCACCCAACTGACCTGCGGAAGCAGTAGGACCTCTGAAAACGATCGGACAGTTCCACTGACCACCACTCATCTGACGGATCTTCGCCGCGTTATTGATAATCTGATCAATACCTACCAATGAGAAATTGAACGTCATATACTCAACAATTGGTCTGTTCCCGTTCATTGCAGCACCTACAGCAATCCCTGTAAAACCAAGCTCAGCGATTGGTGTATCGATTACTCTCTTAGGACCAAATTCATCCAACATTCCTTTTGAAGCCTTATACGCACCATTGTATTCTGCAACTTCCTCCCCCATTAAAAAGATGGATTCGTCTTTACGCATTTCCTCGCTCATTGCTTGCGCAATTACCTCACGAAAAGTATATTCTGCCATATTTATTTGAAAAATTTAGACTACAAAAATAGTGTTTTTTTATTATTAACATAACAAAAACGACATCTCATTGAATGAAATATCGCTTTATTAATTTTATTTTAACCTAGTTTTCTTCTACTTTGCTTAATTCTTTGTAAATTTTCTGAAGATCAAAGAGTATTATTCAATAAGTGGATTTATAAATCATGAATAAAAAATTATCAACATTAATGGTGAATTCTGAAAAAATAAAAACGACATTCCAATAATGAAATGTCGTTTTATAATTTTATTTAAACTTGATTAGTTAACTTTCTGCCAAGTCTGAGTTCTACCCATTAAAGAGATTCCTACATATCCTCTTACGTTTAATTGATCACCTTTTCTTGTGATTGTACATTTGTAAGTTTTTCCCGTTTTTGGGTCTGTAATTGTCCCTCCTGTGAATTCATCACCGTCTTTTTTCAAACCTCTGATGATTTCCAAACCTAAAATTGGCTTGTTTTTTCTATCGTCTTTACAGTCTACACAATTAGGATTTGCTGGTTTTATCAACAATTGAGAAACCTTTCCGTAATATTGATCTCCTTTTTTATAGATCTCTACAATAGATTTTGCTTGTTTGGTTTCGTCGTCTATTGTTTTCCATTTACCTTCAATTTGAGCAAAAGATAATACTCCAAATAGAGAAAATGCCAATGTTAATAATAATTTTTTCATATTTCTTATAGTTTTAATTCAAATAAAATATTTCTGTTGTCTATTCATTGCTAAAAATATAAATTAATTTTAAACAAACAAAAACTTTTATTATCCTAGGCATATATAACAATAGATATACCAATTTTTAGAATTAAACATTAGTTAAACGCTAATACAACTTTCTATTAATCACCTTATCCATATAATCCTGATACCACGCTTTTGCAATCTCCTGCCCTTTTTGAGCTTCCGGATTACTTTTCAGCTGATCCATAAGATTTTTTTCTAAGCCTAAATCTGATTTATCAAAGATTCCTAATACATTTTTACCATCAAAACGATAAATATAATTCCCGATAATGAACTGTTCTACCCCACCGTCTGAGTTTGCAATGACGGCAGGATATTTTTTATCACTTACCAAACTTCTACCCCAGCTTCTGATTCTTTTATTATAACCGATAAGATCAGCTAAAGTTGGGTAAATATCGATCTGCTGAGCTTCTTCAAGATTTACACCTTTTAAATTATATTCCGGATTTGGAGAATACAAAATAACAGGAACAGCGAAACGGTTCATTGCTTTTTGATATTCCGGATAATAAATTTCGTTGGTATGATCTCCCGTGAAAACAAAAATAGTATTGTTGTACCAAGGTTGTTTTTTAGCCGTTTCAAAATATTTTTTAATTGAATAATCAGTGTACTGCATTGGCTCATGCATCTGATTGGTTCCTTTTTTAAACTTACCTATATATTTTTCAGGAATCTTGAACGGATGGTGAGAAGAAGCTGTGAAAACTGTCGCCATAAAAGGTTGTTTTTTTCCTACATTTTTAGCAAAATACTGTAAAAATGGTTCATCCCAGATCGCCCACATTCCGTCGAAATCTTCATCATGATTGTATTCTGTTTTTCCAAAATAATGTTTAAAACCCAAAATATTTCCAAAGCCTAAAAAGCCCATTGAACCATTTGGAGCACCGTGATAGAAAGAAGTATCGTAACCCAGATCATTACAAATTGAAACAATCGACTGTATTTTTTGATTTGAATATGGCGAACTCGTAAAAGCATCCGTCAAACTCGGAATTCCCGCCAAAACACTGCTCATTCCGTGAATAGACTGTCTTCCGTTCGCAAAAGTATTAGGAAAAATCAAACTTTGACCTGCCAAACTATCAATAAACGGCGTGTAAGAAACGTAATCTTTGATCTTCGTGTTTTGATTAAAAGCGCCTATATATTCTCTACTCAATGATTCAACAATAAAAATGACGATGTTAGGTTTGTTGGCAACTTTTCTATCGTAAATTTTATAAGGCTGAATATTTTCATTAATAAATTTTTCATCTACAAAATGAACTTCCTTAAAACTATTCGTATTTAATGTCCTAAAAAATGAAAAAGTACTGTTCAAAACAAGATTTCCCTGTGATGGAATCTTTACAAAACGGTTCGCATCCACCAAATTGATTGGTCTTGTACTATGTTTGAAATCTCCACGGATTCCTCCAACGCAAAAAACAGCCATTAAACAAAGTGTAACAACGGATAAAATAAAGTAAGGAACCAATTTTATTGGCTTACGTTCATCAATTTTTACTTTTTTGTAAAGGAAAATCCAAAGCCACATCAAAACGACAAACCAAATTAATATAAAAGGATTTTGAACGATCGAAGCCGTAAAAACTTTAAAAATATTAGACTCGTGTTGCGCCACCTGAAATGCCGCCGAAGTCAATCTTGTCTGCGCAAATTTAAAGTAAACAAAATCACCAAAATTCATCGCATAAGCAATTCCGTTTGTTATAAAATACAGCCAGAAAAGTATTTTTTGATAAACCTTCTTGGTATTAATGATAATCGGAACCAAACTCAACAGAATAAACAGCGCATTCACATATAAAATCGCCGTTGTATCAAACGCAATTCCATGAAATGCCAGACCGAAATAATCTGAAACAGAATCAACTTTTATCAGTTCTTTATTAAAGTACCAAAATAAAAATCTTGCAATCTGATAAAAAAAGTATGCTAAAAAAATCCGGTATAAAAGTACCAGAACTTCCTGTTTTCTAAATTCTTTAAAAAATTTCATTCGGCAAATTTACATCAAAATCGTATTAATGTATTTTTTAGTGCATAAAATTTTGAGTTAGAATTTTCAAAAACAGTAATTTTGCGATTATGAATTTCATTAAAAATAATCTTGCCAATGCATTAACGCTGGCTAATCTATTTGCAGGTTGCGTGGGTGCCATTCATCTTATTTTAGGTGATTATCAGACGACTGCGATCTGTTTAATTCTTTCTTCGATATTCGATTTTTTTGACGGATTTGTTTCCAGAGCTTTAAAATCAAACTCCAATTTGGGGCTTCAACTGGATTCTCTTGCCGATATGGTGAGTTTTGGGGTCATTCCGGGATTGACGATGTATAAAGCATTAGAGCCTTTCGGAACCGAATTATTAGGGCTTCATCTTCCTTTTGATATTAAATATTTCGGATTGCTTGTGACAATTTTCTCTTGTTTAAGACTGGCGATTTTCAATCTGGATGAAGAACAGCGCTATTATTTTAAAGGATTAAATACACCAACCAATACTGTTTTGCTTTTTGGCCTGTATTATGCATTCAAAGAAACCAATTATTTCAGTTTTCTTTTCGAAAATGAATTGTTATTGATTCTCTTAACCATCCTTACTTCATGGCTGTTGATCAGTCCGATAAAAATGATGGCGATGAAATTCAAATCAAAAAAAATTCAGGACAATTATGCTAAAATCGTATTAATTGTTGGCGGAATTGCCATTTTAGCGATATTTCAGATCGTCGGAATTCCGATGCTTGTAATTTATTATATCTTAGTATCATTAGTATTTCAAAAAGAACTTAGCTAAATTAGAAGCTAGATTTTTGAGATAAATTTCAAATTAACCTTTTATCAAATTAAAAAAATGAATTTAAAACTGCATAAACCTCTTTGTATTTTTGATCTTGAAACAACAGGAACGAACATTGCTAAAGACAGAATCGTTGAAATCTGTATCTTAAAAGTAAATCCTGATGCTTCAAGAGAAAGCAAAACGTGGAAAGTAAATCCTGAAATGCCGATTCCCGTAGAATCCAGCCAAATTCACGGAATTTATGATGAAGATGTAAAAGATGCTCCAACTTTCAAAGAGATTGCATCAAAAGTAATGGAAATGATCTCAGGAGCGGATTTGGGAGGTTTCAATTCTAACAGATTTGATGTTCCTTTGCTGGCAGAAGAACTTTTGAGAGCAGAACTTGATTTTGATTTAAGTAAATTTAAACTTGTTGATGCACAAACAATTTTCCATAAAAAAGAACCTAGAAATTTAGGAGCAGCTTACCAATTCTATTGTGGAAAAACTCTTGAAAATGCGCACTCGGCTGAGGCTGACGTGATGGCAACTTTTGAAGTTTTAGACGCTCAGATTGGAAAATATGATGATATTCCGAATGAAATTGCTCCTTTGAGTGAATTTACATTCCATAATAAGAATGCAGATCTTGCAGGTTTTATCGGGCTTAATGATAAAATGGAACCGGTTTTCAATTTCGGAAAATATAAGGGTCAGGGTGTAAAAGCGGTTTTCCAAAAAGATCTTGGATATTTCGGATGGCTTCAAAACGCTGATTTCCCTCTTTACACGAAGAAGGTTTTCACTAAAATACAATTGTCAGGTAAATTCTAAAATATGTCAGAATTAGTTAAGTTTAAATTTTACGAAACCGCTCTTGAAGCCAATAGAGATAAGCAAATCTTGGCTGAAAACGATATCAACAGTTTCATTGCAAACGAACAGCTTATTCAATCCGATTGGTTGCTCTCGCAGGCTGTTGGCGGGATTCAGTTGCAGGTTTTTGAAGAAGATCTGGAAAAAGCCAATCAAATTCTGAACGATTATAAAGAAAATGAAAAGGTTTCGCTAGAAGTAGAACATACGATTGCAGATCCTAAGTTTGATTTTGTGTGCCCAAAATGTGGCTCCAATCATATTTACAGAGATGATAGTGCAACGAGCTTTTTTGGAGTTTCGCTTTTAACGAGCCATAAATTCATTTGCTATTATTGCGAGAACGAGTTTACGCATTAGAAAATAATACTCTAACACTCAATTTTGTCATTCTGAAGGAATCTCAAAAGATTTGGATGATTTTTCTTTTCAACAGTTTAGATCCTTCCAGGATGACAAACGGAATGTTGATTTAACAGTGATAGATTGAAATTAAGACTAAAGCCCTAGCCCCGATTGCAGCGACATCCTTTTGTGCAGCGCAGCGGAACAAAAGATATAGCGGAAAGCGGGAAATAGCTTCAAAAAAAGTTAAAAATAATTGTGAGATTACTTCGGCGCATTCGCTTCTCGCAATGACATAAATAAAATAGTATGAAAATTATCTGCATAGGAAGAAATTACGGTGAACACGCGAAAGAATTAGGAAACGAAATTCCTGAAAAACCGGTTATTTTTATGAAGCCTGATACGGCTGTTTTGAAAGGAAATGATTTCTATATTCCTGAATTTTCAAATGACGTTCATTATGAATTGGAAGTTGTTTTGAAAATTTCAAAAGGTGGAAAATACATCCAGAAAGAAACGGCTCATAAACATTATGAGGAAATCGGATTGGGAATTGATTTTACGGCAAGAGATCTTCAAAGCGAATTAAAGTCTAAAGGTCTTCCGTGGGAACTTGCCAAAGGCTTTGACGGCTCTGCAGTGGTTGGAAATTTCTTTAAAAAAGAGAATTATAATCTTGAAGGTATTCAATTTTCATTATTAAAAAATAAAGAAAAAGTGCAGGACGGGAATACAAAAGATATGATCTTTTCATTTGATGACATTATTGCATTTGCTTCTCAATATTTCACTTTACGAGTTGGTGACCTTATTTTCACTGGTACTCCAAAAGGGGTTGGAAAAGTTGATGAAAATGATATTCTGGAAGCTTATCTTGAAGATGAAAAAATCCTAGACATCCGAATATTATAAGTAATTTAACATAAAAATTGGCATAATTTTTCTATCTTTAGTAAACAAAATTAAAGGTTATGATAAATATTGTACTGCCCGTAGATTTTGGGGATAAAACAGATCAGCTTGTAGACGGAGCTGTAAAATTCGCAAAAGAACTCAACGGTAAAATTTTTCTAATTCATGTTGCACCTTCAGACATTGGTTTTGCCATCGGAGATATGGGATTCCAGTATTTTCCTGAAGTTGAAGCTAATGAAATAAGAGAAGAGTTGGTTCAGCTGAATAAGATCGAGCAAAGAATTATTGCTCAAAATATCGAATGCGAGCATCTTTTGAAACAAGGTATCGCCAAAGATATTATTTTGGAATATTCTAAAGAAAAAAATGCAAACTACATCGTAATGGGCTCTCACGGAAGAAGCGGAATTTATGATGTCTTTGTAGGAAGTTTAACCAAAGGATTGACGAAAGATTCTCATATTCCTGTTTTGGTGCTTCCGATCCACGAAACCCATTAAATTTTAATCGTTACCCATAAAAAAACCGACCAAACACATATGTTTTGATCGGTTTTTTACTATATAACCAATTAATTAACCTTCTTTTTTGTAGATCGTAGGATCATAATAAGGGTTTTTACCCTCAGTTGGAGAATAGTAGTCTTTATCTTTATCACCACCTAGTGTCGCCACCAATACATAACACCAATACGTGAACAGTACGCAGCAAACAGTAAATAAGATCCAGTTTAAAACATTTCCGAAAGTGTCAAAAAAGCCGAAAGACCATTTGAAAACTTTGCTTAAGAATAGAAAGAAAGACGTCATTATTTTCCTTTTTTAAATTAACTTTGTACAAATTTATAAAAAATGTTTAAATTACTTTCAAAAGAAAGCAATATTTTTTCAATTCCTGTTTATATTGGTTTTCTTCTTTTAATCGTAATAGTATTTAACATCCTGAATTTCAATACAAATGAAGCCATTATAGCCGGAATAACTTTTCTGGGAATTGCTTTGGCATATTTCTGTTTTCATAGCATTGCGCTTAATTATCAGACACATTTGCCTTTATTCTTATATACATTTTTTATTTTTGGACTTTATCCTGGTAATTTAGACATCGGAATTGCCGTTGCGCTTCTTACCAATTCGTTCCTTCTTTTGCTTTTAACAAGTACCGATGAAGACACACGAAAAAAATCTTATGTGCTGGTAGGTTCCATTGTTGCATTAAACTTTATCTTTCTGCCGACAACGTGGCCGATGGCGGTTTTTGTGATCATTCACGTAATTGCTACTTCGCAGAGAATTGTTTTAAATATTTTCAGGTTTATTTTAGGAGTTATTTTAATAGCGTTCAGTTATTTTTCCATTATGTTTTTCGTTGGATTTACATCTTGGAATATCGATTATTTCCCGTTTGGAAAAATGAAGATAATAACAGATTACACGGAACTTTTTCCTTTAATTCCGATCGCATTAATGCTGATTTATGCAGTATACGACCATTTTCAAAATTATAATAAAAAGAGCCCGATAAGCAGGTATAAATATACTTTTCTACTTGTGTTTTCATTGGCTCAGCTGGTTACTATTATTCTTTATATGAATAAAAGTTATGAATATTTATTACTCCTGGCATTTCCTGCAAGTATTATTTTGAGCAGGATGCTGAAGTTTTTACCTAAATATTGGATGCAGGAAGTAAGCTTATGGCTTCTCCTTATTAGTTTAGTTACCTTTAAAGCGGGAACTTATTTTGATTTATTTTAAAAAAAATTATGATTCAGATAGACGAAAAATTGATTTCCGAGGATATATTTTCCGAAGAATTTGTTTGCAACCTTAGCAAATGTAAGGGTGCATGTTGTGTGGAAGGAGATGTAGGAGCTCCGTTAGATAAAGATGAGCTGGAAATTCTAGATTCAATTTTTGATAAAATAAAGCCCTACCTTACTACGGAAGGAATTAAAGCTCTTGAAGAGCAGGGAACATGGACAACCGATCCTGCTGATGGAATGTACGTAACGCCAATGGTTGAAGACCGTGAGTGCGCTTATGTAACGTATGACATAAGAGGAATTACAAAGTGTGGAATTGAAAAAGCTTATGAAGACGGCGCAGTAGATTGGCAGAAACCAATTTCATGTCACCTCTACCCTATTCGTGTTACCGAATACTCTGCATTTACTGCTTTGAATTATCACGAATGGAACGTTTGCAGCGATGCCTGTACGCTAGGAAAAGAGCTTCAGGTTCCTGTTTATAAATTCCTGAAAACTCCTTTAATAAGAAAGTATGGAGAAGAATTCTACGAAGTTCTGAGCGAAGCCGCAGACGAATGGAAAAAAGAATACGGAAACTAAAAAAATAAAAACCGCGAATCAATGATTTGCGGTTTTTTTATCGTTAAAAATTAAATATTTCTATTTAAAATCTGCATCTGTAACTCCAGAATTGATAACAACTTTCGTCGTTTTGATCGTTATTTTCTGGCCTTTTCCTTCTGCTTCGATCTCAGACGGGAATTGGACACCATCTACCGTCATATAGCTCTTAATTGTAGCCGAACCTTCATCAGAAGTTGATTTGTGCAATAAAGAAGTAGAAGCATCGAAATAATATTTTCCTTTATCTGAAGCTAAAACATTATAATCTTTACCATCTATTTTTTCTACTGTAACCGTTGGAAATTTAGAAGCTTCATATCCTAATGCATCAATTGTTTTGCTTTTTTTAAGTTCAGCAACTTTATCTGCAGGAATGTCATTTTTTTGACCCATTTGGTCGAAATATCCTTTCTCACCGTCAAAAAGCTGAGTCATTGTCTGCCCCATTACGGATTGTACAGATTTGAACTTATTCCCCATCTTTTTCGTGGTCATAGAAATTTCCATTCCCTGTACAGAAAGAGTATTGTCTGTGATTGTGGTTTTTACGGCCTCTAATTTATCTTTTCCACCCAAAGCTTTCAGATAATTATCGATAACTTCTTTAGATGTTAATTTTGATTTTACAGCTTCCGTTTTCGCGGGAGCAACAGTTGTTTTTTGCGCAGCTACTGAGGTGGAAAAAAGCACGGCACAGAAAAACGGGATGATGATCTTTTTCATATATAAGTTAGTTTATAAGGCGTAAATATATGAATATTGAATGATATAGAATATGTTTGATTTTTAATAAAAATGGATTAAAACTAAATATACTTTCTTAAAGCAAAATAATAAAATCTTACATTTGTTTACATGAATATACTGGTAATAGAAGATGACTCACGTGTTGCAGACCTCATCCACAGAGGATTGCAGGAGCATGGCTTTACCCCAACTCTAGCTTACGACGGCCTTTCAGGAAAAAAACTGGCTCTACAAAATGACTACGATCTTATTATTACTGATATTATTCTACCAAAAATGGACGGTCTTGATCTTTGCAAACATATTCGCCAGACAAAACCTGATCTCCCTATTATTATGCTCACCGCATTAGGCACAACAGACGATAAAGTAGAAGGTTTTGACGCAGGCGCTGACGATTATCTGGTGAAACCTTTTGAGATGCGGGAATTATTAGTCCGTATCCGTGCCTTGCTTAAACGTAATAATAAAACAGTGAACAACATAGGTTTTATTCTACGTTTCGCCGATCTTGAGATGAATTTAAGTACTAAAATTGTAAAAAGAGGAACTCAGGAAATCAATCTCACGCCCAAAGAGTTTAAGCTATTGGAATACATGATTCAAAATCCCGAAAGAGTATTATCCAGAGTAGAAATTGCAGAAAAAGTTTGGGATACGCATTTTGATACTGGAACTAATTTTATTGATGTTTACATTAATTATTTAAGAAAGAAAATCGATAGAGATTTTGAAGAAAAACTGATTCACACCAAATCTGGGATGGGATTTGTCTTAAAGATTAAATAATGCAGATTAAAACCAGAATCACCATATTATTTACAGCAATTACAGTCACTATCCTGTTGGTGTTTGCCTTAGTTGTGTATACTTCCGCCAAAGAAAACAGGGAAAATGAATTTTATAATCTTCTCACAAAAGAAGCTTACACTAAAGCTAATATATTCCTCAATGCCCACGTAGATAAAAAAACGTTACAGGAAATCTACCACAACAATCGGAATATTCTGAATGAAGTAGAAGTTGCCATCTATGATACAGATTTTAACCTCGTCTATCATGACGCTGTAGATATCGATATTGTAAAAGAAACTCCTGAAATGCTGCGTAACATCCAATCCAAAAAAGAAATTAATTTTTATCAAGGAGAATGGCAGGTTGTAGGAATTGTCTATCACTACAAAAACAAAGAATATTTGATTACCTCGGCCTCTTATGATTTGTATGGATACAACAAATTAGATAATTTATTAAAAACCATTATCATTGTATTCTTTAGCTCTTTAATTATTATTTATTTGGCAGGTACATTATTTTCAAGTAGAATATTAATGCCTATCAAGAAAATGATGGAAAAGGTAACCACCATTTCTGCAACCAATTTAGATCTCCGATTAGTAAGCTATAATAGCAAAGATGAACTTTCCCAACTCGCCAACACATTCAATGAAATGCTTGACCGATTAGAAAACTCCTTTGATTCTCAAAAACATTTTGTTTCTAATATTTCTCATGAACTGAGAACACCTCTTTCAGCTATGATCGCGGAACTGGAAATTTCCACCAATAAAGAACGAAATATCCAAGAATATAAAACGGTTATCCATAATGTTTTAACGGATGCTAAAAAACTGGTGCGTCTTTCCAACAGTTTATTAGATTTAGCAAAAGCAAATTATGACCGTTCAGAGATTGGTTTTAAATCCATTCGTATTGATGAAGTTTTATTGGATGCCCGAAAGCAAACCCTTCAAGCCAACTCCGATTATAAAATTGATATTCACTTTGAAAATGATTTTGAAGATGACAATCAGATTTCAGTCAATGGAAATGAATATCTTCTAAATGTAGCTTTTATTAATATTTTCGAAAACGGCTGTAAATTTTCCAATGACAAACAAAGCATTGTTTCTATTTTATTTGATGCTGAAAAAATAATCCTCAAGTTTTCTGATAAAGGAATTGGTATTGCCAAAAACGATCTGGAAAACATATTTACCCCTTTCTACCGCGGAGAAAATAAAACATTTGCAGATGGAAATGGTATTGGCCTATCTCTTACCCAAAAGATCATTAACCTTCATGAAGGAAATATTAGTGTACAATCTTCACTCAATCAAGGGACTACTTTCATCATTGAATTACCTCATCTTTAATTCTCTAATAAAATTCTAATTTTTTTCTGTAGATTCTCTAACTGCCTTTAGAGAAAGAGATACAGACCTTTGCACCATATTAAAAACGGGAGCAAATGGAACTATTAGAATTCACTACAAGACTTTTTAGCAGCCTGCTCCTCGGTGCTATTATCGGCATCGAGAGACAGTGGCGACAAAAAAGTGCGGGACTAAGAACCAACACATTGGTATCACTTGGCTCTACTGCTTTCTTATTGTTAGCGTTAGAAATTGGAGGTGACGCCACAGGAAGAATCGCTTCATACATCGTAAGCGGAATTGGTTTTCTTGGTGCCGGAGTCATTATGAAAGATGGACTGAACGTTTATGGTCTCAACACCGCTGCCACTATCTGGTGTTCTGCCGCGGTAGGAACATTATGCGGAATGGGATTATACACTCAGGCAGCGATTGTTACAGCTGCTATAATGCTTTCACATATCATCTTAAGACCATTAGGTATCCTTTTAAATAAATTAAGTTTTCATACCTCAAGCTCTGTACAGACCGATTATTTATTCACAATCAAATGTAAGCCTGAAGTAGAAAATCATATCCGCATATTGCTCATGCAGATGTTGGGAAATGATGAAAAGCTCCTGATGAAATCATTATCCAGCGACGATACTGATGATTTGTCAAGTGTCATCATTACAACTATTATTACAACCTTAACTGCCCAAGACAGTTTAATAGAAAAAGCCGCCAGCAGGCTCACGATAGAAGATAAAGTGGTGAAAGTCAGTTGGGAAATCATAGGCACACAATCTGATTTATAGTTCCCTTTTTAAATTCAGTGCCTATTGATTTCCCTTTTATTCAACTTATTATTTTCCACAATCAATACTAATTTTTACTTAATAATACACTCTATTATTATGAAACTAAATTTTAAAAAAACCAATCCTTTTCATTCTGCGATCACATCCAACGGAATGAATATAGGAACCATAACTAAGCTGCAAAATGCTTCCAAACAAAACGAGAATTTCATCTATGCTATGCTTGAAACAAGCGAAGAAGGAATCAGTGAAGTAACAGCTTATGACCGTATCCAAACATTTGGAACCAACGAAATACAACATCAAAAGGCACCTGCATGGTATCGACAGTTATTAAAATCGTTTTTAAATCCGTTTATCTATATATTAATCATTATCGCCATTGTTTCATTTATCATTGATATCTGGCTACCAGCAAAAGAAGATCGTGATTTTAAAACATTGATCGTTATTTCTATTATGATCCTTATTAGTGCGCTGCTCCGTTTCATTCAGGAATTCCGAAGCAACAGCGCTGCCGATAAACTAAAAAGCATGGTGAAAACCACCGCTACGGTAAAACGTAAATTTTTAGAAAGAAAAGAAATCCCGATCAGTGAATTGGTACCCGGTGATGTGATACACCTTTCTGCCGGAGATATGATTCCTGCCGACTGCCGCATTATGCAAAGTAAAGATCTTTTCATTAGCGAAAGTATGTTGACTGGTGAAGCACTTCCCGTAGAAAAAAATCATCTTCCGATTCGGGATGCTGACAAAAAGCAGATCATTGAGCTTAACAATCTTTGCTTTATGGGAACCAACGTGGTAAGTGGTTCTGCAACTGCTTTGATCGTAGCTACAGGAAAATACACCTATTTTGGAAGCATCAGTAAATCGATTACCACGGAAAGACCTGAAACGGCTTTTGATAAAGGCATTAATAAACTGAGCTTTCTTCTGATTCGTTTTATGCTTGTCATGGTTCCAGTTATTTTCCTGATTAATGGATTTGTAAAAGGCGATTGGTTAGAAGCTTTATTATTCTCAGTTGCCGTTGCTATAGGATTGACCCCTGAAATGTTACCCATGATTGTTACTGCCAATCTTGCTAAAGGTGCGGTAAATATGAGTAAACATAAAGTCATTGTAAAAAGATTAGATGCCATCCAAAATATCGGTGCGATGGATATTCTTTGTACTGATAAAACAGGAACATTAACACTTGATAAAATAGTTCTGGAAAAACATTTGAATGTATTAGGCGCTGAAGATGATGAAGTATTGAAATGGGCATATCTAAACAGCTTTCATCAGACAGGATTAAAAAGTTTAATGGATAAAGCTATTTTGGAACATATCGAACTCCATGATTATCTGAAAGCAGATGAACAATACATTAAAGCAGATGAAATTCCTTTTGACTTTCAACGAAGAAGAATGTCTGTCATCCTTAAAATGCACAATGGGAAACATTTGTTGATCTGTAAAGGTGCTGTAGAAGAAATGCTGGAATTATGCAGCCATGCTTTTGATCCGGGAGAAGACCGCAGCGTACATATTGAAAATGATGTAGCTGTTAAAATGGATGATACTATGCGCAACACCGTTCTCAACACCTCAAAAAAAATGAATGAAGAAGGACTGCGTGTATTATTAGTAGCCATCCGTGAGTTTGATCCCCTTCATCCGTTGACTTATTCTATTGAAGATGAAAAAAACATGACGCTAACAGGATTTATTGGCTTTCTGGATCCAGCTAAACCTTCTGCCCAGCCTTCTATCGAAGCGTTGCATAAACTGGGTGTTACCGTAAAAGTACTAACGGGAGATAACGAGATCGTTACGCAAAAAATATGTAAAGACGTAGGTATTCCGGTTCATCATATCATTAATGGGCATGAGCTTGATGAAATGTCAGAAGAAGAATTAACAGAACAGATAGATCAAGTTTCTGTATTTGCAAAACTGAATCCGCTACAAAAAGTAAGAGTGGTACAGGCCTTACGAGACAAAGGACATACGGTAGGTTTCATGGGAGACGGAATTAATGATGCTGCCGCTTTGAAACAAGCTGATGTTGGAATTAGTGTAGATACCGCCGTAGATATTGCTAAAGAAAGCGCAGATATTATTCTGTTGGAAAAAGATCTAATGGTGCTTCGAAAAGGAGTTATTTACGGAAGAAGAACATTTGGAAATATTATTAAATACATCAAAATGACCGCCAGCAGCAACTTCGGAAATATGTTCAGTATGTTGGGAGCCAGTGCTTTTTTGCCATTCCTTCCCATGTTGCCTGTGCATCTTTTGATACAAAATTTGTTGTATGATGTTTCTCAGATCTCCATTCCCTGGGATAAAATGGATGAAGAATTTTTAACCGAACCTAAAAAATGGGATGCAGTAGACGTTAGAAGATTTATGCTTTTTATTGGTCCGATCAGTTCCATATTTGATTTTATCACGTATGCGGTTATGTATTATTTCTTTAAAGCAAACAGTCCTGAACATCAGACTTTATTTCAAAGTGGATGGTTTGTAGAAGGATTGCTTTCTCAAACATTGATCATTCATATGATAAGAACTCGGAAAATACCATTTATCCAAAGTTGGGCTTCTACGCCAGTCGTTGCATTAACTTCTTTAATTATGGTCATTGGAATCTTAATTCCGTTTTCACCATTTGCTGCCGGGCTAAAATTACAGCCCCTACCTTTAAGCTATTTTCCATGGTTGGTAGGGATTCTTTTATCCTATTGTTTATTGACCCAATTGGTAAAAAACTGGTTTATCAAAAGGTTCAACAGCTGGCTATAAATGTCAACAATATTTCATTTTTTTCTAATCAAATCCCAGCACGGGAAAATTAATTCATATCAATAAAATTTTAAAATATGATGAATAATAAAGTACCAAAAATCATCAGCAACGTCAAAACAGTTGCATTATTTACTTTGGTTCCTTTTGCTTTACATTCTTGTAAGAATGAAAGCAAAAACAATGATCAACAAGAAATTACAAAGAGCTATACCGTAAAAGATGATATCATTACTCTGGTTGAAAAATCAAGTATTAAAAGCCGTTTGAGTCTTTTAAAAACCTCCGAAGAATCTTTTAATTTAGAATTAACAACCGCAGGAACAGTGAAATCTATCCCGAACAATCTTGCGGAAATAAGAGTTCCTTTTACCGGACGAATTTTAAAATCTTTTGTTCGATTAGGACAATCCGTGCAACCGGGTTCTCCCCTTTTTGAATTCAGTTCACCGGATTATTCCACTGCGCAAAAAGAATATTTCGACAGCAAGCAAGAATTAAAACAAGCAGAATTAACGAAAAAACGTCAACAAGATCTCTTCAAACATGGCGTGGGAGTCAAAAGTATATTAGAAGAAGCCAATACCGAATATGAGATCAAAAGATCGGCAATGCTCAATGCTGCCGCCGCTTTAAAGATCTTCAATGTAAATCCTGAAAAAGCAAGTTTAGGAAAGCCTTTAGTGATCACCTCTCCTATTGCGGGAGAAGTTGTGATCAACAAAATGGTCATCGGTAATTATTCAAAAGAAGATGCAGAACCTGTAGCCATCGTGGCCGAGCTCTCCAAAGTTTGGGTAGTAGCTCAGGTAAAAGAAAAAGATATTCGATTTATCCACAAACTGGATAATGTTGAGGTGAATGTAGATGCTTTCCCGGACAAGAAAATCATCGGTAAAGTATATCACATCAATGATATCGTTAACGAAGAAACCCGAAGCATTGAAGTATTAATAGAATGTGACAACAAAAACAGAGATCTAAAACCGGGGATGTATGCTACCGTACATCTTACCGACGCTCCTTCATCTGCTATATTGCTTCCTTCAAAAGCAGTGCTTCAGGAAAATGATGATGAGTTTGTCTTTGTGGAAGTAGGAAAAAACAAATATCAAAAGAGAAAGATTATAACTCAGGGAACTTCTGACGGAAAAATCGTAGTGAAATCAGGGCTAAAAGCAGGAGAAACCATTGTATCCAACGGTGGGATTTATTTATTGGAAGCTAAATAACTGTTAAAAAAAAATCACATGAACAAACTTATCAATACTTCGATAAAAAAACGCATGGTCATGGCGGCCCTTTTTCTTCTGTTGGGATTTTTTGGATATTACTCATGGAAACAATTATCAGTTGAGGCTTATCCGGATATTGCAGATGTTACCTCTCAGGTCGTAACGCAGGTTCCCGGATTAGCCGCAGAAGAAGTAGAACAACAGATTACCATTCCTGTAGAACGTGCCCTAAACGGTTTACCCGGAATGCATGTGATGCGTAGCAAAAGTACCTTTGGATTATCGATGATTACCATTGTTTTCGATGATGGTATAGATGATTACTTTGCCAGAGCACGTATTACGGAGAGACTTGGAGATGTAGCGCTACCTTATGGTGCTGTGCCAGGTCTTGATCCACTCACCTCGCCTGTAGGAGAAGTCTATCGGTATATTATAGAAAGTGACCATCATGATCTTCGTCAATTAACAGATCTGCAAAACTTTACAATCATTCCGCGCATCAAACAAGTGTCCGGAGTTGCGGATGTCACTAATTTTGGAGGGATAACGACTCAATTTCAGATTGAAGTTGATCCCAGAAAACTAGAGCAATATAACCTTTCATTAGATAAAGTGATTGCTACCATTGAAGAAAATAATGTCAATGCCGGAGGAAGCGTACTTCCGAGAGGAGATTTGGGATATGTGATCCGAGGAATCGGATTGGTAAAAAATCTTGAAGATCTTGGAAAAATTGTTGTAAAAACAGAACAGGGCGTTCCTATTTTCCTGAATGATATCGGGAAATTAAAATATGGTAACCTCGAAAGAAAAGGCGCATTAGGTTATAGCGACAGAAAAAGAAATTATTCGGAAAGCATAGAAGGAATTGTCTTGCTTCTTAAAGGACAAAATCCTTCTGTTGTTTTGGAAGGTGTTCATCAAGCAATAAAAGACTTAAACAATGGCGAGCTTCCCGAAGGCGTAAAAATACACTCATTCCTAGACAGAACCGATCTTGTAAAAACGACTCTCGACACCGTATCTCATACCTTATTGGAAGGTGTAGCATTGGTTATTGTAATCTTAATTATCTTTTTAGGAAGCTGGAGAGGTGCTTTATTAGTCGCTATTACCATTCCGTTATCCTTATTAATTGCATTTATTTTAATGCATTTCACCAATATTCCGGCCAATCTACTTTCATTAGGAGCCATAGATTTTGGGATTATTGTAGATGGAGCGATCGTTATGATGGAAGCTATTTTAAAGAAAAGAGAAGAAAATCCCAAAGAAGAATTAAAGGAAAAAAGCATTGCCAACATTGCGGCAGAAGTCGCAAAACCTATTTTCTTTGCCACCATTATTATCATCACCGCCTATTTTCCTTTGTTTGCTTTTGAAAGAGTAGAGAAAAAATTATTTACACCGATGGCATTTACGGTTGGCTATGCTTTGCTGGGCGCATTAGGAGTTGCTTTATTGTTAATTCCGGGATTGGCATATATGATCTATCGCAAGCCACAGAAAATATACCATAACAAATGGCTCGAAAAGTTAACAAATATCTACTACAGCAGGATTCAGAAAATAATGAGTCACCCAAAAAAAGTATTTATTCCATTAGGGATTATCTTATCGTTAACGGCAGCATTAAGCTATTTTGTGGGTAAAGATTTCTTACCTCCTTTAGATGAAGGTTCCATTTGGCTGCAGGTACAATTGCCTTCCGGAATTTCAGTTGAAAAATCTAAGGAATTGAGTGATACACTTCGGGCAAGAACAATGAAACACAAAGAAGTTACCTATATCATGGTGCAAGCAGGCCGTAATGATGATGGAACCGACCCGTGGACGGCCTCCCACTTTGAAGTTTCTGTAGGAATAAAACCGTATAAAGACTGGCCATCAGGAAAAACTAAAAATGATCTTATTGAAGAACTTTCTCAAGAATATAAGAAGCTACCCGGCTATTCTGTAGGTTTTTCTCAACCGATGATTGATGGCGTAATGGATAAAATTTCAGGAGCACACAGTGAACTTGTTGTAAAAATCTATGGTGATGATTTTAAAGAAACCCGCAGAATTTCAGACGATGTGATGAAAACATTAAAAAAAGTTCAGGGCGCGGTTGATTTAGCTATTGATCAGGAGCCGCCGCTTCCTCAACTTCAGATTCATGCCAACAGAGAGAAAATTGCACAATATGGATTGAATGTTTCAAAGGTTGCCGAATTAATAGAAGTTGCCATCGGAGGGAAAGCCGTCTCTCAAATTTTTATAGGAAATAAAGTCTATGACATCATCTGCCGATATAATGATGACAGCCGTAATACGCCTGATAAAATCGCCAATCTGATGCTGACCTCAGAAACCGGAGCTAAAATTCCGCTCTCTCAAGTAGCAGATATAAAACTGAGTACCGGAGAAAGTACCATCACCCGCGAAATGAATAAAAGACATTTAACCGTAAAACTAAACGTAAGAAACCGTGATCTTAATTCATTGCTTCAAGAAGCACAAAGCAGTATTGAAAAAAATGTGAAATATGATCATTCAAAATATAACATAAGCTGGGGAGGACAATTTGAAAATCAAAACAGAGCCTATACAAGATTAGCATTTATTGTGCCTTTAGCATTAACCATTATGTTCATCTTATTGTACGCAGCGTTTGGAGAATTTCGTCAGGCTGGGCTGTTAATCAGTATTGTTCCGTTGGCTTTATTTGGTGGAATGCTTGCCTTAAATATTCGAGGGATGACCTTAAATGTATCTTCAGCCGTAGGATTTATCGCCCTCTTTGGCGTCGCTATCCAAAATGGAGTTTTGATGATCTCGCACATTAATCATTTAAGAAAGGAAGGAACAGATTTATTACAAGCCGTTATAAAAGGTGCCAAAGACCGTTTCCGACCTGTTTTAATGACCGCAACTGTTGCAATACTAGGATTATTCCCGGCATCACTGGCTACAGGAATAGGTTCCGATGTCCAGAGACCTCTTGCCACAGTAATTGTTTACGGATTATTTTTCTCCACAATCATTACTCTGTTTGCCTTACCGGCCTTGTATTATCTGATAGAAAAAAAGTGGGGACAAAATTTTAATACACAAAAAGATTAAAAAATGAATATATATATAAAATCATTTTTCGGTATCATAATCTTAGGTTCAATATCTAGTTTACATGCTCAAATTATTGATACTGCTTTTGCCAAGCAACCTTTAGACTACCCCACTTATTTGAGTCTTGTGGGTAAAAATAATCTGGCATACTCTGCAGAGAAATTTAATTTAAATATCGCTGATGCAGAAATACAGACGGCCGGCATATTTCCTAATCCAGAATTAGGTTTCGGATGGGCAGATAACGGACAGAGAAGAATGAATATGGGCTATGGATTTAACTCTGAATTAACCTGGACGCTCGAACTTGGTGGAAAAAGAAAAGCCCGAATAGATGTTGCCAAAAATCAAAAAGAATTGGCTCGATTACTATTGGATGATTATTTCCGAAATCTGCGTGCTGATGCTACGCTGGCTTTTTTGTCAGGAATCCAAAACCGCTTGATGTTGGAGGTTCAATCTTCCTCTTATCAACAAATGAAACAATTGGCTGAATCTGATAATATCCGTTTTAAGTTGGGTGCTATTTCAGAAGTTGATTCCCGCCAAAGCAAATTGGAAGCAGGAACAATGCTTAATGACGTATTTGCAGCAGAAGCAAAATGGAAAGCCTCTTTATCCAACCTCTCCTTACTTTTAGGAAGATCTCAAAATGATGCTTTCGTTGATCCCAAAGGTGATTTTTCAGATTTTGATCGTGATTTTTCATTACAGGAACTTATTCTTACCGCACAAAATAACAGGTCGGACCTTAAAGTAGCTTTACAAAATAAAAGTATTGCCGGAAGCGTATTAAAATTAGCCAAAGCCAATAGAACCATAGACCTTGGACTGTCCATGGGAGTCAATTATACATCATATGTTCGTAATGCGATTGCTCCTACCCCATCTACAACAGGCATTAATGTAGGCATAAGTATTCCGTTGAAGTTTTCTAATAACAGACCCGGAGAATTATTGGCAGCAAAATATACTTTGCAACAATCTGAACAGCAATACAAACAGACAGAAATGGAAATTCAAAGTGAAGTAACACAGGCGTATTTTACTTATATCGTGGCTCAGAAACAAGTTAAGCAATTTAATACCGGATTATTAAAAGAAGCAAAAACAATTCTGGATGGTAAAATTTACAGCTATAAAAGAGGGGAATCTTCTATTCTGGAATTATTGACTGCTCAAAAGACGTATAATGAAGTCAAGCAAAACTACCACGAAGTGAATTACGAATTTGCCGCAGCCTTAGTAGAACTGGAAAGAACCGCTGGAATCTGGGATATTAATTTTTAATAGATAAACTTATTTAAATTAATTTAACCGCAAAAGGTACAAAAGCGATTGTTAAACTATTTTAAAAACAAAAGGTTATAAAAGAATTAATTACAATCAAAACTTTTAAAATTCAAATTATATGAAAAAATCATTCATCATACTCCTATCCTTTTTCATCTATTCGGTTTCGTATGCTCAGGTAGAAGAAAATAACAATAATAATCTTTCCTCCGCTGATAACAATACAGTTTCATGGGGAATAAAAGCAGGTCTCAATATGTACAATCTATACGGAAAGGAAAGAGATTACATTTTTGCCGATCAGAAAACATCTTATCAACCAGGCTTTCATATCGGAGGTTTTGTAGATACCAGAATTAATGAAAAATTAGGTCTTCGACATGAGTTGATTTTGAGCCAAAGAAAA
>Ga0302167_10000086_pt1 | contig 53371 bp, 44 predicted proteins | sample I_Fen_N1_1_FD_193496 | JGI IMG/M metagenome (GOLD analysis project Ga0302167, IMG submission 193496) | Peat permafrost microbial communities from Stordalen Mire near Abisko, Sweden - I_Fen_N1_1 | ecosystem: Environmental > Terrestrial > Soil > Wetlands > Permafrost | place: Sweden: Abisko... | reverse complement strand
TCTCTCGATTATCTTACTCTTTATTCTTTTGCCCTAACATCTCTGTTAAAGCGGCTGTCAATTCAATATGTCTACGAACGTGTGTTTCTTTTTGTTTCGCTTGTCTCTCAAAGCGGGTGCAAAAGTACACACTTAATTTACATTTGCAACAATTTCTAGCGAGTTTTTTTAATATTTTTCAAAACTTTTTATTAACTTTCTGATAACATAACTTTTAGGTCAAAATATTTTTTCCACCATCAACAGAATTTACTTACTTTTTCCTAATTTCCTAAAATCCGCTATTTAAAAACAAGAGTTTTTCACGAACACCTATGTATTATATATAAGAGAATGTCATTTTTCCAGAAATGAATAAAACAAATTGAAAGGACAATTTACAATAATTACGAAATTTTGTTTTTTTCATCCTTTCGAAACTTAATCCAAACATAACCTAAGGATAAGAAAACCATTGTTGCACTGCCATACATCAACATTGGAATTTTTGCAATGACATCCTGATAAACCCATCCGGCGAAAAACGCACCAAGACCAATTCCTGCTTCCAGGGCAATATACATCGTCGCCATAGCTTTACCACGATGTTCCGGAAAACTCATATCAACCGTCCACGCATTTAAAGCCGGAGAAACAATCCCCGTAGAAACTCCATATAATGCTGCTCCTGCCAAAAATCCGGCAATTGATGTTGAAAATCCAACAATCACTAACGATATCATTAACAAAAATAGTCCGATCCCTATCAAACGAAGACGACCGTATTTGTCAGACGCTTTTCCTGCGCCAAAACGAATCATTACCGAGGTTATAGTAAAAACCATAAAGAACAAACCTTTGTTGGCAATTCCTAAATGCTGACTCCAATCAGGAATTAATGTTAAAATAACACCATAAGCCATATAAGAAAGAAAAGTTACGATAGCTGCCGGAAGAACCTCCAAAGCAATAATGTCTTTTCGCGAAATTTTTAAAATACGCAGACTAAAACGCTGTTTATGTTTCAACGTTTCCTTCATATTCATTAGAATAACAATTGATAGAAGAGCAAAAACAGAAGAAGCATAAAAAAGCATATTCATAGAAGAATACAATTTAATCGAGCTTCCAATAGCCGGACCGAGGGCCATTCCTATAGAAAAGCATAATCCATGCAAACCTAAAGCTTCACCCCAACGCTCTCTTGGAACAATATCTGCCACATAGGCTGCAGTAGCTGTAGGCTTGAATCCAGTAGAAAATCCGTGAATTAATCGCAGAAATAAAAATCCGGATACTGTACCTAAAACCGGATATAAGATACCGCAGACAAAACAAACAATAGACCCAACTGCCATTACGGGTACTCTTCCTAAAGTATCGGTCAGCCTACCACTAAAAGGTCTGGAAATTCCTGCTGTCAAAGTAAAAAGAGCAATAATTAGTCCTTTATACTCTGCTCCTCCCATATTACTCAAATATTCCGGCAATTCAGGAATCAGCATATTAAAACTGGCAGAAAAAAGTAATGAACTTAAACAGACTAATCCAAATTGTAGATTATAAATGGGATGGATGGCTTTTACAGGGGAATTCATGAGGTTTTTTTAGAAGTGCAAAAATAATGAAAACTCCCGTTTAAAACTAATAGCCATTTTCATTATAAGTACTGTAGTGTCTTTACAACATTCTCTATCCTCTCAAATATCAAGGTTATTCTAAATTTAAAAAGTACAAGCAAAAAAAAATCCAAATCCCAATTTTTACAATTGGAATTTGGATTTTCAAAATTGAAATTTATATTTTGTTATTCTAAAACAAAACTCACACTAACATTTGCTATAACTTCTATTTCTCCGATTGCTAAAGTTTCGTTTGAAGCTCCCGCTGAATCCATAGCCACAGACTTCATTGCAGCATACATTGGTTGTGGGCGGTAAACCTGAGTATTATCAGAAATAGTATACGCTTTACCCACTTTTTGTCCTAAAACCGAAACATAATCTTCTGCTTTTAGTTTAGCTTCTTTTATAGCCAATTTTCTAGCCTCTGTTTCAATTTGAGCTAATTTAGAGGTTTCAAAAGAAACTCTGTCTATGCGGTTAATTCCTTGCTGAACCAAACCTTCCATTAACTCATCATATTTAGATAAATCTTTTAATACAATTTCTATTGTTTGAGTAGCATTGTAGCTTGTTTTCTTTTTCTCATAATCATATTGCGGATTAAGGTTTACTTGCTTAGTTTTGAAATCTGCTGTTGGAACATTCATTTTTTTGATGAATTTTAAAACCGCGTCGATTTTCTCATCATTTTGTTTTTTGACATCTTTAGCATTATTCCCTTTTGTTTCAACAGTTGCTGAAATACAAACCTGATCAGGTGCTACTTTTACTTTGCCTTCCCCATTTACATTGATTTGAGGAATTTGTTTGGTCTCTTGAGCGTAAGACATAGTCATAAACATGATTGTTAAAAATAATACTACTTTCTTCATTTTTGTTATATTTAAGTTATTTGATAAGGACATTTCAAAAGTTGTGCCAGCATTATAATTTTCCCAATTTTGCCATTACAAAAAGTATCAAAATAGGAATTGCCAGCAGAATAACCATTAAGCTATGGTCTACGATTAACGAAGGTTCTTTTATCAAAGTAATCAAATAACCACCTATAGCACCTCCAAAATGCGCCGTATGCCCAATATTATCATTTTTGGCTCTCATTCCGTAAATAGAATATAATAAATATAAAATTCCGAATAAATAAGCTGGCATTGGTATGACAAAAAAGATTCCCAACATCATATCAGGCTGTAATAATATTGCAGAATACAAAACTCCTGTTACAGCACCTGATGCTCCAACTGCCCTATAACTATAATCGTTTTTATGAAACAGCATGGTAAGCAAACTTCCAAAAATTAAACTTCCAAAGTAAATCAAAACAAAAGAAAAAGTTCCTAACCATTGTATTACTACGGGAGCAAAAAACCATAACGTAAGCATATTAAAAGCCAAATGCATAATATCTACATGTAGAAAGCCTGAGGAAAGCATTCGGATTTGTTCTCCTGAACGGATACTCCCAACATGAAATTCGTATTTTCTAAAAAAAGCAAGATCATTAAAACCTTTGTAACTAATTACAGCATTAGCAACTATAATCGCTATTAAAATGGTATTCATAAAAAATATTTAATGTGATTTGTAAATATAGTCATTCTTAAACATATGTTAGCGTCGAACCAAAATATCAGGGGTTATTCATTTTTACTTTATATTTGTAAAAAAATTATACATGCAATTTCTCGTTTATATATTGGCCTATCCTTTACTCTGGCTTATCTCTATACTCCCATTTCGATTATTTTACTGGCTTTCAGATTTTGTGTATTTTATTATTTACCGAATTGTAGGCTACCGCAAAAAGGTGGTTCGTGAAAACCTTGCGTTGACTTTACCACATTTAAACGATGCTGAACGAAAAACAATTGAAAAGAAATTCTATCAGCATATGTGCGATATGTTTTTAGAGACGATCAAAACGATGACCATTTCGCCTGAAGAAATGGAAAGAAGATTTCAGGTTACCAATATTGAACTGGTACAGGATTATGCAAAAAAAGGCAAAAGTGTAATTCTCGTTGCTTCACATTATGCGAGTTATGAGTGGCTTTTGACCATTAATCCTAAACTTGGTTTTCAGGGAATTGCCATATATAAAAAAATTGCCAATCCTTATTTTGATAAATTGATCCGAAAAATTCGTTCAAAATACAATACTGAGTTAATTGAAACAAGAAAAGCCATTCCAACTATGGCTCAAAATCAGCGTGAAGGAAAATTAAGCCTGTACGGATTAGCAAGTGATCAGTCTCCAAAACTGGACAGAATTTTTCATTCAATGAAATTTATGGGTATTGAAGTTCCTGCACATACGGGAGCCGAAATGCTGGCGAAAAAATATGATTTAAGCGTGATAATGGTAAAAGTAAAAAAAGTAGCGAGAGGTTATTATGAAGCTACTTTTCTAACCATTGCCGATAACCCTAATGAATTTGAAAACTTTGATATCACTGAAAAGTATTTAAGAGAAGTTGAAAAACAAATTTATGAAGCTCCGGAATATTATCTATGGACTCATAAAAGATGGAAACACCGAATTGAATAATCACTTCATTTAGAATAAAAAATCCAAAAAAGTCCATATGCTTTTTTGGATTTTTTATTTTCTACAACTCTTTAAAACAAGAAAAGCTTTATTCTGGGCAGATAAAAACAAAATTGATGGGTTTTTGTAATATTTTTTCTCAATAAGATGAAATGATAAACTTAGATAAAGAACATATATTTGAGATGATAAAAATTTTCCCAAATCTAAATTATCTACTTATGACAAAAAACCTATGTTTTTCATTTTTACTGCTCTATTTTTCTATAGCAGTTTTGGCTCAAAGCCCCAAACGCGGGATAGCGTACAGAGACAATTCAACCGCTGATTTACTTGCTTTAAAACCCGGAATTGCCTGGTGGTATAACTGGGGAACTCTACCCGAAAATGATACTAATGCTAATTATGAATCTATTGGCATTGAATATGTACCTATGGCCTGGGGAAAAGTAAATGATGCCGATGTTCAGGCTTTTATAAACAGAATAAAACCTGGAGCAAAATACTTATTAGCCTATAATGAACCTAATTTTAATGATGGTGCCCGATTAACTCCTCAGGAAGCTGTAAATAACTGGGTAAATGTTGAGAAAATAGCTGCTGCTAAAAATTTAGAAATAGTAAGTGCATCACCGGCTTTTAACGGACCAAATAATTATGGCGGATACAGTAGTCCGATTGCATGGCATGATCAATTTTTTCTTTTATGTCCAAATTGTAAAGTCGATTATATTGCTTTTCATACTTATGACAGTTCATCAGGATCTGTTATTGGAGTTACAGGACTTCTAAAAAAATACAATCGCCCAATTTGGGTAACGGAATTTGCTAACAGAGTAATTCAGACTGCTGAACAAAAGACAGCGTTTATGAAAGAAATTATAACAAATTTTGAAAACGATCCGGATATTTATCGTTATTCATGGTTTACCGGAAGAGTTTCTGCCGATTGGGTAGATATGGCAGAAGGGCCATTATTAGCTCCTGAAAGTGGTGTGCTAAGACCTATAGGGACTGAATACATAAATACCACCTATACCTCTAAAAAGACGAATGTTCCCGGCAGAATACTTGCTAATAAACATTACCGAAGAAAAGGGACCAGTCTACAAAACACTACCGATTCAGGAACAAATCAAAACGTAAGCGCTATCGACCAAGGTGACTGGAATGAATTTATGCTAAATACCAACAATGCCGGAACTTATAATTTTTCGTTTAGAGTGGCATCTACAAGTCAGGGTAAATTTGATGTTTTAGTAAATAATGTTGTCGTTAAAACAGACGAAACATTTCCAGCGACCGGTGGCTTACAAACTTATGCAAACAAAATTGTAAACGGTATTACATTACCAAAAGGAGAAGTTTACCTGAAAATTAAATTCAAATCAAACGATATGAGTTTTAATTATATTGATGTTACAGCAGTAAACTTGGGTGTAAATGGCCCTGTACTTGAACAAGACTTTTTTTCAGTTTATCCAAATCCAATTAAAAACCAATCTGTACTTCATATAAAATCAGCTACTACGGAACCTTTGACACTGAAAATAGTAGATATGAAAGGAAATATTTGTTATTCTTCGGACACGCATTTTACAAATGAAGATATTAAAATTGGAGATAAACTTCTTTCGAGTGGAGTTTATATTGTAACTGCAACCTATGGTGGAGTCAAAAAATCAGTGAAGATTATCAAAAACTAAGATTCTAATTAATATGCGAACCAAGAGTTGAAATGTGCTATTAGGCACTAAATATTGATAGTCAATATAGGCTCAAAATTCATTGGCGTGCCGTAGGCACGCTAAATTTATCCCAATTCATATTTTCTATCAATATTTAGTACTTAACGGCACAAATTGCAGACTTTCAACCCTAGATTGCATTCATAAAAAAAACTCTTTCATTAATTTGAAAGAGTTTTTTTTATGAAGAATTGCCAAAAATTAAATCCCGGCAATTGCTTTTATTTCATCTATAATTCGAAGTGCCAGAACATCTGCTTTTTCCTGAGAAGGAGCTTCAGTATAAATTCTAATGATTGGTTCAGTATTCGATTTTCTTAAATGTACCCATTCTGTAGCAAAATCAATTTTCACACCATCAATCGTTGTGATATCTTCGTTTTTGTATTTTTCTGTCATGGCTACTAAAATCGCATCAACATCAATTTGAGGCGTCAGTTCTATTTTATTTTTACTCATATAATATTCCGGATATGAAGCACGTAAAGCTGAAACTGATATTTTTTTGTTTGCCAAATGTGTCAGGAACAAAGCCACACCCAACAAACTATCACGTCCGTAGTGAGATTCCGGATAAATGATTCCACCATTACCTTCACCTCCAATAATGGCATTGTTCTTTTTCATCAACTCCACAACATTTACTTCACCAACAGCGCTGGCTTCATATTTTCCGCCATGAGCAACCGTTACATCGCGCAAAGCACGAGAAGATGACATATTCGAAACGGTGTTTCCAGGAGTTTTGCTCAAAACATAATCAGCACAGGCTACCAGTGTATATTCCTCTCCAAACATTTCTCCATCTTCAGAAATAAAAGCCAAACGATCAACGTCCGGATCCACAACTACTCCTAAATCAGCTTTTTCTTTTACTACCAATTCAGAAATATCCGTTAAATGCTCTTTTAATGGTTCAGGATTATGAGGGAAATGTCCGTTTGGTTCGCAGTATAATTTTACGACTTCAACACCCATTAATTCTAATAATCTTGGAATAATAATTCCTCCTGATGAATTTACTCCATCAACTACAACTTTAAATTTTGCCGCTTTTACAGCTTCAACATCTACTAAAGGTAAATTTAAAACCTCGTCGATATGAATATCCATATAAGCATCATTTACAGTTATTTCACCTAAACTGTCTACATCCGAGAAATCGAAAGCTTCAGCTTCGGCAATTTCAAGAATTTTAGCCCCTTCTTCTCCACTTAAAAACTCTCCTTTTGCATTCAATAATTTCAAGGCATTCCATTGTTTCGGGTTATGAGAAGCCGTCAGGATAATTCCACCATCTGCTTTTTCTAAAGGAACAGCCACTTCTACTGTTGGCGTTGTAGAAAGCCCAAGATCAATTACATTAATTCCTAAACCTATTAAAGTATTTACAACAAGATTGTGAATCATTGGCCCGGAGATTCTGGCATCACGACCAATTACAACCGTTAATTTTTCTTTTGAAGTATTGTTTTTAAGAAAAGTACCGTATGCCGATGCAAATTTTACCGCATCAACAGGAGTCAGGTTATCTCCTACTTTTCCACCAATCGTTCCTCGTATTCCTGATATCGATTTTATTAAAGTCATTTTTGTGAGTTATGGTTATCAATTACAAATATAGAAAAGTTGCTGAGTTACTGAGTTGCTAAGGTGCTAAGAATTTTTAAAAAAGTTACTGAGGGACTAAGTCACTAAGGTTCTGAGATTTTAATAAAGCAATGAATCATTCCTTAAACGATGTGAAAAAGTTTTCATACTTTTACTAAAATAAACTTAGTTTCTTAGCTACTTAGAACCTTAGTAACTGTAAAATTATACTTTACAAAATAAAACTTAGTGTCCTGGCAACTTAGTCCCTTAGCAACTTAAAAAAATGAATTTCCTAGCCCACATTTATTTGTCCGGAGACAATGATTTAATCAAAATTGGCAATTTTATGGCCGATGGAATTCGCGGGAAACAATTTGAACATTTTCCCGAAGAAGTACAAAAGGGCATAATTCTGCATCGCTCTATAGATACTTATACAGATTCGCATGATGTTTTTAGACAAAGCACCAAGCGTTTACATGAAAAATACCATCATTATGCGGGTGTGATTGTAGATATTGTTTATGATCATTTTTTAGCTAAAAACTGGACAAAATATTCAGATGAAAAACTGGAAGATTTCATCAATCGATTTTATAAATCATTACATGAAAATTACGATATCCTTACTGAAAAAACCCAGGGCTTAATGCCGTATATGATCGAAAGAAACTGGCTTTTAAGTTATCAGACTGTTGACGGCATTCATCAGATTTTGACACAAATGGACAGAAGGTCAAAAAACATTTCAAAAATGCAGTTTGCAAGTGAAGAACTAATAGAATTTTATCCTCAATTTGAACAGGAATTCACGCTCTTTTTTGAAGATATCAAAGAACACTCCAAACAAAAATTACTTACTTTATAAGATCAATTCAGATTTTAGAGAAACAAAATACGATTCACTTTTATGAAAAAAATAGCATTCATATTCAGCTTTATTTCTATCTACAGTTTTGCACAACAAACTGCAAAATCAACCGGGCTTGTAACAACAAAAGCTATGGTCGTTTCTGCACGTCAGGAAGCCTCAAAAGTGGGAGCTGAAATTATACAAAAAGGCGGAAATGCTTTTGATGCAATGGTTGCTACTGAACTTGCCCTTGCAGTTGCCTATCCTTATGCCGGAAATATTGGAGGCGGTGGATTTATGGTATACAGAAAAGCGAATGGCGAAGTTGGCTCTTTAGATTATCGTGAGAAAGCACCATTGGCTGCAACAAAAGATATGTTTCTGGATAAAGACGGAAATGTTATTAAAGGCAAAAGTACCGAAACTGCTTTGGCAATTGGTGTTCCGGGAACTATTGCCGGCGTTTTTGCTGTTCATAAAAAATTAGGCTCATTGCCAATGTCCGAAATTTTAAAACCTGTTATTGCTTTAGCAGAAAGAGGTGTTGTTGTAACCAAAAAACAAGAAAAAAGGCTTCAGGATTATCATGATGCTATTGTAAAAATAAATGGTCCGAATACGCTATTAGCAGGTAACTTTAAAGAAAATGATACCATCAAATATCCTGCTCTTGCGAATACTTTAAAACGAATTGCAAAAAATGGAAGAGATGAATTTTACAAAGGCGAAACCGCAAAAATTTTAGTAAATTATCTTCAGAAAAAAGGCGGAATTATAACGCTTAAAGATCTGGAGAAATACGAAGCAAAATGGAGAAAACCATTACAGTTTAATTATAAAGATTTAAAGATTACCTCAATGTCACCGCCAAGCAGTGGCGGAATCTGTCTGGCACAAATCATGAAAATGATCGCACCTTATAATTTAGCTAAAATGGGACATAATACTGAGGAATCTATTCAGATAATTGTGGAAGCTGAAAGAAGGGCTTATGCAGACAGAAGTCAGTTTTTAGGGGATCCTGATTTTGTAAAAATTCCAATTAACGGGTTATTGTCTGATTCTTATTTAAAAAACAGAATGTCTACTTTTGATGTTAATAAAGCCAGTTTGTCATCAGAAATAAAAGAAGGAAAAGTAAATTTTAATGAAAGTACAGAAACTACGCATTATTCGATTGTAGACGCGCAAGGAAACGCCGTTGCGGCAACAACCACACTTAATGACGGTTATGGTTCGAAATATTATTGTGATGAATTAGGATTCTTTTTAAATAATGAAATGGATGATTTTAGTGCCAAACCAGGATCTCCTAATATGTTTGGTCTTGTGGGCAACGAAGCCAATAGCATTGCGCCGCAAAAAAGAATGTTAAGCTCAATGACTCCTACGATTGTTGAGAAAAATGGAAAACTATTTATGGTGGTTGGTTCTCCAGGCGGATCTACCATTATTACTACTGTTTTGCAAGCTATATTAAATGTTTACGAATACAATTTAAGCATGCAGGAAGCCGTAAATGCACCACGTTTTCATCATCAATGGTTGCCCGATTTAATTACTTTTGAACCCAATGCTTTTGATACAAATACCATAGACAAACTAAAAGCAAAAGGATATTTGATCAATGAAAAAAATACGCCCGTAATTGGTAAATTAGATTGCATCTTAGTTTTACCTAATAACAATCTTGAAGGCGGAGCTGATTTTCGCGGAGATGATGCTGCTGTAGGCTTTTAATTTTATTGAGAATTTTTATTTATATTCAAACATTATGAGTTAAATTTGTAGTTTCCCTAACTTTTTACAAACAGAATGCTAAAAAAATATTTTAGAAGACTAGAAAGCATTATTGCTTTGGCACAATCATTAATGACTCCAAAGCAGTTTATTTTTTTATCAAGTGTTTTAATTGGTGTGTCTTGCTCTTTGGCTGTAATTGTTCTTAAAACTTTTGCCCATAGCGTTTTTTCTTTTGCGACTTATATAAACGGAATTTTAAAACTAAGTTTTATCAATAGTATTCTTCCTATTATCGGGATTTTGCTTACCGTTTTTGTTGTAAAAAGGATTCTTAACGGAAGTATAGAAAAAGGAACTTCCCAAATTTTATATGCTGTTGCGAAAAAAGCCAGTATTATTCCGAAAAAGCAGATGTATGCTCAAATCATTACATCTTCCCTGACTGTTGGTTTGGGAGGTTCTGCCGGTTTGGAAAGTCCTATCGTAATTACAGGAGCAGCATTTGGTTCAAATTTTGCCCAAAATTATAAATTGCCTTATAAAGACAGAACATTGCTTATTGGTTGTGGTGTTGCGGCTGGAATTTCTGCTGCTTTTAACGCTCCAATTGCAGGAGTTCTTTTTGCTATTGAAGTTTTATTGGTCGATGTCAGCATTTCTGCTTTTACACCAATTATGATTTCTGCTGCTACAGGTGCTTTGGTTTCTGCTATTTTATTAGACGAAACTATTTTGTTGTCTTTCAAAAAACAAGAAGCTTTTAATTATCATAACATTCCTTTTTATGTTTTATTAGGATTGCTTACCGGATTTATAGCAGTGTATTATGCCCGAAATTTTCAAAGAGTCGAGCATTATTTTTCCAAATTAAAAGTGGGCCCTTACAGAAAAGCATTAATCGGATCTTCATTATTAGCATTGCTTATTTTTATATTTCCAACGCTGTTTGGTGAGGGTTACGAAAGTATCAAAACCTTATCTGAATCTGATCCGGGAAAGATATTGGATAATACCCTGTTTGGAGATTTTAGAAACAACCAGTGGGTTTTACTTCTTTTTGTCGGGTGCACAATGATGGTAAAAGTATTTGCCTCCGGATTAACAATTGGAAGTGGTGGAAATGGAGGGAATTTTGCTCCATCTTTATTTTTAGGATCTTATTTAGGTTATTTTTTCTCAAAATTCATTAGCATGATTGGTTTGGCAAAACTACCCATCAGTAATTTTACAATGGTTGGAATGGCTGGTATTTTGAGCGGATTATTTCATGCGCCCCTTACTGCGATCTTTTTAATTGCCGAGATTACAGGCGGTTACAGCCTAATGATTCCACTTATGATTGTTTCCTCAATAAGCTTTGCGATTTCTAAACGTTTCGAGAAATATTCTCTTGATGTAAAAGGTCTTGCCAAAAAAGGTCATGCCTTTACCAGTAATAAAGACTCTAACATCCTTTCTACACTAGATATTGATACTATCATTCAATGCGACTACCTGACAGTTCATCCTGATGAAAACTTAAGTAAACTGGTTGATCTTATTTCGCATTCGAATCAGGTTGTTTTTGCTGTTGTCGATAATGAAAAAGATCTTGTTGGTGTTGTTCATTTTAATGATATTCGCGAAATTATCTTTAACAACTATCGCGTTAAATACACCTTGATCAAAGATGTTATGAAAACGCCTGCAGCTACAATTTCATCGAATGACAGCATGGAAATCGTGATGAGTAAATTCGAAAAATCAAAATCAGCTTTTCTTCCTGTTTTACGAAATGATAAATATTTTGGATTCATTTCCAAATCTATAGCACTTGAAGCTTACAGGACAAAACTTCGTTCCATGACAATCGAATAATCTTAATATCGGATAAGTTAAAAATTTTATTTATCCGATATTAAGAAGTACTTTTGTGGGATTATGTGGAATATAGACTTAACATACAGAGCAGAATTTCAATCAACATTTGATCGATTGTACCAAAAAAAGCTTGATTTGCAAAATAGCAGACCATTGCCCAATATTGCTTTGCACAAAATCCGCGAAAGCTTATCGCTGGAATGGACCTATAATTCTAATAGTATCGAAGGCAATACTATGAGCTTGCGTGAAACCCAAATGGTTATTCAGGAAGGAATTACTATCAAAGGGAAATCGTTGCGAGAACATTTCGAAACGCATAATCACGATAAGGCCATTGACTATTTATATTCAATTGTTGATGATACTTATCAACTTCGAAGTATTGATATTTTATCGATTCACGGATTGGTTTTACGTTCTATCGAAGATGATTTTGCAGGACGTTTACGCAATGGCGGCGTTCGTATTTCAGGCGCTAATTTTATGCCTCCAAATGCCAGTAAGGTCTCAGATTATCTGGATGAATTAATTGATTTCATCAATACAAATCCATTAGGTTTAAACGATATCGAACTCGCAACTATTTATCATCATAAACTAGTCTGGATTCATCCTTTTTTTGATGGAAATGGGCGTACGGTTCGTTTGAGTATGAATTTATTATTGATGCGTTGTGGTTTTCCGCCTGCTATTATCTTAAAAAATGACAGAAAAAAATACTATGAAGCACTCAATCAGGCTAACAATGGCAATTACCAAAAATTAACCCTTTTGATGTGTCAGGCTTTAGAACGCACACTCAACATATACTTAAGTTCAATGCCGGGAAGTACTTATGATTTTCAGCCCATACAAAATATTGTAAGCGAACCTGAAACCCCTTACGGTCAGGAATATGTTAGTTTATTAGCCAGAACCGGAAAAATTGATGCTTATAAAGAAGGCCGAAACTGGTATACCACTAAAGAAGCTATCGAAGAATATATGGCAACCCGAAAAAGAAAACGCTAGTTGAGGCTAGCGTTATTTTGTTACTAATTGTAACATAAAGTTTTGCTATCGAGCACAAAAAGAACAAATCAAAGTGGTAACTTTGCGTTTTGCTCAAAATTATGTTAGAAAAAGACAATACTATTGAAGTTCTTGGTGCAAGAGTTCATAATCTAAAAAATATAGACATTTCTATTCCGCGTGAAAAACTGGTGGTTATTACCGGTTTATCAGGTTCGGGAAAATCTTCTTTGGCATTTGATACTATTTATGCCGAAGGACAACGTCGTTATGTAGAGACTTTTTCGGCTTATGCCAGACAGTTTCTTGGTGGTTTGGAACGCCCGGACGTTGACAAAATCGACGGACTTTCGCCTGTAATTGCGATTGAACAAAAAACAACCAGCAAAAGTCCGCGTTCGACAGTTGGGACGATTACAGAAATATATGATTTCCTCAGGCTTCTTTATGCTCGTGGTGCTGACGCTTACAGTTACAACACAGGCGAGAAAATGGTTTCATATTCTGATGAACAAATTAAAGATTTGATTATTCAGGATTTCAAAGGAAAACGCATCAATATTCTGGCTCCAATTATTAGAGCCAGAAAAGGTCATTATGCCGAATTATTCCAGCAAATTACCAAGCAAGGTTTTCTTAAAGTTCGTGTAAATGGCGAAGTACAGGATTTAGTTTCAGGAATGAAACTGGATCGTTATAAAACACACGATATCGAAATTGTAGTAGACAGAATGTTGATTGAAGATACTGAAGACAATCAAAAAAGATTATCTGAAAGTATTAATACGGCTATGCATCATGGCGAAAATGTCCTGATGATTTTAGACCAGGATACCAATGAAGTACGTTATTTCAGCAGAAACTTAATGTGCCCTACAACAGGAATTTCATACCAAAATCCTGAGCCTAATTTATTCTCTTTCAACTCTCCAAAAGGAGCTTGTCCGCATTGTAACGGTTTAGGAACAGTACACGAAATCAACATCAAAAAGATCATTCCTAATCCTAAATTATCGATTAAAGCAGGAGGTTTTGCTCCGCTTGGTGAATATAAATCTTCCTGGATATTTAAACAACTGGAAGTTATTGGAGAAAAATTCAGTTTCAAAATAACAGATCCGATCGAGAAGATTCCGGAAGAGGCCATGACCATGATTTTACATGGCGGGAAAGATAAATTTGTTGTGAATTCTAAAGATCTGGGTGTTACCCGTGATTATAAAATAGATTTTGAAGGAATTTCACATTTCATCAAAAATCAGTTTGACGAAACTTCATCAACAACTATAAAACGTTGGGCAAAAGATTTCATGGACGAAGTAAATTGTCCGGTTTGTGATGGTTCGCGTTTGAAAAAAGAAGCTTTATTCTTTAAAATCAACGGCAAAAATATTGTTGAATTGTGCGATATGGATATCTCTGATTTGACAATATGGTTTCAGGATCTAAACAAACATTTATCAGACAAACAGCTTTTGATTGCTTCAGAAGTAGTAAAAGAAATCAAAGACAGATTGAACTTTTTGATGAATGTTGGTTTGAATTATTTAGCATTAAGCCGAAGTTCAAAATCACTTTCAGGTGGTGAAGCACAACGTATTCGTCTCGCTACGCAAATTGGTTCGCAATTGGTTGGTGTTTTATACATTTTGGACGAGCCAAGTATTGGTTTACACCAAAGAGACAATGAAAAACTAATTCATTCCTTAGAACAATTACGCGATATCGGGAACTCAGTTATTGTTGTAGAACACGATAAAGACATGATCGAACGTGCAGATTATGTTATAGATATTGGTCCGAAAGCAGGGAAATACGGAGGAGAAATTATCAGTATTGGAACTCCTGCAGAAACCTTGAAATCAAATACAATTACTGCTCAGTATTTGAATGGTAAAATGAAATTAGAGATTCCGAAGGAGCGTCGCAAAGGAAACGGAAAGTTTTTAAAACTAACCGGAGCTACGGGAAACAACCTGAAAAATGTTTCTATTGAATTACCTCTAGGGCAATTGATTTGCGTTACAGGAGTTTCAGGAAGCGGAAAATCGACTTTGATAAACGAGACACTCTACCCTATTTTGAATGCCTATTATTTTAATGGTGTAAAAAAACCACAGCCTTATAAAAAGATTGAAGGTTTAGAACATATTGATAAGGTAATTGATATCGATCAAAGTCCAATTGGAAGAACACCACGTTCAAATCCGGCGACTTATACCGAAGTTTTTACTGAAATTCGAAATCTGTTTACCATGACTTCTGAAAGTATGATTCGTGGTTATAAAGCCGGGCGTTTTAGTTTTAACGTAAAAGGCGGACGCTGCGAAACCTGTGAAGGTTCCGGGGTTCGCACCATTGAAATGAATTTTCTACCGGATGTTTACGTAGAATGCGAAACGTGTCAGGGAAAACGTTTTAATAGAGAAACCTTAGAGATTCGATACAAAGGAAAATCTATTTCGGATGTATTGAATATGACGGTTGATGAAGCCGTTCCATTTTTTGAAAACATTCCAAAAATCTATAGAAAAGTAAAAACAATTCAGGATGTTGGTTTAGGATATATTACACTTGGCCAGCAAAGTACAACCCTTTCAGGAGGTGAAGCGCAACGTATAAAACTAGCGGGTGAATTGTCTAAAAAAGATACTGGCAATACATTTTACATCTTAGATGAACCTACTACAGGATTACATTTTGAAGATATTAGAGTATTAATGGAAGTCATTAACAAACTGGTGGATAAAGGAAATACGATTCTGGTTATCGAACATAATATGGACGTGATTAAACTTGCGGATTATATCATTGACATTGGCCCTGAAGGAGGAAAAGGCGGCGGACAATTAATTGCGAAAGGAACTCCTGAAGAAGTAGCAAAAAATAAAAAAAGCTATACGGCTAAGTTTTTGAAAAAGGAATTGGAAGCGTAAGATCTTTGCAATAATACTTTTTTTGCGGCAACATCTTTGTCAAAGTTTAAAACTTTGGCAAAGACTGCGTTTAAAAGTTAGTCTACGTATTTTTGTCATCCCGAGGAAACGGGGATCTCCAAAAGAAACTAACACAAAGTATTTTCCCTAAACTGTCGAGCTACTTACGGAGATCCCTCGTTCCTCGGGGTGACAAGATTGTGGTTATGAATTGAGAAGACGAATTAAAATCCGTCGCTACAAAATAAATCGAACCTAAGGCTCTTTTTCAAAATTGTATTTAATTAAAAGTTCCGGAGGAACGACATATATGATCCAAAAATTGAAATTGGTTTTGAAAACTCATTTATCATAATCCTTTGATAATGAATCAAAAACCAATCTTTCTACGTTTCGAAATGTTACATTTAAATTAATAAATCCCCATTTTTGTAACAATTCTCGAAAAAAGCAGTAATTTAGTACGCCCTTTTTGCCAAAGTTTTTTGATTTTGGCAATTTTTTATGGCCTAGAAATAATGTTTAAATTGAAAACTGGTGCCCTAGCCCTGATGGTAGCGGCATCCTTTTGTGGCGGGGTTCGCCACAAAAGATATAGCGGACAGCAGGATAAGGCTCCTCACTCTGACTATGCTCAGAATGATAATTTTAAAAAGACACAACTACATAAAAATATAAATAATTAAAATACCTAAAATGAGATTAGAAGATTTTGATAATGATGAGGATAAAGTAATTCAGGACCGTTTAAAACAAAAAACGTGGAATGAAATTAGAACAAACGACAGCTGGGCGATTTTTAAAATCATGGCCGAGTTTGTAAATGGTTACGAAAGCATGGGACGTATAGGTCCGTGTGTATCTATTTTTGGTTCGGCGAGAACAAAACCGGACGATAAATACTATTTATTGGCAGAAAAAATTGCTTACAAAATCAGTAAAGCAGGTTACGGCGTAATCACAGGAGGTGGTCCCGGAATTATGGAAGCCGGTAATAAAGGAGCACATTTAGGAGGCGGAATTTCGGTTGGTTTAAACATCGAACTGCCTTTTGAACAACATTTTAACCCTTATATTGACCACGATAAAAACCTTAATTTCGATTATTTCTTTGTGAGAAAAGTTATGTTCGTAAAATATTCACAAGGTTTTGTGGTAATGCCAGGAGGTTTTGGTACTCTTGACGAAATGTTTGAAGCCATTACTTTGATTCAGACTAAGAAAATCGGTAAATTCCCAATTATATTAGTTGGTGTTGAATTCTGGTCCGGATTGATCGAATGGGTAAAAACAGTTTTGGTTGAAAAAATGCATACCGTAAGCCCTGAAGATATGAATTTGTTTAAAATTGTAGACACAGAAGACGAGGTGGTAGATGTTCTGGATAAATTCTATAAAAAATATGATTTAAGCCCTAATTTCTAATACTTTCCTAACCATATAAGTGACATAAATTAATTTAAATTTAATATTAAGTAAGCATAAATTATTATGAACTTATATCGGTTATATGATAAAATTACATTAAATCTTACAAAAAATTAAAGCTGTTTTCTAAAACAGCTTTTTTTATACTATTTTTACAATAAACCAAATTAACTTTGACATTCGTTACTTACATTATATCTCTTAATTTTTAAACCATCATTGAAATCATATTATAAAATTATATTCTTCATTTTAGTTTTATTAAACTCAATAAAACAATACGCACAACATCATTCCAGGATGGATGTAGCGGTTAATCTTGAACTTAAAACACTAAATATTAAACAGGATATTACGTATTATAATACTTCTAATGATTCTTTGATTTCGATTGTTTTAAACGATTGGAACAATGCTTTTTCTGATAAAAACACACCATTAGCAAGAAGGTTTTCGGATGAATTTTACAGAGGTTTTCATTTAGCAAAAGCTGCAGAAAGAGGAAATACTACCATTTTGAATTTGACAGATTCAGATAATATGGCACTTGAATGGGAAAGAACTGAAAAAAATCCTGATTTTGTAGTCGTAAAACTAAACCGAAAATTATATCCCGGTGAGAAAATAGATTTGCATCTTGTTTATATTGCTAAAATTCCGAGTGATAAATTTACTCGTTACGGTTTTGACCAAAATGGAGGAATGAACCTAAAAAACTGGTTCCTGAGTCCTGCGCGCTTTGAAAATCATCGTTTTACGAAATACAACAATTTCAATTTAGATGATATTGCAAATGCCAGTACGGATTATGAGGTTAACATTAAAATTCCGAATCAATATTCGATAACTACCGACTTGAATTTGACAGCAAAAGAGGATACAGATCCTTCTTTCAGTACGTACTTCTTTTCCGGGAATAACAGAACTGATTTTAATTTTTTTATCGAAAAACAAAATAGTTTCAGAAGTTATGAAAACGGTTCTGTAGAAGTACTTTCGAATCTGAAGAACAAGAAAATCAGCGAAATTCAGAAAGCCATTATCATCAATCGGGTTGTGACTTTTGCAAGTACTTTTATAGGGAAATATCCACATCAAAAAATCACGGTTTCTCAGGTAGATTATGATCGGAATCCATTTTATGGGCTGAATCAATTACCATCCTTTATTAGTCCTTTTTCTGATGATTTTGTTTTTGAAATTACTTTCTTAAAAACATATCTGAACAATTATCTTAAAAATAGCTTACGTTTAGATCCCAGAAAAGACAATTGGGTATATGACGGAATCCAGATTTATGCCATGATGAAATTCATGGAGGAAAATCACCTGGATCAAAAAATGCTTGGAAAACTTTCAGATATGAAACTCTTTAAAAGTTACAACATCACAAATCTCACTTTTAACGAGCAATATAGTTACTATTATATACTGATGGCGAGAAAAAATCTCGATCAGCCACTTGGAGACCCCAAAAACACTTTAATAAAATTCAACGAACAAATTGCCAGTAAATATCGTGCAGGATTAAGCCTGAGTTATTTAGATGATTATTTGAATCACAATATTGTTCCCGAAAGTGTACAGGAATTTTATAACCTGAATAAAACAGAACAGACAAATCGTTACAATTTTGAAAAAATACTAACGAAAAATAGTCCTAAAAAAATCGGTTGGTTCTTTAATACTATTATTGATTCACGCGATATTATCGATTATAAGTTTTCGAATGTTTCGAGAACAAAAGACAGTGTTCAATTTCAGATCAAAAACAAAACAGATAATTTTGTTCCGATTCCGGTTTATGGAATTAAGAAAAATGAAATTGTCTTTAAAAAATGGATTGAACCCAATAATAATGATTCCATTTATGAATTTGCCAGAAAAAATGCGGATAAAATAGTCCTGAATTACGATAATGAAGTTCCGGAATACAATCAGAGAAACAACTGGAAATCATTGAAAAGTCTGGTGATAACCAATCGTCCGATAAAGTTTAATTTTGCCAAAGATTTAGAAGATCCTTATTACAATCAGATTTTATACATCCCAACGCTTACCTATAATTTATATGACGGTATTACGCCGGGAGTCCGTTTTCATAATAAAACCATTCTGGACAAACCTTTTACTTTTGATATTAATCCCGCCTACTCTATTAATGCCGGAACAATTTCAGGATCATCAGCGTTTGTATGGAGCGAATATTATCGCAACAGTACACTTTATAATGTACGGTATTCCCTTAGTCAAAATTATTTTCATTATGCACCTGATGCTACTTATTTTAGACTGAATCCTATGGTACAGTTTAGAATTCGGGAAGAGAATTTAAGAGACAATCGTAAACAGCTTATCTTATTCCGACAAGTAATTGTAAATCGGGAAGCCAGTAAATACATTACTGATAATTCGAAACCAAATTATTCTGTATTCAATGCCCGATATTCAAATATTAAAACTGAACTTATCAATCATTTTAGCTTTATGACTGATCTTCAATTTGCGGGAGATTTTGGAAAAATTGCCGGAGAAGTTGAATACAGAAGATTATTTGAGAACAATCACAAATTGAATTTGAGGTTATATGCCGGAAGTTTTTTATACAACACAACAAATTCAGATTATTTTAGTTTTGGTTTAGACCGGCCAACAGATTATATGTTTGATTATAATTTTTACGGAAGATCAGAAAGTACCGGTTTTTTTAGTCAGCAATATGTGATGGCCGAAGGCGGTTTTAAATCAAAACTTGAGCCGGCGTACGCTAATAAATGGATGACGACATTAAATGCAAGTTATTCGATCTGGAACTGGATTGAAGTTTATGGCGATGTTGGTTTTATGAAAAGTAAACATCAAAGTGAAAATTTTGTGTATGATAGCGGCATTCGATTAAATCTTGTTCCCGATTATTTTGAACTCTATTTTCCGGTTTATTCTAATAATGGCTGGGAAATTTCTCAAAATAAATACAACGAAAAAATACGTTTTGTTATCACTTTATCACCAAAAACATTAGTCAATCTTTTTACTAGAAAATGGTTTTAATTGAATAAATTTTAAAGAAAAACATGCGTTATTATCACTAAATTACATTTTTATGTGAAAATAAACCAAAAAACATACCTAGTTTTTTGATTTTAAATACAAATAATTAAATTATATTTATTTTAAAGAATTATGATTATTGATTGTTTTTAAGTAATTTCGCAGTCTAACATGACCCTCAAGATTATGATAAAAGAAAAAAGCAATACTACATTAACATTTGAAGATTTCAAAACTGAGGTATTGAACGACTACAAAATTGCACTTACCAGCCGCGAATGTAGCCTTTTAGGTCGTAAAGAAGTATTAACAGGAAAAGCCAAATTTGGAATATTTGGTGACGGAAAAGAAGTGCCACAGCTTGCTATGGCAAAATCCTTTAAAAATGGTGATTTCCGTTCCGGATACTATCGCGATCAGACTTTTATGATGGCTATTGGAGAACTTACTCCAAAACAATTTTTCGCAGGTTTATATGGTCACACTGATTTAGAATATGATCCAATGTCTGCCGGAAGACAAATGGGCGGGCATTTTGTAACGCACAGTTTAAACGAAGACGGATCCTGGAAAGACTTAACAAAACAAAAAAATTCAAGCGCAGATATCTCACCTACAGCAGGTCAAATGCCAAGATTATTGGGATTAGCCCAGGCCTCAAAAATTTACAGAAATGTTGACGGAATCAAAACTAAAGACAAATTCTCTGTAAACGGAAACGAAATCGCCTGGGGAACTATAGGAAATGCAAGTACCTCTGAAGGTTTGTTTTTTGAAACCATAAATGCTGCAGGAGTTCTGCAAGTACCAATGGTAATGAGCGTTTGGGATGATGAATACGGAATTTCGGTTCACGCCAGACATCAAACCACCAAAGAAAATATTTCTGAAATCCTAAAAGGATACCAACGCGACGAAGATGCAAACGGGTATGAAATTTTTAGGGTCAGAGGCTGGGATTACGCAGAGTTGGTTTCAACTTATGAAAGAGCAGCAGCAATTGCCCGCGAACAGCATGTTCCTGTTTTAATTCACGTAAACGAGCTAACACAACCACAAGGTCACTCAACTTCAGGTTCTCATGAGCGTTACAAAAATGCAGAAAGACTGGCTTGGGAAAAAGATTTTGATTGTATCCGTCAGATGCGTTTATGGATGATCGCCATCAATATTGCGTCTCCTGAAGAACTGGCAGAAATTGATGCTGAATTGAAAAAAGAAGTTCTGGAGGCTAAAAAAGAGGCCTGGAATTCTTTCATCAACCCGATTATCGAAGATCAAAAAAATCTTATGGTTTTACTGGAACAAATTTCAAGTGCCAGTATTAATCATAAGGATAAAATTCAAAAATATATCTCTGAATTAAGCGCTATAAAATCTCCCCTAAAAAAGGAAATGCTGGTGATCGCCAGAAAAATATTGCGTTTTATTGAAGTTCCAAGCAGCAAAGTTTTATTGTCTGACTGGATTACCAATTATATCGAAATTACACAACCCAGATTTAGCAGTCATTTACATTCAGATTCAGATTTGAATGTTTTATCAGTAGAAAAGGTACTTCCTGAATATGCTGAAAATGCAAAAGCTGATTTAGATGGGCGAATGATTTTGCGTGATAATTTTGACGCTTTATTTACCAAATATCCTGAAACACTAATTTTTGGTGAAGATGTTGGTAACATTGGTGACGTGAACCAGGGTCTGGAAGGCATGCAGGAAAAATACGGTGAACTTCGTGTTGCCGATGTTGGTATTCGTGAAGCTACTATTATTGGTCAGGGAATTGGTATGGCTTTACGAGGTCTACGCCCCATTGCTGAGATTCAGTATTTAGATTATTTGCTATACGCGATTCAGATCATGAGCGATGATTTGGCCACTTTACAATACAGAACGGTTGGAAAACAAAAAGCACCATTAATTATCAGAACCCGTGGGCATCGTCTTGAAGGCATCTGGCATTCCGGTTCTCCAATGGGAATGATCATTAATGCAATTCGTGGAATTCACGTTTTGGTTCCGAGAAATATGACACAAGCAGCAGGTTTCTACAACGCTCTTTTGGAGACTGATGAACCGGCTTTAGTAATTGAATGTTTGAATGGTTACCGTTTAAAAGAAAAAACACCTTTGAATTTTGGTGAATTTAAAACACCTATTGGTGTAGTTGAAACCCTAAAAGAAGGTTCAGATATTACATTAGTTTCATACGGATCGACTTTAAGATTAGTAGAGCAGGCTGCAAATGAATTACTAGACTTAGGCATTGATTGCGAAGTAATCGATATTCAGTCTTTACTTCCATTTGATGTAAACAAGGACATTGTAAAAAGTATCGCCAAAACAAACCGCCTTTTAGTAATAGACGAAGATGTTCCGGGTGGCGCCTCTGCTTTTATACTGCAACAAATTCTGGAAGAACAAAACGCTTACATTCATTTAGACAGTAAACCGCAAACCCTTGCTGCAAAAGCACACAGACCGGCTTACGGAACTGATGGTGATTATTTTTCTAAACCTTCTGCCGAAGATATTTTCGAGAAAGTATACACTATGATGAATGAAGTTAATCCTTCTAAATATCCAAATTTGTATCAATAATTTAGATTTTATATATTAAAAAAGCTCCAATCTTAATTGATCTGGAGCTTTTTTATGCTTTTACCGGAATATCACCAATCTTTGCAGAGTTACTTATAGAGATCCCTCGTTCCTCAGGATAACAAAATTGTGAATATACTTTTCTAACAAAAAAGTCCGCTTAAATCCGCGCTTTCGCGATAGCGAATCCGTGTCATCCGTGTTCCATCTCGCAACTATTTAGCCGCTAAAACAGTACGAGCCTTTTCTAAATCTTCAGGCGTATCAATTCCAATACCAACATGAGTGGTTTCGACCATTTTAATACGCTTTCCGAATTCTAAATAACGTAATTGCTCTAACTTCTCAGAAGCTTCTAAAGATTTCATTGGAAGGCTGTAAAAATCTAATAAAGCCTGTTTTCTAAAAGCATAAATCCCGATATGTTGAAAATAACGTACTCCTACATCTTTATCTCTTGGATATGGAATTACTGATCTTGAGAAATATAACGCAAATTGTGATTGATCTACTACGACTTTTACATTATTTGGATTATTGATTTCGTCCTCATCTTTGATTTCACGCATTAGCGAAGCCAAGTCTATCTTTTTATCTTCATCATTTTTAAAAACTGATAAAACCTGTTCTAATGGTCCGGCTTCAGTAAAAGGTTCGTCACCCTGAACATTTACCACAATATCAACATCAAGACTTGTTATAGCTTCTGCAATACGATCGCTGCCTGATTCGTGTTCTTTGATACTCATAATCGCTTTTCCGCCATGCGAAACAATTTCCTTAAATATCAAATCAGAATCGGTTACTACAAATACATCATCAAATAGTTTTGTGGCAACTGTTGCTTCATACGTTCGTAGAATTACAGTTTTCCCTCCAAGATCCTGCATCAATTTAGCAGGAAAACGTGTTGAGGCGTATCGCGCCGGAATTACAGCTATTATTTTCATTGTATAGTATTTTAAATTTCATTTACTCAGCAAAAACTAAGTTTTTTGTCTGTATCATTTTAATATTGTTTTTTATTAACTCTAACATCGCTCTGGAAAATCCCGCTGCAGCATAATTTCCTTCCTCTTTATTATCATTATTAAAGATCGAAATAAGATAAATTTTGCCTGATCGGGGAGCTTTTTGTTCTAAAATTTCGAACTGAATTTCATTCAATAAGAAAACATTTTTAAATACAGATTTTCCAAACCCATTCGATTTTTCTAACGTTAATACTTGTTTATCCGCATCAATTGTAACTTTGAGAGAACCATTTACAATCAAAGATACCAGTCCAACCATTACAAGAATGATAATCAAAACCGGAGTCATTTCTATCTCGCCCATTAATAGCAGAATAATTTCTGTAAATATTCCACCGATAATTATTGGGGCCAATATGACCTTTTCAGATGCTTTATATGTTTTAATCCCTTTATTTGATAATTCCATAATAAAACAAATATACCGATTCACAATCATGTTTTAAAAATATATTCTTAACATATTTCTTAATTATTTAAATATTAATATCTTAGAAAATATTTATTTTTAAAATAAAAAACTATGAAAAGATTTCCGGCAATCCTTCCACTCTATTTCTTTTTAATTTTTATTCATTCGGCTTTAAGCCAAAACAAAAACACTACACCATTAAATGCTTTTTCAGATCACATTTTTGAAGGAAAAGGATATAAGCCCATCTCGAACCTGAAATGGAAATATAAAACAAACGGCAAAATATTTTCTTCTCCAATTGCAAAAAATGGAATTGTTTACATCGGCAGTGAAGATGGATTTCTTTATGCCATTGAAGAAAAATCAGGAAACTTAAAATGGAAATTCAAAACCCATGGTGCGATTCACAGCAGTCCAGGTATCTTTGAAAACATTCTTTATTTTGGAAGTTTTGATGGAAATTATTACGCCGTAAATACACAAAACGGAAAATTACTTTGGAAATTTAAAACTGGTGGAGAACATTGGCTAGGCGAAATTGGCAGGTGGGGAATGAAACCGGAAACGCAATATATGGAGGATTTATGGGATTTTTATTTGTCCTCGCCTGTTGTTTATGAAAACGGAAAAACTTCTCAGGTTTTATTCGGAAGCAGTGATGGCAATATTTATTCTCTAAACGCTAAAACAGGAACTTTAAAATGGAAATTCAAAACCAACGAACCTGTTCACGGAACTCCGGTAATTGATAAACACAAAATATATATTGGCGGTTGGGACGCCACTTTATACGCTTTGGACATCGAATCCGGAAAGGAAATCTGGCATTTTGCAACAGGAACACAAATGGGTTTTAAAGGAATACAATCTTCGGTTGCGGTTTATGATGGCAAAGTTTATTTTGGTGCAAGAGAACCTTTCTTTTTTGCTATAGACGCCGAAACAGGAAAACAAATCTGGAAATACGATGCCGAGAATTCCTGGATATTAAGTTCTGCTGTAATAAAAGACAATACGGTTTATGTAGGAACTTCAGACACTTACGCTTTATTGGCTTTGGATGCAAAAACCGGTAAAGAAAAGTACCGATTTAAAGCAAACGGTTACGTGTACTCATCTCCCGCAATAGCTGGAAACACAATTTATTTTGGAGATTTTACGGGTAATTTCTTTAGTTTGGATTTGCTTTCTGAGGGCAAAAAATCGAATTTTATAAGTATGGATAATCGCAAACAATTTGCAGCTACTACTTTAAAAAATGATCTTTTAGATTTTGGCTATGCAGGTCAAAACGAAGATCTTTCTTTATATGATAATAACAAAAATGTGATGGATAAATTTTATCAGTTAGGATCAATTGTTTCGTCTCCGTTTATCAATAATAACACTATTTATTTTGGAAGCGCTGATGGATATTTATATGCTTATAATTTAGAAAAAGAGAAGTGAAAACACTTTTCCTCTGCGAATCTCTGTGAAAACCTTTGTGGCTCTCTGTGGTAAAATTATAACACAAAGCTGCACAAAGGTTTTCACAGAGGTTCGCAAAATTTTTTTACATAATTTTTACCGAAGTCATACTCAATGAACCCGCCAATAATTTATCATTGAACAAACTCAATTCTTCTGATTTCTCCTTTAAACCTAAAGTATACAACAAAGGCAAATAATGATCCGGAGTTGGAATCGCAACCTGAACCGCTTTGTTCATTTTTTCGAAATCAATTAAAGGTTGAAAATTTCCATTTAATAAATAATTATTGATGGTTTCACGCGCTTCAATTGCCCAATCATAACCGTAATTATCTTTGTCAAAATTCCTAAAATCAACTAAACGGAGATTATGAACAATATTCCCGCTTCCGATAATTAAAACTCCTTTATGACGCAAAGACTGTAATTTCTGAGCCAGCTCAAAATGATACTGTCCTGATTTCGTATAATCAATACTCAACTGAATCACCGGAACATTGGCTTCCGGATATAAATGTTTGATTACACTCCACGCACCATGATCTAAACCCCAGTGTTCGTCTAAATCTACCTGAACGGGATTTAATAATTCCTTGGTTTCCAAGGCCAATTCAGGACTTCCTTTTGCTGGATATTGCACGTCAAATAAGGCTTGCGGAAAACCTCCAAAATCATGAATTGTTCTCGGCATTTGCATCGAAGTAACTTTGGTTCCGTTGGTAAACCAGTGCGCCGAAATACACAAAATAGCATTCGGCTGCGGCAATGTTTTAGCCAGATTGCGAAAACCGGAGACAAACTGATTTTCTTCAATTGCATTCATTGGGCTGCCATGTCCTAAAAACAAAACCGGCATTTTATCGGTATTCGAAAACGTAGAGGAAATCGAATGTAAGTCGTTTAGTGTTGTCATTCTTTATATTTTTTTGCCACGAATTTCACTAATTTTCACTAATTAATTCTCTGTGGCATTTTTTATAATTCCGCTTATTTATTGGATTATCTAACGAATTTAATAAAAAAATAATTCGTGAAAATTCGTGAAATTCGTGGCGAAAAATCACTCCTCAAAACTCTCGTCTTTAAATCCTATTAAATATAATTTATTTTTGGCACGCGTCATAGCCGTATAAAGCCATCTGATATAATCGCGATCGATTCCGTTTGGTAAATAAGGCTGTTCTATAAAAACCGTATTCCATTGTCCTCCCTGCGATTTGTGGCACGTAATAGCATAAGAGAATTTTACCTGTAATCCGTTAAAATATTCATTCTCCTTTACTTTCTGGAACTTCTTATATTTAGTACTTTCACTTTCATAATCTTTCATCACTTCTTCATACAAACGATTTGATTCTTCGTAAGTTAAAGAAGGGGATTCACTTTTTATCGTATCTAAAATCAAAACGGTTTCAAAAGGTTTCTGATCCGGATAATCGACCATTCTGATTTTTACTTTCGCAAAATTAAATCCATACAATTCTTTGATTCCAAATAATTCTAAAACTTCAATAATATCACCGTTGGCAATAAATCCGGCTTCATCGGTTTCTTTCAACCAGAAATAATTATTCTTGACCACCATCAGGAAATCACCAACTGAAAGTTCGCTTTCTTTAAACAAGATCCGGGTTCTGATTTGTTCGTTATACTGATTTGCGCGCTTGTTTGAACGCACAATAAAAGCCGTATCCTCAATACTATAATTGCTATATGCAGAATTAATAGCATCCTGAATATCATATCCATCAGTCAAACGAACGATATCTTTGAACTTTTTGACATTGAATTTAAATTCTGTGATAAAAGTATCTTTCAGCAATTCACGTAATTCGGTTGCATTAAACAAAATTCCAGAACTTTCTTCCTGACGCATTACTTCGTCGAGTTCGATATGTTCTATTTCCTTATCATAATGAACACCTAAAGTCTGAATATCAAGCGCAGGACTTATATCTAAATTCACCGGAGGCAACTGGGCGGTATCTCCCAATAAAATCATTTTACAATTGGTTCCGGAGTATACATACGAGATCAAATCATCCAGAAGCGATCCGTTATCATACAATTTCGAATCAGAATTACTGTCTGAAATCATCGAAGCTTCATCGACGATAAAAATGGTATTTTTATGTTTGTTTAATTGTTTGGTAAAAGCCACACCTCCACCAGCTGATTTTTTAGGAAAATATATTTTTTTATGAATTGTAAAAGCCGGTGTATTCGAATAATTGGCAATAACTTTTGCTGCTCGGCCTGTTGGGGCGAGCAAAACAAACTTCTTATTAATATCGCCCAGATTATTTACGATCGTCGAAATCACAGTTGTTTTTCCCGTTCCTGCATATCCTTTTAATACAAAAATCGTATCGTTATGTGTATCTGTTAGGAAAATAGCGATTTTTTGAAAAAAAATATCCTGCTTATAGGTTGGAGCAAAGGGAAATCTTTTTTGTAAAATGCCGTAAAACAATGATGAATTCATAAGGTAAATTTGAAATACAAAGTACGGCCTTTTAAATATCAATTTCAATATCAAAATCAATTTCAATTGCAATTGCAATGTCAAAAATCAATATCAGGATTAATTTTGATTTCGAAAAAATTGTAGAATGCCATTAAAATTCAAAATGCCGTAAAACTATTAAAAATTGATTTTTGTTATTGATATTGATTTTTCATATTGCAATTGTTCCTATTTAATTTGTAAGTTTGTAATCGCCTTAAATTCTTTCTTGTAAAACAGGTAACGAATTATAAATCAACATGTCATTGCAAAATACTAACATCACTTCCAAAAATTATAAAAAGCTTTCTATTCAGGTTTCACTGAATGGTTTTTCATTTTGTTGTTTTGATACTCTAAATGATACCATAACAACATTTAATGAAATCAATTTTGATGTTGCTCAAAAAACGGCTAAAATTGAAGATTTATATAGTGCTGCTTTTAAAAAATATCCAGAATTAAAAGATACTTACGACGAAATCTTAGTCATACATAACAATAATCTTTCGACTTTTGTACCCACTGCCTTATTCGATGAAAATTTCTTAGGCAGTTATTTACAGTACACTACAAAAGTTTTCGAAACCGATTTTTTTACTTTTGATAAAATTTCAAATTACGAAATGAATTCGGTTTACATTCCGTACATCAATATCAATAATTTTTTAATCGACAATGTTGGTTCGTTCGATTACAAACATGTCAACAGTATTTTGGTCGAGAAAATTCTTGAAAGTTCAAAAAACAACGATCAGAAAAAAATGGTTGTGAATTTCAATCCAAATCATTTCGAACTTATTGTGGTACAAAATCAAAAGTTGTTATTATTCAATTCATTTGAATACCAGACTCCTGAAGATTTTCTTTACTATATACTTTTTACAGCCGAACAATTGAGTTTAAACCCGGAAAGTTTTCCTCTTGAATTCTTAGGTACCATACATCAAAACGATCCGTATTATGCTATTGCATACAAATACATTCGTCATATTTCATTTTTGGATGTAAGTACATTACAACAAAAAAACAGCTTTTCAACTGCACAAAATCAAAAACATTATATTTTATTTCAATCATGAGAATCATTTCAGGAAAATACAAAGGACGCCGAATTTTTCCGCCAAAAAACCTTCCTGTAAGACCTACAACTGACATGAGTAAAGAAGCATTGTTTAATGTTTTGAATAATCATTTTAGTTTTGACAGCTTAAAGGTTTTGGACTTATTTTCGGGAACAGGAAATATTAGTTTTGAATTCGCTTCACGCGGAAGTGCTCCAATTACTTCTGTTGATGGCGATTTTGGATGTGTAAAATTTATCAAACAGGTTTCATCAGAATATGATTTTGATATCGCGGCAACCAAAAGTGATGTCTATAAATTTTTAGAGAATTGTAAAACTTCGTACGATATTATTTTTGCCGATCCGCCTTACGGATTAGATCAGGCAGCATTTGAAAAAATTGTGCTGACGGTTTTCGAAAGAGAATTACTTCACGACGACGGAATGATGATTATCGAACATTCAAAATACACCAAAATGGAGCATTTAAGTAATTTCTCATTCCAGAAAAATTACGGCGGTTCGTTTTTTAGTTTCTTCGAATTAAATTCTACAGATGATGACGAAGAACTTCCGGATAATTCCCTAAAAATAGTAGAAGACGACGAAGGGTAATTTTCTCGTTTTAAAGTATAAAAAATACCCCCTGAAGTTTTCAGGGGGTAATTTTATTTAACTCTGTCTGAGTTCTCATAAAGGTTCTTTTCTTTAAATTCGGTTTCTTTTGCATTTCCAAAAGAATATCGGACTGAAACAGAAACCTCATGATTATCAACCAGATATCTTGCTTTAGAATTAACATTATTAATTGTAAATTTTTCCGTTTCAATATTATTCCTAAATATATTATTACAGCTTAAGGTGCAATTCCATTTTTTAAAAAATATTTTTGAAACTGCTGCATTTACTATAAATCTTACATTTGTTTCAAAAATTCCTGTACTTTGTTTCGTTAATCCCCAGAAATTTAAATTAAGACTATATCCTTTCTGAAATTTAAAATCATTATTTGAATAATAATACAAATAAGGTTTTGAGGCTATCGCTTCTGCGGCATTATCTTGAATTCTTTCTAAAATAAAAACCAAAGAATTAGTCGTTGTCCAGAATTTATAGGTAAATGGTGCTGTAAAATCCAGCGACAATCCTGTACTTTTATCAAAATTTATATCTTTAAAAGTCATTATATTTTGTTCATTATCAAATAAAAAGCTGTTATAAACAGGATCTTTGGCTTTATAAAAACTTAATTTAACCGATTTATCATGATATTGAAATGTGGTTGAGATTTCATCCATGATTGTAGGGTTCAAATTAATATTTCTTGCATACAAAAAATAAGGATTAATATAGGTTGATCCCTGGCTCAGAGAAGAATAATTGGGTCTTGTAATACTTTTGGCATAGCTTACCAATATACTTTTAAGGCTGTCTATTGGAAATGTAAGCTGTGCTTTAGGAAATACATTTGTATAATTTTTATCAATTAAAGGAAGCAGATCTGTCCTGAATTTTCCGTTTACATTTGAGTTTTCAACTCTTAATCCAATAGAAAAATCATTCTTTTTAATTTTACCAGATAATTGGGTATAAGCTGATAAATTTTCTTCTTTAAAATCATAAAAGCTCAATTCATTTTGATTGGTTGCATTGTAAAAGACAGCAATATCCGATTTAGAATTTGCTGACGAATACAATCCACCGGCTTCAAACTTCATTTCATTTTTAAACTTTTTCTCTATATCGATCCTACCGGAAAAATAATTAATTTTAAATTTTTGATCCCTGATTTGCGTCATTTCAAATTTTGTATCATTAAAATTATTCTTTACTTCTGTCCATAATCCCTGATCAAAATTAGAATACTGCAAACCTGAAAAAATCTGTGTATCAATAGACTTTATTTTTTTCTGATAGCTTAAAAATGTGTTTACAAAATTCTTTTTACTATCATTATCCGTAGAAGTCAGCACATGATTTTCTACCCCTTTATTTTTATTATCCGTTATCGTGTTAATCGGGAAAGCATCATTTTGCAGTTTGCTGTTCATATTAAATGAAAAATAATCGTCTTCGTTTATTTTATAAAACAAACCGCCTCCAAAAACAAATTGCTTTCTTTTGGTTTGTGCGGTTACATCGTATTTAGAAGCAATATCAGCATTTTGAATCTGATAATCAATACTATGACTTTCCCAGGGATTTAATTGATTATAATTAAAATTAGTTTTCCATTCGAGCTTGTTCTTTTTGAAACTGGAATTAAATCCGAGATAATTATTATAATTTTTTTTGAAAGAAGCTACTTCAGAGATTTCAGTTCTAAAATTATCTTTTTTGCTGAATTTACGTGTGATCAAAATAACAGAACGCCCTTCTGCTTCATATTTTGCAGAGGGATTCTGAATGATTTCGATGGTTTTAATATCGGCAACAGCCATGGCGTTCAGATCATTGATTCCTACTTTTTGATTGTCAATATAAATCAACGGATTTCCTTTACCCACAACGATAATATTTTCTTTATCGGAACTAATTTGAACAGTTGGTAATTTTGACAATAAATCAATTGTATTCGGAATAGAATTGTAAATAGAACTGGCAACATCAACTTTTATATTTCCGTTGGTATTAGTAAAAGTTTTTTTGTTCTGGCTGATCACAACTTCATTCAGCTTAGAAATAATGTCTTTTTGAGTTTCGCTTTGTGCATTTCCAATTAAAGAAAAAAGAAAAAACAGCAAAATGAGGAAAAGTTTTAGAGGCAAATAAAGATTCATTTTTGGTTTGATTTTAGATTGTAATGCTGCAAAAGTGCTTCTAAAAAAGTGTTCTGTAGGTTAATCGAAGGTTAATGCGGAGTTAATATGCTTATTGTATGATAAAAGCATTATTTTTGAATCAAGAAATAACCCACAGATTTTGCAGATTTAAAGGGATCCTTTTAATCTGGTAAAATCATTTTTAAATCTGCGTAAAAAATAAAAGAAATCCGTGTAAATCCGTTTGATCCGCATCATCCGTCAGCCATAAAAACTAATGAAACAAAGAATCAATTTATTAATCGCATTTTCTGTCATCGCTTTAATCGTCTTATCGACGGTACAATGCTATTTGGTAAAAACGGTTTACGATTATAAAGTGGCACAGTTTCATACCGAAATCAAGAACGAAATTGGCCAAATCTCTAATAATTACAGTGATATTGATTCTGTTATTGTGGCTAAAAAAGAAGCGCTTTACAAACAATTATCAGAAAATTATATTCAGGGAAGAAAAACGAAGCTGGATATTAAAAACAGTATTCTTGAAAATGAATTCAGAGCTCTTTTAACCTGGAAAATCCAACGCAAATTTGAACGCGATTTACCAAACTTAAAAATAGATTTTGCTATTGTCCTGAATAAGTTTATACTGTATCAAAACACCAAAAAAGCAGATACTATTTTCTCCGAAAAGCCTTTTATACAAAACAAATTATATGGTAATCTGGCCTCATTAAACCATGCTTTTCTGGTCAGGAATTATGTTGGAACCACAAACGGAACATATGCCAGCCAGGATTATAGATTATTGACGGAAGATTCGATGTACGTCTCTGTAATCGACTGGGAAATGATTATTTTAAGACGAATGACTTTTGTTTTAATTTTGTCTTTACTTTCTATATTAACCCTGATAACGCTTTTTGTCATTGCTATAAAAGCTTTAATTAAACAAAAAAAAGTAAATGAAATTAAAACTGATTTCATCAATAATATTACACACGAACTCAAAACTCCTTTGGCAACTTTGGGTATTTCGACTAAAATATTAGAGCGAAAAGACATCAGGGATAATGATGAAAATTTTAATGCTATTGTGAATACGATTTCGCGTCAGAATAATCGTTTACAAAATTTGATCGATCAGGTTATGGCAAACTCATTGGCTGAAAATGGAATCGAATTACAAAAAGAAAAAACAGAAACTGAAGATTTTCTACTAACTATCATCAATGATTTTAAGATTACGTATCCTAAAATTGATATTAAAACTAATTTTAAAACCGGGAAAACTAACCTGGTTCTGGATAAATTTTATTTGACAACTGCTCTTTTAAACGTTCTGGAAAATGCTGTAAAATACGGTTCAAATACAATCACAGTAAAAACAAAACTGAACCAGAATCAATTTTCCATAAGCATTGAAGATGACGGAATTGGAATAGAAAAGAACAAACAATCACTTCTTTTTGAAAAATTCTATCGCGTAGAACAAGGAAATCTTCACAATACAAAAGGCTTAGGCTTAGGATTGTATTATGTCGATCAAATCATAAAAGCGCATCAGGGCTCTGTTAACGTTGTGAGTGATTTAGGAAAAGGAACACTCTTTACTATTTTATTAAAAGTTTAATTACCTTATTTTGAAAAAATTACTTTTAGCCGAAGACGATTTTGATTTTGCTGCAATTTTAAAACAATATTTAGAACTGCATCAATTTGAAGTGATCTGGGCAGAAAACGGAGAAATAGCTTTAGACTATTTTAAAAACCAGGCTTTTGATATTTGTGTTTTTGATGTCATGATGCCAAAACTGGACGGATTTTCATTGGCCGAAAAAATAATTACAATCAATCCTGAGATTCCATTTGTTTTTCTAACTGCAAGAAAGTTAAAAGAAGACAAAATCATTGGATTAAAACTAGGTGCAGACGACTACATCATAAAACCTTTTGAAGTCGACGAACTGATTCTGCGTTTGCAGAATATTCTAAAGAGAATCGAACAAAAGAGAAGTCTGAACGGAAATAATATAATTGAAATTGGTTCTTATATTTTTGATAATGAAAGATTAACCTTAAACAATAAAAATCACGTCCAGCAGCTCACAGAAATGGAAGCTTCTCTTATTGAATATCTATATTTAAACCATAACCAATTATTAAAGAGAGACCAGATCTTAATGTCTGTCTGGAAAAAAGATGATTATTTCTCAGGACGAAGTATGGATGTTTTTATCAGCAGGCTTAGAAAATATTTTAATTCAGATCCAAAAATCAGCATTGAAAGTGTTCGTAATGTTGGCTTAGAATTTAAAATATCAGAATAAAATTTTTACTGTAAATGATATAAGTTTTAGAATCAATTGTATAACGCTTTACAAAAACTAAGCAATACATTTGTAATGAAACATTTAAAACCAAACATCATGAACCTAAAAAGATTTTTCGGAGGATTACTTACCATCCTCGGAATAGTTGGTTTGATTTACACTGCTGTCATATTTGCAGGTACGTCAGGCGAAACACGAGATATTAAATCATTAATAATTTACGGTATACTTGGAATCGTATTTTTTATGTCAGGAATTAGCTTAGTTCGTACTACAAAAGACGAATCTTAAACTTTTTACGACAATAAAATACCACTTATTTTTTCGTACAGAGGAGTTTTTACGCCATATTTCAAACCTTCATTCACCACAAATTTTGTGAGCGAATTTGCTTCAATTTTATTACCTGCCAAATAATCCCTGTGCATAGATGAAGTCGCTTCTTTAGGCGATTTTTCTAGTTTTAAGACAGTCTGATTCACAATATCTTCCGGCAAGTTCAGCCCTTTCGCTTTGGCAACTAATTCAATCTCCTTTAGTAATGCTATATAAACTGCCTTAGAATCAGGATTATTTAAAATCTGACCATTATTCTGGTTTAGATATGAAGTTGCTGAAGCCAAAGCCGAAATAAAAATGAATTTCTCCCAAACGGTTTCTTCGATATTTTCTGCCAAATAACTTTCGATTTTAGCCTTGTGGAAAATATGCTGCAATTCGTTTAATTGTGAAACCGAAGCCGTTGCTGAACCAAAAAACAGCTTCTCGTAAAAACCTATTTTACGAATGGTTCCCGGTGAAAAAATCATCGAAATAATATAAACACAGCCTTGCAACACTTCATTTTCAGGAAATATTTTCTCAATACGTTCCGGTGCATCGACACCATTATATAAGGGAAGAATTACAGTTTCCGTAGAAATACATTGCTGCAACGAAAGTAAGCTTTCTTCGATATCATATGTTTTGGTAGCGCAAATTAAATAATCTAATACGCCAATCTCATCAGGATTATTTGAAACTAATTTTGGATAAACTACAGTTTCAGAATCATCAGTAATGATTTTCAATCCGTTTTCGGCAATTGCTTTCCGGGTTTCGCCACGCGCAATAAAAATCACTTCGACCTCATCAGACTTGTAATACGCTTTCGCTAAAAGTCCGCCAAAATAACCACCTACTCCACCGAGTCCTAAAATTCCTATTCTTTTCATAAATTTCAAATTTAAAAATTCTAAATTCCAATAAATATAAAGCAATTATGTAGTTTGTCAATTCGACCGGAGGGATATATTTCCGCAAGTAACTCCGTAACGAAATTCCAATCTTTGTAGATTTTCCTGCGAAGATTTCTCGTACCTCGCAATGACATAAAATGCATTATTACTGATAAAAACACTATCTAATAAAAAAAAATCCGTCAAAATCCGCGCTTTCGCGAAAGCGAATCAGTATCATCCGCGGGCAATTCAAAAACAAATTAGCCTTCTATAACAGGATCCAGATTCAGTTCTGTAAAATCACGTTCACTTTTTGAGATTATAATTGTCGCCACAGTATTTCCTATCAAATTTGTTATTGCTCTCGCTTCGCTCATAAATTTATCAACTCCTAACAAGAAAGCCAAACCTTCGACCGGAATTTTATGCAACGCCGTCAAAGTAGAGGCCAAAACAATGAATCCGCTTCCGGTAACGCCGGCAGCACCTTTTGAAGTAATCATCAGAATCCCGATCACGCTTAATATTTCAAAAAAGCTCAGATGAACATCATATAATTGCGCCAAAAAAATCACCGACATCGACAAATAAATTGAAGTCCCGTCGAGGTTAAAAGAATAACCCGTTGGGATTACCAATCCCACAACCGATTTACTGCACCCCATTTGTTCCAGTTTAACCATGATACTAGGCAAAGCAGCTTCTGATGAAGAAGTTCCAAGAACCAATAAAAGCTCTTCTTTTATATATTTTAAAATCGATAGTATACTGATTTTGTAATATCGCAGAATAGTTCCTAAAATCAAAAATACAAACAACGCCATTGTCAGATAAACACACAGCATCAATTTTCCAAGGGGAATTAAAGTCTGTAATCCAAACTTACCAATTGTGAATGCCATTCCGCCAAACGCACCTATAGGAGCGAGATACATGACATATTTTAATCCAAGGAAAACTACTTTCGAAAAACGTTCTAAAACCAAAATGGTCTGTTCTCTTTTTTTATAAAAATTCAATGCAATACCGCAAACAATCGCGGCCAGTAAAACCTGTAAAGTAAAGTTCGAAAAGAAAAACTGCAGCCATGAGAAATGCTCTGCCGCACCTTTTGTATATTGACTTGCATCTCCCAGGGTCAAACCCGATCTGTCAATTTTTCCGGGTTTAAAAAAGTAGGCAACTCCAACACCAATTGCCAGTGCAATAGTCGAAACTACTTCAAAATATCCGAGAGCTTTAATTCCTATTCGGCCCACTTTCTTTAAATTTCCCATTCCGGAAATTCCCAACACAATAGTAAGAAAGATAATCGGACCAATAAAAAGTTTAATGAGAGCAATAAATTTAGCGCCTAAATTTTCCATTTTCACCCCATTCTCAGGCGAAAAATGTCCTAACAAAATGCCGGCAATAATAGCAATCAGAACCCAAAAAGTAAGATTGGTAATTATGGTATAGAAAATACCTTTTTTAGAATTAGAAGTACTTTTTGGAGAGGCTATATTCATGAAAAACAGATTTGTTGTTTCACAAATATATAAAAAATGCAGACCTGTAAGCCGGATTCTGTCCCTGATAAATCAGAGCCTTATCATTTATCTAGATCCCGAATTACTACGGGACTCAAGCTACCTACCCTTCAACAACGGACGAGAAGCCCTTAAATGCTGATATACTTGGTATTTCACCGCATAGAGTTTACCTGGTTTCACTACAGCATTACCTGTACATACTTTCTGTTGCACTTGTCCTTGCGCTATTTCTAACGCCGACGGGTGTTACCCGCTATGCTTCTCTGTGGTGTCCGGACTTTCCTCCCTTCCGATAAATCGAAACGGCGATAAGGCGGTCTGCGGCGCAAAAGTAGCGATTTATCTACTAACAATAATGATTTTAAATTTTTGATTTTAGGACTCATTTCGTAACATTTTAATTTTAAAATAGTTATCTTTAAAATCCATAATTTTAAAATTCAATTATCATGACAAGAATGTATCACTACGCAACTGTTTCAAAGGCTTTAGATCAATTGAATGAAAAAGGATTTACATGTGATTTTAATCTAAACTCAGACCTGATTAAAAAAAATCCTGAAAAATTTGAAATTGTTCATGTGTATCGATACGAAGGGGATTCAGACCCGGGCGATGAGGCAGTTGTATACGGAATTAAATCAACATCAGGCAAAAAAGGCGTTTATGTAGCAGGCTTCTCCGCTGATTCTGATCAGGAAACCGCTAAGTTTTTATTTGATTTGAGCATAAAAGGCAGGTGATTTTCAGGAGCTGTTTCCTGCTGTCCGCTGTATCTTTTATGCCGAACCCCGGCACAAAAGGATGCCGCTCCCATCAGGGCTAGGGCTTTAGGTTTCATAACACAATCTACGTCCTTGCGAACCTTGTGTAATTCTTTGCGCTCTTTGCGGTTAAATTTTAACCCACAAAAAAAGTCCATCATAAATGACAGACTTTTTAAAACAACTCATAAAATAAATTATGCAGTTGGTATTTTTAATTTCCAACCCGCCTGAATCAGGTCAGGGTTTTTAATAATATCTTTATTTGCTTCATAAATTGACTGCCATGAAACACCATGTGCTTTTCCTATTTTAGATAAAGAATCACCACTTACAACCGTATAATCCGTTGTTGTTCCTTCAGCAACAGCAATATTCATTACTACATCTGCGGATCTGAATTCCGGATCTATTTTTCCGTAAGCACTCCACAATTTTTCTTTATCCTCTGCTGATTTGGCTGTACCATCAACATACAATACATTGTCCTGCTCTCTTACCTGCAAATTTGCTATTCCTAAATTCGTAGCCAAATCTGTTAACTCTTTGTATTTATCTTTTACACTCATGACTTTCCTTATTTAATCGTTAACTTATTTTCTACCTTTTTAGGTTTTAATTCCTGCACACTTTTGATCAAATTTGGTAATTGATCTCTTTTGATATCTCCTGTAAGAGTTACAACACCATCCTTAACAGTAGCAGTTACACCGCTATAAGTTTTTACCACTTCATTTACTGAAGTATTTAAAACACCGTCAGCATTAATTTCTACCGGAGCAGTTGTCGTTACAGGCTCAGGAGCTGGAATTTCGCAATTATTTACTACAGTTTTAACCCCTTTTACTCCTTTCACAATATTCTCAGCATTTTGTTTTACTGTTTCATCGTTACAAGTACCCGAAATAGTAGCAACACCTTTTACTACAGAAACTTCAACACCCGGAAGAGCGCTAATTTGTGCATTAATGTCTTTTTGAATATCCGCATCCTTTGGACCACAGGCCACTAAAGAAACAGCAAGACCCATCCCTAATAAAATAGATTTAATTTTCATAATAGATATTTTTTAATTAATTAAACATCTAAAGTTAACGAATAAATCAGTTATATATTACAAAATAATCTTACAATTTTTATATCATTACCATTTCTTAATATTGACAAATAAAGAAAGTCCTGATTTTTATGATTCAGAACTTCTAATTATTATACTACTATTATTCATGTTGCGTCACATCATTATACTGCCAGAGTACATTTATAATTTTCCATTCTCCATTGGTTTTTACAATATGCATATAATCTATCCAGGCATCGGCCAATAGTTTTACAGACGCTGTTCTGGCAGAAATATCCAAAAGCTTAATTTCCTTTCTTGGATTTTTAGGGAACTTATCTCCTTTTGCATTATAAGTCTCCGCAAGAAATAACCATGTTTTCTGCAAAATATTCTGAGATATAATCTTTTTTGGCAGCCTTACTTCTAAAAATAGATCTTTTTACCAATCGCGGATGAAACCACTCTCCATCAATTTCGGATTTGAGGTATCCTACGCTTCAGCATAAGCCAAAGTAACGCATTTGATTTCAAGCGAATACTGAACTGTTTGCGCATGAATCTGACAAGAATAAAATACAATTATTAATAAGTAAAAGATGTTTTTTCATAAAAAATTGGGCTTAGAAATCTCGAATTACGAGTAGGAACCTCACAAAAACGAACTTCTTTTAAAGTATGCTTACAACTATGTGATGCTTTGTAAATAATGCTTCCTTATAAAAATTAAGAATCTCATTTAATGCATCTTTTATTTCTTCAAGTAAATCTACTTTTTTTTCTTCCCAAATTCCATTTGGATATATTTTATTCTTTTTTAAAATCCCTAAATCAAAATTAGCTGCTAATTTTTCAAAATCAACCTTCTCAATAGCCTCTATTATTTCTACTAATGCTTCATTTATAGTAAAAGCGACAAAATCTGCATTTTCTTCGTCAAGATTAAAATTATCAACCCCTAAAACTCCCTCACTTAGTTTATCATACTCAATAGGTTTTGACGCAGAAACACCTGTCAAGAAGAAATGAAGTACATCCCAAATCTTATCAATGTCAATTCTTTTAAACTTTTGGCTCTCCTCTATTTCAAAAAGTTTGTTTGTCAAATCTTCATTATTTAAATCCATAAAAGAATTTAATGTCTCGTCGTCAATCATAAGATATTCTGCAATCATGCCCATATATATAATAATTTCAAATTCATATTTCAACAAAAATAAGAAAAATTTTACTTATTCACCTATTATAAATATCAGCTGAAATATTATTTAGTAAATAAAATCAAAAATAAAATTTGCTATTAGTTTTAAATGCCCGAGTTAGAAACAGATATTTTTAAAGAACAAATAAATAAAAACATCTTTACTTCTGATATTCAAAACCCTCAAAATTCCCGTAAATATTTATCAATTTCAGATTTGTGATTTGGCAATTTTCAGACTATCTTTGCTATCGAATAAAACAGAATATGGAACAATTTGTAGTATCGGCCCGTAAGTATCGCCCACAAACCTTTAAGGATGTTGTAGGCCAGAAAGCCATTACCAACACTTTGCTGAATGCTATTGACAGCAATCACCTTGCTTCTGCCCTTTTATTTACAGGACCACGTGGAGTTGGTAAAACAACCTGCGCGCGTATTCTGGCCCGTAAAATAAACCAGCCCGGATATGATGATCCTAATGAAGATTTTGCTTTTAACGTTTTTGAGTTAGATGCGGCTTCAAACAACTCTGTTGATGATATTCGTAATCTGATTGATCAGGTTCGAATCCCACCGCAAACCGGTCAATATAAAGTCTATATTATTGACGAGGTACACATGCTCTCTTCGGCAGCTTTTAATGCTTTTTTGAAAACATTGGAAGAACCGCCAAAACATGCTATTTTTATTTTAGCCACAACAGAGAAACACAAAATTATTCCAACGATTTTATCCCGTTGTCAGATATTTGATTTCAAAAGAATTACCGTAAAAGACGCTAAAGAACATTTGGCAGAAGTGGCGACAAGTCAGGGAATCAATTTTGAAGATGATGCTTTGCACATTATTGCTCAAAAGGCTGATGGTGCAATGCGTGATGCCTTATCTATTTTTGACCGTGTGGTTTCCTATTGTGGAACTAACCTGACACGTCAGGCTGTAACTGAAAACCTAAACGTTTTAGATTACGAAACCTATATCAGTATTACCGATTTACTTTTAGAAAATAAGATTCCGTATCTTTTATTGGCTTATAACGATATCCTGTCAAAAGGTTTTGACGGACATCATTTTATTGCCGGTCTGGCTTCGCATTTCAGGGATTTACTGGTAAGCAAAACTCCTGCTACAATCGCTTTGCTTGAAGTGGGCGAACAAGCGCAGCAAATGTATGGTGTACAAGCTCAAAAATGTTCTCAGGAATTTTTATTAAAAGGAATTGATATAGCAAACGACTGTGATTTAAAATATAAACTAAGTCAGAATCAACGTCTTTTAGTCGAATTATGTTTGATGCAATTGGCCTCTATCACTTTTGATGGAGAAAAAAAAAAGTTGAGCAATTCATAATTCCCCCTACTTATTATAAAAACGGAGGCTATTCTATAGTTGAAGTTCAAAATCCAAAATCTAAAATTGAAAGTCAGACTGAAGCTGAAAAGCCAACTTCAGGAATCGAAGATTCAAATGTTTCTGCTTTAGTTCCAACTCCTCAAAAAGTTGAAACTCCTGAAGCTCCAAAAACTGAAGTTAGTAACGGACCTAAAATTTCGGCTTTTTCATTATCAAGTATTCGCAAGAAAAAAGAACTGGAAGCCAGTACTAAATCTTACGTAAAACCTTCGTCTGTATTGCCTACAGAAGAATTTACTGAAACTGAGATGCTTTTGCAATGGAATAAATATGCGCAGCGTTTGGGTGAAAAAGGCCACAAGATCATGCAGTCCTTACTGCTAATTAACGATCCAACTCTAAACGGAACAACTATTACTTTTGAATTACCAAACGAAGGATCAAAGTTAGATTTTGAAGGTCAGATTAACGGACTTTTAGGACATTTAAAAGGACATTTACACAATCATGATATCACAATTGAAGTTAATGTAAATGAAACTATCGATATTAAACGTAGCCTTAACGATCAGGATCGATATAATCGCCTGGTAGAAATCAATCCAAATCTTGAACTTTTAAGATCTACATTTGGATTAGATTTACATACTTAGTATTAGACTTTTTTTGCCGCAAATTTCACGAATCTACACTATTTTTTATTGCTTAATTTGTTAAATTCCGGTTCTCGAAATTTGTAGCAAACTTATTTCTATCATTTATTTCTCAATCCCAAATCAAACACTTTTTCGAGCCATTTTGTTCTTTGTGTTTCATTGGATGTTTTTACAATTCCGATATAAGTAACTTTTACGGGTTTTACTCCACAGAATTCTAAAGTAGATTTTTTTAATTGGTTGACACTTGGTCTTCCGTAAGAAAATCGATAATACCAACCGGGCTGATCCAGAGTGGTAATAATATGAGCCGTCTTTCCTTTTAATAATTTATCCCACCAAACTGAGTTTTCACGATACTGAAATGCCATTCCGGGTAAAAACAAACGGTCTATAAATCCTTTTGTAATTGCCGGCAAACCACCCCACCAAACAGGATGAATCCAAACCAGATGATCTGCTCTTTTAATTTTCTCCCAGGCTTCTAATAAATCCGGCTCTAATTCAGTTCGTTTTTGATAACCGAATTGTAAGTTGGGATTAAATTGTAATTCTGCAATTGTTATCGTTTCGACTGCGGCTCCGGATTGAATAACTCCTTTTTTGTAAATTTCGGCAATACCAAAATTGAAGCTTGAAGGATTTGGATGTCCATTGATAATCAGTATTTTTTTCATGTTCTATTCGCTTATTTTAAGATTAATGGTACTATAAGTTTTTAACGCTTCATAAACTTCTTTCGATGAATGTATTTGGTGACTAAAGTAAATTCCGCCTGATAAACTTCCGCTTAACATCTTTTCGATGTGCAAAACTGTAGAAAACGAAGTTAATTCAGCCTGACCTTTAAGACTTTGCAAGCTAACTCTTTTTGTTTTATCCTGAGTTTTAATTATCACTTCAAAAATAGTCTGATCTCCATTTCCACTGGAACCAAAGAGCAACTGTCTTTCTCGTAAAAACATGATATTAAAAATCTTAAGCAATTGAAAATACCCCATTAAACTGGTTACAAACTTAGAATTATAAGTCATCTTAACTGAAACAGTTGGTATTTTTTCTATCTGATTTAAAATAAACAAATCCGGAACATCAAGATTATAAACCTGGTGCCTCGCAATTCCGAAGGAGAAATTAAATTTTTCTGAATTTAAAAAATGTTTGACTTTTTGCGGTTTGTTATTTTTATAAACAACAAATGACTTACATACATTTTCGGCTAAAAAATTGGCAGAACTTTTCCCTGCCTGATCTTTTACAGAATAATAAATATAAATATTGGTTTCCTGAATTTTGTGTTTATCCGGCTCCATAAAATCAACCAGACTACCTACAATACCGCCCATCCAGCCGGAACTAAAAACAATTTGGCTCTCTGTTTTTCCCGTATTTGCTTTAGCTAAATCATACGCAACAGTTAAGTCCGGAGTTGGTTTTGTAATATCAATATAATCCAGTTTGTTTTTTATGGCAAACTGTAAAATCTCATTACTGCTATCTTTTGTACACAATACAATCAGGTTAATTTTATTCTGTATGATACAGTCAAAAGTTCCGGGATCGTTTACATCAACAACCAAATCGTTGGCGGTTTTTCCTGATTGGCGACTTCCGACAAACAGATTATAGTCAGGATTTCTGGCCTGAAGAATTCGCAATATAACTTTACCGACTAAACCGGTTCCTCCAATTACTAAAATATTTTTTCTCATCATTATATTATTTTCAGCAAAAATAATGATGCAATATCTTTCAGCAACCAGACAAATGTCCTATAAAATCGCTTTCCGGATTCTGCTTAAATGTCTTGGTGTAACGCCCAGATACGAAGCCAAATATTGAAGCGGAATCAGCTGTACATATTTTTGATGGTTCTGATAAAGTTCTTCGTAACGTTGTGTGCCGGATAATTTTTGAAAAGAAATCATTCTTTTTTGAAGCGTTACATATTCCATTTCAGTTAATTTACGTCCTATTTCCTGCCAGTGCATACCAAGTTTATAGAGTTTCTCCAGACTTTCACGGCTTATAACCTCTAATTCAGTATCTGCTAATGCCTGAATATTTTCCTGGGCAACATTTTGTGTTATAAAACTTGAAAACGAAGCCATAAATTCGTTCCCGAAAGCAAAACAATTTGTGATTTCATCATCCTGGTGATTGAAAAAATACGAACGTAAAATTCCTTTTTTGATAAAAACGATTTCATTGCAAACCTGATTTTCTTTCAACAAAAGTTCTCCTTTTTTAAGATGTCGAAAAGTAATTAAACCATCTAAAAGATCTAATTCATTCTGCGGTAAATGTTGAATTGACTGAAAAACTGATTTCATTATAAGACGAAAAATTATTTAAAAAAAAATTAATTTTTAGAAGCAAAAACTCTTTCTATTCTTTTATCCGGAATAAGCCATAACATCGCCACGGCAAAATAAGCAGCTCCGGAAATCCATTCGTTATAAAACGAAAAAACTATTCCTAAAACATACAAAATAGAGGATGCTTTTCCTTTCATATCCCTGCCTATAGCTTTTGCTAATACTGAATTTTCTCCTTCATTAACGATTATAATTCTTTGTAGAATAAAATAAGCAACTGAAGATAATAACAATACAACTCCATACAAAGTCATGGAAGCTTTTGCAAAATTATGCTCTCCCATCCAGCCTGTTGCGACCGGAATTAAGGATAGCCAAAACAATAAATGCAGATTCGCCCAAAGAATTTTACCACTTACTTTGGTCATTCCGTGAATTAAATAATGGTGATTGTTCCAGTAAATTCCAACATAAATAAAACTCAAAATATAACTTAGAAACTTAGGAACTAGCGGTTTTAAATCGGCAAATTCATGTCCTTGAGGCACTTTAATTTCTAAAATCATAATGGTTATGATAATAGCTAAAACGCCATCACTGAAAGCTTCAAGTCTTGTTTTATTCATTGTAGAAATTATTATTGTTGGATAAGATTTTTTTTTGCCAGAGATCAAAAAGTCTTTCACCGATTCTTTAGTAAAAGTTCTTTGTTACCTTATACTTAAACTGTGTTATTCTGAAAAAAGTTTGCCACAAATTTCACAAATTTACACTAATTTTCTATTCTTGTTTATAAAAAATAATTCGTGCTAATTCGTAAAATTTGTGGCAAAAAAAATAGTTGAAAATTAAATTTTACCGTAGTACATTGCTTTTACGATTCCATCAGAAAGTCCAATTTTTGGAACGTAAATCTGACGTGCTCCACTCCATTTCATGGCATTCAGGTAAATTCTGGTTGCATGAATAATTACGTCGGCACGATCTGAATTTAATCCTAGTTCCGCAATTCTTTGTTCGTATGTCAATGAATTTAAAAACGCATACTGCGAATTGATATAAATGTATGACAACGGTTTTTCCTGTTGTTTTCCGGACATTTTAAACAACTTATTGATATTTCCACCGGAACCAATTAGCGTTACCTCTTCATAATCCGCAGTATTGGTTTTAATCCATTTCTCGATTTCATCCCAAACTACATCGTGAACCATATTATTTAACAAACGAACTGTTCCTGCTTTAAAAGATCTGGAATTAATCAGTTTCCCGTCAGAAAACAAGGTAAATTCAGTACTTCCGCCACCAACATCTACAAAAAGGTAGGTCTCGTCTGTCTTCAGTAAATGATGTAAATCGGTAGAAGCAATAATTGCAGCTTCTTTTTTACCATCAATAATTTCGATTTTAATGTCGGCTTTTTTCTTAATCAAAGCCACTACTTCTTTCGCATTATAAGCTTCACGCATTGCCGAAGTAGCAAATGCCATATAACGCTCTACTTTATGTACTTTCATCAAAAGATTAAATGCTTTCATGGCATCTACCATTCGATCTATATTTTCTTCTGAAATTTCTCCAACCGTAAAGGCATCCTGTCCCAAACGAATTGGCACACGAACAAGCGAACTTTTATTAAATTGCGGTTCTTTGCCATCTTGTTCTACAACATTCGATATTAGAAGCCTCATGGCATTTGAACCAATATCTATTGCTGCATATTTCCTTATATTAATCATGCTCACTTATGATTTGAAATTTATTTTTTTTTAAATTTTTTAATTTATTTTCTGCGGAACTTGTTCTAACACTGAAACTTTATTCTGATAATATTTATACGTTTCAAGTTGCGCTCTAAATGGGGCATGATGATTTCGGGGCTTGTATTTATTATCTAATTTATAGGAATGATATCTCACTTTAACATTCCCTTTCCATGCAATATTAAAATTATCGATTAGTTCTTTCTTTATTTCAAGATCATAAATTGGACAGGTTACCTCAACTCTTCCGTCAAGATTTCTGGTCATAAAATCTGCCGATGAAATATAAACCTCAGTCAAGCCGGCGTTTCCAAAAATATAAACCCTTGAATGTTCGAGGTAATTATCGACGATACTTATGGCTTCGATATTTTCGCTCATTCCCGGAATTCCCGGAATCAATGAACAGATTCCTCTTACCTGAAGCTGGATTTTTACTCCGGCATTGCTGGCTTCGTACAATTTATCGATCATTTTAAAATCAGATAAACTATTCATCTTTAGCTTGATATGTGTTTTTCTGCCGGCTAAAGCATGTAGAATTTCACGATCTATTAATTTAATAAATTTAGTTCGTGTATAATGTGGTGATACAATTAAATGCTTGTATCTGTGTACTCTGTAATTGATATCGAAAAATTCGAATATTTTAGAAATGTCCTTTAGTATTCCCTGATGACAGGTAAAAAGTGTAACATCTGTATAGATTTTCGCTGTGGATTCATTGAAATTTCCTGTTGAAATAAATCCGTAACGACGTGTTTTTCCTTCTTCAACTCTTTCTATTACACATATTTTACTGTGTACTTTTAAGCCTTTTATTCCAAAAATAAGATCAATTCCTTCAGTCTGCATTTGTTCTGCATATGAGATATTGGTAGCTTCATCAAAACGTGCCTGAAGTTCGATTTGAACGGTTACTTTTTTACCATTTTTGGCTGCATTAATCAAAGAACTAATGATTTGGGAATTTTTAGCCAGACGATATAAGGTAATTTTAATACTGGTCACCTTTGGATCTAAGGCTGCTTCACGCAAAAATTTGGTCAGGTATGAAAAAGACTGATATGGTGCATGCAGCAAATAATCTTTTTTATTGATTTTTTCCAGAATACTTCCTCCCAGACTTAACCCCGGAATTGGCAATGGTTCATTTGGTTTATACAATAAATCATATCTTCCTAAATTTGGAAAACTCATATAATCACGACGATTATGATATCTTCCGCCCGGAATAATACTGTCTGTTTCTACAATTTTCATCTTATCCAGGAAGAAATGCAGTGTATCTTCTTCGATTAAATTATCATAGATAAAACGTACCGGCTCACCTATTCTTCTGTCTTTTACTGATGTTGCAATTTTTTCGAGCATACTTTTACTCAAATCACTATCGATATCCAACTGTGCATCACGGGTAATTTTGATCATATGTGCCGAAACACTTTTATAATCGAAAATATTAAATATATTTTTCAGATTGTAACGAATTACATCATCAATTAAAATCACATAATGTTTATCATCGTGCGACGGCAGGACAACAAACCTGTTTATCGTTTTTGGAATTTCGATAACGGCATAGCGAACTTCGTCGTTTGTATTCATTTCTAAACGAACAGCTAAATATCCCAAAGTATCTTTAAGGATAGGAAACTCAGCTAAATCATTCAAAATGATTGTCACTAATTCCGGACTTAATCTTTGAGTAAAAAAGTCTTTTAGAAAACTTTCCTGATCCGGAGTAATCTGATCTTCATTTATAATAAAGATATTTTCAGCTTCGAGTTCTGCCTCGATATTGCCTAAAATACGTAAACTTTCAGACTGCTGCTGAATCACGATTTCGGTAATATCCTTAATTAACTGATGAGCAGAAACCCCGCCTAAATACTTTTCTCCAGAGATTCCGGAAAGGCTTAATCTTCGAATGGCAGCATAACGAACCCTAAAAAATTCATCTAAATTGTTCGAAAAAATTCCAACAAAACGCAGTCTGTCTAAAAGCGGAACGGTATTGTCTGCAGCTTCCTGAAGTACTCTTGCATTAAACGCCAACCAGCTTTTTTCTCTATCGATATATTTCTGTTCGTACACTATTATTTTATTTTAAATCTTTGGGGAAAATTGTTTTATGAGTTTTACCTTTATTGATTGAGTTCCAACTTTCTGCATCAAATTGTAACGATACGAAGCCGGAAGTAGGAACATTTTCGATAAAAACATCCCCAAATTTATTAACAAAATTTGTAATAGCCTCGTTATGTCCAAAAAGAATAACGCTTTCGAAACTATTATCACATGATTTGATAACTTTTTCTAATTGTTTATCATCAAAAGTATAAAGATCGTCTTTATAAACTATACTTTCTATAGGGTATGAAATATTCTGGGCAAAAATTAGTGCCGTTTCTGAGGCCCGTGCAGCAGTACTACTCCACATTATATAGGTTTTAGGAAGAAAGTTTGAAATATTTGCTGACACTTCATGAGCATCTAAGATTCCTTTTTTCATTAAAGGCCTATCAAAATCTTTTAGAGGAGCTTCCCAACTTGATTTGGCATGACGTATTAAAATTAAATTTTTCATAAGCAACAGGTTTAGAAACCTCTTATAGGTTAATATTTTTTATTGAACTTCTAATTTACAAAAGAAATATTAAACCGTTCCCTTTTTTTATTTCTGTTAACATTTAATGTAAATTTTAACAAGTAGAATAAATTCAGATAAACTCAAAAAGGACTAAAAGAAAAAGTATGTCTTTCAGAAAAATATGCTCTTTATCTGTTAAAACAAACACTTAGTCGATTTAAGCATATTTTAAAAAATTAACTAAATCATTGACTATTAGTTGTTTAAAATATTTAAAATTTAATGTTTTTAATTAAAAATTAAAAAAAATACTAGTTTTTTAATTTTAAAAAATGATAAAAAAATCGCTTTTTATTGCATTATTTAACAAAAAAAATACACTTAAACGAGTTTTTAGGTTAGTTGCAGAGAAAAAAAATCAAAACTAGCCACTCTGTATAACTTTGATTCTGTTAAAATTTGATAAATATCACAAACAAAAATCTTAAGTTATGAGAACTAAATCTATTCTTGAAAAAGCATTGAAATTTGTTCACAATTGTAAGTTTATTTTTTCCTTCAAAACAAACATTTTTCAAAAAAGTGTGTTTCCGTTTCTCTTTTTTTTAATCTCTACAATTTCATTTGCTCAGTCTGGTTCGTGCAACGGCACTTTGATTGTTGAAAACAATGGAAATATCAGAAGTACTCCGCTTGACGGAACCTATTACTCGATGGTACTTACGAATAACAGCTCTTCGACGGATACTTTTATGCTAAGTGTAAAAAATATCAATGCTTCATGTGCCAATACCGATGGGAGTTCTACAACAGGAAATGTGATCATTAATACTGATTTTATAGATTCTGAAAGAAATTCTCTCACTGAAATTACTGTAAACGCCGGGCAATCTGTCAATTTTTACATACACATTACGGTACCTGTTGGCACTTCAATACAAAAATGGTCTTGTAATCAAGTTACTGCAACCTCAAAAAACTGTACCAATTATGCCATTGATACTGTTTTACATACCTATGTCATTAATCCGGTTAATGATTAAAAAAATATATCAAGTATTCCCTTAAAATTATTTAAAATGGAAAAACAATTACTCTCTTTAAGCAGTTATTTACGAGATATAAAACAAATATGCTTTGGTATATTATTTCTTCTGTCCTCTTCATTTGGTTTTGCACAATCGGTAACTACTAATAAAACTGTAACAGCAAATGCAACCAATTGTGGTATTGTCAATGTAAAAGTAGACATTACGGGTTCAAACCCTATCACACGAAATTCAGATGTAATTTTGGCAATTGATGTGTCGGGTAGTATGGGTAATACTATTCCGGGAGATTTTAAAACATCAATGGATTATGCCAAAGACGCTGCATTAGCATTTTTAACACAAGCAAAAACAAATCCGCAAAACCGAATTGCAATTGTAGCTTACAGTACAACGGCTAGTTTAAAAATAGGACTTACTTATTTGGATGCTGCCGGCGTAACCGCCATAACAGCTCAGATTAATGCTTTGCGCGCTACTAATTCTACCAACATTTATGCAGGAATTGTTAAATCAGAAACAGAATTAGAAACCAATGGCAGATTTGATTGCAGTACTGCAAGAGCTATCGTTTTATTAACTGATGGTGTTACAAATGTAACGGGAACAAGCGGAAATATTAATTGTAATGTGAGCAAAACATCTCAATGTGTTACGGATGCGATAAATGCTTCTACAAATGCCAAAACAACTACAAAATCAAGTGTGGTTTACAATAATCAGGTTTTTTCTGTTGGCCTTTTTGGTGGTATCAGCGGAAACATAAACACCAACAATAGCGATCAGAATATTGCTAAATTTACACTGGACGGTATACAAGGAAGTGCCGCTTATATTACACAAAGCGGTGCAAACCTGACTTCAATATACAATCAGATTGCTACTCAGATTTCATGGATTGCCCAAAATTTAATTACAAAGGAAACTGTAATCCCGGGTTTTACGATAGGCTCAATTACAACAAGTAAAGGAACGGCTTCATTATCCGGACAGGTTATTACCTGGAATACTGATTTTTTGAATTCTGAAACTATTACTTTAAATTACCAATTGACTCCTACCGGAACTGCCTGCGGGAATCAAACTGTTAGCACATCTACTCTGAATTATCAAAATTCATCTTGTGCCAATGATTCTAAAGCAATAAGCAGTCCAAGCTATTTTGTGCCTTGTGCTCCGGTAATTACAGGAGTTTTAAGCGCATGCGGATCGACTACCTTAACAGCTACTACAAATGCAGCTTCGCCAACTTATGTTTGGTATAAAGATAATGCTGTTTTAACTGGACAAACTTCTGCGACTCTTGTAGCAACTGCCAGTGGTGTTTATAAAGTAGTGGTAAAAAATGGTACAACAAATTGTGAATTAACTTCAGCAGATGCAACTGTTTCGATTAGTCCGGCTGCGGCACTTACAGCACCTGCCAATACAACTATTTCAGGATGCGGAACGACTGCAATAACCGGACTTCCGTACAGTACAACAAGCACCAATATTACTCTTTCACAATTAACAACTGCAGGAGGAACATTACCAAACAATGCTTTAATCGGAACATATACTATATCATATTCTGATGTTGCGGCTGGTACTTGCCCAACAATTGTTATCAGAACTTTTAAAGTAACAACAAGTTGTGGAAACATTAGTGCTGTACAAACCATTACCATTCAGGATACTACCGCGCCAACATGGACCACTTCGGCAAATGCATTAAATACTACTTTACAATGCAGTGATGCAGCAGGATTAACAGCGGCCCAAAACCAAACACCTGTGGCTACCGATAATTGTGGAGGAACAGTAACGTATACCAAAACCAGCGGAGCTTTTACAGCTGGATCCTGTGCCAATTCCGGAACCTATACCAATACCTGGATTTCAAAAGATGTCTGCCTGAATACTTCAACCGTGTTTACTCAGGTAATTACGATACAAGACTCGACTGCACCAACATGGACCACTTCGGCAAATGCATTAAACACTACTTTACAATGCAGTGATGCAGCAGGATTAACAGCGGCCCAAAACCAAACACCTGTGGCTACTGATAATTGTGGCGGAACGGTAACGTATACTAAAACCAGCGGAGCTTTTACAGCAGGATTCTGTGCCAATTCCGGAACTTATACCAATACCTGGATTGCAAAAGATGTCTGTCTGAATACTTCAACTGTCTTTACTCAGGTAATTACCATACAAGACTCAACTGCGCCAACATGGAATACTTCGGCAAATGCATTAAATACTACTTTACAATGTAGTGATGCAGCAGGATTAACAGCGACCCAAAACCAGACTCCTGTGGCTACTGATAATTGTGGCGGAACAGTAACCTATACCAAAACTAGCGGAGCTTTTACAGCAGGATCCTGTGCCAATTCAGGAACTTATACCAATACCTGGATTGCAAAAGATGTCTGTCTGAATACTTCAACCGTGTTTACTCAGGTAATTACGATACAAGACTCGACTGCACCAACATGGACCACTTCGGCAAATGCATTAAACACTACTTTACAATGCAGTGATGCAGCAGGATTAACAGCCGCCCAAAACCAAACACCTGTGGCTACTGATAATTGTGGAGGAACAGTAACCTATACCAAAACTAGCGGAGCTTTTACAGCAGGATCCTGTGCCAATTCCGGAACCTATACCAATACCTGGATTGCAAAGGATGCCTGTCTGAATACTTCAACTGTCTTTACTCAGGTAATTACCATACAAGATACAACTGCGCCAATTTGGATAACTCAGACTGGGACTTTAAACAAAACTATTGAATGCAGCGATGCAGCAGCTTTAATTTCCGCGCAAGCGTTATTCCCAACAGCTTCTGATTCTTGTGATAGCGATGTTTCGGATATTGTAAAAGTAAGCGGGGCTTTTGTAGCTTCTGCAGGATGTACAAATTCCGGAACCTATACCAATACATGGACAGTGAAAGACGATTGCGGAAACACTTCTGATACTTTCACGCAAATAATTACCATACAGGATACAACCGCACCAATTTGGATAACTCAAGTTGCTTCTTTGAACAAAACTATTGAATGCAGTGATACAGCGGCTTTAGTTTCCGCGCAAGCGTTATTCCCAACAGCTTCGGATTCTTGTGATAGTGATGTTTCGAATATTGTAAAAGTAAGCGGTGTTTTTGTAGCTTCTGCAGGATGTACAAATTCCGGAACCTATACCAATACATGGACAGTGAAAGACGATTGCGGAAACACTTCTGATACTTTCACGCAAATAATTACCATACAGGATACAACCGCACCA
>Ga0302167_10000085_pt1 | contig 53531 bp, 43 predicted proteins | sample I_Fen_N1_1_FD_193496 | JGI IMG/M metagenome (GOLD analysis project Ga0302167, IMG submission 193496) | Peat permafrost microbial communities from Stordalen Mire near Abisko, Sweden - I_Fen_N1_1 | ecosystem: Environmental > Terrestrial > Soil > Wetlands > Permafrost | place: Sweden: Abisko... | reverse complement strand
CTCTACTTTTTGAAAACCTTTTAATTCAATAATCGGTCTTGAAACCGAAGCCAGCAAATCTTTTACATATAATTGAACGACTTCGCTTCCCGCTTTTGAACCTGTGTTTTTAACATTAACTTTAACAACAATCGTTTCGCTTTCAGAATATTTTGTTTTATTTAATTGTAAATCCGAAATTTCAAAAGTTGTGTAACTCAGTCCAAAACCAAACGGATACAACGGTTCGCCGCTCAAATCATAATAATCATTTCCGCGTCCGGTCGGGTGATGATTGTACGTCAAAGGCAACTGCCCTTCCTCAATCGGAAACGTAATCGGCAATTTCCCCGATGGATTTTCTGCCCCGAAAAGCACTTTTGCAACGGCATTTCCACCTTCTTCTCCCGGGTACCAAACATCTAAAATAGCCCCGACTTTATCTTTCCAATCCGTAGTTTTTATTGCAGAACCGCCCACCCAAACAACTGTTGTCGGTTTATTTAATTTTGAAACTTCCTGAATAAATTGTTCCTGATTTCCGGGAAGACTCAACGAAGAGCGATCCTGAAATTCACCTTCATGAATTCCCGCCGTAACGATAATGTAATCTGCATTTTGAGCTAATTTTAAAGCATCATTAAAATCTTTCTGATAATCATTTAAGCCATAATTCCAGATCAATTCAATATTTGCTTCTCCTCTGTTTTCATGAAATTCAATGACAATATCAGATTTTTGACCTTTTACAAAATCTACATCAACAGTTTTTGTGGAATAACTCAACTTTTCCCAATTGTCAATCAATAATTTTCCGTTTACATATAATCTGAAACCATCATTTCCTCTTAAACCCAACTGATATTTTCCTGAATTTGGAGCTTCTAATTTTCCTGTCCATCGAACGCTGTAATTGTCGGGTTGTAGCTTTTCAGGATTTGGAGAATATAATGTCCATTTGAAATTTAATTGTTCGTCCTGTTTTTCAAAAGCGGGATTTCCTTTTAAATCAGAATTGGAGAAATAATTTCCTTTTAATCCTTTTTGATTTTCTGAAGATAAAAATTCGGTTGGAACGGTCGTAAAATTTTTCAAATTCCAGTCGATTCCTTTTGAATAATTTACTTCAATATTTTTATTTTTAATGAAATTTTTAATTCCATCCAAAATACTCACTTTCTTATTTCCCGGTCCGGAATAACCGCCTAATCTTGCATCAACAGCATCAGTCCCAACCACTAAAATCTTTTTAATATTTTCCGAAATTGGTAGTGTTTGATTATTATTTTGAAGCAAAACAAAAGATTCAATGGCTATTTTTTCGGCTAATGATTTGTGATTTAATTTATTTAACTCTTCAATATCTTTATTGGAAACGTAAGGATTTTCAAACAAACCCAATTCAAATTTTGCTCTTAAAACTCTCGAAACTGCATCATCAATTCTTTCCTGTGAAATCCTTCCATCCAAAAATGGTGGAATAAACAATTTATAATGTTGGTATTCTGTCTGGAAAATCACGTCAAGACCCGCATTGATCGCCTGTGCAGAAGCATCATCATAATCTTTTGCCGTAAAATGGAGAACATTTGCTCCACCTACCGCGCTTGCATCACTGATGACAAAACCTTTAAAATTCCAATCTTTTTTTAATTTTTCGGTCAATAACCAATGATTTGCCGTTGAAGGTCGCCCATCCAACAAATTATACGAAGTCATCACCGACCTGCTTTTCCCTTGTTTAAAGGCTTTTTGAAAAGGAATCAAATGCGTTTCTTCCAAATATCTTTTGCTCCAATGAATTGGATATGAATCTCTTCCTCCTTCTCCGACATTCGCTAAAAAATGTTTTGGAGTTGTAATAATTCCCTGATTTTCAAATGAACTGACAAAATTTACACCCATCACGGAAGTCAAAAACGGATCTTCACCATACGTTTCCTCCGTTCTTCCCCATCGAACGTCGCTCGCCAAATTGACAACAGGCGTCAAAATCTGACGAATTCCTCTCAATTTCGTTTCTTTTGCAATCGCTGTTGAAACTTCTTTCATCAACTCAGGATTGAAGGTCGCCGACAAACCAATCGCTTGTGGAAAAGCCGTTGCGCCTTCTCGCATTAATCCATGCAAAGCCTCATCAAAAGGGATAATTGGAATTCCCAACCGGGATTCTTCCACAAAATATTTTTGGATTGCATTAATTTTTTTTGCCAATCTTTCTGCATCTTCATTGGCATTATATTTCAGCAATTGCCCTGCAATTCCACCTCCTTGATTTCCTGCACTCACTTGTAATCCAAAGATTCCGTGGGAATATTGACCTTTCGGAACATTGTCCAAATCTCCGGGAATCATGAAACACTGCCAGAATTTTTCTTCAGGAGTCATTCTTTTCAACAAATCCTGAATTCTGGCTTCAACAGGCTGTTTCGGATCTTTATACAAAGGTTTTTGAGCGATAACAAATATGGTGCTCAATAATGAAATTACTATAATTTTAAATCTGAGTTTAAAAGGCATCGTAAATAATTTAGTTTAAAATCAGTTCTTTTGTCTTGAAACAAAAGAACCAAAAGTTCAAGACTTGGAACTCTCCGCTAAAAATAAAATCTGTTCTCTAAAAATTCTAAAACTCGCGCGAATTTAATAGTGGTTTTTCAGTTAACGATTTGTGTCGCGCTCAAACAGTAGAATTTTCTTAACGTTCACAGACTTTATTTTCTTAACGCTCCGATCCCCTATGTCATTTTAATTACAAATCAAACTATTGTATGATCTGAATTACAGTTGAATATTTTAATTGAGTTCTTTCTTTTGGTAAATTTATTTCAATAAAATTTCCTGTTTTTTTCCATTGAATTTTTGAGGAAATTCCTAATATTTTCAATGATTTTGGTTTAAAATTTTCAGGAATTGTAAATTTTAAAGTTGATGAAGCCTGATAATTCATTTTTTCATCAATGTGAAAAATATTAACCGTTTTTCCGTCTTTGCTTTGAGTATAATAAAAATCTCCTTCATGATAAGGTGCAACAGCTCTTGTTGCAAAAACAGCGGACTGATTTTTATCCATCCAAGTTGAGATTTCCTTTAATCTTTCATAAACGATGGCATCGTAGTCTCCGTTGAGTCCGGGAGCAATATTCATCAGGTAATTTCCACCTCTCGAAATGATTTTAACTAAAGTTTCAATGATTTTCTGAGACGATTTATAATTGTCATTCGGAACATACGAAAACGAGTCACCCATCGTAATACAGCTCTCCCACGGGATCGAAAGCGCATGCTCAGGAACGGCTTGCTCGGGTGTCACATAATTTTCCCACTTTCCGGGAACAGTACGGTCTACAATGATAATTCCGGGCTGATTTTTTCGCGCCATTGTTCCAATTTTATCCATGTCAATGTCCTGTTCGGCCTTGATCGTTCTTTGCCATTCTACTTTTGGATCGATGGTGTTGAATGGGCGAACCCAACCTCCATCTAGCCAAAGAATATCGATTTTATCATAATTTGAAGTGATCTCGTTTAGCTGATTAAATGTAAAATTTTTGAAATTGTTCCATCTTTCAGGATATTTTTTTGGATCATAATTCACATTTCTGTCTTTTGGCGGAAAATACGACCACCAATAATCATCAGAATGCCAATCGGGTTTTGAGAAATAGGCTCCAATTTTAAAGCCTTCTTTTCGGAATGTATTGAAAATCTCTTTCGTTACATCCGCTTTCGGATTTTTAGAAAAAGGCGTTTTTGGAGAAGTAATTTTATAATCAGACTGCTGCGTATCAAACATGGTAAAACCATCGTGATGTTTTGTTGTGAACACCACATATTTCATTCCGGCTTTTTTTGCTGCATCTGCCCATTTTTGTGGATTAAATTGAGTCGGATTGAAAGTCGTCTGAAGATTTTCATAGTTTTTCACGTATTCATTGTAAGATTTTCCGTGTTCGGGTTTACGCTGCGTCCATGATTCATCTTCAGGACAAAGGCTCCAACTTTCGACAATTCCCCATTGGCTGTAAGTTCCCCAATGCATAAAAAGTCCAAATTTTAAATCCTGCCAGTTTTCAAGATTCTGAATAACAAGCGGATCAGTCGGTTTTTGATAGCCCTCCGAAACATTGTGAGCCTGTGAAAAAAAAGTGGATGATATGAGGATTGAGGAAAGAAATATGGTTTTCGCTTTTTGTCTGATTAACATTGAAGTTTAGTTTTTGCTAATTTAATCATCATTTATTAAAATCACAAAAATGTCAATATAATCAAGTAAAAATTAAATTTTAGATTAAAATTATTTTTAAAACTTTAAATATTCACAAAAACAGACTTATCATATTTAAATTAAATTTTTAAATGTAGAATCTACTTCTGGATAAGAAAATTCAAAACCACTTTTCATTAATTTATCTGGATAAACGTTTCTGCTTTTTAATAATAATTCTGTTTCGGTTTTTAAAAATATAGAAGCTATTTCCAATTGCCAAACAGGTGCATTTAATCCAAATGGAACCTTCATTTCTTTTCTTAATTTCTTCATAAATTCTTCATTAGGTAAAGGATTTGGAGCAGTTATGTTGATTACTCCAGACATATCTTCATTATCAATAATATGTTCAATCGCTTTACAAAAATCATCGATGTGAATCCAGCTTACATTTTGATTTCCTCTTCCTTGTTTTCCGCCCAGCCCTAATTTTGTAATCAATTTTAATTTTGGAAAAGCACCTCCGTTGTTCCCTAAAACAATGGAAGTTCTCAAAGCCACTTTTCGTACATCTTCAGTTTTTACTTTAAAAAATTCTTTTTCCCAATTTTTACAGATGTTCATGGAAAAATCATCTCCAATAATTCCGTTTTCTTCTGTATTTAATTGTGTTTCTGAGTGAGTGTAAATTGTCGCTGAACTCGCATTCAACCAAATTTTAGGTTTATTGACACATTGATCAACAGCGTATTGAAGAACTTTTGTACTTTCAATTCTTGAAGAATAAATTTCCTTTTTATTTTTCTCGGTATATCGACAATCGACAGATTTTCCTGTGAGATTGATTAGAAAATCGGCATTTTCAACCCAATTTTTCCATTCGCTTAAAGTTCTGGCATTCCAATGAATTTCGTTTTTACGTTTCGGATTTCTGGTTAAAATATACACTTCATTTCCTTTTTCTGTAAAATATTTTTCCAGATTTTTTCCGAGGAAACCGGTTCCGGCTGCGATGATTATTTTCATTTTGGTTTGTTTTTTTTATGTGGCTTTGATAGGACTACATCCTATCCTCAATTGAATCGCCACGTTGTGGCTCCCTTTAATTACGCCAAATTTTGATAAGTTTAATTCCAGTGAAAATTAATAATATTATTGTTATCAAACTTTCAATAACTAAAATTGACACAAAATATCTTGGTAGACATCGTATAAGGTTTTGCTGAAATATCAAAAATAAAGCTATAAAAGATAAATTATAAAAAATACGGGTTATCAATTTTTTCTTACTTTCATCAAGAATTATATTAATTACGACTAAAGAAAGAATGGGAAAAATGATAGAGGAAATCGTGAGTAAACAGATTACATATTTTAAATCTCCAAATAAACCGGTCATACTTTTTGTTTAAGATTGTATACTTTTGTTAAAGTCCTTCGACTCCGCTCAGGATGACAGCACTAATACTAAGTGTTTTGGAATATGTTTTAAACAAGATATTTTTTAGTTTTGACTTGTATTTCAGAGCCTTCTGCAAGCATTACGGAAATTGGCTTTTGATTATTTAAAAATCCAAAATCTTTTCCGTAGATCTTATTGAAATCAATTTCTAGCCGATGATTTTTGACCAGATAATAATTCCATTTTGGATGACAGACTTCGTATTCTGAAGTTTTGTCCTCTCTTTTTGTAAAACCAAAATAATGTTCGGTGATAAATTCAAATTCTGAATTATTTTGCATTGTTAATAGTTCACTTTCAGCGGTGATTTCTATTGAATGCCAAGTTTTATCTTTCCAAGAGTACTTTATTAATAGTTCTCCTTCTTTTTCATTAATAAAATTTTTCATTGGCATTGTTTTGTAATTTTCTTTGTAAATTGAATTTGCAACGAAACTCAAAGCAGGTTTCGGAACAATTTCTTTAATGAAAACTACACCTCTTTTCCACTCATTTCCTTCTTTTTTCTTTACGTAAAATCTCAAATTGACTTCTTCAAAGTTTCTGTGAAAAGGAATTGGAAATCCTAATAATTTTGTGTTTAAAAACATAAAACCAACCAAACTTACATAACATTTTCCTTTGTAGAAATCGAGTTCGATACCTTCGGGAAGGTATTTTATTAGAATTTCCGGATTGATTTCGAAATTTATGATTGTTAATTTTCGCCATTCGGCTTTTAGGAAGTTCATTGTGATGTTTTTTGTTGTTGGTAGATAGTTGTTAGTTTGTGGTTCAGATACTTCGACGAGCTCAGCATAACAGCATTAATACTAACTGTTTATATGAATATTCTCTGCTTTTATTTTAATTAATTTATTTCGTTCTAATAGAAAATTTTTCATATAATTTTTAAGAAAGAAATGGTTGAAAAGTTTTCCGATGATTCCAAATGGAGATTCAAATTCGAGAATGTCAATCATTATTGTGTTTTTGCCCTCTTGGTTAAAAATGTGTTGATGCTTAAATGATTTAAAAGTTCCTTTTAACATGATATCTGTGAATTGATAAGGTTTTTCCATGCTGATAATCTTTGAGGTATGTGTTTGATAAACACCTAAATGTTTTGCCCGCCAAGTCACCGTCTCGCCTTCTTCAATTAATCCTGAAATTCGACCGGCGATCGCTTTTTCACCTGTTTTGAAAGTTGATTTTTGATGTAAATCAATGTCTCTTGCTAAGTCGAAAACGGTGTGAATATCGGATTTGATGATTGTTTTTAGATGGATGGTTGACATTTTTTTATTTTTTTATCGTTGATAGTTTATAGGATTGCATCCTATCCTTTATTAAATCGTCCCGCTGGGACTCTTTTGAGCTGTTTTATTGATTTAACCAAATGATTATTGCTAAAGCTGTCATTCTAAAAAGTGTCCAGGAAATTGTTGGAAGAAAATTTAATTTTAAAATTTTACATCTTCTGATATGTTCAAGAAACATTATTAATACAACAATTCCGAAATAAATAATGTTGAAAGCTGGATCTAAGTTGATGAATAAAACAGGAATTAAAAGTAATGTTCCAATCATGGAAATAGTCATCATATTACCAATATAATTCCAAAATTTATCTTTTAAATAAGCTTTTAAAGATACTGTTTGCCAAGCAATTTGACCTAGACAAACTATAAATTCTCTTAAAAAATTATGTCCTAGATTCAATCCTAATTTTGCTGTAAACAAACTCAAAATATAAGCAGAGAAGAATACGACGAACGTGATATACGCAATTCTGTATTTCAAATTAAAATCAGGAATACAAGATTGGTCTGTATCATCTTTTTTTGATGGAATGATCTGTTTTCGATTGTAAGAAACAAAAGAATACAGTTTTTTGAAAAACCAATACAGAGGTCGTATTCTGGCAATTTTTTCTAATAATGGGAAGGAATTTCCAATGATTAATAATAAACTGTCTAATCCATAAATCACTTCGTTTTTGTTGTGATCGACCAAAGCGATTTCGTTTTTTGCACGTTTGAAATCTATTAAATTTTTATTCTTCAAGGACAATTCTGTAAAGGCTTCTCTTCCGTTTTGATCAAGCATTCCGCATTTTGTAAAACCTTTTGAATAGATGTTGCACATTGGACATTCGTTGTCGTAAATTAAGGTGTGGTTTTGTAGCGTTTTCATTTGTATTATTTTAAATTTTTATAATCAATATGGCAAATTATATAATAAGAAATCGCAAGAACCGGAGTTCCAAATATCCCAAAACATAAAACAGCATATCCGAAGCCTTTATAATAACCATTTTGGATGTGTAATCCTGAAAGAAAAACTAGCGATAACAGACTCAGCATAAAAAACATACTGATAAAATAATAGATCTTAAACCCAATAGTTTTTGGATATTGTTTTGAAAAAAATCTCTTATTTGAACTAACAATATGATTTAAAGCAATTAAAAAATAAGCAATGCCCGATACAAAAGATTCAAATACCAAAAGATCAAGTACTAAAAGAGTGAAAAAAGCAATCAATAAAAAAGTCTGAAGATTATAATCTAATTTGATGAAAGTTTTCATGGCTATGGACTTTAATAGTTTATATTTTCATTGATGACTTCCTTATTTTTAGCATCAAAAAAACTAATACATAAGGATTGTAAAATAAGAACAGGAGAAAGAATGAGCCAAGTGAAAACCAATATTTCAAAAATATCTTTTAAACCTTTTATATAAAAAATACAAGCAAATATCCATATAAAAACGCCTATAACTACATATGCTGAAAGAAACATATACACTTTTCTAGACTCTGTTTTTATATATTTTTTATTGAAAAACTTAATAATATTCAACGTATACTGTACAATTGCAATAAGAAAAAATTCAATGATTATTGCAAAAGCAAGAAATTCTTTCTCCGACAATACAGCTATCAAAAGCGTCAATACAAATAATAAGATGACTCCTTGCTGAATTTTTGAATCGTATGTTAAAATAGTTTTCATGGCTATGAATTTTAAAGGTTTAAAAAATCGCCTCTTGTTCGTTTATTCTGAAATTTGAAAGTGAAATACATCCAAATTTTAAAGATCAGTGTTTTCATTTTTTACTAATTTTTCTTTGTTCATGGCGTGTTTTCTTCCTTTTAAGAATAATAACAGGTTTAAAAGCATCATTATTCCCAGATAGATAGAGAATCCACCAATTTTTCTACTTACTGCGACAACCAGCCTTTCTACGGTTTCGATTTGAAAAAACTCAATGATACATAAGGCAAATCCAATATTTAAAAGGTAAAATCCAATTTTAAAGAGTGAATTTGTTGCCATTGCGATGTCTTCTTTCTGGTGAAAAATATCAATCATAAAAGTCTTTGAATTTTTGAACAGAAATTGAGAAACCAAAACTGTAAGCGCAATTACAATTGGTAAGTATATCATGTACGCTGAAAAGTTGTACGTTTGGGTAAGGATAGTTGCAGTCATGATAATTTTATTTTATTGTTAATTTTTTTCTTAAAATGTAAAGCATAAAAATATTTGTAAAATGTAAAAAGCAAAGAATCAAAATGATGTATCCGATACGGCTAAAAACGGTTGCCAAAACTTCTTCCATACTTGTTATTTTCCCCCAAGAGCTCAAGCTGATAGCGATATAGCCGAGGTTGACCAAATAATAACTCCCTAAAAGTATTCTGTTGACCGTTAAACAAAAGTGTTTGTCTTTGATCAAATATTCCAAATACACTTTTCCGGAATTAAAACATCTTCTGCCCACATCGATCGTGATATACGAACTGATAGAAAGAAAAAGCAGGTATGAAATTATATTGAACATTTTATAAATATTATAGTTTCAATAATTTTTGAAAGTTTATTTGAAATAAAAAAGGATTTTGAAGTCCTTTCTATTTTAATAAGTTGGTAATTTTTCCGACCAGCCAATGATCATCACTTTTGATCGCGAGATCCATAATATTGTTGATTTTTCCTGTTACAGAGCTGAAATCATCCATTAATTTGATAAATTCTTTGGCTCCTTCAGAATCTTTGTCTTCAATATTTTTAAGCTCTTCTAAAAAAGAAATTACTGGTTCGATTTCTCTTTTTCTGCGTTCTTTTGTAATCTGTTTAAATAGATACCAAACATCTTTTTCAGCTAAAAAATATTCTTTTCTTTCGCCTTTTACGAATTCTTTTTTCACAATTCCCCAATCCATCAAAGCGCGAAGATTCATATTGGCGTTTCCTCTTGAAATTTCAAGCTGCTCCATCACCTCATCGGTAGAAAGTGCTTTTCCACTCGCCAAAAGCAAAGCGTGAACCTGCGCCATCGTACGGTTGATTCCCCAATTCGTAGCGAATGTTCCCCAAGTCTGAATGTATTTTTCTTTAGCTTCTGAAAGTTGCATTTTGTTTACTTTTAATTTCTGTTACAAATGTAATAATAATTTTCGAACTTTCAATAATATTTGAAAGTTTATTTTAAAATAAAACAGACATTCGATGTGAATGCCTGTCTTTGATTTATTTTTTGATTGATTTATAGCTTTCAACTAATCTTATAAATTCAGATCTATAGCCTTCTTCATCTTTGTTTTTTCCTTCTTTGGCTAAATCTTCAATTGTATTGAGGTCTTTTTCTTTGATTAATTTAGAATCTCTTAAAACCAACCCAAACCAAGCAACAGAAGTCGCAAACTTGAAATCCGGACTCGATTGTGAAATAGACTCATTAGAATCCTTAACTACTTTTGTGATCTCTGTACTTTTATCTCCATCAGGTTTTTTGTAACGGAACTTTACAGTCGCCAATTCGTCTCCAAAATTTTCTGTAGTTGAGGTTGAAGAATATTTCAACTTACTTTCTTTCGGAGCATATGCAGAACTTACACCTGTAGGAATCACTTCATACAAAGCGGTTACCGTGTGCCCACTTCCCAATTCTCCTGCATCAATTTTATCGTTTGTAAAGTCTTCGTTTCTTAATTTTCTGTTTTCATAACCAATTAATCGATACGATTTTACAAATTTCGGATTAAATTCAATCTGAATTTTGACATCTTTAGCAATGGTATACATACTTCCTGCAAATTCTCTTCCCAAGAATTTATTAGCCTCCTGTAAATTATCGATGTAAGCATAGTTTCCGTTTCCTTTATCGGCTAAAGTTTCCAATCTGTTATCTTTATAATTTCCCATTCCGTAGCCAAGACAGGTAAGGAAAATTCCGGTTTTTCTTTTTTCTTCAATTAAAGTTTCAAGACCTTTTTCAGAAGAAATTCCAACGTTGAAATCACCATCTGTAGCCAAAACTACACGATTATTTCCACCTTTAATAAAATTTTCCTGAGCCAATTTGTAAGCCAATTCAATTCCCTCTCCTCCTGCTGTACTTCCACCTGCCTGAAGCTTATCTAATGCTTTAATGATTGTTTCTTTTTCTGCGGCCGAAGTCGGTTCCAACACTGTTCCCGCATTTCCTGCATAGACAACAATTCCGACTTTATCCTGTGGTTTGAGCTGATCCAACAAAATTTTAAGCGAAGACTTTAACAAAGGGAGTTTATTACTCTCGTCCATTGAACCTGAAACATCAATCAGAAAAATAATATTGGAATTCGGAAGATTTTCCATCGCAATATTTTTTCCCTGAAGTCCAATTTTCAATAGCTTATGATTAGGATTCCACGGAGAATCACTGTATTCTGTATTGATTCCGAAAGGTTGTTTATTTTCAGGTTGAGGATAATCATATTTAAAATAATTAATCATTTCCTCTATTCTCACCGCATCTTTATCAACAATACTTCCGTAATTGATCATTCTTCGGATATTGGAATAAGAAGCATTATCTACATCAATCGAAAACGTAGAAACAGGCTGATTTTTCGTTGATTCAAAAGGATTTTCAACCAATGAATTGTATTCTTCGTCGGTATTGCTGATTTGTTTTACGCCTTTTTTTGAGGTTGTTGTCGTAATTTTTTTATTGTAAACTTTATTATCTGTTGCGGTTTTAGCCTGTTTTACAGGTTTTGAAGGAACATTACCCTTTTGCCTTTTCTGTGAACCTACCATTGCGACACTTTCTATTGAATATGAAATTTCCTCTGCTGTCACTCGTTTCGGTTTCGGGCAACCGTTATACTCGGGCATTCCTGGAACGGTTGGGCAGGCATCATCTTTATCCAGAATTCCGTCTCCATCTGTGTCAGGCCAAGGACAACCATTATTTTCCGCAGGACCTGCAACTGTCGGGCAAGCATCGTCTTTGTCGATGATACCATCACCATCCGTCTCCGGCCAAGGACAACCATTATTTTCCACAGGCCCGGCGATTTCTGGACATTGATCTAATTTATTAGGAATTCCGTCCTGATCTTTATCTTTTTTTACACTTAAAGGTTTTGATTCTTTTGTAGATTCTGAAACAGTTTTGGTTTTACAACTTCCTAATAAAGCCAAAGCCAATATTGATATACTAATTTTTTTCATTATCATTTTTTCGTTATTAAATATAAATAAATTTGATGGCTACAATTATTTCTGATAATCAAGCTTTATATTGTAGATGCAGAAATTAAAAAAAGTTTCAGTTTATTTTAATTTTTTCTCAATTAAGGTTCTATTTTAGCTTTAATTCCTTCATTCCAGAACTTAGATTCCGGCATATAATAAAGATAGACGTTGCTGGCTTTTCCTGTGTATTCACCTGCAAATTCTACTTTTAAATCCAGATTGATAACTTTCGTTTCATTCGCATCAAAATGTTCCCAATACAGAACCAGATAATTATCAAAAATTTCATAATAAGCGATCTGTTTTTTATCAATTAAATCTTTCAGCAAAGCGTTTTGTAATGTTAATCCGGCAGGAATTCCGATTTTGGCTGTCGTCATTGGCAATTGACCGTTGATTTTATTTTTAATCGAAATCGTCATTCTGTTCGTCTCTCCTACTTTTGAAATTTCAGATTTTAATTTCGTTTCCATTGTTAAAGGAATATCAGCACTTTTCGGAGCCTGTAAAGTGAAATATTGATAATCCAATTTGTAAGGAAGACCTTTTTGAGTCGGATAATTTACACTGATTGTATTTTCGCCCGTTTTAAAGGCAGATCCTAGTGAATTATTGACATTAACTTCTGCTCCATTGATCTTTATTTTAGGTTTTTCATTGCCGTATAATTTTTCATTTTTAGCAAAAAACTGAGACAAAGCTTCCAATGCCAACGTTGTTGCCTGTGTAGAACCGAAACCGTAATATCCGTTGTAATTAATCAATTCATCGGCAACTTCAGCTATTTTTAACTGATTTAATTTTTCATCTTTCTGTAAAGCCATGACATACAGCGACAATGTTTCTGCGTTGGCAGATATTCCGCCTGAACCCGTGAATGTTGTTTTTGTCTTTACATTTTTTTCTTCGTATTGTTTATTTAAAATACTCAACAGTGTCTCATATTCTTTTGTTTTTCCCAAATTGACAGATGCATTAGCCATTAAAGCCAATTGATAAGAATCTTTTGTCGCTAAAGCTTTATTTAAACTGATTTTATATGAATCTTCCAACTCATTTTTAAAGCCAATTTTAGACAGCGCGTATAAAACATACATATTTCTCGACCATGCAAATTCGGAATAAGGATGATTGATTTCGTAACTTTTTCTCACTTCAAAAACTCCGTTTTGATTTTTCTTGGATAAAATGAAATTGGTAAGGTTTTGAATTAATTTTGAATCAATATTCACATACTTTTTTAAATCTCTAAATTCCAGCAAAGCAAAAGCAGAAATTGCCACATCAGATTCCGCGGAATTGAAGTATCCGAAACCGCCATCCCTGTTTTTATAACTCAACATTTTCTGATAGCCTTTTTTCATGTTTCTAATGACAAGACTTTCTGTTTCTGGCGTAATTTTCTTGACAGATTTTAAATAATCCAGAATAAAAATATTAGGATAAACTGTTGAGGACAACTGTTCAAAACATCCGTGAGGTTCTCTTTTAAGTCTTTCTATATCTTCAAACATCTGTAATGCTGTATTTTCATAAACATAATATGATGCGAAGAAACTTCTGTTGATATATTCCGGAATATCGATTTTTATATCCTCCGATTTATTATTAATGATCGAATAATAATGCGGAAAACCTTTTTCTTCAACCCCAAAAGGAAGAATCATTGTCTCCCTAAAATCACCGGATTTTACACTAAACTGAATATTAGAATTAATAATTTCATCTGTTTGTATTTGCACAAATAATCTTCCTGATTCTAATGGTTTTAACGTGATAATACTATCAGATTTCATCAATTTAACCCGATTCGGAACAATTACATCCATTGACATTTTTCTGGTTTCGGACGAATTATTTTTAATCACAACAGGAATTGTCATTTGATCTGTTCTCGTTAAATATTGCGGAATTTTAGCATCAATTGAGATCAGACTTTGCGCGGCATAAGTTGTTTCGTCCCTTCCGACTAATCCCGAAGACGAAATTCCTTCCGTCATAATCCTGAAAGCAGTATTGGCATCAGAATTATAAAATTCAACCTGAGCTTTTCCGTTTTTATCGGTTTCTACAATTGGATTCCAATAAATACTTTCTCTATAATCGTGTCGATATGAAGTATTTGTCGTTTGGTAAACGGGATAGTAAAAATCTCTGCTGTAAGAATATCTCACCAAACTATCTTGGGGAATAGTTATCACGGCATAATATGATTTTGGGGTAACATCAAATTTGATGTGGGATATTCTGTTTTTGAAAGAATTAATAACTATCACTCCATTCGCTGCTCTACTTCCATAAATAGAGGTTGCATCGGCATCCTTAAGAACTGTAATACTATTAATATCATCAGGGTTAATCGTCGTTTTAAAGTTCTCTACCGGAACACCGTCCACCACAAACAAAGGAGTTTTATTAGAAATCGAAGCAGATCCTCTTATTTGGACATTAATCGGACTTCCCGGTAGACCATTTGTCGTATTTATAATAAGCCCGGCAACCTTACCGCTCAAAACTGAAGCTATATTAGGGTTTTGAAAACCATTATTATCTACTGTTACCGTGGCTGCGCTTGATTTTGCTTTTACAGATAAACGGGAATATCCCAAAACCACAACTTCCTCTATACTCTGCGATTTTACGGTATCACTTAAACGTCTCAATTTGGTAGTATTGGTACGGTTTTCAGTACGGCTTTTATTTTTTTCTTCGTTAGTTAATTTTTTATCCGCTTCTTTTACGGCTTCCTTCAACACTTCTTCTACATTTACATTGTTCAACGATTTTTTGGCAAGTGGATTTACAGCTAATTTATATGACAGAATTCTGATTTTTACTTCTTGTTTTGGCTGAAAAGACTTTGCAACCAGATTATAAGAATTTCCTCCATTCAAATCTGAAAAATAAAAAGTTCCGTCTTCTGAAGTTACCTGCTTTTTGATTAATGAACCATTGACCAAATAAACCTCAGCTTTTACAGGATTTTTGTTTTCGTCTTCTACAATTCCGTAGATTGGATTTTTCTTTTCCGGAAGATATTTATATTTCTGATTTTTGATAATTTCAGGAAGCAATTCAAAATATCTGTAACCATTCGTAAGCATTACCAGATCAAGACTTCTTTTTGCTTTTTCTTCTTTTTTGTCAAAATAAAACTGTGGTTTTTCAATTTTTCCTCTTAATTCAGAATCCATCAAAAGCCAAGAGATGATATGATTTTGCTTATCGTCTGCGTACGTCCAAAGCTTGTCATCAACCACACTTATTGCGAGATTAGCGGGAATCGGTTGATTATTTTCGTCAGTCGTTTCAACATTTACAATCACTTTCTCTCTTGGAAGATAATTTTTCTTGATTGGCGTTATTTTCACATTCATCTGCTTGTTTTCATTGGCGAAAACAATGCGCTCGGCAAGAGGAATTTCTCCTTCAAAAACAGTAAATCTGGAAATTCCGATCGGAAGTTCAACTTCTGAAATTTGAAGCTCATTCAATCCTTTTTTTAATGAAAATGATTTAGTATAAACCTCTTTTTCACGGAAACTTCCTTTCACAACAACATTTCTTTCATCTGTTGAAATAATTTTAAAATTGATCCTTCCATTTTCTTTATTGAGATTAAAAATAACACCTTCATTTTTAGCCATTGGAAGCTGATAAACCTGATTAATATTTTCGGGTTTTACAACTTTAGCATAATAATTTTCGCCTTTTTTAGGATTAAAAAGAAAACTTCCCATCCCAAAATTGTAAGCCGAAACTTCTGTAATTTTCTGATTATTTTGATTAAAAATCGCTAAACCTGCATCAACTGGTTTTTCAAATTCATCTAAAATTTTGAAAGCAATATTTTGTTCGATTCCATTAATGAAAGTTCCGCCTTCAGGCATAAATTTCACATCAAGATTATTCAGAACAATCGGAATATTTCTGGAAATAGACTCTGTAAAGCCATCAAAATTTACTTTAATATTCAACAAAGCATCCGAAGATTTTAAAACTGCCGGAAGAGTAAATTTCAACTGCTTTTTTCCTTCTTTATCTGTAATTAATTTACCTTCTGAAATATTTTCACCGTTGTGCATCACTGTAAAATTGGCTTCATAAAAAGGAATCGGCAAATTACTCAGGCTTCTCATCGAAAAATCTGCCAACACTTCATCTCCTGCTCCGTATCCTTTTTTAGGGAAATCAAGTTTCATTAAAATTCTTGGGGAAACAATTTTCTGTAAAGTGATTTCTTTTTCAAATGCATTTTTGCCTTCTTCATTCTGCATCCAATTCGTAAAAGCTCGGATCTTGTAAATTCCGCCTTTCATCTCATCATTAAAGTAGAAATATCCTTCTGCATAGCCGTTTTTAATTTCGTATTTGTCTTTTTTAATGACACTTCCGCTTGGATCAATTAATTCAAAATTCACGACCTTACTTTGATCGGCAGGAAGATTATTTTCGGCTTTTACAATGTAAATTTTAAAGTACATTTCCTCACCAGGTTTATAAAAAACATGATTGGTCTGTATGTACGTTTTTTCTTTCTCGAAATCTTTAAACTGATTTTGCGCTTTCAAACTCAAATTTGAAAACAAAAATCCTAGCACGATATATAATGTAAACTTGAAATTCATAAATTAAAATTGAAATGAAACCATACACCCAAAAGTCTTATAAGAAGGCAGATTGAAGAAATCAAGCCCTCTTCCGTTGTCAAAATCATAGAAATTCTGATTAGGATCTGCGCCTTTATTGGCCTGCCAAAGCAGAATATTATTCACATAAAATGTAATTCCAAGTCCTCTTTTGAAAATTCCTACGTCAAATTTTGCAGTCAAAGAAATATTGTTGATTCTTATGTAGTCTGCCTTTTCAACATAATTTTCTGCAACACCCAAATATCCATATCTCGTCCATCGGTTTTCTGAAACATCTTGATTCGGATTGTAAAAATCAACAGGAATTTGATTGGTATTTCCACTGGAATTCACACCCTGAAAAACATAATTTTTGATATTTCTTTCATCAGCAGAAATTTGAGAACGTCCGTAATAATCAAGAACAGCTTGAGTTCCGTTCCAAATTTGTCCGCCTTTTTTCCATTCCCAATTGATGTCCAATGACAACATTTTGTACGTTATATTATGATTGAATTTTAATACAAAATCAGGAGTCGGATCTGCAATGATTTTCATTCCATCTGCTTTTTTAGGATAACCAAAATCATCGATAATTAATTCTCCATCGGCATTTCTTTCAAAATAACTCCCCATTACCACTCCTAAAATATGACCTTCCGTCAACGTCTTATAAATATCACTGAAACCCGAAAGTGCAAGATTATTGTAGCCCGTATTTACCCTGTCAACTATATCTTTATATTTAAAAAATGAAACTTTCTGGTTCATTCTAAAATCTCTATCCAAGTAAATATTGTCGTAAGAAAAGTTTACTTCATACCCACTGTACGTATGATCTGCAATATTTTTTAATTTCAACTGATTGTTTTCAAACACCGGAAAAATATCGTTAGTCGTTTTTCTTTTAAAATATTCGGCTTCTACATTCAGGTTACGTCTGTAACTCAATACAAAACCGGCTTTCCATTCTTTACTGTTGATATTTGATAAGTTTTTAAAGGTTTCCACTTCATTGATCGGGAAATATTGATATGCATTTTGGGCATTCAATAAAGTAGTTCCGTAAGAAGCGTAAGATCTTGTAATTTCCGGCTCTGAACTCAGTTGTGTGTAGGTTCCGAGCATTTTAAAATTGATGTTATTCCAATTAAAAATATCTTCAAACGTGACGTACGCGCCTACTTTTGGAAGCCAATAATTATTTTCCTTAGAGGTATTCGAGATATAGAATGCGTTTCCAATATTTGCTCCTGCCTTAAAATCATAATCATCGTAATCAAGTTTGTAATTAAAAATATAATCTTGTGACGTTCTTTGATATAAATAATTTTTATTATTTGAATTATTGTAAATATTTGATTCTCTATCATTCAAAATATGATTAAAACCGACCTCACTTCTAAAATCATACCTTCCAAAAGAATAAGTTCCTAAAATATTAGAATTATATAATTTATTATTTTGAGCTCTTTCATTGAAAATTCCATTGGTAAATCCGTATGTTGAAGCCTTATAAACATCTAAATTCCAGAAGTTATCATTTTCATAGGACTGACTAATATTTAATCTGAAATCACCCCAGTTTCTCGCAAGATCAAAGCTGAATTGTCTTCTTTTATCCCGATAATTATATTTATTTTCCTGATCAAATAAAAACTTTGGATTGTCTGCAAACTTGCTGTAACTTCTTTGTAAACCGTTTGTTAAATACAAATTCTGATCATTTGAAAAAGAAATCGGTGTCAGTAAAGAATTTTGATACGTTCTGTTGAAAAGTCCAATTCTGTTGGAGTTTGTGGCTTTATTTTCTTCATAATTAAAGGCGAAATTTAAGCTGTATTTTAAAATTTTTGTACTTAGTTTCGTTTTAAAAGAATTTATAATATTATACTGATCAATAAAATACGTTTGATCTTTCTGCTGTCCCAAATCTAATGATAGCCTGAATTTATCATTATTATAATAGCTATAGCCATTATCTCCCATGAATGCGTTCAACCTTAGTTGATTGTTGTAGCCTACAGTCGTTTTAAATAGATCATTATGGTAAGATTTTGCGGGAGAAATTCCGTTAGTTAAAGGAATTAATCTTCCATTTTGGTCATATTCATAAGCCTGATGATCAAATCCTAATGTAGAAATATCCGACCCAAAACTGAAGAGCTCATTGGTTTCAGGACCTTGCCAAACCAGTTGCCCATTTTTCGATCTTCCCTGAACATATTGAGTCTGAGTCTGCGGAACAGAATTTCTACTTTTGACGTCAAAAGAAGTTGTGAAACTTCCGTTAAAATTCAAATATGTTTTCGTTTGCCTTTTAAGTTTAAAAGTATCTTGAGCAATCTCTTTTAATTTTCTTATTGAATTAAAATTCTTATCTGATTTTACCGTCAACTTTTGATGAGAATTCTCAATACTAAATTCATCTTTCGTTTTTTTAGAAACCAGACTATCATAAGCTTTGCTTTGAATATTTTCTACTCTTTTTTTATCAATTTTATTTTCTAAAATAGTTTTGAGATCACTTAATCCGTAGACAACGAGCTTGTTTTTACCGTTATTCCAAACTAAAGTATCGTATGCTTTTGCAGCAATGATAGCAAAACCTTTTTCATCGGTTAATTCGTAAACACCGCTGTTTTTATTTAAAACCTTTAAAAAATTCTGTGGTTTCTCTTTATGATTTAAAAATATCCCTGAATAATAAAGCTGCGAATTTTGCGCGGAAACAATTTTAAAAACAAGAAGAAATAGCAATAAATAAAATTTTCTCATATTTTAAATTATATTAATAAATGGCACTTTCAAAGGAAATTTTCCTTCAAACTCATTGTATTGAAAACGATTAAAATTTTAATAAATCTGTGAGTAGACTACGGTTTTTCCTTGTTTTCTAAATGTTTTTTTTCATTTACATCTTTCACCTTTGACGCATCTTTGGTTTCCACTACAATAACTCCGTTTACGGCTTTACTTCCATAGATTGAAGTTGCTTTTTCGCCTTTTAAAACAGTCATTGTATCAATCGAATCCGCATTTAAACTCTTGAACTTTGCAACATCAGAAACAGCTCCGTTGATGATATACAAAGGATTTGCATCTTCTTTGACCGAACTCACTCCACGAATAACAATTGCATTATTAGATTCGATTTTTCCCGATCCCATATTAATTGTAAGTCCAGAAACCGATCCTTGCAATGAGTTTGTAAAATATTTATTTCCTACTTTTTCTCCTAATATAGGAACCGATGCAATATTTCGTTTTACATTGGATTTACTGTAACCTATAACCTCAGGATCAACCCCATTATCAGGAGTAATAGACTCGGCATCGGATGCTTCCAGTAAAGAATGTAATGCTGATTTATTTGGCTTATTTTCAACTTCAACAGAAGAAACTGATTGTGAGGCGTAAGCTATATCCTTTTTTGCTCTTTTAATTCCAAAAGCGGTTACAACAACTTCCTCAATATTCTTTTGTTTTAAGCTATCCTCCATTTTATAAGGGGCGATAGACGGAGGCGTTGGAATACTTTGAGGTGCAGCATCAAAAACGGGAGATGGAGAAGGAACATGCACTGAATTAACAGCATAATCTTCAAACTTTACAACAGGGTTTGGTACTGAAATTTCCTTCTCAAGATTTGATTTTACAAGTTCATCTATTTTCTGAATTTTCTCAGATGGAGCAATTGTACTTTTAGGAATTTCCGTATTTTTTGCAATAACAGGTTTTGCAGGCTCAGTTATATTTATTTTCTTGTTTAAAAAATAAAATCCTCCTACACCAATCATTAAACTTGCTGCAATTCCATATGGAAGCCAGACTGGAAGAATTCTTTTTTTCTCTTCTTTTTTATCCAATTTCTCTTCAACTTTAGCCCAAACTTTATCAAAACCCGGAAAAGTCGCAGGTTCCTCTAAATCTTTAGAAGCCTCATTGAATTTTTTATCTATATCGTGATTATTTTCCATTGTCTTAAAAGTTTAAATGTTTTGATTGATCAAAAGTTCCTGTAATTTTTTTCTGGCAAAATTGAGTTGAGATTTTGAAGTTCCTTCACTTATTGAAAGCATCATCGCAATTTCTTTGTGTGGATAGCCTTCAATCGCAAAAAGATTAAAAATCGCACGGCAACCTTCAGGAAGAAAGTTTAATAAACCCAAAATATCTTTCTCAAAAGAGATCCCATCTGTTGAATCTGAAGATTCAGCGTGAGTATCTTCCAATTCAATATGTAGAGCTTTGGTATTTCTCAATTTCTGCAGACATTCATTTACAGCAATTTTTCTTGCCCAACCTTCGAAAATATCATGATTTTGCAATTGATCGATCTTCGTGAAGATTTTGTAGAACGTATCAGCCAATACTTCTTCAATATCTTCATCATTTTTAAGATAGCGTTTGCAGACCGAATATAATTTTCCCGCCATTTTTTCGTAAACTTTCCGCTGTGCATTGCGGTCGTTCCGTTGACATTCTAACAGTAATTCTCTTTCCATAGTCAGGCTTTATATTAGTATAGATGCAGAAAATTTCAAAAAGGTTGGAAACATGTTAAACTTTTTTTAAAATTAATGGAAAATGGCGAATGTAGCAAAGAGATTTATTAGGGTTGGAAGCTGGAGGTTGGAGGCTTGAAGTTATTAAAGTTTGAAAGATTAATTAGTTTTAAACGATCTTCGTTCAAGTACTTTTGATAATGAAATGAAAAAAATATATTGAAAAATTTAATTAAACTTAAATTCTCGACATGATTTACACTTCAAAAATCTACTCGAGGGGATATTGAACTTTCGACATAAACCTTCTTAAACTCTGATTAATAAACTGTTCAATATTAACTTCAAGCTCCCCACTTCCAACTTCCCTACCCTTCCATCCATCTTTTCATAAAAAACTTTCATTTCAAATTTAACTTTTCCCTTTGTAACATATCTTATAACTTACCGACTATTCATATAAATAATCTTTTTATAGTAATGAAAAATAACAAAATTGCATCATTACTTTTTGTTTTGTCTGCAGGAAGTATGATGTTTGCACAGGATGACTTAATTAATAAGTTAAAAAACAACCAATCTCAAAATGCTAATTTTAAATTCACGACTTTAAAGGACGTGGGAGCAACTTCAGTAAAAAATCAAGGTTCATCAGGAACTTGCTGGAGTTATTCAGGAAACTCTTTCCTTGAATCTGAAATGCAGAGAATGGGTAAAAAGCCTGTGGATTTGGCAGAAATTTTTACGGCAAGAAATTCTTATCACGATAAAGCAAAATTATACGTTCTTAATAACGGAGCAATCAGCTGGGGAGATGGAGGAGAATTACATGATGTTGTCAATATGTACAAAAAGTACGGAGCAGTGCCTCAGGAAGCTTATACAGGTTTGAAAAACGGTCAAACAACCAACAATTTCAAAGAAATGCAGGAAAAATTAAAGCCTGTGTTGGATAGTTTGGTTCAGGCAGCTACAAAAGGTAAACTTTCTGATAACTGGATGGATTCTGTAGATGCAATCTTAGACGAATATTTAGGAAAAGTTCCTGCTAACTTTACGTATGAAGGTAAAAACTATACTCCGAAAACTTTCGCTAAAGAAGTTGTAGGAATCAATCCTGAAGATTATGTTGAGTTATCTTCTTACAAAGATTATCCGTATTACCAAAAATTTGTTGTTCCAATTCCTGATAACTGGAGTCATGACTCTGATTGGAATGTTCCAATGAAAGACATAACAGCGATTGTTGATAATGCAGTAAGCAAAGGATATTCTGTAGGTTGGGCAACTGATGTTTCTGAGCCTTATTTCTCATATAAAAATGGTGTAGCGTATGTTCCTGATATGGAATTAGACCAAATCAATGCTGAAAACAAAGGAACTTTATTCACAGAACCTAAAAAAGACAAAACGATCACAGAAGATATGCGTCAGAAAGCCTTGAATAACCTTTCTACAACCGATGATCACGGAATGCACATCGTAGGATTGGCAAAAGATCAGTCCGGAAAAGAATATTATATGGTTAAAAACTCTTGGGGTGTAACCAACGATTTTGAAGGATATATTTATGTAACAAGACCTTATGTTGAGTACAAATCAACAGCGATCTTGGTTCACAAAAATGCAATTCCAAAGAATATTTTAAAGCAATTGAAACCAACTGAAAATATTGGTTTATAAGAAATCACTGTTGTCATTTATTTGACAATTTTAGATATTTAAATCTGTTAATAGACCGTTCTCATTTTTTGAGGACGGTTTTGTTTTTGAACTTATTTTAACTTTAACCACAAAAGGTACAAAAGATTTTAACACTTAAGATTTTTAAGTAAAACTCATACTGTTAACAAGTACACATAAGTTTTTTGAAAATCTTTGATTTTCTTCTTTTGTGAACTTTATTATTCTCGTATTGTAAAACAAACTAAATCAAAAAAGCTTTTGTGACTTTTGTGGTTAAAAAGTTAAAATTCAATCTAAAGCAATTCAAATATCAAAATTAAAAACCGCTCCCAGAAATTCCGGAAGCGGTTTTTGTTTAAAAAAATAATTAGGTAGAAAATTTAATATAAATAAGTGAATTGTCAATGGTTTACCAAGCTAATAGTCTAACAGCGAAGTAAATTCACAACTCAATAATTGTCTTTTTTAGTAAAGAACTCCTAAACTTTCAGCTGAAAAGTTTAAAAGATCGTCTGTATTTCCTTCTTTTACTTTTTTCACCCATTCCGGATCTTGTAAAAGGGCTCTTCCGACTGCAACAAGATCAAAATCTCCTCTTTCCAGTCTTTTTATTAATTCTGATAAATCTGCTTTTTCAGTTCCCTGTCCTGCAAATGCACCCATAAAATCTCCTTCAAGACCTACAGAACCTACCGTGATTGTTGGTTGACCTGTAATTTTTTTAGCCCAACCTGCAAAGTTTAAGTCAGAACCTTCAAATTCAGGTTCCCAGAAACGACGTTGTGAACAGTGGAAAATATCTACGCCAGCTTCTTTTAAAGGTAATAACCATTCTTCCATTTCAGCAGGTGTCGTTGCCAATCTGGATTTATAATCCTGTTGCTTCCACTGAGAAAGACGGATGATAATTGTGAAATCTGGTCCAACTGCAGCTCTCATTGCTTTAACAATATCAACAGCAAATTTGCTTCTTTCTTTTAATGTTTTCCCACCGTATTCGTCTGTTCTTGTATTGGTTACTTCCCAAAAGAATTGATCGATCAAATAACCGTGAGCTCCGTGAATTTCAAGAACATCAAATCCAAGATCTTTAGCCGATTTCGCAGAAGCTGCAAACTGAGCAATCGTATCCTGAATATCTTCCAAAGTCATTGTAGAAGCCTTTTCCATATCAACCAAAGGATAATCTTCAGAACTTCTTGTATCACCTACATGCCAGATCTGAGGTCCCATTTTGCCTCCATTTTCATGAACGGCGTCGATTACGTTTTTCCAGCCGTTTAATGCTTCAGTTCCGTAAAAATCAGGAATATTCTGCATGTTTTTTGAACCGGGTCTGTTGATTACTGTACCTTCAGAAAGGATCAAACCTACTTCTGAAGCCGCTCTTCTTGCGTAATAATCTGCGATTTGCTGAGTTGGTACTCCGTTATCAGATTGCGCTCTCGTCATCGGAGCCATTACCACTCTATTTTTAAGTTGAAGATTTTTATAACTAAATGGACTAAATAATGCGTCTATACTCATTTTGCAATTATTTTATATTTAACATTTTTAAATTGTTACACAAAGTAACTAATAATAGTTCGCATTTGTATCTTATGAAGAAAAAAAGTGGTAACTTCGCAGTAACTTACATTAGTAACTTAAAAGTAACGTATGGTAAAGAGTGAATTAATGAAATACAGCTGCCCTCTAGGCAAAGCAATGTCTGCATTGGGAAGCAAGTGGAAACCGATCATCGTGTTGGTTATTAAAGACCGTAAACTTCGTTTCGGAGAGCTTGCCGTACGAATTAATGTGATCTCAAGAAAGGTTCTGACCGATCAGTTAAGAGAAATGCAAACCGACGGATTGATCATCAGAGAAGAGTTTAAAGAACTTCCTCCAAGAGTTGAATATTCTTTGACAGAAAAGGGATTGGCGTTGTTGCCTATTTTATATTTGCTGGAAGAATGGGAAGCGAAATTTGATAATAAGGAAGTGCAATATGATAAGGATTGTAATTTGATTGAGAAGAAAATAAAGAAAGCTGTCATAATTTGACAGCTTTGATTTTATTTACTCCTTTATTTCATCTTCTTCTTTTATAGTATAGGTTTCTAATAATAACTGCTTATCTTCTGTTTCTAGAAGATTAAATCTTTCACGAATAATTGATGTGCTTTCTCTCAGTTTTTCAGCTAATTCTTTAGTATTTTCTTTTGATTCATCTTCTAAATCTTTTTCATCTTGAGGACCATAGGTTAGTAATTTAATTTCATTCCCTTTAATAATATGCTCTGCAATGACTTTACTGACTTCATCAATTTTTTTCTCTACACCTTGTTTATCTATTTTTTTGTCTTTTTTTAAATTTTCCTTATGCTGTTCATTAATAGTATCTCTTAATGTTTCATGAATATTTAAAAGCATTAATTTTTCTCTCTCTTTTTCTGTTGCAATTAGTTTCTTATTTCCCATATAAGACGCTATTATCTCTTTAGCTGTTTTAGATTTATATAATAAATAAGCTCCATAAACTGCTAAGCCTTTCATAACTACTTTTGTTAAATCTAAAGACACATCAAAATCTATATTACAAACTACATCGATAGAGCCATTTTGTATTTCAATCAAATCAATCTCTTCAGGAGAATCTGATTTAAGCAATGTATAATAGATTAGTAAAGCTCTGTTCCATTTATTAAGACTTTTCGTAAATTCTTTAAGTGTTCCTGTTGATTTTAAATCTTTAAAAATAATTGAAACCAAAGCATTTCCTTCTGAAGAAAGCATTTCCGTTTCTTTTATTGAATATTTAATTAATACATTTTTTAATTTTTCAACTTCATTTTCATTTTCAGTAATAGAATTAATTAAAGTATTTAATATATTATAAAGTTTTGAGAAATATTCATTTGAAGAAATTGAACTATCATTGTCAAGTTCATCAAGTTCAGAAACTGTATCTTCTTCAGTAAAAGGAGATGAATCTTTTAATAAATAAAACAATTCATTATCAAGGGTATTATTTTCGAAATTTTGAAAAGAATTTTTTATCCGCGAAGATAAATCCTTCATATAAACGAGATTTTGATTTTGTGATTGTTGAATAGATTGAAAATAATCTGTAATATCTCTTTTAAAACCAGAAATTATTATTAAAGATTCAAAAAGATGCACTTTGTTTAATAAGGATTCGATGTTCATTGTTTTTATAAAATATTTATGTGAAATCAAATTTACAAATTTCTAATAGTAAATAACTTACGGGATACCGTAACTATACATATGCTCAAACAAAAAAACCGCCTCCTAAACGAAAGCGGTTTCAAAATTTATCTAAAATTCCAATTAAAATATCGCAGGATATTTCTCAGGATTTGTTTCATTAAATAGTGCATAAATTCTCTCAACCATATCATCAGAAGATGGCTTGCTGAAATAATCTCCATCACTTGCATATGCAGGTCTGTGATCGTTTGCAGCGATCGTCAACGGATCAGAATCCAAGAATCTGAATGCTTTTTGTTTCTCTAAAATTTGTTGAAGAATAAACGCTGAGGTTCCACCTTCCACATCTTCGTCGATTACGACTAATCTGTTGGTTCTCTTCACACTTTCAGCAATTTCGTTTGTTAAATCGAAAGGAATTAATGACTGAACATCAATAACTTCCGCAGAGATTCCTAGTTTTTCTAGCTCTTCTGCTGCTTCCATTACAATTCTCCAAGTCGAACCGTAAGTTACCAACGTAACATCTTTTCCTTCTTTTGTAACCTCGATTTTTCCGACAGGAACAGTAAATTCACCTAAGTTATCAGGTTGTTTTTCTTTTAATCTGTATCCGTTCAGACATTCAACAATGATAGATGGATCATCACTTTGAAGCATCGTGTTATAGAATCCGGCAGCCTTCGTTAAGTTTCTTGGAACTAATACCAAGATCCCTTTTGAAAGGTTCAAAATTCCCGCCATTGGAGAACCTGAATGCCAAACTCCTTCCAATCTGTGACCTCTTGTTCTGATTATTACAGGTGATTTTTGACCGCCTTTTGTTCTGTACTGAACTGTCGCCAAATCATCACTCATTCCCTGTAAACAGTACAAAATATAATCTAAATACTGGATTTCAGCGATTGGTCTTAAACCTCTCATCGCCATTCCGATACCTTGACCTAAAATCGTTGCTTCACGAATTCCTGTGTCGGCAACACGAACGTCACCGTACTTTTCCTGCATTCCTTCCAATCCTTGGTTGACGTCACCGATATTTCCGGCATCTTCACCAAAGACTAAAGTTTCAGGATATTTTTCGAATATTTTATCGAAATTATTTCTAACCACTACTCTTCCGTCTACATCCTCAGAAGCATCAGAATAAATTGGCTTGATTTCTTTTACGTTTTCAGCTTTCCACTGAGACTGAGAGTATAAATGAGAAGAATAATTATCTTTTTCAACCTCAAAAATCTCGTTGTATTTCTGCATCAATTGATTTCTTTCTGCAGAATTTGTTCCTCTTGTTGCCAATAAAGATTTTCTCACCAAATGGAAAACATCTTTCTTAGCTTTTGAAACTAATTTATTGAATTGATTGATATAATTTTCAATTTCAGTATTCTGTCCTTTAAGATTTTCAACTAAAGGTAAAACTGATTGAATTAAATCCGTAATTGTTTTCTGATAACTTTCCCAAGCCGATTTTTGTCCTGACTTTACAGTTTTTTTAGCTTCTTCATCTATCGCATCCAATTCTTCAACAGAAGCTATGATTTCTTCTTTTCCTTCAATTTCGATTGAATAATTCAAGATCCATTCTCTGAATTTCACCAATCCGTCAAACTGAGATTCCCAAGCTAAACGATCTTCATTCTTATATCTTTCGTGAGATCCTGAAGTTGAGTGACCTTGAGGCTGTGTAACTTCAATTACGTGAACTACCACAGGAACGCTCTCCATTCTTGCAAATTGTTCTGCTCTTGCATACGCATCCAATAATGCAGGATAATCCCAAGCTTTCACCTGAATGATTTCACAACCTTGGTTTTCACCTTCTTTTCTTTGGAAACCGCTTAACATTTCAGCAATGTCAGCTTTTGCTCTCTGATTTTTGGTTGGAACTGAAATTCCGTAACCGTCATCCCAAATAGAAACAATCATCGGAACCTGAAGCGCACACGCCGCATTCAAAGTTTCCCAGAAATGACCTTCTGCTGTAGAAGCATCCCCGATTGTTCCAAAAGCAACTTCGTTACCTTCTTTTGAGAATTTCTCAGAACCGTCAAATTTTACTGATTTATATATTTTTGAAGCCTGAGCCAATCCTAATAATCTAGGCATCTGTCCGGCTGTCGGAGAAATATCCGATGAGATATTTTTTTGAGCGGTAAGATCTTTCCAGCTTCCGTCCTCATTTAAGCTTCTTGTTGCAAAGTGCCCGTTCATCTGTCTTCCGGCCGATGCTGGCTCTCTTTCAACGCTTGTATCTGCGTATAACTGGGCAAAAAAACTGCCAACCGTTAAAGCATCTGCAGCTAATGCAAAAGTCTGGTCTCTGTAATATCCTGAACGGAAGTCTCCATTTTTGAAAACTTTCGCCATTGCCAACTGTGGTAACTCTTTACCGTCACCAAAAATACCAAATTTAGCTTTTCCTGTAAGAACTTCTCTTCTGCCCAGATAAGACATTTCACGAGAGATTCTTCCTAATTTGTAATCTTCAAGTATTTGATTTTTAAAATCTTGAAAGGAAATCTGCTGAGTTTCAATATAGGTTGTTTGCATAGCCAATATAAAAAATTTTTAGTTTTCGAAGTATTTTGCTAATATACACTTTTTAAATTAATTTTAATTTTTAATAATCTTTTTTAAAAATTTGATAATAAAAAAAATTGTGTTTATCTTAGAATAAATTTGTAAAGATGGAAAAGAAATCAGGTCATATCCTTAATGCATCGAGTAACCTTTTAGGGTTTTCATTGCTAATTATTACTTCTTTAAAAATCACTAAAATAAGTGGCAATACCCATTTGGACGAATTTGCAGGTGTTGCCTGTATTTTTTTTGCATGCAGTTGCTTCTTCTCATTTCTTGCCATCAGAACAAAAAATGAAAAGCAGGAAACCAAGCTTGAGACCATTGCGGATTATTTATTTTTAATCGCCTTATTTTGTATTGTTCTAGCTGTTATAATTGTAACTGTAAGGATTATTTAATTTGAAATTTTCAACAAATTAGACGATTTAACATAATAATTAAGATGTTTTTGTATAAAATTTAAAACCTTTTGCTATAAATCTGAATTCTTTTATTTAATCATTAAAAAATATTTTATGATTTTTTTAATATAAATTTTAAATAAAGATTATAATAATTTCATAGTTCTGTGATAAACATATAATACTTTTAACAAAGCAAGCTACCATGTTCAGGAGCAACAATAATAAAACAATTCATAATAAGATGAATTAATTTGTAAAATATATCAACTTTAAGTGATTTTATTAAATAATTCGCAATAAATAAACCTAAAAAGCTAATAATGTTTATTTATTATTAAAAAAAACTACTATGTTTGTAAAATATTTTACAAAACATACACAATGAAAAAACAAATTATTTTACTCGTAACATTATTAATTAGTGCTAACCATTATGCTCAAGTTGGTATAAGAACAAGCAACCCACAAACAGCTTTACATGTTGACGGAGCCAAAGACAATGCAGCAACAGGTGCGCCAACTGCTGCTCAACAGCTTAATGATGCCGTTGTAACTTCAACAGGAAGCTTTGGTTTAGCAACGATAACTCCTACGGAGAAACTAGATATTGCTTCAGGTAACGCCCGTATTCGTGATATCAATACAAATGTAGGTATTGGAGGTACCGACCGAGTTGTTGTTGCAGATGCTACAGGTATTCTGAAAACCATTAACTTTAATGCATATGGTTTATTTCATTCACGTTTGACGGGAGCACAAAGTCTTGCTGTAAGTACTGTAACAACTCTATTATTTAATATTCCGTTATCAACTTCTCCATATTACAGTTATAATACAGGTACTGGTACTCTGACTTTCAACCAACCCGGAAATTATATCGTTACATTACAAGCAAGCTTCACAGATATTGCTATTGGCACACAGTTAATTTTAGGAATAAGACCAATACCGGATGCCTCATATCTTGGAAGAGGAAGCCATTATAATGCTGTTGCAAATTCAGGAACCATTGGTGAATTAATGAGCTATACAACATTAATAGTAGTACCGACCGCAGGATATCAGATTAGATTTACCGCAGCGTCGAACGCAACTTCTACCATATTAGCAACAGAAACTGGCGGTACAGGAAGTGGAAACGTAACAAACGTAACGATACAGAAAATTTAAAATCATACTCAATAAATAAAAAGCGGAACTCAGTAAAAGTTCCGCTTTTTTATGGTAAATATTTTTTAATTAAAATTTTCTTTCAATAACATAATCCAGCATGTTGTGTAAAGATCTTCTAACCTCAGTATCAGGAAATTCATTAAGAATATCTTTTGCTTTCTGTTGAAACTCTTTCATTATTTTGATCGAATATTCCAGACCGCCGGAACTTTTAACAAAGGCAATAAGTTCTTTCACTCGCTTTTGATCGTTATTGTAACGTTTTATCGTATTGAAGTAATACTTTTTGTCTTTTTCGCTGGCAATTTTTAGAGTATAAATTAAAGGTAAGGTCATTTTTTGTTCCTTAATATCAATTCCTACAGGTTTTCCGATGACATTTGAACTTAAATAATCAAATAAATCATCTTTAATCTGGAAAGCCATTCCTGTGTACGTTCCGAAATCCTGCATCTTCTTGGCAAGAGTTTCATCAGCATTATTGGATAAAACACCAATTTCACAACAGGCAGCAATTAAAGTAGCAGTTTTCTGACGGATAATTTCGTAATAAACATCTTCCGTAATATCTAATTTTCTGGCTTTTTCTAATTGAAGAAGCTCACCTTCAGACATTTCACGAATCGTTCTTGAAATAACGGCCAATAAATCGTAATCTTTATGGTCTGTAGACAATAAAACTGATTTCGACAAAAGATAGTCTCCTACCAAAACGGCAATTTTATTTTTCCACAACGCATTGATTGAGAAAAAATTACGTCTTTTAAAACTTTCATCCACCACATCATCATGAACCAATGTCGCTGTATGAATAAGCTCGATCATGGAAGCTCCACGAAAAGTTTTCTCATTGACGTCGCCAATTAGTTTTGCACAAAGAAATACAAACATCGGACGCATCTGTTTTCCTTTAGTAGTAACGATAAAACGAGTTACTTTATCTAATAAAGGCACTTTGCTCTGCATTGATTCATAAAACTTCTGTTCGAAAAGTTTCATTTCCTCATTGATCGGGTGTTTGATGTCTTCTACAATATTTGCCAAAATCTACGAATGATGGATAATAATTATTAATATCACAAAGATAATTTTTTTCAGTCAATTTTAAGTGAAATTAATCTTAGAGTTTATCTTTAAGAATAAAATAAAAACTCTGCTTTGCACCTCCCAACGGTGAACTGAATTTTTCACCAGAAATATAAACTCCTTTTTCATCAACAGCAATGCCCTCGATCTGCCCGATTGACAAAGAACTTCCAAGATAATAATGCTTTGGCTTTTGCTTAAAAAAGATTCCGGATTCCGTTTCATCAAAGACATCCAAAAACGCTTCTGTTTTCTTTGTATAGCCTATCAAATAAAGCTTTTTATCAAAATAAGAAGCATCTGTAACAACGAAATTGGTTTTATATGACTCTATTTTTTCGGCTTTTTGTTTTTCTGAAATTTCAGGATCAACAATATAATGTGAAACCGATTTTGACGCCCATTCTTTTGAAAAAACATGCAGTTTTCCATTTAAATAGATCATTGCTTCTGCATCGTAGTCAGTATTGGTATATTTAGGAATAAATTCCGTCTGGTCGGGATAATAGAATGAAATTATTTTAACAGAATCGTTTTTCAATTCATTATTTTGAAAAGGTACTTTATAGATTTCCAAATCTCGCCTTGTCCCGCCATTGTTTCCAAAATCTCCGATGTAGAAGGATTTCCCATCATTTGCGAGCGCTTCCCAATCTTTATTTTTAGCATTAATTTTTAAGGTATTGAGAATATTTCCTGAATTTTTATCAATTTCAAAAAGCTCGGGAGAATTTCCGCTGTCATTAAAAGTGTATAATTTATCATTGAAAAAACTTAATCCTGATGTTTCCTTTAATTTTTCATCGAGATAATTGATTCTATATTTTCTTATTTTAAGAAAGTCAGATTGCTGAGAAAATGAGTAGGTGGAAATTACGGTTGTTATTATTAGGAAAAGCTTTTTCATGGAGTAAAAATAATCTTTTTTTTAATTTTTATTTAAACACGAATTGCACGGATTTTTGCACAACTTTCACAAATTTATGTGTTTACTTTATCATTTCGCAGACATCTAAACTTTACAATTGGAGTTGAGATTCTTCCTTCGTCAGAATGACAAACTATGTGGTAATGTAATTCGTGAAAAGCATTTGCGTCAATTCGTGTTTAAAAATCAAGCTGATTTCTTCAGCTTCTGTCTTCTAGACTGTTTTTCCAAATGTTCTCTTTGATATTGTCTTACCGTTTTTCCGGTTCCATCATGTCTCCAGCCGGGAGAATTGAAAAGGTAATTGATTCTGTCTGAAAATTTTAAATCCGGTTGTTTGATATCTTTCCAAATCTTTCTCCATTCATAAAAAAGAACTGTATCAGGTTTATTATCGGGCATTTTAGGGTAAATTCCATATTTCACAGGAACATTGGGATCTTCTTTTTCAAAAGTTCCGAAAATTTTATCCCAAATAATAAGACACATTCCCATATTTCTGTCGAGATATTTAATGTTACAAGCGTGATGAACACGGTGATGAGAAGGTGTCACCAAAATATACTCAAGAATTCCCATCGTTTTTACCGTTTGTGTATGAACCCACGTTCCATACACCTGACCGATCGCGTAAACGACCATAATATGCCAAGGATTAAAACCTAAAAAAGCTAAGGGAGAAAAGTATAAATATCGATAAAGCGGTTGTAAAACCGGACTCCTGAAACCTGTCGTTAAATTGAAATATTCCGAACTGTGATGCGTAATATGCACCGCCCAAAACGCTCTTGAATGATGATCAACATAATGAAGAACATAATATGCAAAATCTGTAATTACAAAGCAAATCAACCAATACCAGATTGTAAAATCCCAAGAAAAAATTCGGTGATTGTAAAAGAAAAACATGATACCCATCGCGGAAACCTTCATCAAGAGATCCAGCCCGAAGTTCATCAATGCAAGAAAAACACTTGTTGCAACGTCTTTCCCGTTATATAATTTAGCTTCAGAAATATGACTGTAGATCATTTCTGCCAAAATAACAGCAGCAAGAATCGGGATCGACCAAGCATAGACATTTTCTAATCCGTCTTCACCTAAAAAGTAATCCGTCATTGTACATTAGTTTTATACAAATGTAGGATTTTAAGAAATCGTTAAGAATTAATTTTTGATTTTTTAATGAAATTTTAATTAACAGCATCAGCCGTTTTGTTGGCCAACTGTCCGCAAGCTGCGTCAATATCTCCTCCTCTACTTTTACGGATCATTACGGTGATTCCTGCATTTTCAAGCTGACGAACGTAGTTTTCTTCTGCCTGTTTGTTGCATTTATCATATTTGCCGTCGCCGATTGGGTTGTATTGAATTAAATTAACCTTAGAAGGAACCTGTTTACAATATCTTATCAAAGCTTTAATATCTTCATCACCATCATTAATACCTTTCCAGACACAATATTCAAAAGTGATTACTGAACCTGTTTTTTGATACCAATATTGAAGAGAATCCATAATATCCGTTAACGGGAATTTATCCGAGAACGGCATGATTTCGTTACGCTTAGATTCAATTGCTGAGTGAAGAGACAACGCCAATTTTACACGCAGATCATCATCAGCCAACATTTTGATCATCTTAGGAATTCCTGATGTAGAAACGGTAATTCTTCTTGGAGACATTCCCAAACCTTCCGGCTGGGTAATTTTTCGGATGGCTTCCACTACGTTTTTGTAATTCATCATCGGCTCTCCCATTCCCATAAAAACAATGTTGGAAAGCGGTCTTTCGAAATACATTTTACTCTGGCTGTCTATCAGGGCAACCTGATCTACAATTTCAGCAACTTCAAGATTTCTCATTCTTTTCAGTCTTGCTGTAGCGCAGAATTCGCAGTTTAATGAGCATCCAACCTGTGAAGAAACACAAGCTGTAGTTCTTGTTTCTGTAGGAATCAAAACAGATTCTACCAACAATCCGTCGTGAAGTTTCACTCCGTTTTTGATGGTTCCGTCTGTACTTCTTTGAAGCTGATCAACAGAAACAGGATTTATAGTATATTCTTCGGAAATTCTTTCACGAAGCGTTTTCGAAAGATTCGTCATTTCATCAATCGAATGGAGATTTTTACTCCACAACCAGTCATAAACCTGTTTCGCACGAAACGGTTTTTCTCCTAAAGTCAAAAAATAGTCTTTAAGCTGGTCTAGTGATAAAGTACGGATATCTTTCATTTGAGGGTTTAGGTATTAGGACTTAGGATCCAGGGACAAACTAAGCCCTAAATCCTATTTCCTATTATCTTTTTATAAAATTAACATTGCATCACCGTAAGAGTAGAACTTATATTTCTCTTTTACAGCTTCTTCATAAGCTTGCATGATGAAATCTCTTCCTGCAAACGCTGCAATCATCATCAATAAAGTTGATTTTGGCGTGTGGAAGTTAGTAATCATTGTATTTGCAACTCCGAAATCGTGAGGCGGATAGATGAATTTATTCGTCCAACCATTGAAAGCAGAAATTTTCTTGTTTGAAGAAACAGAAGTTTCCAACGCTCTCATTGTTGTTGTACCAACAGCACAAACTCTTCTGTGCTCGTCTACTGCTCTGTTGATGATGTCTGCGTTTTTCTCATCGATGATGATTTCTTCAGACTCCATTTTATGTTTAGAAAGATCTTCAACTTCAATTGGGTTGAAAGTTCCTAATCCTACGTGAAGCGTAACTTCAGCAAAATCAATCCCTTTGATCTCTAATCTCTTCATTAAATGTCTTGAGAAGTGTAAACCAGCAGTTGGCGCCGCTACAGCTCCTTCAATTTTAGCATAAATTGTCTGATATCTTTCAGCATCTTCAGGCTCTACTGCTCTTTTGATGTATTTTGGAAGTGGAGTTTCTCCTAATTCTTTTAATTTAGTTCTGAATTCTTCATAAGAACCATCAAATAAAAATCTCAACGTTCTACCTCTAGAAGTAGTATTATCGATAACTTCAGCAACCAAAGATTCGTCTTCTGTGAAGAATAATTTGTTACCAATTCTGATTTTTCTTGCCGGATCTACCAAAACATCCCAAACGCGAGTCTCTTTGTCAAGCTCTCTTAAAAGGAAAACTTCAATTTTAGCTCCTGTTTTTTCTTTATTTCCGTAAAGACGTGCAGGGAAAACTTTAGTATTGTTGAAAATAAATAAATCTTTTTCATCAAAATAATCAACCACATCTTTAAATAACTTATGTTCGATAGTTTGTGTTTTTCTGTCAAGAACCATTAATCTAGCCTCATCTCTGTGCTCTGATGGATGTTCTGCCAATAATTCTTCAGGAAGATCAAAATTAAAATCTGATGTTTTCATTTTTTAAATTACGGTTTAAAAATTTAATGAAATTACAAGGTGTAATTTTCGAGTTGCAAATATACGACATTGAATACCCCTTTGTCAAGTATTATTTAACATGATATTAAAAACCGTAATATCACGGTACTTTTCAAGCGGAAAAAAGTTTATTTTTGAGAACATTAAAAAATTAAACTTTAAACACATGAGTAAGTATTCAATTGAAGCTTTCGTTAACGAAACAAAAGAGAATCCACAGGAAAGAGATTATTTCGAACTTGAAAAACCACAACTTTTAGAAATCAACCTAAACAACCAATCTGTATGGACCAAAGCAGGAAGCATGGTCGGGTACATTGGGAATGTAAAATTTGAAAAACAGGGAATGCTTTCCGGTGGACTTGGTAATCTTTTGAAAAAAGCAATCAGCGGTGAAGGCGCAAAACTGATGAAAGCGGAAGGAACAGGAAAATTATATGTTGCAGATTCAGGAAAAAAAGTTCGTATCCTTTATTTAAACAATGAAGCTGTCTGCGTAAACGGAAATGATGTTTTGGCTCACGAACAAAGCATTAAAAATGACATCACCATGTTAAAAAGCGTTGCAGGAATGATGTCTGGCGGATTATTTCAGGTAAAACTATCAGGAACAGGTCATATCGCAATCACTACTCACGGCGATCCTCTGACTTTATTGGTTACTCCAGATGCTCCAGTTTTCACAGATCCGAACGCAACTGTTGCATGGTCCGGAAACCTAAGTCCTGAACTGAAAACCAACGTATCTTTCAAAAGCTTGATCGGAAGAGGAAGCGGAGAAGAATTTCAAATGAAGTTTTCAGGTCATGGTTGGGTTCTTATTCAGCCTTACGAGGAAGTATATTCTATTGAAAAATAATTATTATGATTAGTTTCAATCAAGTCATTAATAATTAATTATTTTTACAGTGTAAGTAATTCAATATTGTTAAAAATATACATCCATGAAAAATTTATTGACTGTGCTATTATTGATCACCATCAACATAGCTTATTCACAACTCCAAAAAGTCGAAAAAGTAATCGATTCCTGTGTGAAGAAAGACAATTTCAATGGCTCTGTATTATTAGCAAAAAATGGCAATATTGAATTGCTTACTTATAAAGGTTTAGCCAACAGACATTACAATATAAATTTCTCAGACGAAACCAAATTCCATATTTTTTCTCTTACTAAAACTTTTACGGCTGTGCTTATTATGCAATTGTACGAAAGAGGAAAACTTAATCTGGATGCTACAATCTCAACATATTATCCCGAATACAAAGGAGAAGCTGCGAAAAAAGCAACAATACGAAATTTGTTGACCTACAGCAGCGGAAGATTTCATAAAGACATCAGTTCGCCTGAATTTATTCATCAGGCTTATGACAATACAATTTGGGATCTTGATAATTTTATCATCACTTTTTTATCTGAAAAACTGATCGACAAACCGGGAACGAAATTCAGTTATAACAATGGTGACTATATTTTACTTGGGAAAATCATTGAAAAGATATACAATAAACCATTTGAAGAGGTTTTAAAGGAGCAAATATTAACTCCTCTGAAAATGCAGAACACAGGATTTCTGCATCATAATGATATTGTTAAAAACATTGATGAAGGCTATTCTGCCGATGAATCTGATACTTTTTCACTTCACATGCCTACAAATACTTATATTGATAATCTTTACTGCGCCGGAGCTATGTATTCTACTCCAAAAGATTTGTTAGTTTTTGATCAGGCAATATTCAATCATACTTTACTAAAAAAAACAACTGTAGATACGATGCTTACTCCATATAAAGAACTTGGAGACACTGCTTTTAGTTTTTGGGTTTATCCTAAAAAATTCGGTTCAGTAGAGACTTTATTTGCAGAACGTCAAGGTGAAGGGTACGGTCACAGTGCAAATTGGGTGCATTTGATTGATAAAAATGTTACGTTAATTATTTTATCAAACACAAAAGATATTAAATATTTAAACAAAATGAGAGAAAAAATATTAACTTCATACTACGGACAGTAACATTACAAAGAAATTTGTTCTACAAAAAGACACATTATTTAAATCTTTAAGCAAAAGGACTGTTTTATAATATAGAACAGTCCTTTTGTTTAAAATAGAATAAAAAGATTCGTAGATCTCAATTAATTGCTTTATTCATTGTCATAATTTGATATAATTAGCTTTTTGATATTAATATTTTAATATCTTTAAAATAAAAAATACACAGATGAATAATTCCCGTAGAAACTTTATCAAGACAACAGCATTGGCAACTTTTGGCGCCCTTGTTTTACCTAATTCTTTATTCGCCTATTCTGAAAGTTTTAAATCTGACAAAAAAATTCGTGTAGGCTTCATCGGAGTCGGACTTCGCGGAAGAGAACATGTAAAATTACTCGCAAAACGTAACGATGTTGAAGTAATCGCCTTTGCAGATCCCAACAAAACCATGCTATCTGAATGCCAGAAAATACTTAAAGACAACGGTAAACCTGCTGCAAAAGAGTTTTCAAATGGCGAATATGATTACAGAAATCTATTAAAACAAAACAATATAGACGCCGTTGTAATCGCAACCCCCTGGGAATGGCATTTAACACAAGGTGTTGAAGCCATGCGTGCCAAGAAAATTGTAGGAATGGAAGTTGCCGGAGCCATCAAGCTTGAAGATTGCTGGGAGTTTGTAAAAGCTTACGAAGAAACAAAAGTTCCTATTTTCATGATGGAAAACGTCTGCTACCGACGAGATATTATGGCCGTTCTCAACATGGTTCGTAAAGGTATGTTTGGAGAGTTAGTTCATGGAAGAGGCGGTTACGAACATGATTTACGTGGCGTTTTATTTAATGATGGAGTTACTCCTTATAATTCGGGAGTTGAATTTGGTGCAAAAGGATTCAGTGAAGCAAAATGGCGAACAGAACATTACGTAAAAAGAAATGGCGAACTCTATCCTACTCACGGATTAGGGCCAGTTTCTATGATGATGAACGTCAACCGCGGAAACAGATTAACAAGACTATCTTCATTTTCATCAAAATCTGTCGGACTGCATAAATATATTGTAGAACATGCAAAAGGTGGTGAAAATCATCCCAATGCAAAAGTAAAATTTCATCAGGGAGATATTGTAACGACACAAATCGCCTGTGAAAACGGAGAAACTATCCTTTTAACTCATGATACAAGCTTACAGCGACCTTATGATCTGGGATTCAGAGTTCAGGGAACAGAAGGACTTTGGCAGGATTTCGGATCGGGAGGACCTAGTGAGGGACATATTTATTTTGAAAAAATTATGAACCATACCCACAAATGGGACAATCCTGAAAAATGGCTAACAGAAAACGACCATCCAATGTGGAAAAAATATGAAAATATGGCTACAGGAGCCGGACACGGCGGAATGGATTTCTTCGTAATGAATACTTTTATTGAATGTATCAAACGAAATATAGAATTTCCAATGGATGTTTATGACTTGGCGACTTGGTACTCAATCACTCCGCTCAGCGAAAAATCCATCGCAAAAGGAGGTCAGGTAATTGATATTCCTGATTTCACGAAAGGACAGTGGAAAAACCGTAAACCCGTATTTGGAATGACAGATGATTTCTAAAAAAACACTTCTCATATTAGCCGGAGGTTTAGGCAGCCGATACAAAGGTCTGAAACAGGTAGACGGAATTTTAGAGAACGGATCTCCTCTCATGGAATACTCTCTCTATGACGCTCTGGAAGCAGGTTTCAATAAAGTAGTTGTGGTTTTCAACCGATTTATTCCTGAAAGTTATATTGAAAGGCTTGAAAAAATTTCGAAAAACAATAATTTCGAACTGTATTTTGTTTATCAGGAACAGGAAATGTTTATACCTCAAAATTACGATTATTCCGAAAGGCAAAAACCTTGGGGAACCGGACATGCTATTCTTTGCGCAAAAGAGGTTATTAATGAAATATTTACAGTCATTAATGCTGATGATTTTTATGGAAAAGAGGTTTATCAGCTTGCTTCAAAGGAAATTGATCTTGGGAATATTTCACAATCACAATTTGAAATTATTGCGTATAATTTAGCTACAACATTGAGCGAAAATGGTACCGTTGCGAGAGGAATTTGCACTTTGGATTCTGAGAATTATTTAATAAAAGTTGAAGAGCAAACCTCCATTCGCAAAGAAGGAAATTCAATTATTTATACTGAAAACGAAAAAGATATAAAAGTCGATCCTAAAACTTTAGTTTCAATGAATTATTTTATTTTTCATCCTGAAATTTTTGATTCTTTGGAATTATATTTTAATGATTTTATTAACTCAGATCCTTTGCCTAAAGAAGAATTTTATATTCCGTCAGCCGTTCAGAGAATGATGGATGAAAATAACGTGAAAGTTTTAGTAAAATCTTCACCCTCACAATGGATGGGAATGACCTACGCAGACGACAAAGAAATTATTAAAAATTATCTTGAAAAAGAAATTGAAAATAACCGATATCCACAAAATTTATGGAAGTAGATCATATTGTTCAACAATTCATTACCACTGAAAATTATACAGTCGATTCTATCACAAATGGATTGATCAATGCTACTTTTATTATCGAAAATAAGGATACTGATCAAAAATTTATCTTACAAAGAATTAATAATCACGTTTTTAAAAATTCAAATTCAATTATCATTAATCATTTACAGGTTAATTGTTTACTTCAATCAAATGATTATCAACTTAATATTATTAAACCTATTCTTTCTCTTTCAAAAGAATTTCTGGTACAGGATGAAAATCTACAGCTTTGGAGAATGCAAAGTTTTATTGAAAACAGTTTGACTTTTATTAAAGTTCCGTCACCGGAAATCGCCTTTGAAGCAGCAAGAGCATTCAGTCATTTTCTTGACACCATAAATACAGAAACTCTTCCCAGCATTGAAGAAACATTGCCCGATTTCCTCAATTTTGAGAAAAGGATGAATGATTATAAACATGCATTAGAAAATGCAGATCCTCATTTAATTGAAAATGCAAAAACTGAAATAGAAACCACCAACCAATTTTTGTCTTTACCCAATAAATGGATCGAAATGGTTGGAAACAATCAACTTCCCAAGAGAATAGTTCATGCCGATGCTAAAATCAGCAATATTCTGTTTGATGAAAACCACAAAGCATTAGCAGTTATCGATCTCGATACTGTGATGATTTCGACGATTTTATATGATTTCGGAACGATGATTCAATCTTATACCAACATGACAAATGAAGATGATGGAAGCGCTGAAAATAATTTTAATACTGAAATTTATAATGCTGTAAAAGACGGATTTTTATTTCATCTAAAAGAAAAATTAACTCCGGAAGAGTCTGAGAATCTTGATTATGCAGCTCAGGTGGCAATTTACATTCAGGAGATTCGTTTTTTGACGGATTATTTGAATGGAAGCATTTATTATTCAACAAAATACGCTGAACATAATTTGGATAGAACAAAAAATCAATTGGAGCTTTTGAAAGGGTTGAATGAGTTTTTGGACTGAAGAGGGTTTTAGGGTTGGAGAGTATTAGAGTTGGAGGGTTTAAAGATGCTTCGACTATGCTCAGCATGACACCGCTCCAAATAAGCTGTTGAATTAGTGCTATTAGTATTAGAAATGTCATGCTGAGCATAGTCGAAGCATCTTTACAAAACTGGCTAGATTCCTCCGGAATGACAAACTTTATGTAAAATTTAAGTTAACTAATATTTATAAAAAATCCAAAATAACTTTCCATTCTTCATACTTTTTTTCAAAAGAAACAGTGTGTAACGGACTTGTTGAAGGCAATAAAATAATTGGAAGTCTATAATTCTTTCCTAAAATTTTCTGTAAATTTTTATAGGATTTTCCGCCGTTGCAGAAAATAGCTTTTATGCTTGGATATTGTCCCAACAGTTCTCCAATTTGATTGGCTTCTTCATTTTTTATTTCAGAATCTAAACTTCCTTTTCTTTCGCAGGAATCGATGACGTCCCAAATGGCGATATGATGTTTCTTTAAAACAGCAATTCTTTCAGTATAATTTTCTGTAAACTTTTCATTGAATAATTCAAAAATAATTTTCCAGAATTTGTTTTGAGGATGAGCATAATATTGCTGTTTTTCTAACGATTTCACACCGGGAATCGAACCTAAAATTAAAATTTCAGATCGATCATCAATGAATGGCGGAAATGATGAGATTCGGTTTTGCATGATTCAAATATATAAATTTCCAGCAAAGAAAAAACGGATTAAAAAATCCGTTCTCACATTCATTATATAATATATTAAAAAATACTCTAGTTGTTTACAATAGATTCAAAAAGTTCCAGATTAATATTCCCTCCACAAATCACAATACATACTTTTTTACCTTTAAAAAGTTCTTTATTTTTAATAAAACTTGCAACGCTTACTCCAGCTGCACCTTCAATAATCTGTTGATCATGTTTATAGATCAATTTCATTGCTTCTTTAATTTCATCTTCAGAAACTTCCTGATAACGATCTGTAACCGCCTCAATAATATCAAGCGTTATAGCACCTTTTTCATAACCGCCTGCGGAGCCGTCAGAAATAGTATCCAAAGACATACTCTCTACATATTTTTTATCCCGTATCGCCCAATATACTTCGGGAGAATTGGCGGGTACGCATCCCATAATTAAAACATCAGGTAATACAGATTTTAAATAAGAAGCTGTTCCGGAAATCAATCCGCCACCACCAATAGTAATGAGCACAGCATCAAGATCTGAGTCTAATTGTTCAGCTATTTCTACTCCAACAGTTCCCTGCCCGCCAATAATCTTCAGATCATTGTAAGGAGAAACCCAAGTCATATAATTGTCTTCAGCGAATTTTTTAGCATACTCTTCTGTGGCCGAAGAATCATTACCGTATTCATTTATTTCTAAATTCCCTAAAGCTTTTATTTTATTAAGCTTCATTTGCGAAGCCGTTTTAGGTACAAATAATTGTGCTTTTACATGATCACGCAAACCGGATGCTGTTGCAAATGCCAACCCGTGATTTCCTGTAGAAGCTGTTATAATTCCTATTTCACATTCTTCATCACTCAAAGACAAAACTTTATTTACAGCTCCTCTCAGTTTGAAAGAACCTGTTTTTTGCTGATTTTCTAATTTCAGATACACTTCACCACCCGTTAAAGATGATAAATAATCCGATTTCAAAACTTCTGTTGTGTTGACATGAGCTCTGATATTTTTTTCAGCCATTAAAACCTCATTAACAATATTTTCTATTTTCATACATTTATATTTTTATTTTAAATATGCTTCATACACACCCTGAGCAATCATTAAATCCTGAGTGGCAATTCCGGTAAGGTCAGCAATTGTAATTTCCGCATCATTTTTTCGTCCTAAACTTTTATCCGTAATGACTTTTCCCAACTCAACAACCTTATTTTTAGGTGATAACTGATGCTGATACATTTGATACAATTCTCCACGAAATTTACATTGTTCCAAGCTGTCAACCACCACAAGATCTGAATGTGCAACAATAGCAGGATCCAATTCGATTTTATGAGGAGTATCAGATCCAACCGCTGTAATATGGGTTCCCGGCTTGATCCATTCTTTTTTAATCAAATACTCGCGGGAAGGTGTGGTTGTAACAATTAGATTACTATTTTCTGCCAATTCCTGAAGATTTGTAGTAGGGATAATATCCCAATATTCATGATCAATTTCATCCAAAAATTTCTTTAAACCGGCTTCTGACCTTGCCCAAACTAAAACTTTCCTGCATTCCGTGACTGTTTTTAGATATTTTAATTGCATTTGAGCCTGTATTCCCGCACCTACAATCCCTATCTGGGTAATATTTTTCGGAGCTAAATATTTAGCACAGACAGCACCTGCCAAGCCTGTTCTGATATCTGTAAGATAGCCATTATCCAGCAAAACAGCTCTTGTAAAACCCGTTTCACTATCAAATAACAACATCAAACCCTGACTTGAGGATATTCCTTTACCCGGATTTTCATAAAAACCTGAAGCAATTTTCACCACATAATATGGCATTTCTTTTACAGATGCGCACTTAATATGCACATCGCCAGGAGGTTTTTCAAAATTTAATTCTGTGACTGGAGGAAGCTGTACTTGTGAATTACTGTATAAAGTAAATGCTTTTTCGATCAAAGGCAGTAATTCTATATTAGGTAATAAACTGCGTATTTCGTCCTCTGTAAGCACCTTACAGCTTGAATTTAAATTGAACATCATTTTTTTTCGTTATGTTAATATTAAATATTTGTGTTTTGATTTTGCTCATTGTCTAGACAATGGCTAGTAAATTTAATAATTTTCAGTTACTACAGTATTATTTTATGATTATTTATGATAAGTTTCAATTTATTAAGAATTAATCATAAAAAAAACGGACCGAAGCCCGTTTTCAAATATTTAGAATTAATATTTATTTTTAATTATAAAGTTTCTTTCAACCAATCAAAGAATTCTCTCTGCCAAACTAAACCATTTTGTGGATGAAGAACCCAGTGATTTTCGTTCGGGAAATAAACTAATTTAGATTTCAACCCTCTTAATTTAGCCGCCTGGAAAGCTTCCTGACCCTGTTCGTAAGGTACACGGAAATCTATTCCACCTTGGAAGATCATGATTGGCTTGTTCCATTTATCAACAAAATTACTTGGGTTAAATTCTGTGTATGCTTTTGGAAGCGGTTTTTCCCACGGAGAACCAAGATCCCAATTTGCAAACCAAAGTTCTTCCGTTGTTAAATACCAAGATTTCATATCAAATAATCCGTCGTGAGCGATGAACGTTTTGAATCTGTTTTCATGAATTCCAGCTAACATAAATACGCTGTAACCACCATAACTAGCGCCAACTGCGGCTACTCTACCATCATCAACATACGGTAAAGTTTTCGCAAAATCTGTTGCTGCCAAATAATCTCTCATTGGCTGTCCGCCCCAGTCTTTAGAAATTTCTTCGTTCCATTTTGTTCCCCAACCCGGCATTCCGCGACGGTTTGGTGCAACTACGATGTATCCGTTGGCTGCCATTAATGCAAAGTTCCATCTTGTGCTGAAAAATTGAGTTAATGCAGATTGAGGGCCACCCTGACAATAAACTAAAGTCGGGTATTTTTTGTTCGGATCAAAGTTTGGCGGATAATGGAACCATACGCCCATTTCTTTTCCGTCCGTTGTTTTCACCATTTTCAATTCAGATTTTCCCTGAGCCAATTTAGAATACATATCTTTATTAGCTTCGGTAACCTGCTTCATTTCACCATTTTTCAGATTTACTGAGAAAAGATCTGTTGCATGATTTACGTCTGTTCTTCCAACAACCAATGAATTTTTATTATCAGCAAAAATTTCGTTTACGTCAAAATCTCCTTTTGTAATTTGCTGAACTTTAGCATTTTTAGGATCTAAAGAAAACAATTGTTTTGTTCCTCTGAAAGCTGCCGTAAAGAAAATAGCTTTAGAATCCCCGCTCCAGAAAACATCTCCGGAAACGCTTTCGTCCCAAGCTTTTGTAAGGTTTGAGGTGTTACCAGACTTCCAATCCATCAATTTGATGTCATTTTTATCCGCCTCATATCCGTCTCTTTCCATACTCTGCCAAACCAATGACTTTCCATCTGGACTGAATTTTGGGTTAACATCGTAACCTTTATTAGTTTCAGTTAAATTTTTAGTTGCTCCTGAAGCTAAATCGTAAGCGAAAATATCTGTATTCGTACTTGTTGAATATTCTTTACCGCTTTTCGGTTTTGTAACATATAAAAGTTGAGAAGAATCTGGGCTCCAGATGAAATCTTCTGCTCCACCAAAAGGTCTTTGAGGAGAATCCCAAGTTTTTCCTTCCAATAAATCTTTCGCAGAATCAACACCTGACGAAATATTTACTACAAAAACGTGGTTGTATTTTCCTTCATTAAAATAATCCCAATGTCTGTGGTTGAGGTCTGTATAAACCTGCGCAGTAGTTTTTGGAGTGTCAGCATATTTGTCTTTCCCCATTAATTTTTCAACCAAAACCTGCTTACTGAAAGCAATTTTCTTTCCGTCCGGAGAAATTACAATATTATCAACTTCACCGATCGTATAAAACTCTGTCCAAGTTTTTCCATTATCCTTTGAAAGGAAAATTTTATCGCCTTCCTGAGCGTAAATTCCGTTCTTATCCCACTGAATAAGAGCTTTTTTACCCAAATCGATTTTAGAAGCCTGATTGTTAAGAACATTTAGAAAATAGTTCTCACTTTTTGTTTTTTCTGTTTTTAAATCAACTTGTCCAACCTTATAGATAAGCGAAGACTGATCCGGTGAAACTGCCTGTACTCCAACTTTTTTCAAAGTCCAAAGGATTTCAGGCGTCATTAATTGTTGTGCATTCATTAAAAGCGGAGCTGCCAAAGCCAGCAGACTGTACTTAAGTTTCATATATTGATATTCATTTTTACGACTTATAAAACCGTATGACGATCTTATAATTCTTGTTTAATTCAAAGATTTCCAAAGGTATGTAAATGTGTTTTAAAATTCAAATTAAAGAAGCAGTTATAATTTATATTTGATTAATTTTGTAATTAACTATTAAAACTAATTACAATGAAAAAAATTCTACTTATTGCACTACATTTTTCATCATTATTTCTTTTTTCGCAAATCAATATGTCCCCTGGAGGTACGCATTACAGCAATGCTTATCCAGTTACAGTTACGGGAAATGGAACGATTTATTATACTATAGATGGGACAACTCCTACATTGAGTTCCAGCTCAGCAGTCAATAGTTTGCAGGTAGTAATCAATCAAAATAAGGAAATTAAAGCATTTTTAGTCAATGGACAGGGGACATCTTCAGTGTTCACTAAAAAATATTATACCGGAGCTCTTCCAAATTCTAACATTTATTTTAAACCACCTTCCAGCTGGACAAATGGAGCTTGTGTAATGACTGATATGGTGAATCCAAATTCTGTAAACGGAGGAGTTGTTGATATTTTCTGGCCAGGAACACAAATGCAGAATACAGGATGCGACGGCTGGTATAAGTCTGTAGGTTATTATGAAAATGCTAATTTGAGGTTTACCAATTGTTTTATCATGGAAAATCTTCCGGGAGCTATCAGTACCAACGTAATTCCTGCGGGAAGTACAATATATTACGATTTTACCAACGGGGAAATCAGCAATCCGCCTTCATGTCTGTTTTTGAACACAAATGAAGCTCAAAAGAATATTACATTGGTAAAAGTATATCCTAATCCGGTTTCTGATGTTTTAAAGATTAATACTAATAAAGATTTTAAAGATTATGAAATCATTGATGTTAGCGGAAAAGTAATCTCTAAAAATCAACTTTCTTCAAAAGAAATATCGCTCAGTCATCTTACAGCAGGAAATTATTTTATAAAGTTAAAAGATCAACAGGGAAATGTCACTCTTTTAAAATTTATAAAGAAATAAAAACAAAAAAATCCGTCAGCTAAAAAAGTGACGGATTTTTATTTGATATGAATTTAACGCTTTATTTTAATCTCCATCCGAGAACATTGAGTTTGCCAGTGAAGTAACCAATGAAAGTGCAATACTGAAAATAAATGCCCACCAGAAGCCATCTACAGTCATACTATCAATGAAATAATCTGCTATCAGGATAATGATCGCATTGATTACCAACGCAAATAATCCGAGAGTAATGATCGTAAGCGGAAGCCCGAAAAGACTTAAAACAGGCTTTACGATAAGGTTTAAAACTCCCAAAACGATCGCAAAAATAATTGCCGTTGAGAAACCTTCAAAATTTACTCCGGGTAAAATTTTAGTTAAAAGATACGCAACTATCGCAGTTACGAACAGTCGAATAATTAAGTTCATAGTAATTGATTTTTTAATGTTTATAGGTGTTACCGAGCAAAAGCCATTCCATTTAAGCTAAATAAATCGACAACAATTAGTTCAATTTAAGAAAATTTTAAATCAAATATTAAAATTAGCTTTATATATTTTTGAATATTAAAAACTTAATGAAAAGTTGAGGCTCTGTAGACCAATTCCGTATCCATTATAATTGTTTGATTGGGCGCGGAAATATCTTTTATTTTTTCTAAAATTAATTGCGCTGCAGTTTCGCCCATTTTGACCAAAGGCTGTTGCACACTTGTTAATTTTGGGTGTACAATTGTTGCCAATTCCGTTCCTGAAAAACTAGCAACGGCAACCTGTTCCGGAATCTTTATTCCCTGTTCAAGAAGATAATTCATCGCTCCGATCGCCAGCGTATCACTGAAAGCAAAAATACTATCAAATTCTATTTTCTTATCTAATAATTGTTTCGCGGCATTTTCTCCGGCATCGAACATCATTCCGTCTGTTTTTATGATCAGTTCAGGATCGAAAATATTATGTTTAGTCAAAATACGTTTGTAGCCCATTTCCCTCTCGATCGCATTACGGATTGTTGAAGGTCCCATGATGTGAGCAATTCTTTTTCTGCCTGTATTTATCAAATGTTCAACCACCAAAGACGCTTTAATATTATCATCCACTACAACTTTTGAAACATCCAATGTTTTACTCGGAATTCTGTCAAAAAAAACAAATGGAATCCCTCTATCCATGATCTCTTTGTATAGATCTTCGTTGTAGGTTTCATGGCATAGATTAATGATAATTCCATCCACATTGAATTCTTCTAAAAGTTGCAGGTTTTTTCTTTCAATTAAAGGATTTTCGTCCGATTGAGTGATAATTACCCGATAGCCCAACGGATACAAAATATTTTGAATTCCCTGAAGAACTTTTGACGAAAAAGGCGTGATCATTTCAGGAACTACAAGCCCAATATTCTTTGTCTGGCCGTACTTTAAACTTAAAGCCGTGGCGTTTGGTTTGTACCCTAATTTTTTGGCTGCTTCCACTACTTTTTTCTGAGTTTCGGGGTTGATATTTTTATCATTCAAAAGTGCTCTTGATATCGTAGAAGTCGACAAGGATAAGAATTTGGATAAATCTTTAATGGTAATTCGTTTCATCAGGTGCTTTTTTGAGGTAGATTTTCATCAAAAATACACAAAAATTACACAAATGGGAACGTTCCCAAAAGTTTGGGAACGTTCCCATAAAGAATTTTGCAATAAAAAATATTATCAATAAACAATTTAATATAAGTTTGAGAAATCGACTATTATTTAAAATAATTATAAAATTTTTCACATGGATATTCAAGCCTTTCAATACGATTCTAAAAATATAAAATCCGGTATTCTGCACATTGGTGTAGGTAATTTTCACAGAGCGCATCAGCAGTTTTACACCAATGAATTGCTAAAACATGAAGACCAGCAAAATTGGGGAATCTGTGGCGTTTGTCTGCTTCCATCTGATGAAAAAATTGTCAATAATTTAAGATCCCAAAACATTGATTATACTTTAACCATCTGCGGAAGAGACGGAAAAGATGAAATTCACAAAATAGGTTCATTAACAGAATTAATCTGGGGCGTTGAAGATCCAAAAGCTGTTGTTGATAAAATTGCAGACTCTTCTATCAAAATTATCACTTTAACGATTACAGAAGGAGGTTATAATTTAGATAAAGAAACCAATGAGTTTAATTTAAATGATGAAAAAATTAAACATGATCTTGAAAATCCAAGTAATCCGACAACTATTTTTGGATTTATAGCGGAAGGTCTTCGTAAAAGAAAAGCCGACGGAAACGGAAGCATTACCATTTTATCTTGCGACAACCTTCAACACAACGGAAATACGGCAAAAAGATCTTTTACAACTTTTATTGATGCTCAGGATAAAAATTTAGCTGAATGGGTAAAAGAAAACGTGACTTTTCCAAACAGCATGGTCGACAGAATCACACCTGCAACGACTCCCGAAGATGTTGTAAGACTGAATAAAAAAAGTGGAATCGACGATAAAGCTCCCGTGTATTGCGAAGATTTTACACAATGGGTGATCGAAGATAATTTTATTACCGGAAGACCAAGTTGGGAAAAAGTTGGAGTAGAATTTACCCAAGACGTTACAGCTTTTGAAAATATGAAATTGAGCTTGCTGAATGCTTCCCACACTCTCCTTTCATATCCTTCATTTTTAAAAGGTTACAGAAAAGTGGATGAAGCAATGGAAGATAAAAGTATTGTGAAATTTATCCGTGATTTTATGGATACAGACATCACTCCTTATGTTCCCGCTCCTGAAAATACCGATCTGGAAAAATATAAACAAACTTTAATTGAAAGATTCGCCAATCATAGTGTGAGCGATCAGGTGAGCAGATTATGTTTTGACGGAATTTCAAAGTTTCCGGTTTACATTATGCCGAACCTTGCAAAAATGATTAATGATGATAAAGATCTTACTCGTATCGCATTTTTGTTCGCTTCTTACAGACAGTATTTAAAATATAAAGTTGATGATAAAGGTCATTCTTACGACGTTGCCGAGCCTTGGATGACTGAAAATGATGAAAAATTAATTTCGAGTGATGATGCTCTTGATTTCTTAGGTTTATCTGCTTTTAAAAGTATTGATTTGAAACAATCAGGCTCATTTATTCAGCTTTATGAAAGATTTGTAAGCGAAATTAAAAATCAGGGAGCAACTCAGGTATTAGAATCAATAATATAAAAAACAAACACTTATGATAGTTAATTCAGATATTAAAACCCTTGATACAAAGACGAATACCAGTGTATTTCCGTTCGCTATTATTACGTTTATCTATTTCATTGTCGGTTTTTTAACCACCGTAAACGAGCAGTTACAAGATCCTTTGAAGTTCACATTTCTTTCTCATGCAGGAAGTTTGAAAAATACTTTCACGACTTTAATTTCCTTCTTTTTCTTTTTAGGATATTTATTAAATGGAACTTTAGGAAGCAAATGGGTGAATGCTTTCGGATATAAAAATACTATTCTGAGAGGGCTTTTATTCATGATCTCAGGATTATTTATGTATTTGTTCTCGTCATGGTTTGGCTCGCAATATCCGAATATGGAATTTAGTGTTGCTGATGCCGTTATCCCTTTCGGATTCATCATTTTCGTTGCGGGATCTTATTTAATGGGAACTTCAGCAGCTGTTATTCAGGTTGTTGTGAATCCTTATGCCGCTTCTTATCAGCTAAAAGGAACTCAGCCTGTACAAAGATTGAATATTTTAACGGCAATTAATTCTATCGGAACCACTTCTGCTCCATTCTTCGTTACTGTTGTGATGTTCAGCGGAATTTCGATTGAAAGTATTGAAATTAAACAATTACTACTTCCTCTTTCTGTATTGATAGCGTGTATTTTAACCGTTATTTTAATTACAAAAAGACTTCATCTTCCTGATATTGAAAACACCAGAGCTGTTGGCGGTGAAAAATTGGAAAGAAGTATTTGGTCGTTCAGACATTTCGCATTCGGAGTTGTAGCGATATTTTTCTATGTTGGAACCGAAGTTGCGATCGGAGCGAATATCAATCTTCATGCTTTTGAACTAACAGAATCCGGCCATCCCATTACTTTCTTCGGAAAAACAGACATCATGATCGGCGGAATGGACTTAGGAATTCATGCTTTACTTTCTACATTATATTGGGGCGGATTTTTAGTTGGAAGATCAGTTTCAAGTTTTCTGAGTCATATTTCAGCAAAAACTCAATTGGCGGTTACCACTATTTTGGCCACGATCTTAGCGATTATTTCAATGATTACTCAAAATCTTTGGTTTCTGGTTGCCATCGGACTTTTACACTCATCGATGTGGAGCTGTATCTACACACTTTCAATTAAAGGTTTGAATAAATATACTTCAAAAGCTTCGGGAGTTTTCATTTCAGCAGTATTTGGAGGAGCTGTATTTACGCTTGTTCAGGGCGGATTGGCAGACGCTTTCGGATCTTGGAGATGGACATGGATTCTAACTGTAGTTTGTGAATTATTAATGCTTTCCTACGCATTATTCGGGTCAAAAATCAGAGAAAAAGATTTAATCAACTAAAACAATATTCATTTTTGTGTTTACGCATTCCTATTGTCCGGCATTTATTTGTCGGATGTAGGGATGCTACAACAAAAATCTAAAAAACACAGCATCATGATCAAAACTAAATTATTGATAATTTTTTCAATTATCATTGGAAGCTCACTGCTTTACGGACAGAAAATACATTCGGCTTTGCAACTTAGAAACAGTCATTTATGGCGAGGACTTGAAGTTTCTTCGGGTTTAATTTATACAGGAGATATTCATTTAGACGGTAAAAATTTTTATGGCGGATTTTGGACTGGTGGAAATTTTGACGGTTCATACAAAGAGTTCAACAATTATGTTGGATACAAAAACAAACATTTGACGGTTGAACTTTGGGACATCTATAACTTTTCACCCGATGCAACATATAACAACAAAGAGTTTTTCAATTATAATGCAAGTGAAACAGGGCGTTTTTGGGATTTAAGATCGTATTACACCATCAGTGATAAAGTTCCTTTAACTTTAAGTGCAAACACTGTTGTTTTTGGGCGTGACCGAAACAAAGAAAATATGGAAAATAAATATTCATCCTTTGTTTCTGCAGAATATCCTGTTTATAAAAATGTAGATGAAAATCTGGAAGTCCGCACAAGAGTCGGCTATGGTTTTGCGTTAAATCATGCCGGAGAAGAAAGCAATTTCTTTGCTAAAAAAGATGGCATCAATGAAGTGAGTTTAATTGTCTCTAAAACGTTTATGGTTGCAGGATATAAGCTTCCTGTCGGCATTTGGGGAATGTGGAATCCTGTTGGAAATAATGCTTATCTGCAGTTTTCGGTTCAGGCATTTTCATTCTGATTTTGTTTGAGAGTATAGAGTTTGAGGGTTCGAGAGTTGTAGAGTTTGAGCGTATGTGTGAATTTTTGAGTTTTTAAATACTTAAAGTTTATTTTGAGATGGCTAGAAAATTAATTATACCCTATTTTTTATTTTATCTTCATCATCGTAACTAATGAAGTAGCCACGTGACTTTCTGATTCTCCATTTTCATCAACAACATAAATCTCTGTTCTGATGACACTTATTTTCGCACCACCTTTTACAACATAAGATTTTGAAACCAAGGCATCCCCTATTGCAGGTCTTAAATAATTCACTTTTAATTCAACCGTTACCACATAACAATCTTGTTCATAATGGCTCACCGCTGCATATCCTGAAGAAACATCAACCAAAGAAGCAATCATCGCACCGTTGAACATTCCTGCTTTTCTGGTCATTAATTCCATTTTTGGAATTTTCATGGAAATGAAGTCTGTGTCGACTTCCAGTAATTCTGCTTTGTAGAATTTTAAAGTTTCAGAACGGTTGAAGCTATTGGTGATGAGTTGTTTTTTTTCGGGTGTCATTGATTATTATTTGAATGGTAAATTTAAACACAAATTGCACAAATATTTTACACAAATAGCGCAAATCTTAAAACGAAATTAATTCTTAATTCATCTTTACTTCTTAATTAAATCTTAATGGTTATATTTTTGAAACATTAAGAAGAGTTAAGTTTGGGCTACAGCCATTGAAGATTATTTAAAACAAAAACGGGCTAAAGCCCGTTCCTATTGATATTATTAAAAATAATGTTTGTGTTATTCGTGAAAAAGATTTGTGCAATTTGTGTTTAAATATTAATTAAGCTGAACTTGAAAATCATCAGACAACAATAAAATACCCTCCGCCAAACTTTCC
>Ga0302167_10000082_pt1 | contig 55561 bp, 52 predicted proteins | sample I_Fen_N1_1_FD_193496 | JGI IMG/M metagenome (GOLD analysis project Ga0302167, IMG submission 193496) | Peat permafrost microbial communities from Stordalen Mire near Abisko, Sweden - I_Fen_N1_1 | ecosystem: Environmental > Terrestrial > Soil > Wetlands > Permafrost | place: Sweden: Abisko... | reverse complement strand
GAAAGTGAAAAAAATGAACCTTTACAAACCGCAGAAATTCCTTTTACGAAAACAAGTTTAGGAAGTGGGCCAAGACATTTTACATTCCATCCCAACGGAAAATTTGCCTATTGTATTGAAGAAATGGGCGGTGCAGTTAGCGCTTATTCCTACGAAAATGGAAAACTTAATAATATTCAACGAATTAACACACATTCCGAAAAATATAAAGAAGATTTTGAAAGTTCCGACGTTCATATTTCTCCTGATGGGAAGTTTTTGTATGCTTCCAACCGCGGAAATGAAAATAACATCGCTATATTTTCCATTCAAAATGATGGAACATTAAAGACAATTGGTTATCAAGCTATAAAAGGAAAACATCCGAGAGTTTTCGCTCTCGATCCAAGTGGAAAATTCTTAATCGCAACAAATGCACAAAGCGGAACTGTGGTTGTATTTAAAAGAAATTCGGAGACAGGTTTATTGAGGAAAGTTGGGAAAAAGATTAAAATTAAAAGTGCTTCTTGTGTACAGATAAGAAAGTATTAACCTAGACAGAAAACCTACTCATTATTGGTTTCATCATTACTAAATATAATCTACTAATGAAGAGAATTGAAAGTATATTCGTTTTGTTTTTACTGTATAACTGCTCTAAAAACAAGCAAGAGAATAGTAACACGCTTTTAAATTCTAAAAATGATTTTAGCGTGTCTGCATTTGAGAAAAAGTTAAATAATGTAAAAGACAGTAATTCTTTAGAAATTCCCCCGGACATGTATGATAAGAGATTAAACAAAGATTATCTGAATGGAGCTTTTCATTTTTTAATATTGGATAAAGATAATTCTTACTATGTTATAGACTCAACCAAATTATTTCCTTTAATGTGTGGAAATCGGTCTGAGTTTTCAAAACAGGACTCCATTAATTTCATCAAAGAAAGTACTATTCATATTCAAAAATTACAGCCCATAAAAACAGCTGAAATAATTAAAATTTTAAAACAAAATCAAAATATGATTGTAAATGCAGACAATATAAATCCGTTAAATATCTCTTTTGCCCTTAAAAATAATATATTGCACGGTTCTGTTATGTATGATATTATTAATTTCATGGAAAACAATGGTATGAAATTATACACTATTCGAAGAATGAACGAGTATGAAGTAATGAAAACTAAATAAAATTACATTCATCATCTCGTCATAGAATCACTTTTCTTATAAGCATCAACCGGTTTGTAAGAATTATTTTTCTCTTTTTCTTTCTTACCTGAGATTAAAATTCCGAAAAGATGGTCAATTTCATGTTGGAAAATTACTGCTGTAAAACCTTCCACAATTTCTGAATATTTCTGACCTTTCAGATCAACATATTCTAACTGAATCACTTTACTTCTGTAAAACTGGTCTCTAAATTCAGGAATTGACAAATCACTTTCAAAGCCAAGATTTTGTAATTCTGATCTCCAGACAATTACGGGATTAAGGAAATATTCCAACGGTTCTCCTTCTTTATCAAAACGTTGCACCCAAATTACTTTTCGGTTAATTCCGACTTGTGGTGCGGCAATTCCTACTCCACCATCGGTTGAAAGTAGCGATTCTTTCATCCTTTTAACCAAAATTGCGGTGTTTGGATCTTTCGCGTCAATTTCTGATGAAAGGCTTAACAAAGTTTTATGTTGATTGTCATCAGTGGTTTGATAAATTGGCAACGCAGAATTTTTATCACCTTCATTAATGATGGAAATTTCGTTTGAAGTTAATTTTTGAGCATTAATTAAACCGATTAGAAGTATGAATAGAAAGGATAGTTTTTTCATTTTTGAATATTATAAAACAAATATAGCTAATGTCTTTCAAACACAGCGTTTGTCATTCTGACGAAGGAAGAATCTATATTCGCAAATGACAAACATTGTGTATAAAACAAAAAAAAGGCTTCGACTCCGCTCAGCCTGACAATGCTAATACTATCCGTTATATTATCCGCTGTCAGGCTGAGCGGAGTCGAAGCCTTTTATTATAATGTATAAACCTTAAAAAGTTTTCGTCATATCACTCGGAATAATCAGATTAAAATTCGTTGGAATATAATCTTTCTCGGGAACTTTCAATTCAGGATCTTCGGATTCAAAAACAGAAATTACCGCCATTTTCAGGTTTGGATTTTTCTGTTTGATATACCAATAAATTCCGCCAAATTCTTTGCTGTGATAATTTCCGTTGTAATGAATAAAAGTCTTTCCAGACTGAATATTTTTCAAGATAGACTCAGCCATTGTTGCGTCTTTTGTTGCCTGTGCAGAGATAAAATTCATCACCTTTATTTCTTCTGCATGGTCGCCCATCATTTTTTTCATTTCTGGATAACCCGGAGTGTCCAACGTTACTTTGATTGGCAATTGAGCGATGTAGGTTTTCTCTTTTGCCGTCAGGCTATTTAACGATTCCAAGCCTTCTTTTGATGTCTGAGAAGCATATCTTCTCGGAATATTGGTTGCAATGAAATTCAGTTTTTTATCTTTTGCAAAATCTACCAATGGTTTGTAATCTGTTGCATAATTATTCCATAAACGCGCTGAATCTTTTAATGTTTTTGCATCAAATTTACCGCTTAGATATTGGTTTAATTGAGATTGATTGTCTCTTTCAAACATTTCTGCTCCTAGAATAAGCTGACCTTTTTTCTGTTGATATAAAGCTTCTGTAATCTTTAACTGAAGCCAATGGTTGATTGAACTGTTGTGATTTTCACCAAAGAAAACAACATCATATTCAGCCAATTCTTTGACTAATTTATCCGTATTAACCTCCTTCCCTTTTTGATTATAAAATTGATATGCTTTTACGTTTTGAGCACTTAATGAACAAAAACTTGCGAGCAATATCGCTATGAAAATATTTTTCATTTTTATTTAATTTTAATGAATTTTTTAAACACTAATGTCACGAATTGTTTTCACAAATATCACAAATAATATTAAACATAACTTTAAAAATTAGTGTGATTAGTGAGGAAATATTTGTGTTAATTGTGTTTAAATGAAACAAAAAGCCGCCTTGAAAATTCCAAAACGGCCTTATAAAATCATCTAATTATTATTTTTCTAATTTTGCTACAAGGTCTTTCCACTCTTGTAACTCAGGAATTCCGGGTTTTCTTTTTCCGAAGAACTGAACGATAAAATCGCCTTCTTTATTGAAGACCTCAATTGCCGTTACTTCACCGTCTTCAGTTGGTTTTTTAACGATCCAAGCTTCTGTGATTTTCGTTACATCAAGGTGTAAATTGAAATCAGGGTCCATTACGTTGAACCACTGTTGGTGCCAAAGTGTTTTCTTCACTTCTCCCGTGTGGATCTGGATAATTCCTCTGTTTCCAACGAAAATCATGATCGGAAGACCTTTTTCGGAAGCATCTTCAAGAACGTTAACTACTTTAGCTGTGTCGATTTTTTTAGCAAAACCTTCTGGAGCCAATCTCAACGCCTGAGTTCTGCTTACTCCAAATTTTCTTGTCATCATGAAGAAATCGTGAGTATCTTTTAATTCAGTCCAAGATTTTTGGAAACCTTCAACATCAATTTCAGAATCTGCTTTTTCTTCAGCTTTTGGAGCTACAACTTCAAATTCGAAAGCCTGAGTTTGATCTTCAGCTTTGAATTTTTCAACAATAGCATCGAAAGCTTCTGCGTTGCTGTCTTTTGTCAAATAGATTTTGTGTAAAGCCAAACCGTCTTTTCCGAAGAACTGAAGACTTTTTTTATCACCTTCTACCACTCCGAAAGCAAATTTCCAGTGATTCAAGAAAATTCTTAAATCGATATCCTCACCTACAAAGAGTTGTGCATGAGGACTGCTGAAATCTCCATTAAGATAAGTCCCTTTTCTTTCGTGAACGCACTCGTCGTTACGCGTAAGAGCCATTACTTTTCCTAATTTTTCAGCTTCCGTTAAAATATCTTTAAATTCCGGCTTTAAAGCGGTTACGCCTTCGCCTATGTTTGTTGCTAATAATTCAGCTTCGCTTACGCCCAGCTCTACAGCAGCATTTCTTATTCTTAAATGCGGGTTTTCAGCTTTTAGAGCGTCCCATTTTGCTTTTAGATCGTTTACTAATGTGCTCATTATTTTATTTTTTTATGGTTAAAACTGTATAATTTCTTGTTATTGTTTCGTTTCCTGTTTTGCTTTTCACTTCTTCTTCTTTTTCAGAGATTTTCATTCTTTTAAAATGACTTTTAGAAACCGTTTCTTCCATTTCATCCGTATTATACAATGTAAAATCGAATTGTGTGAAAGGCAGTTTTTCCATGAAATCTCTTTGTCCGAAAGTGAGAACAAAAGTTCCTTTATCTTTTAAAACTCTGTAAATTTCATTTAAAAAATCAACAGGCTCTTCCCAAAAATAGACGGTATTCACGGTAAATATTTTATCGAAAACCTCATCTTCAAAAGGAAGCTTTTTTCCTTCGTACAATATAAAATCGGCCTGATCTTTAAATTCTTTATTTAAAGCTTTAGCTTCATTCTGCATCGTTTCAGAAATATCGATTCCTGTATATTTTAAATTATTGGCAACATTCAAAATACTTTTCAGGTGTCCGGCATTTCCGTGGCCTATTTCAAGGATCTGTTCATCGTCTTCTATTAAAAGCGTTTTGATACTTTCTAATGTCATACTGATGTTGGTGGCATTCATCATTTCGCCGATCTCTTTACCTTTTTCTCCCTGCGGATTGGCAAGATTTTGAGCCAGAATTTTCAGTTCATCTTTCTCCATGGTTATCCAAAAATGATCATTGGGTTATTTGTAATCGGGTGTTCGCAAATAGTACACGGAAAATTGTATGCTTCACTTATATTTTCAGCAGTGAAAACCTCTTCCGGTGTTCCGTAAGCTGCTACCCTTCCAGATTTCATTAATAATATTTTGTCTGCAAACTGAGCCGCAAGATTTAAATCATGCAAAACAACAATCGCAGAATTGGTATTTTTAGTAAAGTTTTTAATGATTTCTAATGCTTTGTATTGATGTTTTACATCTAAATTATTCAAAGGTTCATCAAGAAAAACCAATTTATGAGTGATCTCATTCTCCAACTGCACCATTACTCTCGAAAGATGTACACGCTGTTTTTCACCACCCGACAAAGTATTGTATTCTCTATCTTTCAAATGAAAAACTTCGGTTTCATGCATTCTGTCGTTGGTAGCATCTATATCTTCCTGTCTTGGCTGAGCATCAAAATATGGATATCTTCCCATCATGACGACATCTTTTACCTCAAGTGTAATATCGTTGCTATTATGTTGAGAGAATTTTGCCTTATGTTTTGAAAGTTCTCTTACCTCCCAGTCGTTCAGGTTTTTATCTTTAAATACTATCTTTTGTTTTGATTTCACTTCATTCGCCAGAACGCTCAATAAGCTTGATTTTCCGGCTCCGTTCGGACCAACAATTGCTAAAAATTCACCATAATCCAAAGAGACATCAACCCCATCCAAAATATGGAATTCTTTATGTTTATAACTGATTTGATGCGCCTTTATCATTACAATGATTTTTTGAATTTAATTAAAATAGCAATAAAGATTGGTCCACCGATCAATGAAGTTAAAATACCGATCGGCAACTCTGATGGTGCTACAATACTTCTACTGAATGTATCGGCAATCAACAGTAAAATACTTCCCAGAACCGCTGACAGTGGTAAAATGAAAACATAATTAGATTTAAATAAAAGCCTTAAAATATAAGGTACAATAAGACCTACAAACCCAATCGTCCCTGAAAATGCAACACATGTTCCCACCATTAAAGAAGTGATAATTACGATCTGCTTTTTCAGTCTTTCTACATTTATTCCTAAATGCTGTGCATCTTTTTCACCCAACATCATTGCATTTAAAGCTTTCCCTTTTGGAAGCAAAATGGTGTATGAAATAATTAAAACTACGGTTAAAACTATATTTTTAGTCCAAGTTGCTCCTGCGAGACTTCCCATATTCCAAAAGGTAAGATCTCTCAGCTGTTCATCTTTTGAAATATAGATCAGAAATCCGGTAATCGAAAATCCGATCGATGTAATGGCAACACCGCTTAACAACATCATGACAACGTTTGTTTTTCCGGCACTTGTGGAAATCCTGTACACCAACATCATCGCTAATAAAGCTCCCACAAAAGCTGAGATACCTACTAATGAAAATTGTACCATCTCAGGAAGATATTGTTTGAAATGTCCTCCTAAAACAATGGCAATTGCCGCAAGTAACGTCGCTCCGGAAGTTAAACCGATTGCCTCACCTGTCGCCAAAGGATTTTTAAACAACCCTTGTAAAGTCGTACCCGAAACGGCAAGCATGCTTCCTACTAAGATCGCCATAATAATTCTGGATGCTCTTACGTCCCAAATCACATATTTATCGCTTAACGCTAAGTTGGGATCACCTTTAATGAACTGACCTAAAACCGTAAATGGCGAAACACCATTGAAGTCGTAAACGCCAATATAAAGTGCCACAATTGCCAGAATAACCAGCAATAGGGCACTTATAGTAAGATAAAAGTATAGTTTACTTTGTGCTTTCAATTAATAATTTGTTTAATCCAACAGCAGCCTCTCCTAATCTTGGTCCGAAACCTGAAACCAGGCCTCCATCCATAGCAATGATCTTTTTGTTTTTACCAGCGTTTGTTTGTGAAACACCCGGCATTTTCAATGCTCCTTCGTTTCCTCCGGCACCTTGTAATCCGCTTGAGAAGAAGAATAAAACGTCCGGATTTGCTTTAACAACCGCTTCCGGAGTCAATGGTTTGAAATCTTCGAAATCTTTCACCGCATTTTCACCTCCTGCAAGACCGATCAATGCATCCATTGGAGTTTTTGTACCTGAAACCATCAACATATTTCCTCTTGCGTAGATGAATAATACTTTTGGTTTTTTAGCGATTGGCTGAACTTGTTTTAAATCAGCATCAATTTTATCGTTTAATTTTTGATAATCTGTGTTACCGATTGCTTTAGCAACCTCAGCGATTAATTTTTTAGTTCCGTCAACTGTAAATTCTTGTTTAAAAACTTCAGCTTTGATTCCTGAAGACTTGATTTTACCCATTAAATCTGGATTAATATCTTTATCAGAAGCTAAAATTAATGTTGGAGACACCGCCATGATCGGCTCGATCGTCATTGATCTTACGTGACCTAAATCTTTAGCCGTAGCTTTTAATGATTCAGGATATGTACTTGTAACGTCTGTTCCAACGATTTCTTTTTCGTGACCCAGAGCGCTTACAATTTCTGTAATTCCTCCGTTAAGGGTAACGATTTTATTATTAGATTTTGGAGTTTCAGAGCTTACTTCTGTAGAATTTTCTTTTTTAGCACCTTCTTCTTTTTTGCAAGAATACACTGCAACAAGCACAGAAGCTGCAAGAATGAATTTTTTCATGATATACTATTATTTGATTTATTTTATAAAGGCTTGTATTCGAATTGAGGTCTTCCACGTTCTCCTGTGGTGCTTGTCAATCTGGTAAACCTTAGTTTAAAGTAGTATCCCTCGGCATCTTTTATGACATAAAAACGATCTCCGTAAACTTCAAGTCCGTTAGTTCCGACAGGGTTTCTCCAATTAGCACCAATTATACGCTGATCGTTGTAAATGAATTTAGACTGATCGATATTAGAAGCCTTGAAATTAGTATAAGCTTCAACTCCTGATGCTGGTGCGGGAACCAATACTTCATATGCTCCAGCTCCTCCTACATTATTCAGAGTAACAAAATCAGCATAAATATAACTTCCGGCTCCTGTAATTGTATTGGTAAATACCGTGAAACAGATATCCCATTTCTTTTTTTCAGGCTGAACCGTTACTTGGCTGTTGTTATTTTTCAAACTAACAAAATTATAATTGTAAGCAGCGTTTTTTGCAACTGTAAGCTCACTGTGAGTTGTAGAATTCAATGCTGCATATTTTACTTTATATCCATCGCCGGATCTTACGATTTGAACTTTCATCCAACCTCTGTTGTCACCTCCCGTTGCTACTGAACCATTTGATACTGAACCTACAAAAATTTCTTTTCCCATATTCACCAAATAGATGGCGTTTTCAGCATCAGTTGGTTTAATTTCGTCAATTGCCGTGTAACCTGTAGGGAAATTTCCGTTCACGTCATCTATAAAAGTGACGTTTGAAGGGTTAAAATTAGCCACCTGAACCTGATCTTTCAATGTAGTAAGACTAGCTTCCGTAACCTGATCTATATTTGTAGCATTAGGAATTTTTCCTGCGGCCATCATAATTGATGAATTTAAAACTACCTTAAATGAACTTCCTGAATAAAAAGCAAGATCCCAATCTGTTCTTTTTGTAACAATTTCAGTATCCGTTCCTAGATCAAACCAAACCTGATTAGGCTGCGTTGCCCCACCAACATTAGGATCAACTCTTGCACCGTCTGAAGGAGCTATAGCAATAGGATCTTCGTTATCATTAATACAAGATTGAGATATAAAAGAAGCTCCTATTAACAAGCAAAAAAGTATTTTTTTCATTTTAATTTATTTAAAAATTATAATTTAATCTGGCGAAATAACTTCTGCCATAGAAAAGATTCTGTTGATCTAAAGCTGCATTGTGACCATCACCACCCTGAATTGTATTTCTTACAGATGATACATCAAAAATATTTTTGACACCTGCACTTATTTCAAAATGATTTTTATAAAACGGCTGGCTCACGGTAAAATTCAACATACTGAAATCACCAAGTTCTCCTAAAACATATTGTCCCGGATCTTGTGGATCATTAGGATCAGCTATGTGAGTATATCTTTTTTGGGTTCCTGTATATTTATAGTAAAGCGCAAATAAAGTTTTGGTAGAAGCCAAAGTATAGTTTGCCGCTAAGTTTGCTTCAGTATAGAAATTAAAATCATCAGGTGAAGTAATATTTCCTGTATTTAATACCTGAGAAACTCCCATTACTGAAACTCCTGTATTTAAGGAAAAATCACCTTTTCTGATATTGATACCTCCTCCAAATAACATCGATTTATAATTATCAACGTTTAGATAAGTCAGTTTTAAAGGACTATTGCTGATAACTACGTCTACAATTCTGTCTTTTACATCAAGGTACATTCCTGAAGCACTGAAATTGAATTTCCAGTCACTTGCAGATTTTGTATTATAATCCCAAAATACACCTGTTGAATAGCCTGTTTCCGGCTTAAGATTTTCATTTCCTCTTATATCGTGATTGAAATCAACTCTCATCGTATATAATTCGTCATAAGTCGGAAATCTGTTTGCAGAACCAAATATTAAACGAATATCAGAATTTTCAGTTGTTTTGAATCTTGTTGTAATTGAGTAGTTATATTGAGAATCAAACTTATTGCTTAAAGCCAATCTTACACCTGGTCGAACTGAAAGCCAACTGGTTGCATTCCATTCTGCGGATAAGAAATTAGCATAATTAAAAATAATCCTGTTGATATCAGTATTATCTCCTGTTGTACCAAAATTACCGTCTTTATTACTTGCAAAACCTTTTGTTCTGTCTAGTTCGTAACCTAACTGGAAATTAACTTTATCGCTATTTAAGAAATTGCTAAACATTCCTCTGGAGTACATTACTTCAGACTTAAAAAATGTTTCATCAGCTCCCCTTGAAAGCTCTTGCCTGTTGGGAACATCATATGTATAATCCTGAAGTTTTCTTTCTTGGGTCTGATAAGAAAAATCTCCGCTATAATTGATTCTTGAACCTAATTTTGTCTGAATATTAAACTGATGAATCCATCTTTTCGTTTTATAATCAGTATCGTTAGAAGTATATGTTCTATTTCCTCCTCCTAAATATAATTCTTCAACAATAGGATTGTACGAATTAATTTTCTCTGTAAGAAAGTTTACTTTATAGAAAAAGCTTGTATTGTTTTTACTGTAACGAATTACACCATTAGTTGTAAGTTGATCTTTTGGCATCCATTCGTAACCACGATTTCCGTCATTATTTTCGGTGAAATATTTATAACCTCCATACTTCCCTTTATATCCTTGGAAATCATTATGATTAATATCTGCTGAAACAGACCAGTTATCATTAATTTTATATCCTAAATTCAAAAACTGTATGTGTCTTCCGTTTCCTTTTTTGAGCCAATCGTAATCTTTATTTACCGTTTCTTCCTGTACAGAAGCTTGTCCGGTGAATTTTTTACTGTAATTTTTCTTTGTGATAATATTAATTACACCCGCAACTGCATTATTACCGTATTCCACACCCATTGAGCCTTTTACCACTTCAATACGCTCAATATTATTAACGTTAATTTTTGTAAGATCTACCAAATTCCCCATTCCCTGATCACTTACGACAGGAATATTGTCGATCAGAATCTTGGTGTATTCCCCACTCAATCCCATGATATTAGCATTAGAATCTCCTGAGCCTCTGTTCGGTTCTATTAAGATGTTAAGATTTTGGTTTAGAACTTCTGCTACGTTCGTAACAGCCATATTTTTAATTTGCTGTGCATCAATAACCTCAACTTTATAGATAGATTTATTAATGGATTGCTGCATGTACTGTCCCGTAATGACAACTTCTTCTATTTTTTTCTGATTAAGAGAATCTTTTTCCTGTGCACTCATCCAAAAAACAGTGGATAAAGACAGTATAGAAAGCACTTTCTTCTTCATAGATGCAAAATTTTCGACAAATATAAGGCTTTATTTAGAACAATTAAAAATAATTTATTACTTTTGTGGAATAATTCTAAATAAAGATAACGTTATGAAATTAAGACTACTTTTTGGAACTTTAATGCTTACGGCTATGACAGCTAATGCGCAAGTAGCTACTATTAATGAGAACTTTGACGGGTTTACTGCAGGAAGTACTACTTTTCCTCAAAACGGATGGACAGCTGTTATAGCGCCAAACCCATTACCATTTCCTCCTGCACCCTTGATGATCGTTACGACAGGAACTGATAAAGCGGTTCAGGCATATTCTGGAAATAATACAAGTGTACCTTCCTATTTGATCGCTCCACAGATTGTTGCTCCAACAGGGAACAAAACTTTAACTTTTGTTGCTGCAAAAGCTACAGGTTCAAATGGTAACGGAACTCTTGAAGTAGGTTTGGCATCAAGCCCAACAGATATGACAACGTTCGTATCTTTAGGAGCGCCAATTTCATTAACAGGTGAAACGTATCAGAATGTATCTGTATCGGTTCCAGCATCTTCTTCTACCTATATTGTTTTTAAATTTACTCCAACGGTTGCTCACACAGCATTACAAATTGATAACGTAGTTTATAATACAACTACTACTCTAGCTGTTTCGGATGCTGCAAAATCTAAAGAAGAAATTAAATTCGCTGTTAATGCTGAAAACACTGCGTTACAGTTCGTAGCTAAGAAAGATCCTAAAAATGTTCAAATCTATTCTGCTGGAAGTCAAAAAGTTGCTGAAGGTAAATTGAAAGGACAATCATTTGATATCAGCGCTCTTCAAACAGGCGTTTATTATATCATTATTGAAACTGCAGAAGGTTCAGTAGTGAAATCAAAATTTATTAAAAAGTAAGATTTATTAGACTAACTTACATTTAAAATGGCTGATTTATGAATTTCATAGATCAGCTTTTTTTATGAACAAAAATTAAAATACGCTGTTAAAGTTGATTAATAAAGGATTTTCATATTTAATAATTAGCAAACACGATAAATATCATGTTTTTATTTAGAATAGTTAAAAATAATTTATATAGTTTTGTGGAATCATTCTAAATAAGGAAAAATAAACATTAAGATATTATGAAAACAAAACTACTTTTAGCTTCTCTATTTGCTCTTTCTGTTCAGCAAACCGTGTTGGCACAAACAGATGCTAACGGATATACACAGGTAGATCTTTCTATGGGTTCAGGATACCAGAATCGTGTATTCTTTAGTTTACCCGGAAATAATATTGTTTCTCAACCTGCCAATTCATGGGATGTAGCTTTTTACAGAAATTCTGCGATGAATTTCGGAACAAGAATTAATGATGCTAAAGATATTTTGGTATATCAGGCTTCAAACAACCTTGCAGATTGGGATAATATTAATGTTGCCAATGTATCAAATTGGGGTGAGCCACTTTACAACCCTGATCAGACAACAACTATTCAGGAAGGTGCTTTTGAGCAAGGTACTGCTCCATACGGATGGGGACAATACAACGGGGCAAATCACCACATTGAAGGAACAATTATATTTGTTTTAAAATATCCAAATGACACGTACATAAAATTTGCTATTCAGGATTATTTTGGAGGTTATACTTTCAAATATTCTAAATGGAACGGAACAACCTGGGACGCTACTCAAACAAAAACGTTGGCCAATGGAACGGATGATGCTTATTTCAACTATTTCTCATTCACAACAAATGATAAAGTAGCTAATCTTGAACCTGCAAAAACCGCTTGGGATCTGATGTTTACGAAGTATTATACTTTCTATAACAACATTATGATGTATCCGCTTTCAGGAGTTATCCAAAATCCGAGCATCACCGTTGCAAAAGTACAGCCGGAAACTCAGGCTACATCTACTTTTACGGCTCCAGCTTCTACTGCTTTCTCAGCTAATATTACATCAATCGGTCATTCATGGAAGCCTGTTTCTGGAGTGTACAGCGATGTAGTTTACTATATTAAAAAAGGAAGCGATTATTACAGAATGTATTTTGTCTCAAACGGAGGTCAATCTACTGGTAATATGTATTTTAAATATAAAAATATCACTTCAACATTGGGAGTTACGGATATGGCTAATAAAAAAGCTTCATTCGGAATCTATCCAAACCCGACAACCGCTGACAAACATGTTACTGTTTTATTCGATGTTAAAGAAAAAGCCAATAATAAAGGTAATGTAGAAGTATACGACCTTTCGGGTAAAAAAGTATACACGGCAGAATTAACGAATCAGACAGGTTTCTACAAGCAAGACTTGAATCTTTCTCATCTTACCGCAGGAAATTATCTTGTAAAAATAACTTTCGGAGGAAGCACAGAAACGAAGAAACTGATTGTAAAATAGTGAATTGTGAATTGTCAATAGTGAATTTTTTAAGCTTGACAACAAATTAATTCAATTCATTTTCAAAACTTAAATTTTAATACTTTCTATTTTTTCTAATAAAAGGCTGCCTACAAATTGTAAGCAGCCTTTTAAAATTTTATGACTAAAGTCAGGAGCCAGAAGATGGAGGTTAGAAGTTTTTTCAATCGTTATAAACTTCCCTCATCCTGCTTCAAACTTCCCACTTATAAAATCTTGCGTCCTCTATATACTTGAGTTGAGCTTTCCAGCATTTTAGAAATATCTCTTCTGAAATCCAAAAGATGGTCTTGGCCATTATGACGGTTCAAATGTTCTTCGCTTTCCCATAATTCGACCATTAAAAAAGTTCCTTTATTGTCTTTGTCTTCAACAAGATCATACTGCAGACAACCCTCTTCTTTTCTGGTTTCTCTTACCAAAGTTTGAAATAATTCTACCGCATCCATTAAGTAATTTTCATTCAACTTAAAAAGCGCAACAACGTGTAAATTCATGTTCTGTTTTTTATGGTGTAAATGTAAAGTATTTTCAAAATCGAAATACATTTTTACCCATTTTATTTTTCCACAATCAACAGTTTTTTTTAACTGAAAACAGATTTATAAATTGTTATGCAACTCATCACAATTACCAAAGTTCCTATTACAATAAACATTTTTTTCACCGGAAGTTTTGCAGTAAGCATCGCTGAAAATGGTGCTGTAATAATTCCGCCGATCAAAAGACCTAAAATAATATTCCAATGTTGAATTCCTAATGTAAAAAAGAAAGTGACTGCTGCAGTTATGGTTAAAATAAATTTAGCCACCGTTGAACTTCCCACAGCAAATCTTGGGGTAAAAGCATTTTTAATTAACGTTCCGGTAACCAAAGGCCCCCAACCTCCACCGGCAAAAGAATCTATAAAACCTCCGATTAACCCCAATCTTGTTAAGTTGGTTTTTCTTTTTAAAGCTTTATTTTGTTTAGGTTTAAAAGCATTTGACAAAATCTGAATTCCAAGGTATAAAGTATAGAAAGCAATAACCGTTTTAGTAATTTTTGAATAATATTCGCCAACATAGGTTAGACTTAAAGCCCCGATAACAGCCCCAATGATGGCAGGAATAGCTAATTTTTTAACCAAACTGACACTTATATTTTTCAATTTAAAATGGCTTATACTTCCCGCGGCCGTCGTAAAACTTTCGGCAGAATGAATACTTGCACTCACAATATGTGGCGGAATATTCAGAAATAAAAGGGTTGTCGTACAAATCACGCCATAGCCCATTCCCATTGATCCGGCAACAATTTCAGCCAAAACACCAACCAAAAGCATCCAGTAAAAAATATGATTATCCTTTTCTAAAACGGTCAGAAGTTCATCAAGATAACCCATTTCATACATAGAAAAAACCGCAATAGCAACTATTACAGCTGTTATCAACAGGACATTTAACCTGATCTGAACTTTCCTAGAGATTACCATATTATAAGATCATTACTGCTCCAACCGTTGAATTACTCGTTTCGTCGATCAAAACAGCATTTCCGGTATTGCGACTGTCTTCAAAGCTATCAAAAACCAATGGTGAAGCTGTTTTCAAACGAACTTTTACGACTTCATTGAGCTTAATACTTTCATCAACGGGTATTTTTTCAAGTGTATTGACATCAATTTTATATTCAATTTCTTTGATAATCGCTTTTAAAACTTTGCTTTTATGTTGAATGAAATATTTATTTCCCTCGTTCAGTTCTTTTTTATCGAGCCAGCAGACAACAGCTTCAATTTCATTTTCAACTTTTGGAAGATCATCTGTTTTAACTAAAAAATCTCCTCGACTGATATCAATATCATCTTCAACATGTAAAACCGCAGGCTGATTGGTAAAAACAAACTCAACTTCTTTTCCGCCAGTTTCTATTTTTGAAATTTTGGTTTGAATATTTTGAGGAAGAACCGTTATTTCATCCCCTTTTTTATACACTCCAGAAATCACTTCACCCGCATAGCCTCTGTAATCATGCAACTCTTCAGTCTGAGGACGAATGACGTATTGCACCTGAAATCTCGGTTTTTGAACTTCTTTATCCTGATTAATTTCAACATTTTCAAGGAAATCTAGAAGTGTTGAACCTTTATACCAACTCGTTTTATCAGATTTTTCAACAATATTATCTCCATTAAAAGCTGAAATCGGGAAATAATTCACATTTGGCAACCCTAATTTCTGAGCAACTAATTGATATTGAGCTTTAATGTCATTAAAAATTTTCTCGGAATAATCAACCAAATCCATTTTATTGATGGCAACAACCACATTTTTCATCTTTAATAATGAAGCAATGATTGAGTGTCTTCTGGTTTGCTCGATAACGCCTTGTCTTGCATCGATCAAAATCACGATCAATTGAGAATTGGAAGCTCCCGTAATCATATTTCTCGTATACTGAATATGTCCCGGTGCATCTGCAATAATAAATTTCCTTTTTGGAGTCGAAAAATATCGGTAAGCAACGTCAATCGTAATTCCCTGCTCTCTTTCGGCTCTTAAACCGTCTGTCAGAATCGCAAGATCAATTCCGTCCTCATTTTTATTTTTTGATTGTTTTTCCAACGCTTCAAGTTGGTCAATCAATATATTTTTACTGTCGTACAAAAGTCTTCCGATCAACGTACTTTTTCCGTCGTCTACACTTCCTGCAGTGATGAATCTTAATATGTCCATGTTAATTTTATTAATGATAATTGATCAATGATAAATCATTCTTTCTTTGCGCATACCTAAGATCATCTATCAATTATATTTTATCATTTATGTTTAAAAATATCCTCCTTTTTTTCTATCCTCCATTGCGGCTTCCGTCACTTTATCATCGATTCTGGTTTCGCCACGTTCGGAAATTTTGGAAGCCGTAATTTCTTTCACAACCTCATCTAAAGTCTCGGCAGAACTTTCAACTGCTGCGGTACAGGTCATATCGCCAACAGTTCTGTAACGAACTCTTTTATTGACAATTGTATCATTTTCATCAATTTGAATAAAATCAGAAACTGCAATTAATTGTCCATCAAACTCAATCACATCTCTGTCATGTGCAAAATAGATCGGTGGAAGTTGGATATTTTCTTTTTTGATATAATTCCAAACATCAAGTTCCGTCCAATTGGAAATTGGGAAAACTCTTACATTTTCACCTTTATTGATTCTTCCGTTGTAGATATTCCATAATTCTGGGCGTTGTAATTTCGGATCCCATTGCCCAAACTCATCACGGACAGAGAAAAAACGTTCTTTCGCTCTGGCTTTTTCTTCATCTCTTCTCGCCCCACCAATGCAGGCATCAAACTGAAATTCTTCGATCGTATCTAATAAAGTATGCGTTTGCAGCCAATTTCTGGAAGCAAATTTTCCTTTTGGCTCGGTTAAATTCTTTGCTTTAATGGTATCTTCAACCTTTCTTACAATTAATTCTGCCCCAATATTTTCTGCTAAATAATCTCTAAATTGCAACGCTTCCGGAAAATTATGCCCCGTATCAATATGAACCAACGGAAACGGAATCTTCATCGGAGCAAAGGCCTTTTTCGCCAAATGAACCAATGTAATAGAATCTTTTCCGCCACTGAAAAGTAAAGCCGGTTTTTCAAACTGGGCAGCAATTTCCCGCATAATATAAATACTTTCGGCTTCCAGCTGTTCCAGATAATCTAATGTATGTTTACTCATTTTTACTACTTAAAATTTAAATTAATGCGTATGCAAACCGCATTCTTTATGTGAACTTTCCCACCACCATCGTCCGGCACGCGGATTTTCTCCTTCTTCAATCGCTCTTGTGCAAGGTTGGCATCCAACACTGATGAATCCTTTTTTATGTAAAGACAATTCCTGAATTTTATGTTGATCTAAATAATCTATAACTTCCTGATATGACCAGTGAATCAAAGGATTGTATTTGTATAATTTTCTATCTTCATCCCACTCGATGATCGGCATATTTTCACGATTTTCAGATTGTTCTGAACGAAGACCTGTAATCCATACTTTTGCACCTTCCAATGCTCGATTCAAAGGTTTTACCTTTCGGATAAAACAACATTCTTTTCTGTTTTCAACGGAATGATAAAAAGCATTGATCCCTTTTTCATTAACATATTTTTCTACATCAGAAGATTCAGGAAAATAAACTTCCGTTTTCGTCTTATATCTTGAATTATTTTTTGAAAGTAAATCGTAATGTTCGTAGAAAAGTCTTCCTGTATCCAATGTGAAAACTTTGATCGGTAATTTTTGACTAAAAATTATATCCGTAATGACCTGATCTTCCTGACCAAGCGATGTTGAGAAAACAACTCCGTCTGAGAATTTTTCTGAAATAAATTTCAATCCATCCTCTACTGAAAGCTGTTTTAGTGTATCTGCATCTTCTGTTGAAATCATGTTTATTCATTTGAAGTCATGCAAATATCTAATAAAATAATTATCCTACCAAATAAGTAGACTAATTATTCAAAAAAAATGGATCAGATCAATCGATCAAATCTAGTAAAGTTTTTTCTTCTAAAATTTTAAGCGAAGCGTCCCGAACTTCAATCAAAACATCATGTAAACTGCAGTGATCTTCGTTGCAGTCTTCACATTTTTCGTAAAAGTTTAAACTTACGCATGGTAACAATGCAATTGGACCATTCACCAAACGAATAATTTTCGCAAGCTTTACTGTTTCAGGATGTTCCCGTAAAAAATATCCGCCTCCTTTTCCTTTTTTACTATCAAGGACATCGGCTTTTTTTAATTCAAGCAAAATGTTTTCCAGAAATTTTAATGGAATTTTTTTACGTTCCGCAATTTCGGAAATCAGAACAGGGCCATCATTTCTTTTTTCTACAAGATATGAAAGCGCCTTAAAAGCATATTGAGATTTTTTAGATAGCATTACAGCAAAAATAAGAAAATAGTTTGAGATGTGTAATAGTAAGTCCAGAAGTTGGAAGATGGTTGCTGGAAGCCTTTAAACTGCATTATTCACTTCCGTCATCAGACTTCCAACTTCCGTGTAAAATCCCTATTTTTGCTCCATGTTCAGTAAACAAGAGGCACAACAAATAAAAAAAGAGTTTTGGACCGCTTTTGGGAAATCATTTCCGAGAAAATGGCTGTTGTATAATACGAAGGTTAAGGATTTTTCATTCAAATTCAATGCAGAAACTAGAAAAGCAGAAGTTTCTTTAGATATAGAAATGAAAGATGAAGATTTCCGAAATGCATATTATAACAAAATCTGGTCGTTGGAAGATATTCTGAAAGATTTTATCGGAGATTTTCAAAAAGAAGAATATTTTACATTAGACAACGGAAAAGTAATCGCTAAAATCTGGGTTGAAAAACATAATGTTTCAGTTTTTAATAAAAATACCTGGCAGGAAATTTTCGAATTCTTTGTAGAAAAAATGGATGGCTTTGAAAGGTTTTATTATGAATATGAGGATTTTATAAAGGATGTTTAGAATCAAATTATGACTATTATAGTTGAACTATTACTAAGATTATTAGCAGGAATATTTTATATTTTTGTGGAAATAATTATTCAAGAAGGTTTTTTTAGTATACTACGTTTTATTTATAGAAAAGTATCTCAGTTCTTTTCATTCATTTTTAAATAAAATTTAACTATAAATCCAAACCTCCGTTTAAAATTTTTCGTATTTTAGTTGAACAGTAAAAATATATGTTTTGTGAATATTCATAATGCTTTCAAGCTTAATTCATAATTCTTTTTCACTGCTTTTTTCAAACTCAAATCACAAAAATTTTAAATATAATGGAAAACAATTCGTTTATTTTCACAGACGGAACCGACCCCAAAATGATCGAAGCTTATAAAAAAGCGCAGGAAACTTTTAAATATTTCTGGAGAGAGCAATCTTGGGAATACAGAAGAATCATTCCCGCTCTTAATCTCGCTTGTGTAAAAGCTGCTTTCTCGCAGGAAGATCCGGAAACAGGAAAAGATATTGTAGAACATATGTGGATCAATGATATTGATTTTGACGGAGATCATGTAAAAGGATATTTGATCAATGAGCCGAATGATCTGACCAATATACAGCCTGGGGATTATTTTGAAATTCCTTTAAACGAAATCAGTGATTGGCTTTTTGCCATTACTCCAACCGAAAAAAAATCAAAACTTTCTAAATTATTCTCATCCTCTTCCCCTACTTTACCTAAAGCTTACGGTGGTTTTACGATACATAAAATGCGTGCCGACATGGAAGAAGCAGAACGACAGGAACACGATGATGCCTGGCAGCTTGATTTCAGAGATTTTAATGATGTTGAAGTGGTTCACGAACAGAAAGAAAAACCCGAAAATCTTGTGGAGCATCCCATGAGCAGAAATATGAAGGAAGATTTCGTGAAGTTTTTACAACAATATCCTAATGAATTAACGAATGTTGATGATAACGGATTAACACTTCTTCATAAAGAAACTATTGCCGGAAATTTAAGTTCAGTAGAAGTTATGCTCGAAGCCGGAGCTGATAGAAATTTGCAATCCAATAACGGAAAAACGGCTCTTGATTATGCCAAACAACTGAAATGGGAACATTTGATTCCGGCTTTAGAAAGCTAAATAGATAAAGAGAGACTTTCGGGTTTCTCTTTATTTTGGTAGAAATCTATTTTATTGCATTTTTGTATAATCAAACCAACCTATTATGTCTCTTCCTAAAAAGAATTCAAGAAATATTAATGTAAACAATACGGAATATTCATGGGTAGCTTCTGGAAATGATGACATAATATATTTAATTATTTGTCTAAAAGAAAGCTCTGGTCAAAAACTAATTGCGCTATTTAATTATGTAAATATGATTGAAAATAATCTAATTGAACTGCAAATTACGCCTTCAACTGTAAAACAAGTAATTGAATACTCTATTAAAAATGGCTGGAATCCTGATAAAAAAGGCAAAGATTTCAATATTGGTATAATGAACGATATTATAAATAAGACAACTTAGTTATACATTCACGATTCGGTTACATCATTCATTGATTGAGCTACTTTTTCCACTGCCCATATTTCCACCTTTGTACCATCATTTAAACAAATAAAAAATGGAAACAAAAAAAGTATGGTTCGTTACAGGAGCCTCAAAAGGTTTGGGATTAGCCTTAGTTAAAAAATTATTAGAAAAAAATTATCGTGTTGTTGCAACTACCAGAAACGCTCAATCATTAATTTCAGAAATTGGAGAAGCTACTGAACAGTTTTTACCTCTTGAAGTTAATCTAGCCAACAATGAAAATGTGCAATCTGCCATCGCAAAAAGTATTGATCATTTTGGGCAACTTGATGTAATCGTCAACAATGCAGGCTACGGATTGATTGGTACTTTGGAAGAACTTTCCGACAAAGAAGCAAGAGGTAATTTCGATATCAATGTATTCGGAACGCTGAATGTAATCAGAAATGCAATGCCTTATCTTCGTCAACAAAAATCAGGACATATTTTTAATATTTCTTCCATTGGAGGTTATTCCGGGAACTTTCCGGGTTGGGGAATTTACTGTGCCACAAAATTTGCCGTGGCCGGACTTACAGAAGCATTAGCAGAAGAAATTAAAGATTTTGGAGTGAAAGCAACCGTTGTTTATCCCGGATATTTCAGAACAGATTTCTTAGAGAAAGATTCTATCAAAACACCTGAAAATGCTATTCCAGAATATGAAGCAGCAAGAAATTCTCAACACGCTCATCTTGATGAAATCAATGGAAATCAGCCCAATGATCCTGATAAAGGTGCAGAAGCTTTGATCGCAATCAGTGAAGAACAAAATCCGCCAGTGCATTTCTTATTGGGAAATGGAACGCATGAGTTTTTGGATAATAAAATTGCAACAATCAAAGGTGATGCTGAGAAGTGGGAAAGTTTGACTTTGTCGACTGTGATTTAATCTCTAAACCATTAAGATTTTGATTAAGAAGTTAAGTTAAGAAAAATCAAATAGATTTTTAAATTTGAATTGCTTAAAGCGAAGTTCACCTTAATATTCTAAACTCCTTAATCAAAATATTAATGGTTCCAACTAAACAAAATCAATTTCAAAATAATTAAATACCTTAGCATTATGAAACAGACATTTCGTTTTAATTCAATCTCGGAATTTCATGCTTTCTGTAATCTTCCAAATCCTGAACATCCGTTGATCAGCCTGATAGATTACAGTAAGGTCAATTATCCTACGGACGATAATGAGCTGAAATGGATTCAGAATTTTTATTCGATCGGCTTAAAACGCAATGTCAATGCTAAGTTTAATTACGGTCAGCAGAAATATGATTTCGACTCTGGGGTTTTGTGTTTTGTTTCTCCGCTTCAGTTTTTAAGCCTTGAAATGAAACCTGATGTTGAAGTGGAACCTACAGGATATTTACTGCTCATTCATCCCGATTTTCTTTGGGGAACTTCTTTGATCAAGAAAATAAAATCATACGAATTTTTCAGTTATCAAATTAATGAAGCACTTTTTCTTTCAGATAAAGAAGAGAAAATTATTGTTGATTTGTTTAAAAATATTGAAAAAGAATATCAAACCAATATTGATAAATTCACACAGGAACTCATTGTTGCCCAATTGGAACTGTTCCTGATTTATGCCGAACGTTTTTATGAGCGTCAGTTCTTTACCCGAAAAAAATCGAGTCATGAATTATTAGAAAGATTTGAGCAAGTGTTGTCCCAATATTTTGAGAATGGAAATCTTATTGAAAATGGCATTCCTTCCGTAAAAACCATTGCCGAACAAATGAATATTTCCCCAAATTATCTGGGAACTTTATTAAGAATCCATACCCAACAAAATACACAGCAACATATTCAAAGTAAATTAATTGATACAGCAAAAGAACGCTTGAGTACAACGACTCTATCTGTAAGTGAGATTGCTTATGAATTGGGGTTTGAGCATCCGCAGTCTTTCAGTAAATTATTTAAACAAAAAACGAATCAGTCTCCATTGGAATTTCGGAAATTGTTTAATTAAAACATATAAATCATCACTTTTTGCCAAATGACAAATCGCGGAAAACTAAGTTTAGCTAACTTGCATTCATGAAACAATTATTTGATTTTATTTTAAGGTTTGGAAATCTTAATCAGCAACAGATCGATTTTATTTCAAGCAAAGCTACCGAGATCAATCTTTCAAAAGATGAGTATTTTTCGGAAGCAGGAAAAGTGGCAAAACAAGTCGGATTTATTGTAGACGGAATTTTGCGCGTTTGCTATTACAACAACAAAGGTGAAGAAATCACCAAATATTTCATCGAAGAAAATAATCTGGTCGTAGATTTGGAAAGTTTTGATAATGAAATTTCTTCCAGCGCGTATGTTCAGGCGGTCACCGACTGTAAAATGATTGTTTTTTCAAGAAAAGATTGGTTAGAATTACTACAAACCATTGTAGGATGGGAAGCTATTGTTCACAAAATTATTTCAAGAGCATTGATGCAGAAAGTGGAAAGAAGAAGTCCGCTTGTTTCGGAAGATGCTACGACTCGCTATCTTAAATTTTTGGAGATCTACCCTACTGTTGTGAATCGTATTCCGCTTTCTTATATTGCTTCTTATTTGGGAGTAACGCAGTCTTCTTTGAGTAGGATTAGGAAGAATATTGGTAAGATTTAAATTTATTTTTATTAAAATGTTCTTTTGTCTTGAAACAAACGAAACAAAAATTCAAGACTGGAATCTTTCGCTAAAAATGATTTCTGTTCACTAAAAATTCTAAAACTTGCACGATAGCAATATTTGTTCTTCAATTTTAAATTGGTCTCGTGCTTCGAACAGTAGAATTTTTTTAACGTTCTCAGAATTCATTTTCTTAACGCTACAGCTTCCTAGGTCGATTATTCCGTAAGATTAAATTTAGACCCAAGTAGATCAATTCGGTTAAATTTTACCTTTTGGGACTAACATACCTTCTAACTCCCAACTTCTAACTTCCCTCAACATCTTCCAACTCATCATCGCTTTTTGTCATTTGGCAAATGTTATCCTATTTAATTGGCGGACTTTTACATCACCAATTAAAACAAAAAAAATGAATTCAGTATTAATTACAGGAGCCAACAGAAGTATTGGCCTTGAAACCGCAAAACAACTTTCAGCAAAAGGATTATTCGTTTATTTAGGAAGTCGTGATCTTGAAAAAGGAGAAGCCATCGTCAAAGAATTAACCGAAAAAGGATTTCAGAATATCAAAGCGATTGAAATAGATGTTACCAATCCTGATTCCATTTTAGTTGCTAAAAATTTGATCGAAAAAGAACAAGGGAAACTAGATATTCTGATCAATAACGCAGGAATTCTAGGGGTAAATCCTCAAACGGCAGCAGAAACATCGATCAAAGATATTCAAAGCGTATTTGATACCAACTTTTTTGGAGTGATCAGCGTGACGCAGGCATTTTTGGAACTGCTTAAAAAATCGGAAAGTCCGAGAATCAGTAACATTACTTCGGGACTTGGTTCGTTAACCCTTCACAGCGATCCGACTTGGAAATATTACAATGTAAAAGCAGCAGCTTATGGACCTTCAAAATCTGCTTTGAATGCCTACACGATTGTTTTAGCGTATGAATTGAAGGATCTTCCTTTTAAAGTAAATGTTATCGATCCAGGTTATACAGCAACAGACTTCAATGACCACAGTGGTCCGGGTTCTGTTGAAAGTGCCGCCTCTTTTATCGTTAAACATACGCTGACCGATGAAAATGCACAAACAGGACAGTTTTACAGTAATGATATTGAGGATGAAATTGGAATAAGCCCGTGGTAGGATATGTTTTATAACTAATGAGTAAAGAGAGACTTTTGGGTTTCTCTTTTTTTGTTGTACCCTAATTAGTTAGGTAATATATATTATTTTTATATATTTACGAAAAATGACTCAATAACCATGGAAAAAAATTTAGAAAACCTCTGGAATAATAATACAGATACAATTATAACATTTCTTGACAAAAAAATGACTACGAATCATTATGTTCAGAAATCGCTTATATATTAAGGAAAAGATTATCAAATGAAAAAGTGGAATTTTCGACAATTAATTATAGAGCTAAAACTTTAAATAGTTTTTTGGAAAAAATACAAAGAAAAACTTATGATAACCCTTTTGATGAAATAACAGATTTTGCAGGCGTAAGGATTGTTTATTTATATCAAACTGACTTAGAAAAAATTGAAGAAATTATAAAAAAAGAATTTGTAATTGTAGAAAAAATAGATAAATTAAATGATAAAGGCTCTGATAAGTTTGGATATGGAGCAATACATTATATTGTGAAAATTGGTGAAAATTCTTTAGGTGCAAGATATGATGATTTGAAAAATTTGACATGTGAAATACAAGTTAAAACAGTTTTACAAGACGCATGGTCAATTATTGATCACCATTTGGTATATAAAAGAGAATCTGAAATACCTAAATCTTTACGTAGAAAATTAAACAGTTTAGCTGGACTATTTGATACTGCTGATAATCAATTTGATCTAATAAAAAAAGAAAGAGAACTATATCTTAAAAATATTACAAATAGCTCTCAAACATTAACTTTTCTTGATAATGAATTAAATTTAGATACATTTATTGCTTACTTAATCTGGAAATTCCCTGAAATTAGTACATCATATTACTTAGGACAAGAGAAATCTGTATTTAAAGAAATTTCTAACCTACCATTACAAACATTAAGAGATCTCGATAATATTATATCAAAATATAAACAAGAAATTCCAGTAATAAAGGAGAAATTTGAAGAAACTTACTCAGAAGAGTATTTTAATGGTGGAGAAATATCTTCAAGCATACTAGTTTCTGCTATTCTTCAAATCGATGACAAAGAACATTTACAAAAATGTACAGTGCCAGAAGGTATTAAAGATTTTATTATAGAAAATTTTAATAAAAAATAATATTTCTTCATTAATCTTATAAATAAAAAAAGAGAAACCTCACAGTTTCTCTTTTCTATTATATTCTATCCAAACTTCTTCTTTCTCAACCAGAAGAACAATCCTCCCAACAATCCAATAATCGCTAAAGGAAGCAGCAAATTAAGCCACTGCCAATTGCCTTTTTCTTCGGTTATTCTTTGTCGGTCAAGAAGTCTTTCTTCGATGTTTCTGTTTCTTAAATCCATTAGATTACTGTCATCCAAAAGATAATCTAAAGCATTTCTTAAAAACTGTTCGTTTCCGAATTGCTCATTCGTCATCAGGTCTACTCCTAAAGGTAAAGGTTCCCCTTTGATCACTTTATTTCTCCCAACATCACCGTCTGCAATAACGATCATTTTGTTTTCAGGGCTTTGAGCTTTAAATCCTGGATACGATTTTCTCTCGATTCTAGATCCGTACGCAGAAGTAAATTTCCCTTCTAAAGCTACGGCATAGATCTTCGGAGTACTTGGTTTTTCTCTTTGTCCGAGACTGTCTACACTTGCAATTTCTTTCAGATCAACATAGTTTGGAACCTGCTTTAAAAGCGTTCTTTCACTTGATTCAAAAAGAATATTGGTTTTAATATTTTTTCTTCCCAATGTATCAATTGAGGTTGGGAATTCAAATTTTACAGGATTGATATTTTTAGTGATAGGATTATTGTGTTCAGCAATTCCAAGAGGATAATACGGCCACGGAAGGCTTGTATATTGTGCATTTCCGCTTACTTCTCCTGTTACCAATTTCAACAAAGCAAATTTCTTCAAATCTTTTACCAATGCCGGATTGATTCTTATTCCATAATTGAAAAAGAAATCCGTCATATTGACATCCACAGGGAAAGGCATTACTTTTTGAGACCTCATCAACGTATCCATTTCAGCGTTCACGGCATCGATCATCCACAATGTTTTTCCGCCGTTCATGATGTATTGGTCAAGAATTACTTTTTCACCATCCGTGAAGGCTTTTCTAGGTTTTGCGATCACCAAAGCGCTCATTTGTTTTAATAAAGGAACATCAGCAACAGTCAGTTCAACCTGATTTTTAGGAATCACAGGTCCTGCATCGTAGCTTTCAGAAGCCAATTCCATAAAACCATGAAATTCACGCGGATTTAATTCATCCTGATTCACCAAAATTCCAATCTTTTTTCTTTTGTCGGCTGCAATGTTTTTAATGTTTGAAACCAGATTGTATTCAAGATTTTCAATGGATTTTGTCAGCTGCTCGTCTGCATTGATATTCGCCTGCTGTACAACCAACGGAATAGAAACTCCCCTTTTGTTATATTTAATCACTGCATATGGGAAAAGCATAATCTGAGAAACCTTACCGTCTTTGATGTCCGGAAGTACGGAAGGCTGCATTCCCATTGCCATCAAAGTGTCCTGAGACATTTTGGTTTTAATAGGATCAATGAATTTAAAATCTATATTTGAATTGATCTTTCTAAATTCTTCCAGCATAAATTTCGTTTCGCCCTGAAGCTGTTTGAAACTTGCCGGAAAATCACCTTCCAAATACACATCCACTGTCAATGGTTTCTTTACTGATTTCAATACTTTAATTGTATTCTCAGAAAGGGTATATCTTTTTTCTTTTGTTAAATCTAATCTAACCCCAGAAATTGCAAGGATTATAGCTAACGGTAAAATAACAAAAAGTAAAATTCCTAATGGAGATTTAAATTGTATCTTCTTCATAATTCTACTTCTTTTTATTGATAAAATGATTAGATAAAGCGAGCGTAAGACCAATGATAAAAACAAAATAGGCTACATCCTTGAAATCTATAAGACCTCTCGTGAAACCTAAAAAGTGCTGATAAAAACCAACATTCTGCAAGATAAAATCTGCTCCACCCAATAATTTATAACTTGCCAACTGCTCGATTCCGAAATACATGATGAAACACATGAAAACGCCCAATAGATAAGCCATGATCTGATTTTGAGAAAGCGAAGAAGCTAAAATTCCAACACCTGAAAAAGCGGCGATCAAAATGATCATTCCAATATAACTTCCGAAGGTCATTCCAAGGTCGATATTTCCCGCAGGAACACCCAAAACATAGACTGTATAAAGGTAAATCAACGAAGGAATCAAACACAAGATTCCAACTACCCAAACGGAAAGAAATTTTCCAAGAACTAAATCTGAAATTTTCAACGGCTGAGAAAACAACCAGTTTAATGTTCCTGTCTGTTGTTCTTCCGCAAAAGTTTTCATAGACAATGCCGGAATAATAAACATCAACAGCCACGGAACCAACACAAAATAGCTTTGTAAAGAAGCCATTCCGATATCGAAAATATTAAAATCGTTATCGAAAAAAAACAGAAAAAGAGTCGCTATCAGACTGAAAGCCGCAATGATGATCCACGCGCTCCAATTCCCGAAGTAACTCCAAAGTTCTTTCTTAAAAATTGCAATCATAGTTTTTTTTAATTTGCAGTAAGCAATATGCTATAAGCAGCAGGCAAAAAGCTTATCGCTTACTGCCTTTAAGCCTAAAGCTTTTATTATTTTTTCTTGTTTTTATTAACCAATTTAACGGTCATCATGATTAAAAATACCAGAACGAAAAATCCGGCAATTAATTGCCACCAATATTCAATCGCCATTGATTTTAATATAACTGTGAATACGACCAAAAACAAAATAAAGGTTGCGATTTCGTTCGCCTGTCTTAATTTAATATTGGCTGTTTCCAGCGTATTTCCGTTTAATTGTCTTAGTTGAAGTACTTTTTTCCAGCACCAGTAATGATAAATTGCAAGACCGATCAGAAAAGTCAATTTTAAATGAAACCAAGACATTTTCATTAATCCAGGATTCAAAAAGATCATCACCAATCCGCACACCGTCATAATAACTCCTGCAGGAACCGTAATAATGTTCCATAATCTTCGAGCCATGAAAGTGTACTGCTCTCTTAGGATCTTCTTCTTTTCTTCGGCAAATTCATCGGTATCTTTATAGTAAACGAAAATTCTTACGAGATAAAAAATTCCCGCAAAATAACTTACCATAAAGATAATATGTAAAGCTTTTATTATTGTATAAAGCATTCTAAAAGTTCTATTTTATATAGGAAATACTATCGGCTTTTCTACCCTGTTCATATATTTTCATATATAACGGTTTGCCTTGATCATTATAATATTTCCATTTTCCAAAGTAATACCAATGGCGTTCAGTTTTAGAAATATCTAATTTTGTCTGCCCTCTTTCCATAATATTTCCATTGGAATAATATTTTTTGGTCTTTGTAATATCTTTTCTGACTTTATCTTTCTGATACATCTTTTTATCAAGAAATGTCTTCCAAGTTCCAACCTTTTCTCCCAGTTTATATTTTCCTGTAGCAACAAGAGTTCCTTCATCAGCAGAATACTCTTCTCTCCATTTTCCGTCCCTCTTATTAACATTATTCTGATCTTTTACGTACTGATTCATTTTAGTTTTACATGAAACTAAAACGAAACAACCTATTAAAATCAAAAATCTTATTTTCATATATAATTATTCAGCTACAGAATCAGCAACCTCAGTAATGATAGATTCATCAGGTTTCAATTGTATTCTTTTCGCACCTAACTTGGTATAATATTTTTCCAATTTATTTAAGTGATCTTCGCTTGTTTCTTTGCCTTCTACATGCAAACTGTAATCACTCCAAACACGAATAAAAAATAAATCTTTGACCAAAACCCTGTAATTCGATTGCTCAAAAGTCTTGGCGAGATAAGCATCAAGGTCATTTTTCGTCTTAAATTCAATGACAATAACTCCACCATCACCTCTTTCTCCATTATTATAAATAAAAGCGTATAATTTTTTGATCGACGAACCAACTTCTTTTTCCTCAATTCTAGAAATAACATCGGGATTATCCGTCACAAAAGGGATCTGAGTGATCCCGATGTCTTTCATTTCTTTACTTATTTTAGCAGGTTTCATGCCTTGCAGTTCAACATTTTTAAGATCAAGATCCATAATGTTTTGTGCAAAGAAGCTTTGAAAACAAACAAAACCAATGATCAGCATTATTTTTTTCATAACCTGCTTTTTATATTTTAATTATTAAGAAATTTTTAAGTATTTGCTTTTAATACTCATATTTTTTTATCGCAAAGTTCACAAAGATTTTTCCTTTATATCAAATTGCAAATAATGACTAAGAAATTACTCCTAACTCCTTTCCTACTTTTTCAAAAGCAACGATTGCCTTATCCAAATGCGCTCTTGTATGCGCTGCAGAAAGCTGAACTCTGATTCTCGCTTTTCCTTTTGGTACAACTGGATAGAAGAATCCGATTACGTAAATTCCTTCATCCATTAATTTTTCGGCCATTTTCTGAGCTAATGGAGCGTCATACAACATTACCGGAACGATTGCAGCGTCACCATCAGGAACATCAAAACCTCTAGATTTCATTTCTGCTCTGAAATATTCTGCGTTTTCCATTACCTGATCACGAAGAGAAGTGTCGTCTGAGATCATTTCCAATACCTTCAAAGCAGCACCCACAATTCCCGGAGCCAATGAATTTGAGAATAAATAAGGACGAGAACGTTGTCTCAACATATCAATAATCTCTTTTTTACCGGAAGTAAATCCTCCCAAAGCACCACCCAAAGCCTTTCCAAGCGTAGAAGTAATAATATCTACTCTACCCATCACTTCGTTGGCTTCGTGAGTTCCACGACCTGTTTTTCCGATGAAACCTGTTGCGTGAGAGTCGTCAACCATCACCAAAGCATCATATTTATCAGCTAAATCACAAACTCCTTTCAAGTCTGCAACGATTCCGTCCATTGAGAAAACCCCGTCTGTTACAATAATTTTAAAACGGTGATTTTTTTCAGATGCAGCGATTAACTGAGCTTCCAAATCTGCCATATTATTATTTTTGTAACGGTATCTTGCCGCTTTACAAAGACGAACACCGTCAATGATTGAAGCGTGATTCAATTCATCAGAAATAATAGCATCTTCTTCTGTAAATAAAGGTTCGAAAACACCTCCATTTGCATCAAAACATGCAGCATATAAAATAGTATCTTCAAGACCTAAGAATTGAGCAATTTTTTCTTCCAATTGCTTGTGAATATCCTGAGTTCCACAGATGAAACGTACAGAAGACATCCCGTAACCATGAGATCCTATCATGTCCTGAGAAGCTTTCATCACTTCCGGATTGTTTGATAATCCCAAATAATTGTTGGCACAGAAGTTCAACAGCTTTTTACCGTTGGCTTCTATTTCCGCACTTTGCTGAGAAGTAATAATTCTTTCTCTTTTGTAAAGTCCGTCATTATCAATGTTTTGTAGTTCGTTCTGTAAATTTTCAAGATACTTGTTAGAGATCATTTTTAGATAATTTTTTGGATGCGCTAATTTAATAAAAAGGCTGTAAACTATTCGCTTTTATGATGGTTTATTCTAAAATTTTGATTTAAGTGTTTAATTTTCTTTCAATAGTCTATTAAATTAGTAGGATAATAATTATATTTGAACCTTTAAAATGAATAAGGATGAAATTAACACCAGTAAAAAGATCAGAAAATGTTGCGCCAGAAGAGTTTTTACAAGATTTCATGAAACCGTGTAAACCTATCATTCTCAAAGACTTTGTCGACCCAAAAAGTCCGGCATTTGAAAAATGGAATTATGAATATTTTAAAGAAATTGCAGGTGATAAAAAAGTAAACGTTTATGGCAGCGAAATAGAATCCATTGACAGAGTGGCAAGTAAACCGATTGGCGAAACCACATTTTCAGATTATTTGGATCTGATAAGTTCAAAAGCTACAGAACATCGTTTGTTTTTATTCAATCTTCTCAGCATAAAACCTGAAATGAAGAATGATATTCACTATAAAGACGTTACCAAAGGAAAAATTTTAAAATGGCTTCCCTTTATGTTCTTTGGTGGGAAAGGTTCTATCACCCGAAATCATATTGACATCGATATGTCTCATGTTTTTATCACTCAGTTTCAAGGAATCAAAAGAATTTGGCTTTTCCCATGGGAACAGTCGGATTTGATGTATAAGTTACCCTATAATTTTCACAGTTTAATTAATCTTCAGGAAGCGGATTATGAAAAATTTCCTGCCTTAAAATATTTAAGTGGATATGAAGCCGTCATCAATCCTGGCGAAACATTATATATTCCTTCCGGATGGTGGCATTATATTCAATATGAAACTGAGGGTTATTCTGTTTCCATACGTGCTTTGCCTTCAAGCTGGCTGGAAAAGTGGAGAGGCTTCAAAAATCTCGTTGTCATCAGACATTTTGACAATGCTATGAGAAAGATCTTCAAAGAAAAATGGTTTAATTATAAAGTAAAAATAGCCAATAAACGAGGTCAAAAAGCACTTAAAAGACAGAAAAATTTTCAGATTTAAGCTTTTCAATCATAAAATTAATAACAATCAAATTATTCAAACAATGGAATTACTGTACGCACTACTTTCTTCAGAACGATCTCTGTATTCGTTCTATCCGATGTTTTAAAGTATTAATTCAATTTCTCTCTGATTACTAATAAACTTAAAATCAGGAAGAAATTAAAAAACAAAAACGGACTCTTCAAATCCGTTTTCATTTATATTGTTTGTTAAGCTTTAATTAATGCTTAATAAATTTAATATTCTTTTCTTTTATTGTGAAAACATAAGTTCCTGGAACCAACTCCGAAATATTAATCGGTTTATTAGGCTGATAAGTATCTTTTCTCACTAATTTTCCATCTACAAAATGGATTGTGATATCTGTTGGTTTGTCAATTCCTTTTAGATACAATTCATTCTTCGCAGGATTTGGATATAATGAGAATTTATCTATATTTAAATCTGCTGTAGATAACGTATTATCTTGTGATACCGTAGAATTTCTCTCCAACATTTGGTATTCGTAATTGAACTGAACACTTGCAATCGGAAAAGTCACAGATTGTGTAAAATATTGATTGTTTGTCGTATTATTTAAAGCAAAATAAGCTGTTTCCCCTCCGGTTCCTGTCACTTTTATAGGTAAAGGCATTTCAAAAAAGCTTACTGTAGGGCTACTTTGTGTTTGTGATGCTCTGAATGTCACCTGATTTCCAACCTGTCTCCATTTGATGTCATAGGTAGGATATCCTTCTCCGTAAATCCAGTCGTTAAAAAATTCCGTGAAATCTTTTCCTGTAGATTGTAATAAAGAAGCACTTAGATCTTGTGTTTTAGCATAATTATACGCTAAATTCGGTCTTGAATGATAATCTTTTAATGCTTGGTAAAAAGTTGTTTCACCTAAAACCCATTTGATCATTCTTACAACATATCCACCTTTTGCATAAGACAATCTTCCACTGAAAATATCTCCAATATTCCCTAGCTTTGAATCCGGAACATACGTACTTCCACCTGTTGCGCTGGTAATATAATCTTTCTGACCAGACAAATAAGTCATAAACTGAGTATTCGTCATTAGTAATTTTTCATTAGCTACATGTTCCCCGAATGTCGCAAAACCTTCGTTAAGCCAAATGTCATTCCATGCACCACAGGTAACTTTATCTCCGAACCATTGATGAGCCAACTCGTGTGCAATCACATTTTTATTCCAACCGCTCATAGAAGACATCGTTTGATGCTCCATACAAGTTCCTCCATATTGAAACTCCATGTGACCGTACTTTTCATTTCTGAAAGGATATAATCCAAAATAGGTTTCAAAAGTATTCATGATTTGCTTAGTCCAATCAATATCAGCCATAATAGACGGATTGCTAGCAGAAGTCGGATATATATAATTCACAAAAGGAAATGGTGGATTTCCCATCGTATCATTCAATTTAACAAAATTCGTGATCGAAAGGGCAACCAAATAAGCCGATGTTGGATACATTGTTCTCCAGAATGTCAGTTTCTGGCTCCCTGGAAGTGCTGTTTCAGACATTAATTTTCCGTTGGCAGCGACACTGTATTGAGAGGGTGTTGTGATTTTAAAATCAAACCTGTCGATTTTATCATTCATGCTTTGCTTGGTTGGGAACCAGTCCTGTGCACCGTAAGGTTCATTTAATGTTGAAAGAATTGGAGTCCCGTTTTGAGAACCTGTGGCAAAAGCGTTATTATTTGTAGCAGGAGGTCCTGCATATTGTATCGTTAAAGAATCCAGAACATTAGCCGGAAGAGAAGATTGAAAATCAATTTTCAACTCCTTCGTCGGAAGTTGCTGAAAAACTAGATTTGTTCCGTGATACTGAACCTGAGAGACCGTAAGAGTATTAGCCAAATCAAAATAAATACTGCTCATACTTTGAGTTGGTTTAAAATGCGAAGTCACCGAACCTGAAATATTATACACCGTTGGATTTAACGTAACATCCATTCTCTGATACTGCAAATCGTAATTTAAAGTATTGGGATTGATGTTATAGGCAGTCATTTTATGGGTAAAAGATTTAGCTTCTTTTGCAATCAGCCCTTTCATATCTATATTTTGATTCTGATTCTGGCTATAGATTTGCTGAAAAGCTACAACTGATAAAACTAACAGATAAAATTTTCTCATATTCAGTTCATTAGAATATCAAAGATAAAAAAAAACCTTCTAATCATTGATTAAAAGGTTCTTATATTATTTAAAATAAAAATATTTTTAAAGATCTAATGCTGGTTCTAGAATTTTTTCCATTCTTTTCTTCACCATATCCACAGATCCTGAATAATTATTAACTAATAACGAAAATACTAAAGTCTTCCCAGAGTTTGTTTTCATATATCCCGCTAATGCTTTTACTTTATTTAAAGTTCCTGTTTTAGCGAAGATCTGTCCGTTTCCTGTTCCAACGAACATTCTTTTTAAAGTTCCGGATTGTCCGCCAACCGGTAATGAAGTTAAATAAGTCTTGTAATATTTCTCATCCATTAAAGATGTTAAATATTTAACCTGAGAAATCGGCGTTACATTATTGCTTCTTGAAAGTCCGCTACCATCAATGTAATTTAATCCCATCATATCAAATCCTTCTGCTTTCAAGTGATTGGTTACTACTACTCTACCAGATTCAGAAGTTTGATCACCTTTACTTTGGAAACCTACTGTTTTCAATAAAGCCTCAGCTAAAGAATTATCACTGTGCTGATTCGTGTAATAAATAATATCACCTAAAGTCGGAGATTTGTACGCTGAAACCAATTTTCTACTTTCAGGATTGGCATCCGTCATTTTAGGAGTTACTTTTCCGGTAACGCCTATTCCGCTTTTTACCATTGTAGCTCTTAAAGTATTTGCTAAATAAGCTGGTGCATCGGGTAATTTTGTTGTTAAAATTCCGTCACCTTCGTATTTATCAGCAAAAACCATTTGGCTGTTGTATGGAGAAACATAGAAATACTTCTTTTCTCCTGAGAAACTGTTTCCTTTTTTAACGATCAGTTTTTCATTGGCAGGATTTATTTCACGAGTTGTACCAACCGGCAAGTAGTAATTATTGTTCTCTAACCAAACAACATTTTCCGGAAGTCTCGAAATGTTACCTTTGAAAAGCGCTGTCTGAATAATAATATCACCATTTACCTTTTTGATTCCCTCACGAGACATCCCACTGATGAAGTCTGAAATAATATCTCTGTAAGAATAAGCTCCGGCTTTGTTCGTCCCTAAAGAAGGGTCGCCACTACCTACAACATACAGATTTCCATTTAAAACTCCATTTTCGTCTACACTTCCTGAGTATTCCAACTGAGTCATCCAACGATAATTTTCACCTAACAGGTTCAAAGCTGTTTCTGTGGTTAATAATTTCGTTGTAGACGCCGGAACCAGAGGAGTATTTTCGTTGTACGAAGAAATGATCTTCTTCGTTTTCGGGTCATACACTACAAATCCCCACGTTGCATTTTTCAGCACAGGATCTGCCATCATTGTGTTTACATTAATATCTACCAGCTCTTTAGCCGACAAAATCGTTTTCTCCACAACCGAAGTAATGGGAGAAGGCAAGTTTAAACTACTTTTTTGATTGTCGTAAGCCTGAGAATAAAGAACGGTAGAAACAGTAGATTGAGCGAGGAATAAACCAGAAGCCAATACTGCTGCACTTGAAAGATATTTTCTGAAATTTACCATCTATTTTGTTTTTGTTTCTTATTTGATTCCAATAAAAACGATTTGTTAAAAATCATTTAATATAAGACTCAAACATTTAATCAACGTCCAAAAGTAGATATTATTGTAATAGGTCGGGCTTTTTTGGGTGATAAAAGACTCTAAATTATGTTAAATATTGTTAAAAATCCACTAAAACGTCTTTTTTGATGCTTTGGTAAGCAGTAATCTCATCAAATTCTTTCAAACTTAACAAAACCATCTCCTTAAATTTTTCATAGTTTTTCCCTCTCGGAAGCTTCAGCATAATTTGAAACTGATAGAGATTATTTAATCTTGCAATCTGCGCTCTTTCAGGACCTAAAACACAGTCTTCCGGTAGATATTTTCTTAAAATAGAACCTAAAAACTGGGAAGCGCGATCAACCTTATCTTCTCTTCTATGTTTCATCTCGATCATAATCAGCTTTGTGAAAGGCGGATAATGGAATTTTTGACGTTCTGTTAGGAAATATTTATAGATCTTCGCCGTATTATTCATTTTAATCAACTGAAAAACAGAATGATCCGGATTATAAGTCTGAATTAAAACCTTCCCTTTTCCGGAAACTCTTCCCGCTCTTCCTGAAACCTGAGTAATTAATTGATATGCCCTTTCCTCCGCTCTGAAATCCTGAACATATAATAAGGAATCCGCTTTTGGAATACCTACCAATTCTATATGATCGAAATCCAACCCTTTGGAAATCATTTGAGTCCCAACCACAATATCGGTTTCTCTATCTTCAATTTTTTCGTATAATTTTTCGTAGGCGAATTTCTTGCGCATAGAATCCACATCCATTCGGTCTACTTCATTTTCAGGGAAAATTTTAGAAATTTCTTCATGAATCTGTTCAACCCCAACTCCTTTTTCATTCAGTTTTTCAGAATGACATTTTGGACAAGCTTTGGGCTTTGATGCTCTTTGTCCACAATAATGGCATTTCATTTCATTTGCAGCCTTGTGGTACGTCATTACAACGTCGCAATTGGAGCAATAATTAACGTAGCCACAACTTTCACATTCAATAACATTGGCATAACCACGGCGGTTGTGAAGAATGATTGCCTGATTTTTATCGTCTAATGTTCTCTGGAGTTCTTCAATCAGTCGCATGGAAAAATTTCCTGATACTTTTTTAGAATCCTGAGCTTCTTTAAAATTAATTAATTCAAATTCAGGTAAGTTGACATTTCCGAAACGTTCTGTCAGGAAAATATACTTCATCTTTCCTTTTCTTGCCCGATAATAACTTTCAACAGACGGTGTTGCCGATCCTAAAATTACTCTTGCATCATAAAAACTCGCCAAAACCAACGCGGAATCTTTTCCATTAAAATATGGAGTAAACTGTTTGTAAGCAGAATCATGTTCTTCATCAACAACAATTAACCCTAAATTCTGATAAGGTAAAAACAAGGAATTTCGTGTTCCGATAAGAATTCGGATATCGTTTTGCTTAATTCTTCTCCAAACTTCTACGCGTTCGAAATCAGTTAATTTTTGGTGATAAAATCCGATTTGTCGTCCGTATTTTTTTTCTAATCTTTGGGTGATTTGCTTGGTTAAAGAAATCTCAGGAAGCAAAAACAAAACATTTTTTCCTTCATTGATGCATTCTTCAATTTTATCTAAATAAATATGGGTTTTCCCGGAAGAAGTAACACCATGAAGCAACACGTTTTCTTTTGCTTCAAATGCTTCATCAACCTCAGCTTTTGCTACTTTCTGCAGTTCGGAAAGTTCTTCGATCTCTTCAATTTCGCCATCATAGCTTTCGATTCTGTCTTTCTGCATGTAATATTCTTCAATCAGATTTTTATCTGCTAAAGATTTGAAATGCGAGCTTCCAAAATTACCGTCTGCAAATAAATCGGATTTCTTTATAAAACCTGATGGATCTTCTGTCTGCTTATCCAGAATAATAAGAAAAAGGTCTTTTTGTTTTGGAGCTTTGTTCAGCTTTGAAAGGATTTCAGTAAGATTTTGATTATCTAAAACCGATTGATTGATTCTTACATAAGCAACTTCTTTTGCTTTATATTTTTCCGTTATTTTTTCATCAATTTCAATGTATTGAAGGTCAATCAAAGAATTGATGGTTTTAATAATATCTTTTTTTTGAATGAAGGCCTCAATATCTGTAAGATTGATAAGCTGTCTTACTTCTAAGGCCTGAATGAGATACATTTCGTTCACATCCAAATTTTCAAAATCAACTGTTACATTGGGTCTTAATTTTAAATAGGTTTCACTTTCCAGTTTCAAAGAAGATGGAAATGCAAAACGATAAATTTCTCCCAGACCGCATAAATAATAGTCGGCAAGCCAGTTCCAGAAGTTAATCTGCTCTTTCGGTAAGATCGGAGCATCATCCAACAAACTAATGACTTCTTTGGCAACAAAATTTTCAGGTTCGTTGTCATGAAGTTCAAATACGAGTCCAGTATAAATTTTCTTTCCGCCAAAAGGAACCAGCACACGCATTCCAGCTTGAATTACAGACATCAGTTCTTCGGGAACTTTATATGTGAAAGAACCTTTTAAATTTAATGGTAAAACAATTTGGGCGTATCGCAAGGGGAAATATTTAAAGTGTAAAATTAAATGTTTCTTTAGAGAACTGCAATTTTTTGTTGGAATCATTGCGAGGAACGAAGTGACGAAGCAATCTCTTCTAATTCGAATGGTGACTTCGAGAACCTCAGCCACCAAGCCGTAAAACAAAACTTAATCTAATAAATTAATATGGTTGAAAAAAGTTCTGGAAAACTGATGGCTGAGGCTCTCGAAGCCACCAGTTTTTGGGGAAGAATTGAAAAGACGACAACCACCCTAGCCCCGATTGGAACGACATCCTTTTTGGTTGCGGCCGGAGCGAAGCGGAGGCCGTAACTAAAAAGATACAGTGGAAAGCGGGAAATTGCTCCTGAAAAATAAGTAATGAGTAATAGATTCTTCACTACGCTATGCTTCGTTCTGAATGACACAGTTTAAGTTTAATTAAAAATCAGAAAACATATTCTATGATATGATACCAAATCGCTGTTGTAAAAAATCCTACAATTATGCTGAAGCCTATTGTTAAATTCGTCAGTTTGGTATTTAACCTGAATTGTTCGGCAATAATGCTTGCTGTAACAACTGCCGGCATTGCAGCTTCAAAAATGGTAATTTTTGCAATATTTCCTTTTATTCCTAATAATAAAGCCAATCCTAGCATGATTGCAGGAGCCAAAATCAATTTATACAACATGGAAACCGACATTTGCGGAATTAATTTTTTCCAACCATTGAATTTTAGCTGTAATCCAACCGAAAACAAAGCTAACGGACTTACGGTCGCTGCAAGTTTATCAAAAAACGGTTCTGCTAAAGTGAAATCTATAAATTGAGGTAAAATGAGAGCCGTAAGACAGCCAACAAGTGGAGGAAAGGTGATCAATCTTTTTAAAATAAATTTTGCACTTACTTGTCCTGATATGCTTCCACCTCTTACTGCAGCAATAATTCCTAATGTTGAAAGCGAAAAAAACATAGTTTGATCACAAATGACCGCAATGCTTAAAAGACTTTCTCCATAAAAAGCAGACATCAAAGGAAATCCGATGAATGAGGTATTGCTGTAACCGCTCACCAACTCCATTGTACTCCTAGACCGCCTTGAATAGCCTTTGCTTTTACTATAAAACATCATGAAAAAAAAGCAGAAAACTGCCGTTAAAAAAGTGGCGGCAATCGGAAAAAGCATTTCTGTTGTCCAATGAATTTTCGGTAAATATTTGAATGAAACCGCCGGAAGCGCAAGATATAAAATCCAGGTATTAATGCCTTTGTGAGCATCGGGATGAATAGATTTTGTTGCCTTGAAAATCATTCCTGCGATAATGCAGACTGCTATCAAAACAAAATTTACCATACGTGAGAAATATGAAACTAATTTAAGTTTGAATTTTAAGAATATTACATTTTATCACAAATATTTTTTTGAAATAAAGATCATTAATTTCATGATCAATGCAATTACAATTAGTATCCCCATCGTAGGAAGGCTAAGGAATCTTAAAAGAAAATTTTGCTCAACAATTTTCTGATTCGTTTTTGATAATTTCCAAATCGAAGGATAAGATCTACCAGTATCTGTAAACTTCTGTTTTTTTGAGGTCAGGAAAATTTTATTTACACCTGGCAGTTTTTCAGATTTATTGACATTATATATAACTGAAGTCTCATCACGATTGTAATAAGGATATATTGTAAGATTTTTATCTACTTGAGACATAACAGTGATATTGTCTTTCTCGTCAATACTCATTCTAAAGAACTTTCCTTTTGTATTTTTTACCCTAATTGACTCAACAAAGCATCCTTTTTTATCATACTTCTGAATGATTGAATAAAAATTATCTCCAATATAAATGTTTTCATTACTGTCAACAACAAATCCTGCAAGATCATTGATTGGTAACTCCATTTTAATTTTAAAATTAGTCCAAGTAATGAATATTCCTGATGCAAAAACCATAAGGAATATTAAAAACAAATAATCAGAAATATTTTTTAGCATTTTTATGTTCGAAGAAATTAATTATTCATTGTATCCCAAAGACTCATCACCTCAAAATCATTCATAGGTTTGGAAAAAGTGATGATTTTTGAATCATTAGGAAACAAATCAAAAAAGTTATCGCTGAAATGATTATCACCCATTAAATAAACATCTTTTGCATAAACATCTGTAGAAACCTGTATCTGAAATGAAGAGACTTTCTGAATTTTAATTTTTGGTTTGGTTAATTTTAAATCTTTCGGTTTGCTGAAAAAATAATGGTTTTTCGACAAACGAACACCATTGCCAGTCCATAATTCTAATTTTAAATAAACTTCATTTTTATCCAAATTCTGAAGAAGATCCGGCTCCTTTACGGGATCAGATTTTAAAATACTTTCAAGATCTTTACCAAAAAAATTCACTTCATTTTGTTTAATAATTTCACCATTAAATTTGATGACCTGAATTTCTAAATGAACATCTTTATATGTATACAATCCGTCATTAATTAAAGAAAAATTTAAAGCTCCATCTTTCTCATCCGTCAAAATAACCTGATTTTCAAAGCTCCTTTTTACTTGATAATGCAACGCTTTCCAGTTTCCTAAATAATCGATTGAAGACCATGAAACTACCGGCCAGCAATCGTTCAACTGCCAATATAAAGTTCCCATATTGTAAGGTTTTGCACGGCGGTGAGCTTCAATGGCAATCTGCATTCCGCGGGCTTGTAACAATTGAGAGACATAGTTATATTTCACAAAATCTGTTGGAACATTATAGTCGCGTTTCATATACGAATTAATAATTTCCCATCCTCTTGCATGTTTTTCATGAGCTTTAATTGTTCCGTTTTCTAAACTTAAATTCGGAGTTCCAGAAAACATGGATTTTGTAGTTTCCAATGTCGGCATTCCCTGAAAACCATATTCTGAAGCAAATCTTGGAACTTTTTCGTTATAAATTTCAAACGGTTGCTCACCCCACCAAACGCCCCAATAATGGGAATCTCCCTCGGTCAGACTTTCTTTGTGCCCCCAACCAATCGATGGTGAACTTGGCCAATAGATATTTTTATCATTCGTTAAATTTTCTTTTAACGTGTTGGGAATTAATTCATGGAAAACTTTTTTATAATCTTTCCAAACCTGCAGAGAATCCTCTTTTGAATATTTGAATTGTTTTTGATAGCCCCAGTTTACAATTGCTTCATCAACTTCATTATTTCCACACCACAAAGCAATCGACGCATGATTTTGAAGTCGGTTAACCTGATCTTTTACTTCTTCTTTTATATTGTTTAAAAACGCTTCATCAGACGGATAAAAGCTTCCCGCAAACATAAAATCCTGCCAAACCAAAATTCCGTTTTCGTCGCAGGCTTTGTAGAATTCATCGTCTTCGTAAATTCCTCCGCCCCAGACACGGATCATATTTATATTTGCGTCTTTGCAATCCTTTATTAATTTCTGATATTTTTCTTTAGTCATTCTCGGTGAAAAACTGTCAGAAGGAATCCAGTTTGTACCTTTTACATACATCGGATTTCCATTAACTTTAAAGTAAAAAGATTTTCCCTTTTCATCTTTTTCCTGAATTAATTCAATTGTTCTTAGCCCAATTTTAATATTTTTTTCATCAATATTCTGATTCTTTTTTGAAAGCAGAATTTTAAAATTATAGAGATTAGGCTCTCCCCAACCATTCGGCTGCCAAAGTTTCATCCCGCTTACATAATCATCATAAGGAACTTTAACTTTATTTAATCCTTTTTGAAGAGAAATGGTTTTATTCGCTTTATTAATTTGCAAGAAATATTCTCCACTATTTTGCGCATTAATCTCTACTTCAAAGTTCATGTCATTAAAAGCTTCTGCTGACATATTTTGAAGATTCTTTACATTTAAAATCTTTGCATTATTCCAGAATTCAAGTTTTACATCTTTCCAGATTCCAGCCGTAACCAATCTTGGTCCCCAATCCCATCCGAATTGATATTGCGCTTTTCTCACAAAACTTCTTGGAGATTCCGGCATTGTAAAAGGAACTTTTTTTGCCAATTCTTTTCCAACATTCACCGCAGATTTGAATTTAATCTGTAATAAATTATCTCCGGCTTTCAGATACTTTTTAACAGGAATTTCCCATTTTCGGAACATATTATCCGTTTTCTTCAATAATTTTCCGTTCAGATAAATTTCTGAAAACGTATCTAATCCGTTAAAAACCAAATCAATATTTTGGTTTTTCAATTCTTTTGGTGAAACTGTAAATGAAGTCTGATAATCCCAATCTTCATTTTCTATCCATTGAACTTTCTTTTCATTTTCATCTTTGTATGGATCGGGAATGATTTTATTATTCATCAAATCCAAATGAACCGTTCCCGGCACAGTGGCCGTGAGCCATTTTTGTTCTTTTGAATTTTTGAACTGCCATTTTTCAGAAGATAAATTTCGTTCTGAAAACTGAGCAAACAAGATATTTTGAATGAAAAAGAAAGCAAAAAGGATTGTTTTGTTCATTAATTATTTTATTTGAATTAGCGTAAAGTTTGTCATTCTGACGAAGGAAGAATCTCTATTTAATTGTTGAGTTTCTTCACTCCACTACGTTCCGTTCTGAATGACAAACAGACCGTTGATTTTAAGAAAGATTTATTTATTTTTCAAAGCAACAACCTCATCAGCATTCGCAAAAGCTCCACCATCCGTAATCGCAGAAGAATGGAAATATTGAGCTTTTGTAAGCCCTCTGATTTCTTCAATATTTGTTGAACGAAGCCCACCACCTACGAGAATTTCGATTCTTCCGTTGGATAATTCTACCAGCTTTTTAAGGTTTCCCTTACCTTCAGAAACATTTGGTTTTTGACCTGAAGTAAGAATTGTTTTAAAACCACATTCAATTACTTTTTCTAAAGAATTTTCTAAATCTTTTGCTCTGTCGAAAGCACGGTGAAACGTACATTGATAAGGTTTTGCAAGTTCAACCAATTCTTTATTTTGTTCGATATTAACCTCATCATTTTCATCTAAAATTCCGAAAACAAAACCGTCAACATTCAATGATTTTAATTGAATTAATTCAAATTTCATTTGTTCAAATTCTGCATCAGAATAAGTGAAATCTCCCCCACGAGGACGAATCATTACAAAAATTGGAATGTCTATTTTTTCTCTAAGCTGTTTTGCGATTTCGAAGTTTGGTGTTGTTCCACCTTCGCTTAATCCGTCGCACAATTCTATTCTGTCAGCACCGTTTTCAAAAGCAATGATTGCTGATTCGGGGTTAAAACACGCTATTTCTATTTTTGACATTTCTGAATATTAATTTTAATTTGAAAATATTATTGAAGGACATCAGCTATAAGAAATCCTTCTTTTTCCTTTACTACTTTTACTTGAATTGGATATTCTGCTTTATATTCTTTATCCTCAAGAATCACATCAAACAAATAATTGTTTCCATCTTGAGAAATGAAATTGCATTTTGAAACTTTAATTTCATTCCAGTCTTGTCCTGAAATTAAAAATCCTACATCTATTCCTGCTTTTTTTGTATCAAATCTATTCTTCCATTTTTGATCGAACTCTTTTTCCGTAAGACTTTCATCGGTATCCATTTCTACGTTGGTAGCATCCGTTTTATACTCATAATAATCTTTGGTAGTAATATTTTGCATCTCTGAATCCATTGTAGAAAGATCTGTTTTGAAGAATTTCTCAATACTTTCTGTTAGCCATTTTTTTGCGTCTTCAGATTCATTAGGTTCAGGCTTTGTAATAATATTTTCTTTAGGAGCCTGATTAGCCTTGATAGTTACATTTTTGTTTTCTTCTTTGCAGGAAAGAATTAAAAATAATAACGAAAGAATTATTAATCTCATTGATAGTTAAGTTTTGGCTAAAGCCAATTGATTATTTTAAATTTTGAAAAACGGGCTAAATCCCGTTCCTATTGATATTTAAATATCTTAAAAATTATTTCAAAGCAAATTCAGGCTTTTCCAAACGATTTCCTTTTTGGTCGTAAACGGCAAAATTAAATCCATCTTGGATACAATAAGAACCATATTCCCCTTTTTTATTAATGGCAATAAAACCAACCTGAATATCTTTTAAATTCTTATTTCTTTTCTTAGTAATTTCTACAATTCTTTCAACTGCTTCTTTACAAGCCTGTTGAGGCTTTTTTCCTTGTCTCATTAATTCCACCACAAGATGAGTACCAACCATTCTGATTACTTCTTCACCATGACCGGTTGCAGTTGCAGCACCCACTTCATTATCAACAAACAATCCTGCTCCTATAATTGGTGAATCACCTACTCTGCCGTGCATTTTGAAAGCCATTCCGCTGGTTGTACAAGCTCCGGAAAGATTTCCCTGAGCGTCCAAAGCAATCATTCCGATTGTGTCGTGATTTTCAATGTTTACGATAGGTTGATATTTACTGTCCTTTAACCATTCTTTCCATTCTTTTTCGGATTCTGGGGTTAAAATATTTTCTTTTTTAAAACCTTGAGAAACTGCAAATTGTAAAGCTCCATCGCCTACCAACATTACGTGCGGCGTTTTCTCCATCACGGCTCTGGCAACAGAAATTGGATTTTTAATATTTTCGATACAGGCAACTGAACCAATATTGTAGTTTTCGTCCATAATACAGGCATCCAAAGTCACTCTTCCGTCTCTGTCTGGGCGACCACCGTAGCCGACACTTCTTTCAGTCGGATCATTTTCAACCAAACGAACGCCTTTTTCTACTGCATCCAAAGCTCGTCCGCCTTTTCCTAAAATCGTCCAGGCTTCTTCATTGGCTTTTAATCCGAAATTCCAGGTTGATAGTACGATCGGTTTATTTACAATTTTATTATCTGTTTCAGGTAAATTTTTAGCAATTAAATCCAATGGATTCAACAATAATGCTGAAGAAGCGAGTGCTGTATTTTTTAGAAATTTTCTGCGTGAGTTCATTGTTATTTTTTAGATTTTGGTTACAGGATTTTGGGCTTAGAAAAATACTAATATTTAATTTGCTCCGATTTCATCAACAAAAAGCCATGCTTTTGAGTCGGCTCCCGGATTTCCGGCCGGGATAATTCCTGCGTTTTCTATTTTAATTTTAATATATTTTGAGTTTTGATTTGATACGTTTAATTTAATTTTTCCTTTTGCATTCTGGATTTCATCTTTTCCGATTTCTTTAATCATTTTGAAATTTTTATTATCATCAGAAACGAAAATCTGTGCTGATTTTGCCATATGAATCCAGCTTCCTTTATTTTCTAAGGTATTAAAATAGACTTCTGAAAATTGAGTTTTATTTCCTAAATCAATCGTTGCCACAACATCTTTTCCTTGAAAACCTAACCACGTTTTTCCTAACTGTCTTTGATTTCCAATAATTCCATCAATTAAAGTAAAAGCTCCGCCAAAAGAATAATTTTCGCTAGGTTGCTGTTCTAACGTAATATTTTTTCCTGTAGTCTTTGAAGTTGTAAATTGTTGAGAAGAAATTGCACTTTTCAGTTGTCCGTTTTCAAAATAAGCGGATTTAATGGTCATTGATTTTGAAACAGGAATCGGATTTTGATACTTCTGAGAATTTGCATTCGGATCTGTCCCATCTAAAGTATATCTGATTCCGCTTGGATTTTGTGAGGTTGAAAGTTCGTAAACAACACCGTTATTATTTGGAATCACCTTTCCTGAAATGTTGTAAATGCTTTTTGCATAATTCACGTTCATTTTATCCAACACTTTGAATTGGTTAATTACTCTTCCTTCAAATTCTTTATAATTTTTAGAGTCAGATGTTCCCCAGCCAACTTCCGAAAGCGCCATTAATCTTGGAAAAATCATGTATTGAACCTGTTTAAAATCTTCAATATATTCTGTCCATAAATTTGCCTGAACTCCCAAAATATATTTTGCCTGTTCAGCATTTAATTCTGTCGGAATCGGGTTGTAAGAATAGACTTTATCCAAAGGTGTAAATCCACCAAAAGCATTTGGTTCAGACTGTGGATCTCCCTGATAATGATCGAAATAACAAAAAGATCCGGGAGTCATAACGGCAAAATGTTTTGATTTTGCGGCTTCAATTCCTCCGTTTACGCCTGTCCAGCTCATTACGGCTGCGTTTGGAGCTAACCCACCTTCTAAAATTTCGTCCCAACCGATAATCTTTCTGCCTTTTTTGTTGACATATTTTTCAATTCTGTGGATGAAATAACTTTGTAAACCATGTTCATCCTTCAAATTATTTTTCTTGATTAATTCCTGACAATGAGCGCATTCCTTCCATCTTGTTTTCGGGCATTCATCACCTCCGATGTGAATATATTGTGAAGGAAAAAGCACAATAACCTCATCTAAAACATTTTCTAAAAACTTGAACGTTTCATCTTTCGGACAAAAAACATCATCAAAAACTCCCCATTTTGTAGCAGGTTCGAAAGGCCCTTTTGTACAGGCCAATTCAGGATACGCAGCCAATGCAGCTAATGCGTGACCAGGCATTTCAATTTCAGGAACTACTGTAATGTGTCTTTCAGTAGCATATTTTACCACATCTTTTATTTGATCTTGCGTATAAAAATAAGGCCCGTAAGGTTTTCCGTCAAAAGTATTATCAACGTAAGCTCCAATCATTGATTCTTTACGTTTTGAACCAATTTGCGTTAATTTCGGATATTTTTTAATTTCAATTCTCCAACCCTGATCGTCTGTCAAATGCCAATGAAATGTATTCAATTTATACATTGCTAAATAATCAATGTACTGCTTTACTTCTTCAACCGTGAAAAAATGACGACAAACATCCAAATGCATTCCGCGCCATGCAAATTTGGGTTGGTCTTCAATTTTTAACGCTGGAATTTGTTTATCTATTTTATGATCTTCTATTAATTGAATCAATGTTTGAAGTGCTAAAAAATAGCCTTGCTTTGTATAAGATTTAATTACAATCTGTTTTGGATTGATTTCCAGAGAGTAAAACTCATCATTTTGTTGAAAATTTGTCGATTTTGGTAGCTGAGAATATACCAAATTAGCTTCTGATTTACCTGAATTTTGAAATTTCAGATTTGAACTCTCCTTCTTTTTAAAGTATTCTGTTTCCTCTTTAGGCAAATCACTATTTAACATAATAATGTCGGGAATAGTAAAATTTCCCTCATTTATTTGAACTTTTTGAGGATATGGAATTAAATTCAGTTTTTTTTGAGAAAAAATTGTAGTTGAAACTAGTATAAAAAACACTAAAAAAGCTCGTATCATTGGATTTGATTAAGGTTTTAGCTAATATAATTATTTTCTGAAAACTTCAACAACCTTTTTAACTTATTAAAAAATAAATCATCTAATTTTGCAGAAAAATATACAATGAGAAAAACAATTTTATTAGCCGGCGTACTGCTATTTTCAGTTTCTGCACAGGCGCAAATTTTAGATATTATAAAATCTACAGTAAAAGATAAAACAGGTGTTGACCTTAATAATCCTGTAAAAACAAACACGTCAACCTCCACTACCACAACAACTCCTACAAAATCAACTTCTACATCTCCTATCAATTTAGGAAGTCTTACATCAACTCAAATTTCATCGGGATTAAAGGAAGCTTTAAATCTTGGGGTTACTGAAGGAGTGAAAAAATTAGCTGTAACAGACGGATTTTTTAAAAATGAAGCTGTAAAAATTTTAATGCCTGAAAAACTCAGAAAAATTGACACCACACTTCGCGCCATTGGTTTGGGAAGTTTAGCTGATCAAGGTGTGAAATTATTGAACAGAGCTGCTGAGGATGCAGTGACAGAAGCTACTCCTATTTTTGCCAATGCAATTACGTCGATGACGATTACGGATGCAAAAAATATTTTATTAGGATCTAATAATGCTGCAACGACGTATTTACAGGGCAAAACTCAAAGTCAGTTGTTTACGGCTTTTCAGCCGAAAGTGAAGGCTTCATTAGGAAAAGTGGGTGCTGATTCGGTTTGGAAAAGCATCATTACAAAATACAATACTTTCACAGGACAAGCTGTAACCACGGATATTAATGAATATGTTACCACAGAAACTATCAACGGAGTTTTTAAAATGGTAGCACAAAAAGAAAGTGGAATCAGAGATACTCCAGCCATGAGAACAACTTCTATTTTACAGAAGGTTTTTGGAGCGCAGGACGGAAAATAAACCTCTTTCTCTATATTTAATAAAATCTTAGACATATTAACTCTGCTCATATTGGCAGAGTTTTTTATTTTTTTTGAAAGTTTACTTCTTACAAGGTACCACAGCACATAATTTGATCAGTATAAGATGAGCTCATTTGAAAGGTGTTTAACAAACTTTAACTTAAAAATAAATCACATAATATTGAATATTTTTCAAGCATTTATTAAAAATGATAAATTACTTTTATTATTTAGTGTTAAATTATTTATTTTTTATTGAATAAAAGACATTCTAATTTACAAGTTAACAATCAGTAAATCAACAATAAAAACTAACAATTACATGAGGTTCTTCTTAAATTATTTTTTATTTTTGCACAAACTAATTATTATGACATTCAGTGAAGCTTTAAGAGGTAAGAAAAAATTCATTACCAATTCTAGTAATTTTATGCAAACTATTTATCATTGTTTAATAATTCCTTCCATAGAAGAAGAGGCTCAAAAATATATTACCGATTTTAAAAATTCACCATCATCTTTTATAGATGAAAGCTGTAAACTTTACAGTTCGGATGCAGATTTTAAATTATGGGTAATTCCGATAAAAGATTTTAAACATAGCCATGAGAAGGTAATGGTAAAAATATCAGAATAATTTATTTGTCTTAATTACAGTATATAGCTAAAAAAACCTTGTCAGTGACAAGGTTTTTATTTTATTTAGAATTGCATTTCAGGAATTTCGCCTTCAATGATCAGATCTGCTTCGGTAGATTTTATAATATGTTCTACTGAGATTCCCGGTGCTCTTTCCACCAATTTGAAACCTTCAGGAGTAACATCTAAAACTGCGAGTTCTGTAACTACCCTTTTCACACAATTAACTCCGGTTAAAGGAAGTGTACATTTTTTTAAGATCTTGCTCTCCCCTGCTTTATTTACATGCATCATCGCAACGATAATATTTTCAGCAGAAGCAACCAAATCCATTGCACCACCCATTCCTTTTACCATTTTTCCCGGAATTTTCCAGTTGGCGATGTCTCCGTTTTCTGAAACTTCCATTGCTCCAAGAATGGTAAGATCTACTTTCTGACCTCTAATCATCCCGAAACTGAACGCAGAGTCGAAGAATGAACCTCCTTCTAAAATCGTGATCGTTTGTTTTCCGGCGTTGATGACATCTGCATCTTCTTCGCCTTCAAAAGGGAAAGGCCCCATTCCCAACACTCCGTTTTCACTCTGAAATTCTACGGAAATACCGTCTGGAACGTAGTTAGCGACCAACGTTGGGATTCCTATTCCAAGGTTTACATAGTAACGGTCTTTGAGTTCTTTTGAAATTCTTTTAGCAATTTGTTCTTTTGTGAGCATATTAAAAACTTAGACTGCAATTTAAATATTTTCACTTGAATACAAAAGGGCTTTATTATTCAAAATTACTTTAAATACGTGCTTTTAATCATAATGCTATTTTTAACGTAAAGCGCATAAATATTTTTTGACTACTAACTGCTTTTAGAATCCACAAAGGCGTTCTACTCAACTAAGTTCACAAAGATTTTTTCAATTATATCAAATCACGGATAATCATAAAATTATTAACACCGTTAGTCAAAATAATATTGTTAATTTTGTGCAATTATTTATTAGAAATGAAAATACTTTTAAAATACCTTAAGCCTTACAAATGGTTGATTGCCTTTTCTTTATTTTTGGCCACCATTAATCAGGTTTTCTCTTTATTTGCTCCAGCTATTACAGGTAATATCCTTGATAAACTGGTTACGCATCCCAATTTTTTCGATAAAGAAAAACTTCTACCAAGAAATATGGATCAATATCTATATGGAGAAGGAATTTATCACGGTGTATTCTACTTTTTAACGTTACTTATCGGAACAGCCATGATCAGCCGAATTGCTAAAGCCTTTCAGGATTATGCGGTAAGCGTGATTACTCAAAAGTTTGGTGCGAAAATCTTTACAGACGGTTTGAAACATTCAATGGCGTTGCCTTATCAGGAATTTGAGGATCAAAGAAGTGGTGAAACATTGTCGATTTTAACAAAAGTAAGAGAAGATACTGTAAAATTTATTACGAGTTTTATCAATATTTTCTTCGGGATTTTGGTGAGTATTATTTTCGTTTCGGTGTATGCAATTCGTCTGCACTGGTCGATTATGCCTGTTTATATTTGCGGAATTTTTCTGATTGCATTTATTACAAACTTATTAAGCAAAAGAATAAAAAGTATCCAGAAAAATATTGTTTCGGAAACTACAGCTTTGGCAGGAAGTACTACGGAAAGTTTAAGAAATATTGAGATTGTTAAAAGTTTAGGGCTAACGAATCAGGAAGTTATCCGTTTAAATAATAATACGTACAAAATTCTTGGGCTTGAGCTTAGAAAGGTGAAAAGTATCCGTTCTTTAAGCTTTATTCAGGGAACAATGGTGAATTTTCTTCAACAGATGATTACCATGACTTTGTTGTTGTTAATTTTTAAAAACATTGTAACTCCCGGACAATACTTATCCCTAATGTTTTATGGATTCTTCATTTTCGGCCCGATGCAGGAAATCGGGAATATCATTATTTCTTACCGTGAAGCAGAGGCTTCCCTATTTAATTTTGATAATTTAATGAAAAAAGATGTGGAAGAAAAACCACTTCATCCAAAGCAAATTGGAGCGATTGAAGAATTGGAATTTAAACACGTTTCTTTCAAACATCAATCTGCTCAATATAAAGCTTTAAATAATATTTCTTTTGATGTTAAAAACGGAGAAACCATCGCTTTTGTCGGACCAAGCGGTTCAGGGAAAAGTACGTTGGTGAAATTGCTTGTTGGATTGTACAGACCTCAGGAAGGGAATATTTTTTACAATTCTATTAATGGAAAAGAGTTTGATTTTGATGAATTAAGAAATCAGATCGGTTTTGTAACCCAGGACACCCAACTTTTTGCAGGAACCATCAAAGAAAATCTTCTTTTTGTAAATCCTAATGCAACAGAAGTTGACTTGGAAATTGCTTTACAGAAATCGAGCTGTACCGCATTATTAGAAAGAGCTGAAAAAGGCATCGAAACCGTGATCGGTGAAGGCGGACTGAAATTGAGCGGTGGTGAAAAACAAAGAATTGCCATTGCAAGAGCGCTTTTAAGAAAACCTCATTTATTGATTTTTGATGAAGCAACTTCCGCTTTGGACAGTATTACCGAAGAAGAAATTACCTCAACTATAAAGGATATTTCTAAAGAAAAAGAACAAATTACCGTTCTTATTGCGCACCGTTTAAGTACGATTATGCATGCAGATAGAATTTATGTATTGGAACGTGGACAAGTCATAGAAATGGGTTCTCATGATAATCTGATTGCTGAAAAAGGATTGTACTATGCCATGTGGAGGCAACAAATTGGTGAAAGAAAAATGCTTATTTCACCCGAATCATAACATAAACAAAGCGCTGAATTATTTCAGCGCTTTTGTTTTTTATCTTAAATATTTTCCGAGAAAGTTATTCTTTCGTTCTAACTGTTCTTTGTTCAATTCTTTTCTCAAATTTTTCTCCCTGGAAAATTCTTTGAATCATAATTCCCGGAATGTGAATTTGGTTTGGATCTAATTCTCCCGGTGCTACCAACTCTTCCACTTCAGCAATCGTAATTTTTGCAGCACCAGCCATTGGATGGTTGAAATTTCTTGCAGATCCTTTGAAAATAAGATTTCCTGCGTGATCACCTTTCCAAGCTTTAACGATAGAAAAATCTGCTTCGTAAGCGTGTTCTAAAATATGAGGCTTTCCGTGAAAATCTTTTACTTCTTTACCTTCCGCTACTTCAGTTCCGAAACCTGCAGGCGTATAAAAAGCAGGAATTCCAGCCTGAGCCGCTCTGCATTTTTCAGCAAGAGTTCCCTGTGGAGTCAATTCAACGTCTAATTCTCCTGAAAGCATCTGTCTTTCAAACTCGGCATTTTCCCCTACATAAGAAGAAATCATCTTCTTGATTTGTCTTTTATGAAGCAATAATCCCAATCCGAAATCATCAACACCTGCATTATTTGAAATACATGTTAAATCTTTTACATCGCTTTCTACCAAAGCATTAATTGAGTTTTCAGGAATTCCGCAAAGTCCAAAACCACCCAACATTAAAGTCATTCCATCATTAATTCCGTCGATGGCTTCCTTTGCATTTTTTACTCTTTTATCTATCATGAAATATTAGATTTTTCTGTTGGCTAAATTTAATAATTTTTCTCATAACTACAGTATCAAGGAATTTATTTGAATTTTTATCTAAGTTTTTATACATTTGGCAATCATACATTATGTTAAATCCCTCTACAACATAAAATTTTTAATTAATAATAAATACAAAATGGAAAAAGAAAATCTAGCTAAAGTTGGCGACGTATTTTATGTAATCTGCAGAATAAGCATTGGTTTATTCTTTTTTATTACAGGTTTTAATAAGTTATTTCATCCTGTTTTTCAAGGATATATGTTGAAAACCATTACAAGTCTTGGCTTTTCAAATCCTCAGTTTATGGCCAATTTTGTTGCCTTTAATGAAATGTTCTGGGGACTGTTATTGCTTTTGGGACTGCTGACAAGATTAAGTTCATTCGCTTTAATAGTTGTGATGCTTGTGGCTCTCTTTACTAAAGATATTCATTCTATTCCGACAGAATTGATTCCGATTGATCCTAAAGTTGGGAATCGTCCGATGGATGATTTTACGTGGCTGACATATTTCTTTTATCTTCCGCAGGTTTTATACATTATGATCTTAGGATTATTTTCATTGTATGGCTATAAAGCTTTCGGAATTGACAGATTTATTAAACGAAAAAAAGCCGATCCTTATATATAACAAAAAAGCAGGAATTAATTTTCCTGCTTTTATTTTTAAGTTAAATAATCTTATTATCTATTGCAAAAGAAAGAGCTTCTGTAAAATTTTTAACTCCAAAAGCATCAAAAATCTTTCTTCTGTAATATTTTACGGTGTCGGACGAAACAAATATTCTCTCAGCAATCTGATTGATCGTTAATCCTTGAGCATATAATCGGAGGATTTCTAATTCCTTTTCTTTAAGTTTTGATTTATTTTCGGCAATCCAAACTTTTTCTAACAGATCTAATGTCCAAAATACATCAGAACCTTGTTTATGTATGGCTACATTTCCCGCGTTTTTATTATGTGAAATAGACACAATACATAATGATTTCCAGACAGATCCATTTTCACTAAGAAAAAGAGGTGTTAATTTATGGTTAATAAGAATCGGTTTATCATATTTACCTTTTAAATGAAAATCGTAGGAAATACTGTATAATTTTCGTTCATCATTTTTAGGTAATTGATCATAAAAATCAAATCCAAGATCATTAATCAGGCTCAACAATTCCAGGTCTTCTTTGGGTACATTTTTAAAATAAAATTCATACCCCATTTCAAGAACTTCTTTAGAAGAATATCCGGATAAAAACAACGGATTATCCGAGACATATTCAAATTTCATGCTTTCATAATCAATAATATAAACACTTTGATACGTTATTTTAGCAAAAGATTTTACGACTTCCAGATAATTACCAAACTGAAGTTTATCCTCGTTAGATATTGTATTTATTTTATTTCGGTTGAATAATGAGAACTTTTCATTTTCCATGTGATAAAAATACCAAAAAACTAAACAAAAGTGTAAAGTGTTTTTAAAATCAATTATCTTTTTTTGTATTTAAAATTTAAAACTAGCCATGAGTGAAGAATTTTGTACCAATTGTAAGCAAAACCTAAAACCCAAAAGAATCGACGGGCACTATATCCTCCATGAAATTGAGCACGTTTTACATTTTGAGAGAGGTATTTTATACACCGTACGGGAATTATTAATAAGACCCGGCGAAAACATTAAAAATTTCATCAATGAAAACCGAAGCAGGCTTGTAAAACCTATCATTTTTATTATTGTTACATCCCTAATTTACACGCTGATCAATCATTTTTTTCATATTGAACAGAGTTATATAAAAATTGATGGAGCAAAAGATACACAGTTCAATGCGATTAATAATTGGGTTCAAAGTCATTATGGGTATTCCAATATCATAATGGGAGGATTTATTGCTTTTTGGTTAAAAATATTTTTCAAAAAATATGATTATAATTTTTTTGAAATATTAATTCTGTTATGTTTTATTCTTGGAATGGAAATGCTCATGTTTTCTGTTTTTGCCATTTTTGAAGGGGTAACGAAATATCATCTTATGCAGATTGCCGCAGTCATCGTGTTTGTTTATTTCTCCTGGGCAGTTGGGCAATTCTTCGATAAGAATAGGGTCGCAAGTTATTTTAAAGCCTTTATTTCTTATATATTGGGAATGATTACATTCGGAATTTCAATAATGATTTTAGGAGTTTTAATGAACCTAATTACACATCATTAAAAAATAATAGAATGATTATTGTCATTTTTATTCTACTATTCCTTTTTATATTAAATAGAGAAAGCGAGAAATAACTCTCCCGCTTTTCATTTTTAATGTAATCTATTTTGTTTGATTGGATTTTATCCAATCCTCTGCTAAATCGTCCCTTCGGGACTCTTTTTTAAACATTAATTATTATAAATCTTATTGAATAATCAATTTTAAAGTAAATAATTTTCTTGTGTGAACTTTTACAAAATACACTCCTTTTGGAAGGTTTTCATTCACCAAAGAGAATCTTTGATTATTGATATTTTTAGACTCATACAATAGATCTCCATTCGCAGAAAGTAATTCAATTTTATCAATTGGATAATCACTTTTAATGAATGTTGGCTGACCTGGTTTTGTAGGATTTGGATATAAAACTACATTTTTCGTTGTACTGTTATGAACTTCATCCGTTCCTAACGTTGGCCCCGAAACCTGAAACTGTACTCTGTTTGAAACCTCTGTATAAGAATCGTTGGTAAACATTACCATATAATAATTCCCCGGCGTTGCAGGAATTGCAGTGCCCTGAATTGTTTTTGTCCCCTGTGTAACCCCATCAAAATAAGTATAAGAAACAAAATTATCATCCGGAGTCTGAATATTTTGAGGATAAATTCCCAACCAATCCTTGATAATTCCCGGAGAATCCGTCCAAGAAGCAGTGATGCTTTCACCTAAAGTATAAACCGGTTTGTTCGTCCAAAGCTCGGTAACAATGTCTCCCACTTTAAAGAAAACTTTCTCACCAATTGCCGTATATCCGTCTTCAAGCAAATACGTTGCGTAATAATATCCTTTCGGAAGTCCTGTGAAATTAAGTGCTCCTGAAGCTGTTGTTACATAATCCCATTTAATCGAAGTATTCGTTCCGGGAGTTTGTCCCATCTTGTAAATTCCGATCCAGTCTTTTACTAAATTTGGACCGTTACTGAAATTAATCGTTACTGTTCCGCCCACAGGATAAGTATCTGCAGTTGCCTGTAACACGACTTTTGGCCCTACATAGAAATT
>Ga0302167_10000078_pt1 | contig 56513 bp, 44 predicted proteins | sample I_Fen_N1_1_FD_193496 | JGI IMG/M metagenome (GOLD analysis project Ga0302167, IMG submission 193496) | Peat permafrost microbial communities from Stordalen Mire near Abisko, Sweden - I_Fen_N1_1 | ecosystem: Environmental > Terrestrial > Soil > Wetlands > Permafrost | place: Sweden: Abisko... | reverse complement strand
ATATTTTCCACCTTTTTAAAAATAATTTTTATGATCAGGCCGGAAGCAAAATGGCGGATCTGGCAACAGAATCCATCCGTTCTTTGAATCCGATAGTCATTAAAACAAATTCAAGAGGAAAAGTTATTAATATCAGTCTGAAAAAAGAAACGATTGATAATTTTAAATCTATAAAAGAAAAATTGCTCGATTTTTTTCCAGATAAATATGCTAAAATCTATATTGATGAATGTGAAATGGCGGTTCTCGATCAGAAAATTTTCAATGAGAGAATGAAATATGATAGTTTCATTAAAACCTATTTTGCATCTGTAAGAAATGAATTTGTAAACGGAAAATCTTATATTGAGCAAACAATCGGTGAAGAAAATATTCCAATTAGAATTCAGCAAAAAGTTGGCGAAGAAAATCATGCTCAGGAAATAGATATTTTACAAACATTTCAGTCTCCCGATCAGAATATTGATTATGACGGAAAATATACTTTTTTTTCAGAGAATGGATTAATAAAAAATATTGAGATCAGATACATTATTTTCCAATCTGAAATCAAGAATATGACAAGTTTAAAGATCCATGAAAAATCGTAAACTATTATTAATAAAGGGGTTTTAAAGATTTATTTTTATCAACGATCGTAGAATTACTACATCAAATCGTAGAATTACGACAAATTTTTAAAATTGTTTTTAAATGCTTTCGAAAAATAATTAACCGTTTTATATTTGTTGAACAATCACTGAATCACAAAATACTATTAACGATTAAAAATTTACTATCATGGCAGCAAATTCAAGAGGAATTTTAAAATTCAACGGAGGCGAAGGTCAAAAACTATTGAAGCTGAATTACAGCGTTTCAAGATCTACAGATGTATCTGGTAGAGTAGCGTCAGACCCCTCAAACGCTATCATTAAATTAACCGTAGAAGCAACAGAAAAATCAGACATTCTGGAAAGCTTACTAAACGGGAAGTACAAGCCTACAAGCGGAGAAATTACTTTCAACAAATCTCATGAAGAAGGTACATTAATCACTTTAAACTGGGAAAACGGATACGTAATTCAGCATGAAGTAGACTTCGACGCAGTAGACGAGAACAGCATGTTGATCAGCTTTATCATAAGCGCAGAGAAGATCAATTATGGTAATTCTGCTTACGAAGGTCTATGGCCGTCTAGCTAAAATGTACACATAATCAACATTCATAAAAAAGACTGTCCCCTCAAGGCGGTCTTTTTTTACCATTACCCAATATATTCATTTTAAAATGTGAAGTTTTTTATGAGTTTTCAATATTTTAATTAAAAATTTACTTTTAAACTTAGCTGAGTGAAACGCCTTTGCGAAGGAAAAATATCCTCAATCATTTCAAAAAAAACTTTGCGGGCTTTGCGTTAAAATAACATTATCATTAAAGCAGATTTTTATATTTTTTGTCTAAATGTTAACTATCTCACATTTAAAAGACATATCTAATATTATTGAAAAAAAACTAATATCTTAGTAAAGAATAAAAATTTTAACGATTGTGGATTAATATTTGTTTAAAATTTAATGAAAACATAATCAAAACACCATACACCAAAATCAGATATAGTATTAATTTTTGAGAAAAATAGTAAAATGGGAGTACTAGTAACCAACGAGACAGTAAAACAACTTTTTCATATTGCACAATCAATCGCGAGAGAAAATTATAATGCCACTTACGGTGGTCCGCATATTCTTCAGGCTTTAATGCACAAGGATATCGGTCTTAATGAATTTTTAAAAAACATAGATAAAGATCCGGGATATTTTTACGAATGGGCAGATGTCCGTATTGAAGATTATCCTAAAACCACGCACCTTCCCGATGAGGCTAAACAGGATGAATTTGTAGACAATATTATTGAGGAAGCAGATGATATTCGTTTGAAATTGGGGCTGGATGAGATTACTCCGATTTGCCTTTTAACGGCTATCGTGAAACCGCAGGTTGTTTTTTCTCTGCAGCAGTTGAAGTCATTACCGCTTAGAGAACACGAAATATTCAATTTATACAGAAAAGATACCCCATTTGGTAATGCTGAGGATGATGGAATTTCTTCCTTATTTTCAAATGGCTCAGACTATTCCGATAATTCTTTTCCATCCATTAAAGCCTATTGTGTAGACAGAACAGCGCAGGCCAGAAAAGGTGACTTGGAAAACATTATCGGAAGAGATAAAGAACTGAGAATGTTGGTTGAAATTCTTTGTAGAAGAACTAAGCCTAACGTAATTATCATTGGGGAACCAGGAGTTGGTAAAACGGCTTTGGTTGAAGGTTTTGCCACTGAAATTATCAAAGGAAACGTTCCTGAAATGCTTAAAAACGGAACTCTTTTAGAACTTGACACAGGAGCTTTACTAGCCGGAACTTCTTATAAAGGCGAAATTGAAGACCGTCTTAAAAAGATCATTACCGAATGTAAAAAGATTGAAAAAGCAATTCTTTTCATTGATGAAATTCACACGCTTTTAGATCCAAAAGGAAGCATCGGAAACGTTGCTAATTTATTGAAACCAGAGCTGGCAAGAGGTGAAATTACCGTTATCGGAGCTACAACTCAGGAAGAATACAGAAAAATCATCGAGCCGGAACAGGCTTTTAACCGTCGTTTTGAAGTCTTAACGGTCAACGAACCGGACGAAAAAACTTGTGTTAAAATGATCGATGTTTTATTGGATGGCTACAAAAAACATCACGGAATTGAAGTTGAAAAAACTGCCCTTCCGGAATGTGTCCGTTTAGCAAAACGTTATGCAAAAGGTAAAAAATTACCCGATGCAGCAATTGATTTGTTGGATAGAACGATGGCAGCAATTAAAATGCTTGACGAACTTTCAGAAAAAGAACTTGAAAGTTGGAAAGGCATTTATGAAACTATTTTACAGGAAGAATATCTCGATGATAAAGACAAAGCAGACGAATTGATCTGGAATTATAATTTATTGAGAGATAAAATAAGTCCGATTTTGTGGGGTTCTTTAAGTGAGCAGCCGCAAATTGACAATTCAATGCCTGTCGAGGAAATTCAGAAAATAATTGAAGAAACATACGCTGAACTTTTACAGCACGCATCAAAGAAAAGAGAAAAAGTAGATCGTTTGGAATTGGCTGCTGTTATGGCTGCAAAAACAAATATTCCGATCGGGAAAATTCAGGCTCAGGAAAAAGAGAAACTTCTGAATATGGAAGGTCTTTTGTTGAACAGAGTTGTCGGACAAGATCATGCTTTAAAAATCCTTTCCGATGCGATTGTTGAAAACCGAAGCGGATTAAACAAGCCCGGACAGCCAATCGGTTCATTTTTCCTTTTGGGACCAACCGGAACAGGGAAAACGGAGCTGGCAAAATCAATGGCGGAACTGCTTTTCAATGATGAAAAAGCGATGGTTCGTTTTGATATGTCTGAGTTTAAAGAAGAACATTCGGCGGCACTTTTATACGGAGCGCCTCCGGGATATGTTGGCTACGAGGAAGGTGGAATGTTGGTAAATAAAATTCGTCAGCAACCTTACACAGTAGTTTTATTTGATGAAATTGAAAAAGCGCATCATTCGGTTTTTGATGTCTTTTTACAGATCATGGACGAAGGAAAAGTGCATGATAAGCTTGGAAAAGAAGGAGATTTCAGCAACGCGTTGATCTTATTTACTTCAAATATCGGAAGCGAAGAAATTGTAAAGCAGTTTGAAGAAGGAAAAGTTCCGCAATCACCTGCATTAATGCAAATTATGTCGAATTCAGGTAAATTCAGACCGGAATTTTTGGCAAGAATCACAGAAATTATTCCTTTTGCACCGATCACGGAATCTATTGCAGAAAGAATCTTTAATATTCAGTTAAAATCACTTCATGCATCACTTCACAGGTTAGGGATGACTTTAAAAATAACGGATGAAGCCGTGAAAAACCTTGCATTAGGAGGATTCAGCAGTAAATATGGAGCGAGACAGATCTCAGGAGTGATCAGAGCGCAGTTGGCAAGACCAATTTCAAAAATGATTGTAAGAGAAGAAGTAAAAGCCGGACAAACACTGAATGTAGACTGGCAAGAGGATCAATTAACCTGGAAAGTAGATTAAATAAAGTAAAAAGACAGATTTGCTGTTTTTAACAGAACGGCAAATTTGTCAAAAAATATAAACATGAACTTCAAAAATATTTTTTTAGGAATAATATTGATGGGTTCTTCACAACTTGTGAACGGACAGTTTCTTGCTGCATCTGATACTTCGGAAAACAGCGTGAGACGATATAAAAATATCATTAATTCAAACAAAGAGATCGTTGATTTTATCGAATATTCTCTTGCTCAAAAAGGCTTGCCGAGACATTTGAGGAATTTAGCTTTAATTGAATCTCATTTTGACAGAAACATCACTTCCGGAGCCGGAGCGGTGGGCGCTTGGCAGCTTATGACCTCTCATGCCAATCAGTACGGACTTTCGGAGCAGAATCGTAATGATCTCTATAAAAGCACGAAAGTTGCAGTAGTTTCCTTGACGAATCTTTATAAAAAATATAACAATTGGGTAACCGTCGTGGCTGCCTACAATTGTGGAGAAGGAAATATAGCCAAAGCAATGCAGGCTGCAGGTTCTTCACAGTATCATATTTTTTCTAAATATCTTCCGCAGGAAACCATTAATCATGTCAAAAAATATTTAAACGCATGTTACGCAACCGGAGAATTGCAGAGCGTTTTGAGTAATTATAATTCTTCACGAATGAATACTGTTTTCCTTGTAAATGGAGGAAGCGGAAAAAATAACTCCTCTTTGGCGGAAACAGAGATCAATGCAGGATTTAATTTAAATGTAATTGCGGATGAGCTTGATGTAGATGTTGATAAACTTCTCTCATGGAACCCGGGAATTACAGAAGAACTTCAAAATAAGGGCGAAAGTATGTTGTATCTTCCAACAGATCTGATGCCTGATTTTTTAATGAGAAAGACTAAAATACTTTCCAGATCTATTAAAGAAGGAAAATGATATAAAAAACCAAACACCAAACACCACACACCAAACCACAAAATAACACGGGGAGATAATGTTTAACCTATCTAAACGCAGATAATATGAAAACAGAATCACAAAATATACTGAACAGTCCTTCCTATCGTCCGTCACAGAATGCAGACGGCGTATCGGAAAGCCACCACGCCGGAATCAACAGGCTGGTGAAATTATCTTTGGTCATTGAAGGTAAAGTAATCAAGTATTACAAACACTTTAAGCTGAAACAAAGCGCACAGCGTCACCATGAGTTTACGCTCACTTTGGCGCACGACACGTTAGGAAATAACCAAAACCATACCTTGGAAGAGGCTAATAAGTTCCTAGGAAAACGTCTGACAGCCGTTATTTCATTCAAAGACATAGAAAACAGTCCTGAAAGAACTTTTGTTGGAGTAATTACCGGAGTAGGATTCAGTCAGGAGAAAATGAGCCTTGGAAATATTGTTCTGTCTGGTTTCAGTCCGACCATTTTATTGGACGGAGCCCGTCATATTCAGAGTTTTGGAGGCGATAAATCTGTCAATATGGGGATTATCGCTGAAGAAGTAATAAAACAGGGAATCGATAAAAGCCGTTTCGATATCAGAATTGATGCGAACGATTATTCCCAGATTATTTACAGCAGTCAATACGACGAAACGCACTACAATTATCTGGCGAGAATGGCAGAAGCGTATGGTGAACAGTTTTATTATGATGGTGAAGTCCTTCATTTCGGGAAACTTCCTCCTCAGAATAAACCGATCAAACTTATTTACGGAAGCAACGCCAACGATATTAAAGTTGAATTAAAAGCTACGCACACAAAACCTCAGTTTTACGGCTACAATAGCAGTAAAAACGAAAAATTAACGTCAGGAGCAACGCCAATTCAGCATAAAAGTGATTTAGCAAAAACTGCTTACGAGCATAACGATAAAATTTATAAAACACCGGCTCTTCAGGTGGCGCCAATTAAAGCATCAACTCATCTTGATGTTGAATATTCTCAAAAAAGTACTTCAGGAAGTGAAGCGGTAAATGTATTTTCATTATCAGGAAATACGACTGTTCCGTTTTTACATCCGGGCTGCGTGGCTGATGTTCAGATGAGAAAGGTTGATACGAATGAAAGTTCTTATTTCACCAAGATCATGGTAACGGAAACGACACATGAAATTGATACAATCGGACATTATACCGGAACTTTTGAAGGAATAGCTTCGGACACCGGGTTTTTACCGAAACCGGAATTCACGATGCCAAAAGCTGAACCGCAAATCGCAACCGTAATTTCAAATGCCGATCCGGAAGGACAGGGAAGAGTTCAGGTGAGGTTCGACTGGCAAATGAATGATACAACACATTTCATCAGAATGATGAGCCCTGACGCAGGAGGAACAGATCAAATCAGCCAAAACAGAGGTTATGTTGCCATTCCCGAAGTTGGAGATCAGGTGATGGTGAATTTTGTTCACAGCCATCCAGACAGACCTTTCGTAATGGGCGGAATGTTTCATGGCGGAGTTGGATTAGGCGGTGGAGTGGATAACAGAGTAAAATCAATTCAAACCAGAAGCGGTCACCGAGTTGTTTTCACGGAAGATGAGAGCATTATTATTACAGATAAATCCGGTAACGAAATTCACTTGGATACCACAGGAAGCAATATCACAATTACCGCTCCCGAAACCATGACATTGAATTGTAGAAATATGAATATCAATGTCGGTGAAAACATGACAACCAACGTCGGTGTAAATAAAATGGATACAATTGTGATGAATCACAGCGAAAGCATAGGTTCTATGAAATACGTTTCTACAGGAGCAGATTTTATCACCAACGTAACCGGAAAAATGACGGAATTTATTCAGGGAAATAAAGAATCTCATACAGATAAAGACAGACTTCGGGTAGCAAACGGACAAATTACTACGCAAAGTCAGGGAACTTTTGAGCAACATGCTGAAAAAGAAGTGCAGAACAACTCGGGACAAAAATCTAAAAATTACTAAATCTTTTGTAAAATGGGCAAGGAATCTTACATAGGTGGTGATTATATAGAGACAACTGGAGGTGATGCCAAAGTTTTTGCCGGAAAAAGTATTGTAAACTCTTCTGCAGACAAATTTGCTCAAAAAGGCAAAGAAAAAGGAGTGAGTTATAATGTGAGCGCTCCACCGCCGTCATTGGGAAGTTTAGATCTTGTTAAGATTAAAATAAATACAACTTTTGATATTTGTCATGATGAGGTTGATTCTTTCAGTGAGTTTAAAAATTTCTGGATATTAGAAGACAAAGGAAAATATTATCATTGGCTGAATCTGAGATCCAACGCCGCTGACAAAAACAAACCCGATCCTTTACCAATAACCCTTGCAAGCACAGACAGTTTTGTGCTGACGGCTACGTTTAAAACAAAAGCGCCGATGGCCTGCAAGATCAGGATAAAAGATGGTAACAATAAATATGTTTTTAAAGAACAGCAGCATCCTAAAAAAAATAAGGATGAAGAGCATGAGCTTACCTTTACCTGTGCTACAAAACCTTATAAAGATACGGTACAGTATTTTGAAAATTTCACCCTCAATTTTGAATATTCAGAAGACGGAACCAATTGGGTACCCATGAGAAGTGTTAAGTTTTGTTTTTATCTTACAATCGGAAATCCGGGGTACGATCAGTTATCTCCGTCATCGGGCAGAGGTGGTGAATATACCGCAGAAGATGGAAACAGAATGATCATCAATAAAGCAAATAGCAAAGAAAGCATTTTAGAAACATTCCTGTATCTTGGTTGTAAGTTTGGAAAAGGATCTAAAAATGCTGATGAAATAATGACCAATGTCTTCAATCACATAAAATCTTTAAATGTTGAAAGAGCCCGTGTGAAAGGAGCTATGGGATATTGGCGAAATACGAGCTCATTGCATGCAAGCAGTATGCGATACCGTGGCGTAAGATATTTAATAAAATATGGTGAGGCAAGATGTGGAGAATGGAGTTCGTTTCTACAGGATATTTGCAGAATACAATCTGATAGTTTATTTGTAGGAAAATTTGATAGTTTTGTAATAGTTCCGACAGGAGCTACAGACAGTAGCGGATATACAAATTCTCTGTTTTTAGTTAAAGAATGGACAATAAAAGATCCCGCAGCGCCTGTTGACATAAAACAAAAGGCACAGGATCTGAAAAATGTTCCGTTGAATTTATTCTGGGATCATGTATTTACCAAGTACGGAAACAAATATTTTGATCCTTCTTATGGCTTAACTTCAACTGCTGCTTTTGCAAATGATGATGCTTTATTAAAAGATTACTCAGGCAAAGCTTTAAGTGGAATTTTATACGGTAAGATAGACCCTGCCAACCCGGTGATAGACGCTATAATATATAAACCTCAGGCAGGAAAATATATAGAACCGTTTAATGCATATACTCTTACTCCGGTACAAAAGAATAACTATAAATATAAGACGGTGGCCACCAATATGCAGAATGAACTGAGTAAACAGGTTATTCCTAACTAAAAAGAATGTTATGAAAAAAATACTTTTTTTAATATTAGTTTTCTTACTAAATTTTGTCTCATGTCAAACCAATATAAAATCTAATATGAATACAGATGCTGAATTGATATTTTCCAAAGAATTAGATAAAAATATTTCTGTTGAGTGCTTTGTCAGCAATGGCAACGATAATTTTGCTTGGGAATTTAAAATTAAAGGCAAAGAAAATAAAACGGTTGATAAATTTAAGATTAATAAACAGAAATTAAAGCAATACAGCCCATTTGCAAACCGACCTGATTTTTACAAACAGTTAAAAGTTATTTCGGTCTTTAAAAATGGGAATAATTTAGTATTTCTGTTGGATAAATTCGGGCAGGTTGATGCACAGGTTTATCCTTTATCGGGCAACGGTTCCAAAACAGTTATTCCTGTGAAAACATATCAATTGTCTCCGATGGATACCGAAATGTTGGGCGAAGATTTTCAGGATGTGAAGCTGGTTAATAATACAATTTATGGACTTTCAAAACATCTCAGAGGAAACAGTGGATTATATTATATTTCGATTGTCAATCTGGATAGCAAAAAAGCTTCAGAAGCTTCTGTAAATGTCTCTTCTAAAGAATCTGTAGAAGATCAAAAAGGCGATCATAAAACAATTGTTCAGTTAGAAGACAGTTCTTCTCAATCGACAGGTTTTGGGTTTAAATTTCTTTTATTGAATAATGACCTTGTAAATATTGAAAAAAACAATTCAAAATTTGCATTGAAAAAGATCGGTTTCAAATCTTCTGACATTGATAAAACTAAGAATATCAATAATATTATTGAGTAAATTAATTGAAAGTTTTAAAGAAAACATTTAAAATGCCTTATTTCTAAAATAGGGCATTTTTATTGTAATGATAATTTCTAAAAATTTTAAATCATAACTATTTTCAAAAAGGAAAAAACAAACGTTAATAATCGTTAATTTAATCTTAAATAAATCTTAATATTTCCCGATTTAGTGTGAAAATTTGCATTAATTCAATATTAACAAATTACTACGAAATCCTTTTAATAAAGGAAATTTTTAATAATTTTAAATCAAAAGTCGTAGAATTACTACATCAAATCGTAGAAATACTACAAAAATTCAGATTGAGGTTTAAAAACTTTCAGGGTAGGAATAAGGAGTATATCTTTGCTATAGAAATCAATCACCAAATCACAAAATATTAACGATTAAAATTTACAAAACATGGCAGCAAATTCAAGAGGAATCTTAAAATTCAACGGTAGCGAAGGTCAAAAATTATTAAAGCTAAATTATAGCGTATCAAGATCTACAGACGTTTCAGGACGTGTAGCATCAGACCCTTCAAATGCAATCATCAAACTTACAATTGAAGCAACAGAAAAATCAGATATTCTGGAAAGCTTACTAAACGGAAAGTACAAACCAACAAGCGGAGAAATCACTTTCAACAAGTCTCACGAAGAAGGTACATTAATTACTTTGAATTGGGAAAACGGATACGTAATTCAGCATGAAGTAGACTTCGACGCAGTAGACGAAAACAGTATGTTGATCAGTTTCATCGTAAGTGCAGAAAAAATCAACTATGGTAATTCTGCTTACGAAGGTATCTGGCCAGGAGGCACTAACTAACAGTTACAATCATCTTAGTAAAAATAAAATTGGTACAGAATAGTGCACTCCTCACAGAGTGAGCTATTCTGTTTTTTTTTTGAAAAATAAATTATTTCAGGTTTTTAAGATTTAAAATATTGTAAATCATTTTTTTAAATTTAAAAATATTTGATTAATTAAAAGTTTATTTGATTTTTTTATCGAATAAATTTTAGCATTTAAAACACATACACACCAATTAACCAAAATCACAAGGCTATGTTTCAGGATGATAACACGCCAAAAACTCCGACACCCAAAACCGGAAAACCATCTGTAACCAAACAAATGGGTGAAACGGCAAAAACACAAGCTGTAAATAAAGCGACCCAGAAAATTCAGGAAAAAACAAACGGAAAAATTCAGAAAGCAACAGAAACTCTTGCAACGGCTCAGGCGTACACAGGAATTGCTCAAAATGCTTCCGGAATGTTTATGAATCAGGTAAAACAGGCAAATACTCCAACTTTAGTTGAAGATAAAGTTTGGTCTAAACAACCTACTTCCAAAATACACAACGCCGATGCAATCCCCGAAAGTCAGTTTTTAGGCATTAATCGCGTGGTAAAACTTGACATTATTATTGAAGGTAAGGTCATTAAACATTTCAAGCATTTTAAATTAAAGCAAAATGCAGTCAAACACCACGAATTTGATCTGATGCTTGCTCACGATTCCCTAGGAAACGCAGAAAACCATAATTTAGAAGAAGCCCAAAACTTTTTAGGAAAACGAATTACCGTTATTTTTAAATATAAAGATGTTGAAGACGGTCCCGAAAGAAGTTTCGTGGGCGTTATTACAGAAGTTGGCTTCAGTCAGGAAAAAGGAAGTCTGGGAAATATTGTTCTTACAGGTTTCAGTCCGACGATTTTGTTGGATGCAGCTCCACACATTCAAAGTTTTGGAGGAGGTCAGGAAATAAGTCTGAACAGTATTGCTGACCAGGTCATTAAAGAGGGATTGGGACAAAATAAATTCGATTTCAGAGTAGATTCTCAACACGGAAATGTTTCTTACAGTTCTCAATACGAGGAAACCCATTACAATTATCTGGCAAGAATTGCTGAAGCTTATGGCGAACAGTTCTATTATGACGGTGAAGTTCTTCATTTCGGAAAACTTCCGCCACAGGAACAGCCCGTAAAACTCACTTACGGAAGCAGCGTAAATGATGTTAAAATAAAAATGAAAGCCCAGCATGTAAATCCCACTTTTTATGGTTACAACAGCAGTAAAAACGAGAAATTAACGACAGGAAATTCGAAAATAAATCATACTTCAGATATTGCAAAAAGAGCTTACGAAATTTCAGAAAAAACATTTCAAACGCCCTCGTTAAGAGTTGCTCCGATCAAGGCATCTTCTTTTATGGATATTGATGCTTCCCAAAAAGGAACCGCAGGAAGTAAAGCTTCTAACGTATTTGTAACCTCGGGAACAACGACAGTTCCGTTTTTGTATCCGGGATGCATTGCAGATATTGAAATGCGTAAAACAGATACCAATCAGACTTCTTATTTCACCAAATTAATGATCGTTGAAGTGAACCATGAAGTGGATGCAAGAGGTTATTATACAGGAACTTTTGATGCGATAGCTTCAGATACCGGATTTATTCCGCGACCGGAATTTATGTTGCCAAAAGCCGAACCTCAGTTTGCAAAAGTGATTTCCAATACAGATTCGATGAATCAGGGACGTGTTCAGGTTCAGTTTGACTGGCAAAATGGTTCAACCACCACAGAATTTATCCGAGTAATGACTCCGGATGCAGGAAGTAGTGATAAAGTAAGTAAAAATCGAGGTTTTATGGCAATTCCTGAAGTTGGCGATCAGGTAATTGTGAATTTTGTTCATCAACATCCCGACAGACCTTTCGTGATGGGCGGAATGTTCCACGGAGGAGTTGGTGGCGGTGGCGGACAAAATAATAACATTAAAAGTCTAAGCAGCCGAAGCGGAAATAAATTAGAACTAGACGACGGTGCAGGTTCTGTATTTTTAACAGATCAAGGTGGCGCGAACATGAAATTTGACGGTGCCGGAAATGCCACAACCAACGCCAATAACGATAAAACGGTTTCGGTAGGAAATAATAATACCGTGAATACAGGAAGTAAAAACGTAATCAATGTCGGAAGTAAAGATGGTGGTGGTGCAAATTCTATGTTTTCTATGGATAATGCAGGAAATATTTCGTTGGAATGCGATACCAATATTACCATTAAAACAGGTTCAAGTTCAATCACATTAAACACTGATGGAACCATTATTCTCAGCGGAAAAATAATTGGAATCGGTGCTGAAGGAATTGGAATTGCAGCTTCTAAAGGCGTTGATGTTTCTTCTCCAGCCAACCATATCGGTGGCGGACAAACGAAAATTGACGGCGGTGATGCTTTTATTAATTAAAATCTGATATGAGTAATTCATTTAAAATAAAAGAAAAATTCTCTGAACAATACACGTTGATCATCGATTCGGATATCAAGGCGGTGAATGTTCATATGACTTCCCGTTCTCAGTTGAGATGGGATTTTAGTGTTTTAAAAGTGGAAGAAGATTTTGTTGAGGTTAAAATCATCATGCTGGATCATATTTTACTCGAAGCCAATAATCCGTTGATTAAAGAAATTGCAGCGTTAACCAATGCTTTTTCAAGGTTGTATAACGAATTGCATTTGAGAATAAATAATGATGGAAAAGCTGTTCAGGTTTTAAACATGGATATTATCCGTTCAAAATGGAGCCAGACAAAGGCTGAAATGGAAAAAATTGCTGAGAATAATCCCGATATCAAAAACGCTATTGTTTTAAATGATAATATTTTTCAGAATCAGGAGAAATTGATCGAGGGAATTCAGAACAACGAAATTTTTCTAATGTATTTCAATAAAATCTATGGGAAAAAAGTTCCGTCAAGTTTTAAAGATAATGCCTTGAATTTCTTCAATTCTGCCAACGTACATTGGAGTTTTAATCTGAAAAACAAAACCAATCCACTGCTTTCTTCAGGCGAAATGATCGTTGAACTTTCCGGTGAACCTTCTATTTTATTGAATATTGGATTTTATAACAGAGCATATGTTCAGTTCGCCAATCAGATTGATACGAGTAAACTTCAAACTTCATTAAACGAAAAAGGAATTTACAGATTTGATGAAATTACAGGAAGAATGATCGAAGCTTCTTTAACCAGAGAAGAAATCGCCGATCCTGAAAACCTTTATACAAAATTGAAATACACATTTTATAGTGACGAAATTTTTAAATATAAAATGTCCAATGAATACCTTACAAAAGAACAGTCTTGATATAAAAACTTTTAGCAGAGGATTTTCTATAAAAAATTATCATTTTGAATTTAGATTCAGACGTGATAAAAAAAATGATGTCAAAACCTTTTTTGTTTTCATTGAAAAAGGATATCAGAAAGAACAACAGGAATTTATATCAAAAATTGGTTATGGTCTCGAGCATCAAACCATTAATAACAGGAATAAAATAACAGCCCATACAAGAAAACAAATCTTAAAAAAAGCATGATATGGGGAATAAAATTATAACAGAAAAAGACTTCTGGATGTGTTCCAGCGGAGCAATGCCCGCCCAGCTACAGGGAACCAGAAAAAGTAATAAAAAAAGTTCGGGAGACGTCTATATTACCGTTGCAGATACCGCAACAAGCAGTTGGATAGATTTCGGATGTACTAAAAATATGTTGTTGGCTGCGATTTTAACAGCAGTTGCAGTCATAGTCGTGGTTGCATTAATTGTCGGAACAGGAGGTATTGCTGCCATTGGTTTAATCGGAATGATGGCGATTGGTGCAGCAGCAGGTGTTGCCGGAGGAGTTATTGCAGCCGTAGATGGAGCTTTAAAATGCGGACAAAAAAATGCAACCGCCAGAACCTGGGACGGAAGCAAAGATAATATGCTTCTTACCGGAACTCCCGCCATAACAGGTGATAGAACAATGGCTTGCTCTATCGGAGGAGTCGTAAAATTTGCCCCAGAGATCAAAAGTTGGACACATGCTTTGGCTTTGGGTGGATTTAATTATGTTTCTCAATTGGCAGGATGTGCTTTAGGAGGAGCCGGAGTTGGAGCCGGAGGTTTTTTGGTTGCTGGTCTTGCGGGCGGCTCGCTTGCGCTCGCCGCGCCCAGTCTTCCCAGTGTATTATCGAATGTTGCAGGAAGCTTTACCGGAATTTGGGGAGGAAGTCGGGCTCTTTTTGGCTTAAATTCTTTAGCCAACGAACATGCATATGGAAATGTTCAGGATGCCGGAGATGCCGGATCGGCTTTAGTCAATGGTGGTATTCCAGAAATTGGAATGGGACAGCGTATATTTTCAGGGCAGGCACAGCCTTCCGATTACCTTCTTTTCTTATATTTGTTAAACATAAGAGCAAAAGGTCCTAAACCTCCTGTAGAAGAACCAAATGCCGGTGGTGATAAAGATGGAAGCACGCCTTCTGATAAAGACGGGAATAATAATCCTAAAGATAAGGATGGAAATCAGACTCCTGAAGATGAAGGAGCAAATGGAAGTAAAGGACAAGGGGAAAACCAGGCACAACCTAAAGAAGGAGGTAGTGGAAATGCTTATGAAGAATCTGTATATAGACAAGATAGTCGCCCTAATTCTTCAGAAGGATCCAAGCCGGGAAGAGTAAAGTCGAGTGTAAATGAAAATGGTGATGTTGTTCCCGCGAATAAAGATGGACAAGCTACAGTAGCTGACCATGTGAGAGGCTCTGAACCTAAGAAAAGTGATAGCCCTTATACTTCTTTTTCTGAAGGCAAACCAGGAGTTGGTAAAAAATATGGCGATAATGTAATAGAAGTTGATATTAAAAAACTAGAAGCAGATATTGCAAATGGTAAAATTAAAGATGTAGAAGTTTTAAGGCCTGAAAAGATCAAAGCTGAATTACAAGGTAAAGTTGATGCCGCAAAATCTAGGTATGATGCTAATCCAACTCCAAAAAATATGGAAAGATTACAAAATGCTCAAAGAGATTTAGATAATACGATAAGAGATCGAGAAGTTTTAATTAAAGGCCAGATACCAGCAGAATACATTAAAGTTTATCCTAATGAATAAAACATAATCATGGAAGAAAAAATGTCAAAAGAAACATATGATACTCTGTATTATTATAATGAAGAAGGGGAAGATGGATATGACTTGAATGAAGTAATGCTTCTCGACGATGTAAACGATACTGAAAGAATAGAAAAGCTTACCGAATTATTAGAATCATCGGATAGAACCATCGCTTATCAGGCGATTCTTATATTAGTTTCTTGGAATAAAAAACAAGGATTTTCTAAACTTCAACAATTTATAGACGAAAGATGGGATAAAAGTGAAAATTTTGATCCACACAGAATATATGGAGAAGATACAGCATATGATAAATTTTCGCATGCGCTCAAGATATCTACCTATAATGGAAGCTCCGAGACTCAGTTAATGCCCTACATAAAACAGTTTTTAGAATTATATAACGAAGTTTTTTTTGAAAGCTTTTTTAAAGATTTGCTGTTATCAATGAATATAATTAGTTTGTATATTGAAGAAGTAGAAAAAACAATTTTAAGAACAGTTGAAGCCGATAAACCTTATCAAGCGAGCCAATTGTTTCCTGTTTTAGTTAAAAATAATAATTCTTATTTTGAAAAATATAAAGATTTTTTTGAAAGATTAAATCTAAAAGATGGCAGAATAATTTACAACATTGAAGAAGCTGAAAAGTTTTTATAAAAAAATTTATTTAATTGTAATAGTCTGTGATTAATAAAGATATAGAATTGAGACTTGAAGATATTGACGATCGTTTATTTACAAAAAATGATAGAAACGGTTACGCCGTATATTTTTTAGATCAAAATTTAACAGAACCGTTTACGGGAGAGATTTATGTGAAATTTAATGATACCATAGAATCCGAAGCTGAATATAAAAACGGCTATAAAAACGGAATTGAATACATCTATAATTCGGAAGTGAATTTAGAACAGACCAATGAAAATAGAGGAAATGTAATTTTCGGAATTTCAAAAGAATATGATGAAGATGGAAATACGGTGATTGCTAGTATCGTCTATAATAATGACTACCTTAGATCTGTAGAATCTATCGATAATAAGATTCAGGAAACAAAAGCTTACGATGATAAATTCGGGGAATCTTTACCGGAATATATTCAGAAATTATTGAAATTATCCAATGAAGAAATATTTAAATATGAATTTAAAATCAATAATCCATATTTAAATTATAAAGATTAATTTAAAATAAAACCCACCTCAAATATTTAAACATGAAAAAACTACTCTTAACATTTATCATAGCAACTTTCTCATTGTTATCAACGGTAAATGCTCAAACAAACTCTCTTGCAAAGACAACTTGGGACGTTGAAAAGATGAATGCTGACGGAAGCGCAACTTTCAAAAAAGCAAAATCAATCAAATTTCCGGCGGAACAGCCTAAATTTAATTTTCTTCAATTTGAAGCAGATAAAAAATTCCATACCGGAACTTCATGTTTTCATATGATCGGAACTTACAGCGTTTATGAAGATAATCAGGTTGAAATAAGCGAAGGTATGGCAGATATGGCCGGTGATTGCAAGGAGCCAAAAACACTTAACGGAACGTATCGTTTCAAAATAGATAAAGACCGTCTTGAGTTGACTCCCGTAAAAGAATAAGTCTTACTATTCGTTTGTTGATTGTGAAGTGTTAGTATTGGTATAGTTTTAGTGTATTATGTTATCAGTAAAAACATACACAATGAAATTAAAATTAATCGCTGGTGCAATAGCAGTAATAGCTTCTGTATCCGCTTGCAAAAAAAATGAACCTAAACAGGAATCAGTTAAAGACTCCACTAAAGATTCTACAGTACAAACAAACCAAACTTTACTTGACAGTTTTAAACAGAATAAAAACGAAAAGGCTTTCTTAACAAATTTATACAAAAAACTAGGACAGGAACCGAAAGATGATAAAGGAACACCTTATCATTTGATTAAAACTGAAGAAATAAAACTTTATGGATCAGACAAACCTTACACACTCGCGTATGTTGATAAAATTGATGGCGCGATGTCCGGCTGGCCATATAAAGAACTTTTCGTTTTAGATGATAAAGGCCAGATAAAAGGAAATTATTTAACGCAGAAATATGAACCTGTTGTTGTTTTTGAAAATCAGTCACCTTTATTGATGATCACGGAAGAAACCTCAAAAGCAAATGGAATTCATCATTTTATCGGGATTAATAAAAATAGTATTAAAGAATATCTGAATACCAATGAATGGACTATTCAAACAATTGACGGCAATAATTATTCACCTAAAATATTACCTTTTGAGCTGAAAGATATTAATAATGATAAACAAAAAGACATTATTTTCTCAGGTCAAAAAAACAACAAACCTTTTACAATGTCTTTCGTTTGGGATCCTAAAAAAGAAGATTTTGAGTTGGATCAGTCCAAAAAATAAGTTCAATCCATCAATAAAAAACACGAAAGACCGTCATACTTTGGCGGTCTTTTTTTGCGTATAAAATGAGATCAAAAGAAAACACTTTTTCTTATATTTGTTCATTATAGAAAATATGGAGGCAACACAAGATAAAAGGCTATTTCTCATCGATGCTTATGCGATGATTTTCAGGGGATATTACGCATTGATCAGAAGTCCGAGAATAACGAGTACAGGGATCGACACCTCTGCTATTTTTGGATTTACCAATTCATTGATCGAATTGATCAGAAGAGAAAGACCTTCTCATTTGGCCGTGGTTTTTGATGTCGGACAGGCAAGTGTAAGAACAGATGATTTTGCAGAATACAAAGCCAACAGAAGCGAAACTCCGGAAGCCATTAAGATTGCTATTCCATACATCCACAGGATTTTAGAGGCGATGCATATTCCTTATTTAGGAGTTGAAGGTTATGAAGCGGATGATGTGATAGGAACCATTTCATGCAAAGCAGAAAAAGAAGGGTACACCACTTTTATGGTGACTCCGGATAAAGATTTTGCACAATTAGTTACCGATAAAGTTAAAATTTACAAACCAAGTTTAAAAGGAAGTGAAATTGAAATTCTGGGTGTTGAAGAAGTCAAGGCTAAATATGAAATTGAAGATCCAAAACAGGTGATCGATTTCTTAGCAATGATGGGTGATGCGGTAGATAACATTCCCGGATTGGAAGGTGTTGGAGAGAAAACTGCCATGAAATTCCTAAAAGAATTCGGAAGCATAGAAAATCTTCTTGCGAATACAGATAAATTAAAAGGTAAGCTTAAAGAAAAGGTAGAAGCTTCTGCCGAGCGCGGAATTTTATCTAAAAAATTAGCAACCATTATTTGTGATGTGCCTGTAGAATTCCATCAGGAACAGTATGATCTTGAAACTCCGGATTTTGAAAAAGCAAAAAAAGTTTTTGACGAAATAGAATTCACAAGACTGTATGAAAATCTTTACCGTGCTTTTGCGCCTTCTCAGACAGAAGTTGTGGCTAAAGATGCTACAGCAAATAGTGAAGAAGTTCCTCAGCCGACAGAAACGCCTCAACAAAAAGTGGCGAAACAAATTGGTCAGCTTGATCTTTTTGCCAATTTTGAAGAACTGGATCAGGCAACTTCCACAAAATCAAGCATTGAGCAGAACGAACATTTATATCAGTTTGTTGATAATCCTAAGGCTCAGAAAATTTTAGTTCAAAACTTATTGAACCAGAAAGCCGTTTGTTTTGATACAGAAACAACTTCTTTGAATGAACTGGAAGCTGAATTGGTCGGAATGAGTTTCTCTTATAAAAAAGGCTTGGCGTATTACATTCCTTTGTCTGAAAACAGAGACGAAGTTTTGGCAACGTTGGAAATTTTCAGACCGTTTTTTGAAAAACTAGATTTGCTTAAAATCGCTCACAATCTGAAATTCGATTATAAAATTTTAAAGCAATACGATATTACCGTTCAGGGAGCAATGTTCGACACTATGATCGCCCATTATCTTCTCAATCCTGACGGAAGACACGGAATGGATTATCTTTCGGAAGTTTATTTAAATTATAAACCTGTTTCCATTGAAACTATTATCGGTAAAAAAGGGAAAAATCAGGGAACTTTCAGAGATGCAGATCTGAGAACGCAGACCGATTATGCGGCGGAAGATGCGGACGTAACTTTCCAATTGTATGAGTTGTTTGCACCTCAATTGAAGAAAGAAAACATGGAAGATTTATTCTTCAACATAGAAATGCCGTTGATGGAAGTTTTGGCTAAAATGGAATTATCCGGAATTTCTCTGGATGAAAAATGGCTGGCTCAGGAAAGCATCGATCTTGAGAATGATTTAAGACAATTAGAAGCTAAAATATTTGAAATTTCTGGTGAAGAGTTTAATATGAATTCGCCAAAACAATTGGGTGAAGTTTTATTTGAAAAAATGCAGCTTGATCCGAAAGCGAAGAAGACTAAAACAGGTCAATATGCAACTTCGGAAGACGTATTGCAGAAGTTGGCTTCAAAGCACGAAATTATTCAGCATATTCTTGAATACAGAACGTATCAGAAATTAAAATCGACGTATGTTGATGCGTTGCCATCACAGATCGATAAAGATGATCGTGTTCATACCAATTTCTCACAAACTACGGCTGCAACAGGTCGTTTGGCGAGTGTAAATCCGAATTTACAGAACATCCCGATCCGAACATTAAGAGGTCAGCAAATTCGTGGAGCGTTTGTTTCAGCAGAAGGAAAGAAGATTATTTCTGCCGATTATTCACAAATTGAACTTCGTCTGATTGCTGAAATTTCTGGTGAAGATAATATGATTAAAGCGTTTCAGGATGGTGAAGATATTCACGCTTCTACCGCTGCGAAACTATTTAAAATTCCTTTGGAAGAGGTTTCCAAAACACAGAGAAGTCAGGCTAAAACAGTAAACTTCGGAATTATTTATGGTCAGGGTGCTTTTGCATTGGCAGAACAAACAGGTTTGTCAAGAACGGAAGCTAAGCAAATGATCGAAGCCTATTTTGAAACCTATCCAAAGTTGAAGCAATATATGGCTGAACAAGTCAATAAAGCCCGTGAGATTGGTTATGTTGAAACTATTTTAGGCAGAAAACGTCATTTAAAAGATATTAACTCAGGAAACTTTGTGGTGAGAGGTCACGCCGAAAGAAATGCAGTCAATGCTCCTGTTCAGGGAAGTGCTGCAGATGTTGTAAAAATGGCGATGATTAAAATCCAAAAAGAACTGGAAAAAGAAAAGCTTCAGACAAAAATGTTACTTCAGGTTCATGACGAATTGGTATTTGAAGCTCCAATTGATGAGGTTGAAGTCGCTACAAATATCATTAAAATCGAAATGGAAAATGCCATTGAAACGCAGGTTCCTTTGTTGGTGGAGATTGGAGTAGGGAAGAACTGGCTGGAAGCGCATTAAAAATAATTAAACATTATACAGATGCTTCGACTTTGCTCAGCATGACAACGCTAAAAATAAACTGTTATAGTTATGCAGTTGGTATTAGCGTTGTCATGCTGAGCAAAGTCGAAGCATTTTTATTGGATAAATAATATTTTATCTGTTATTTAGTTGTAAGACGTAATAATTTGACTTTCATCAAAATAGAAACAAGATGGGTCATAATCGTTCCAGCATGCTTGATAATTAGGGCCGTTTCCGTAGTTTGAAGTATTCACATTATTGGGCTTTCCTCGCATGTAAACAAGCATTTCGTACTCCATTCCAATCCAAATTTTATGTTCAGAAATACGTATACAATCATCTTTTGACCATTCAGGATGTTTCTTATGAATTTTTCCGGCTTTTGTTTTTAAAAATTTTTCTTCTTCAATTTTTTCTTGTTTATTAATACTGTCAATTCTTGCTTGGCTCTTAATGCTATCTTTCTCGGATAATTTTGTGTCAAGTTTACTGGAGTAATCAATTTTTTCTTCGGTTTTTGAACATTGTTTAGCCAAAAAGAATAAGATTAAAAATCCAAAAATGAATAGTAAAGCTATACCACATCCATTACTGTGTTTCTTTGGTGTTATAGAGTTTTCTGAATTTATATTTACAGAAGTTTTCGGATTGTCCATAATTAAATAGCCACAATTAGGACATTTTATTGTAGTACTATTTATTGTACTTTTACATTTTGGGCATTGGGTTGATGACATAGTTGTAATTTTTGATGTTCAAAAGTATTCTGAACAATTCAAAAAAAATTACGGGAATCCGTATAAACTATATTATTACTATTTCGCCTTTGAAATTGCCATTTTCACCGCAAGAAAAACCAGCACACTTGCCATAAACCATTTCTGTATTTTGATCCAAACAGGATTCTTAGCGAAAAATAAAGCTATTTTGGCTGCGGTTAATACGATGATAAAGTTGACAGTAAAGCTTATGAAAACCTGAGTGATTCCAAGCTCTAAACTTTGAGTGAAAATTGAGCCATATTCAGGTTTTATAAATTGTGGAAAAAAGGATAAATAGAAAACGGCAACTTTGGGATTGAGAACATTGGTAAAGAAACCTATGGTAAATAATTTTGCAGGTTTGTCTATCGAAATGTTTTGATCAACCTCAAAAATGTTTTTACTGTTGGGTTTAATTGCCTGATAAGCTAAATATAAAAGATATATTGTTCCAAGCGTTTTTAAAACGATGTATGCATAAGGCACTGCAAATAACACTGCCGTAAGTCCAAAAGACACCATAACAATATGGAAAAGAAATCCACAAACTACGCCAGCAAGCGAAGTTAAACCAGCCTTTTTTCCTTGCGTTATAGATCGGGAAATTAAATAAATCATATTCGGTCCCGGACTAATGACTAAGACAAGGGCAGCCAAGGCAAAAAAGAAAAGATCGTGAATGGGAATCATATTTTTTTATCAAAGTTTTGCGGTGCAAAGATAAGAATTAAGACTTACTTTAATGACTTAAAAATCATCAGTTTAGTTTTTATCTCCTTAAAATGTAATAAGATAATAGAAAGGCAACCTAAAACAATAACCGGCAAAATCGACTCCAAAATAGTGATATATATTTCTTCATTGAAGAGATAAGTACTCCAAGAAGATTCTCTTTCTACAAAAATAGTATAGTTCCAGAATAGCCATAAAGCAATGAGAAGAATGAACTCTAATACCATTTTCAGATATAAATTTTTGAGTAACGATAATATTGAAAAAAGGATAGAGAGGAAAAACGCTGTCAGCAACGAAATAAAGAATGCATCTTCAAAAAAACTACAATCTAAACAACTACTCGAAGTGTTATCTGAAAGTTTTCCCATTGACCAATACGTTTGCAAAAATGTTGCAATAAATAATACGAAAAATGCAATTCCATTCTTTTTTAAAAATGAGATGATTTTGGATTTTATGAAGGTGATCTTTTTTTTCAAATGTTGTGTTTATCTTTTTATTTACAATATTCTCTGAGCTCTTTTAATATCTCGATTTGTCTTGAAATATGTTGGATATTTAAATCATGATTCGGAATAAAATTGTTCAGGGCTTTAATATATTCTTCAGATTTCCCTTTTCCCTCTTGTTCTTCTAATATTTTTGCAACTTGAAGATTTCTGATTTTAGAAAGTTCATTTCTGCTTTCATTCATTTTTTTCCAACTTTCTAAATGTTTTGAAAAATCATTGGTATCATTAACTTTATCAAGATAAATAATACTTTCTAGAACACTATCCTGATCAAAATAAAGTTCGGGCTTTTGAAGGTAATGGTTGAGGTATTGATTAAGGTATTCTCTTGTTTTTGGTTGATTATAAAAAGTGAAGACAAGAGAATAAAGATCCCCGACATAACATACTTCACTTTTCAATAAGTGAATTCCAATAATGTCTATCTGGTTTTCATAATTTTTAATTGCAGACAAATACGCACCCACCAATCTTGTTCTCCAGTTAAAATCTCCAAGAAGTGCTAATGTTACCTCTTCGGTTATTTCATCTTTAAGTTGTTTTATGTTTTCGATCCATGATGTGTCGTTGATATTTCTTATCTTCATGTAAAAAGGAAGTACCCATTTATTAATAAACTCTTGATCAAGCTCAAAATCATTTTTATGACTTTTCAAATGTTCGAATACTGACCAATGTTTAACTGTAGCTCCTGCAGAATGCAGTTTAATTTGATTTTTTAAGTCGTCGTTCATTTTTAATAATTGTCCAAGATTAATTAAAGTTTTTAATAAGAATATTTATCTTTTCTAATTTAATGATAAGATAATAACTTTCGTCACTAAATTTTTCTAAACATTAAACTCAATCTTCCCAAGATAAACCAAGCTAAACATTTCATCTTCCACAGAAATGGGTTTTGCAATTTGTCCGCTATTTAGGAAGATCAAAGAATTGATATCAGCTTTAATCTGAAGCTCATTGATCCTACTCACTAAAGTCGGAAGCCACTGATCTGCAAAAGAATATTCTGAAAATTTATCATAGATGTTATTATTGGTGTCATCAAAGCCATATTCTACAAAATCATAATCCAGCCAAATCGTATCCTGAGATTCTGCAAATTTTGAATTATGGGTTTCATCAGATTCTTCTTCCACATAAAATTCTTCATCTTCATTCACGAAGTCTTCAAAATCTTCTTCACTGCTGAAATTTCCTATCCAAAAATCTAATATTTGCGTATCCATACCTGTTTTATCTTCTTTTAATTTAATTGACCTCAAAGTTATGACAATATTTGTAAACCTTTCAACAGAAAATACGGCTATTAGGGATTCTTACCTGTATTGATTTTGTATTTTGATGAAATTTTTATTGTACTCTTTTTCCGACTTCACTTTCCTGAATCGCTTTCTCCAGTCTTGAAATTCTAGTTTTTTCCTGCTTGGCACTCATAATCCAATGAAGCATCACTTTTTTATATGAAGGCGCCTGATTATTGAAAAATTCCCAAGCTTTTGGATTGGCTTTAAACTGTTTTTCATAAATGGGATCAAGTGTTGCGATTTCTTTTTCGTGAGAATAAATGGCAGATCTTTCTTCTTTTCTTAGCTCAAATGCTTTTAAACCTTCGGGTTTCATCAATCCGGCTTTGGTCAGCTTTTCCACTTTTTTGATGTTGATAACACTCCAGATACTTGTTGGTTTTCTGGGTGTAAAACGGTTGCTGTAGCTTTCTTCGTCAATTGATCTTCTCACACTGTCGATCCACCCAAAACATAATGCCTGATCAACAGCTTCTGACCAGATCATGGACGGTTTTTTAGTTCCGACTTTATAAAATCCTACCAACAGTTCTTTTTCAGTGGTGTGGTTTTTCTCAAGCCATTCTCTGAAGTCATTGGGTGTGGCAAAAAATATTGCGTCCATTTTTATGTTTTTTTGACAGGTTATTTTTTATTGATTGTATTCTTTAATTTTCTGTTCCAATCTTTTTTCCAGATATTCATTTCCACCATGAAGTTCTTGGAGGATGATTTCCGCTTCGGCTGTATATTTTTTAATCTTTTCTTCAGACCAATGAACGGGTGGTGGTTGAAGATTCGTAATTCTATCTGCCAATTTTACAGCCCAGACTTCTTTGGGAAGCTTTTTTATGCGATTCAGGCTATCCATCATTCTTTGATCTTTTTCCAGATCTGCATTTTTAGTTAATGCTAAAACACCTTCAGCAACAGTTTTACTAAAAGTATTTTCAAGTTCTTCATAGGTTGTTGGAGTATCTTCCAGAATATCATGAAGTAAAGCAACCTGAACAGCCAATTCACCATCAAAATTTTCTGTTTTTTCGGAAGCTAATAAGATTTCCATGGCAACGTTACTCAAGTGGACAACGTAAGGAAGATCTGTTCCCGGAATGGTTTGGTTTTGATCTGTATGTTTCTGCGCTGCAAATTTTATAGTTGTCTGATAAATATCCTGAATGCTCATGTCTGGTGCTTGTTTTTTCTTAAAATAATTTACAATCGAATATAATCAATTTATATTGATCGTTTTTGTAGTTTCAAGTTTCGGGCGGGAGCGAAGCTCCCGCCCGAAACTTGAAACATATATTATTCTCCATTAAAAATTTTCATCAGATTCTCAATCGCATTCTCAGAATGCATCAACACTGTATTTTCTAAGGTTAATCTTGTAACCTCGGAAGCTCTTTTGAGCATTTTATTTTCGTAAGAGGAAATGGCAGTTTTTACATCCTTAAATTCATCATTTGTTAAGCATTCAGCCAATTCGTAAGCATCTTGCATCGCCATATTCACGCCTTCTCCGGCATAAGGTGGCATTCGGTGGGCAGCATCACCAAGTAGGGTAAGATTAGGAAGCGTTTCCCATTTTTGATCGAGTGGATAATGATATTGCGGACGTGGAATAATTGAAATCTCATCTGTTTCAAATAATTCCTGCCAGCTTTCATCCCATGAACTGTATTCTTTTTTAAACCATTCAGAAACCTGTTGTTTTTGAGTAAAATCAATTCCGGAATCTTTTACCCAATGTTCATCGGTGTTACAGCCAGTGTAGAAAGTCAAGGTTCCATCTTCTTTGGTGCTGAACAATAAGGTCTGTTCATTATCCAAAGCGAAAATTTTACCACCCTCAACGAGTTTCCAAATTTTTGGAGAATTAGTTTCAGCATTATAAATATTTCCTTCAACCATCGTTACTCCGGAATAAATAGACTGAATATCTGTAACATAAGCACGAATCTTAGAATTGGCTCCATCTGCAGCAATCACGATATCTGCATAATGAGAAGCTCCATTTTTGAAATGCAATAACCAGCCTTCACCATGCTTTTCCATAGAAGTAAAATGACTGTCCCAAACCACCGTATCAGGTTGTAAAGATTCTAATAATATTTTACGAAGTGGAGCCCTATCAATTTCAGGTCGGTCTTCTGAATGAGAATTTTCTTCTGAATGTTCATCTAAATAAACATGAAGGTTTTTATCTAGTATTTTTAATTTTCCGGCATCTGGACGATAATTTGCTTTGAAACCATACATTAATCCTGCTCTGCGAAGCGCTTCTAAACCTGATTCTTCATGTAAATCCAAAGTTGCTCCTTGTATACGAACTTCTTTGTTCATATCTCTTTCATACACTTTTACCTCAGCATTTTTTAACTGTAAAAGTCTTGCTAAAGTCAATCCTCCAGGGCCGCCACCAACGATGGCTATTTTTTTATTTTGTATTATCATAACGTTTAAATTATGATGCAAAATTACTTTTCGGGAAGAATGGAAAATTGTATAAATCGGTCGTTTTTATTTTGATTGAGCTCTTTTGGAAGAAATCCGGAAAGTTTTTTAATCTCTTTGATGAAATGAGATTGATCCGTAAAATTTTGCTCAGGAAATAATTTTCCTTCTTTAATATGTTGGAAAGAAGCTCTGAATCGGAGAATCCCACAATATGATTTTAATGAAATACCAAATTGTTGATTAAAATAACGGTTGATCTGTCTTTCGCTCCAGATCACTTTTTCTGAAAGTTCTTTTACGATTAATGCGCCTTTCTCAGAATAGATCAGATCAAACAATTTCAACTTTCTTTCATCCATTTTTTGAGACTGAAGTTCTTGCTGTATTTTTTCAGATGCTTTTTGACAAAATTTTTCAAAATCGTTTAAGTCATTAACCGAAAAATCCCAGAAATCAAGAGGTAACCTTTTCGCTTCATTTAGTAGTTCTGAAACTGACGTATGAAGAATATATTCTGCAGCCAATAAATTAAAACTTACGGCAAACATTTTAGTTTTTTCAGCAATGAAGATTTGTTCGGGATGTGTACAAATTCCCAATAATACAATGTGAAAAGGTTCCTGTAACGACTGAGAAAAGATCAAATCAATCCTGCCGTCGGGGAGAAGAATAACGTCTTTGTTTTCCGACGGATTATCCAGCATCCAAAAGCTTTCGACAACATCTTGAAGTGAAGGATCGGGCTGATTGGATTGATAAATTAAATTGCTCATTAAAGCAAATTTACTTAAAAACTAAAATAGTATAAGGTTCGTTTTCTTGTCCGGTTTTTGGAGAGACTAATCTGATGTGGGATTTATCTTTGAAATAATCAACAAACGTTTCTCCACCAGGAATCTTTCCTGTTTCAGTTTTTTTGTAACCTAAATTGGTAATCGTTTTTAAATATTGATTATAATCTGTTTTGCCTTTAAACTGAAACTCTATTCTGTCTGACGATTTATTATTTTTATATTCGAATTTTCCGATTTTATATTGATAATCCGGACTGTCGTATTCATATAAATTAAACTCTGAACTTTCTGTTTTATCATAATAAGAATACTTCAGTTTTTTAATTTCTTCTTTAAATAATGGCATATCCAGCTTGTTGAATTTTTCTAGCTGTTCCAATGAAAAAGCCTGTCCAAATCCTTGAAAGTGCAGGGCTAAAATTAATATAAGTGTTGAGAAGATTTTAAAATAATTCATGTGAAATTAATGTTTTAGGATTGGAGTTTATAGTGCTTTTATTTTGCTGATGTAATCGTTTAATTGATCACTTTTAACTTCAATATCAGCCGGAATTCCTTTTCCAACTTCTTTATAAGGATATTTCGTGCGGTCAATTAAAGTTCCGGTCGTAATGACTAAAAACGCATTGTCCGGCAATTTAAATTCTGAATTATCTGAGGTTAATCCTTGCGTATTGCAACCTACGATTTTTACATTTTTTTGTCCTTTAAAACTGGCTACCACAAATTCTCCTGAACTTGACGTTTTCTTATTGGTTAAAATATAAATAGGCTTATTTTTATTCTTGATCTTAAGATCCGAAATAGGAATCGCACCTATTTTTTGCTTTCCGAAATATATACCATCATTTTTACTCATGAAAAAACTTATCGCTCCAGAATTATCCATAGATCCTGATGCATTATCAGTATCTAAAAAAGGGCGAATTGATTTTAACATGGGAGAAAACATTCCACCTTCATTATTTCTAAGATCAATGATCCAAAGTTTTGGGTTGGCTTGATCTAATTTTTTCACCTTATCGAAAAATGTCTGTACATATTCGTTCCAGTCATCCTGATTCATATTTCCGATGGCAGGTACGGTGATGTAAGCCATATTTTTATCAATCAAACTGTCTTTTGGATAAGGAAATTCAGCTCCGACATCTTTAAATCTTTTTAAATAAGCTTCAATAACTTCAGGCTCATAAAGTTTTGAATGCTGATCGCCTAATTTTCCAAGAATCGTTCTAATGATAGGGTAGGTTTCTCTAATGGTTTTCGTTTCGCTAGCTTGTTTTAGGTAGGTTTCTTTTATTGCCGGCCAATCGATACTCTTTTTATTAACAGAATTCTGCTCCATGAGCTGAATGGCTTTTTCAACATAGGAAACAGGAGTTTCCTGTGAATATATTTTTCCTGTAAAAAGGAACAAGCTAAATAGGGTGAAGAGAAGAATTCTTTTCATATGTATTGATTAGTTTTAATGAATCGAAGATACTTATAATATTTGTTTCATTTATTCTTCAATTTTGTAGATTAATATTTTGTCAATATCCGGAATTTGAAGATTTTCTAATTCATTAATTTTAATCAGTTGTTGTGCAAAATTTCTATAACGGGGATTAATTCTATTTTCATATTAATAAAATCTTCTGCTTTTGCCATCTAATAAGTTTTCTAATATCAAAATCTGTTCTTGGTTAAGATTTTTCAATGTTATCTTTTTATGTCTGTTTATGAGATATTCAGGATAATAAACAAGTTCAACAATATTATTATCAATTTTATATTCTCTGAGAAGTATTGGTTTTTTCGTATTTTTTCTATTGGAATTTGAAAATAAAAGGTTGGTAACTTTATTGGGAATAAAACTGAAACTTGTAGAAAACAGAAAAATTGAATTTTCATTGATCAAAAGATCAAATGAGCACCACTCAAAATTTTTTTTATTTCCTTGGTCTGTAAAAATTGTTCCGCTTATATTTTTAAATTCTATTGAATTTGTTTGTTTGCAATTTTTAAGAATTCTCTTTTTTTCAATGAAATAATAAATGTTCTTACCAATAGCAAATAAAAATAAGGCAATAATGAAATAGGGAAATATATTATCAGGCATTGTTAAATTCTATTTTTCATACTACTTTTAAGAGATTCAAGATATGGATTTGGTGGATTTTGTAATCCAAAACTTGACCAAGACTTATTATAATCTAAAATGATTTCCTGCCAAAAAGGAATTGTTTTAGATGGATGATACTTATAATCATTATCATGGATTTTTTGAGCTTCATCGTTAAGATCAGAATAATATTGCTGATCTTCCTCATCATAAATATCTTTCCAAATATCCAAATAGTATTTTAATTCATTTATTAAATAAGTTCTTAATGTCCATCCGTAAACAATAGTATCAGTTCCCCAGATTGATAAAATTGGTCTGTGCTTCAATGTAGTGTCACTAGTGTCACTAACGACAAATCTATGTGGTTTTATTGGAATAAGTTGTGGGGATTTTTGATAAGCTTCAGTGAATAATTTTATTGTTTCTTCTTTAGATTCGGGTCTTTTCCCCCATGAATCTAACCAGAAAGGATGATTCATTTCACTAAAAATATCGCGTAAAATCTCATCAAATGGCCAAGTTAATTTTCTTTTAATTTCTTCATCATCTTCAATCCAATTATAAAAAAAAGAATTTTCTTCAACTATAAGTTCTTCTTCATCCAAATATTCATATTTTTCTTTTCTGTCGAGAGTATGTAGAATCTTTAAAAACGCCCTATGCTCAGGAGTAAATTGAACGGAATATTTTTTTTCAACTTCATCAATTTGTTCATCAGTAAGTCCAATCCATTTAGCATTGTAACTCCATTCTTCACGATTTGTTTCTTGGCTCCAGTACTTTTCAGTTTTTTCTTTTACCCAATATAGAAATTTGGTAAAGTCTTCAGGTATTGTTTTCATGGATGTTTTAAAACCAAATATATAAAAATATTTACACCAAAGGCAACTTAAAATAAAAAGTACTTCCCTGATTCAGCGAGCTGTTCACACCAATTTCTCCATTTTGTTTTTCAATGAAATTATAAACACTCTTACCAATGGCAAATAAAAAGAAGGCAATAATGAAATAGGGAAATATATTATCAGGCATTGTTAATTATCGTTTAATATCTTATGGTCATTGCCTAGATTGGTGAAAAATTCTTCAGGATTTGTCAAAAAACTATAACTGTTTGAAAGTTTGGCTAATTTATAAACTTCTTTTTGCGCTGGAACAACAAGATTTCCCTGAAGATCCATTAAGAGGCAATCGTATTTTTTTGCGATTTCGATAAAGCTGTTTAAAAAAATTAAACCGTCTTCTCTTAAATCTGCCCGAAAATGAATTTCTTTTATTTTTCCATTTTCTTTATTTAAAATTAATGATGCATCATGATCTGTTGTAGTATCAATGTTTCTTTTGTAATGTTTCCAGTAATAATAATCAGATCTGTTTTCTAATGGTTTTCTTGGAAATAATTTGTTGATGTAATAGATAATTTCTGTCGGTAAAATATCTGTAGAATCCCAAAATTTTATAGTTAAAGCATCGATGAAAAAATCAGTAGAATCCAATAAATTATCTTCTTCAAGATAGTAATGATTTGTTCTTTCTTGAAGATTGATATTTAATTTATTAGGAATAAATCCGAACTCATTAATAATTCCTTTTCGCGGAATTAGGTTTAATCGAAACTGATAAATAGCCATTTATCAAATGTAAAAAAAATTTACACCAAAGGCAACTTAAAATAAAAAGTACTTCCCTGATTAAGCGAGCTGTTCACACCAATTTCTCCATTTTGTTTTTCAATGAAATTTTTGGAAATCGCCAAGCCTAAACCTGTTCCGTTTTGATGTTCTCCGGGAACCTGAAAATAACGGTCAAATATCTGACGATGGTATTTTTCATCAATTCCGCTTCCGGTATCTGTGATGCTGAATGTTACATATGAATCTGATTTTTCAACCAAAATCTGAATATTTTCATCCTGAAAAGAATGTTTTATGGCATTGCTCAGAAAATTATTCATCACCCAAACCGTTTTGTCAAAATCGGCAGAAACAAAATTATTTTCCTCTAAATTATATTGAAAATTAATGGCTATATTTTTCTGTTCAGCCAGTTTTTCAACATTTTTAATAGCGGTCTGAACAATGTTTTTGGGCGAACAACTTTCAATATGTAACCTGATATTTCCTGTTTCAACTTGTGATAAATTCAGTAATTCTCCGGTAATATCCAATAAACGTTGCCCGTCTTCGTTGATGCTTTTCAATAATTCTTTTTGCTGCTCATTCAGTTCACCGAATTTTTGATTGCCTAATAATTGAACGCCCATTTTAATAGCAGAAATTGGAGTTTTTAATTCATGAGAAATGGTTGCTATAAAATTAGTTTTAGCAAAATCCAATTCTTTAAAAGGAGTAATATTTCGGAGTAAAATTACTTTTCCGATGTATTTTTTCTCTTTTTCTCCGGTTTTTACAATGTTGATGGGAACAATTTCCTGTTCAAAATAATTCTCTTTATTATCAGTAACAATTTTTATCGGTTCTTTTACGGGATGATCGATGTTTTTTAAAAGTTCTCTTACCAAATCATTGTTAATTGCTACTTCATGGGCTGTTTTTCCGATGATTTCTTCTTTTCTGAGATTGGTAATTTTTAAAGCTTCATCGTTGATCATGTAGATAAAATGATTTTCATCGAGCCCAATTACAGCGTCGTGCATATTATTAACCAAGGTTTCGATCCTTTTTTTATCCATCAACTGGGTAGAAAGAGTGCTGCTTTCATATTCTTGCAGTTTTTCGGCCATGATGTTGAAAGAATTGGCAAGATCATTAAACTCTTCACTTCCTTTAAAATGAACTCTTTCGTTATAATTTTTATTAGCAATTTGTTTAATGCTGAAAGTCAGTTGATTGATAGGTTCTGCAATGGTTTGAGGTAAATTAAACAACAAAGTAAAAGCGATCAGAAAACAAACGGTTCCAATGCTTACGATCCAAAAAGTGGCATTTTCTGCTGTAATAATAGCAATATCGCTTTTTCGTTCAATGCCTTTCATGTTCAGTGACATAATTTTAGCCAAATCTTCACGGATGAGTTTTTCTTTTTCGTTGGTGGGCTGTTTTAAATAGCTGTCGAAATGCAGATTAAGATTTTGAGTGGCTTCTCTTTCACCAAATTCAGTAAGATTTTTTTCCTGTAAAGCATTGTTTTTTTTGAAATCTTTGATGGCAATCGCGCTGTCTGTACTTATTTTATCCAGCGCCAACAACATGTTTTTAGAGAATTCTAAACTGTTGTAATTGGCGGTAAGAATTTTTTCGGTATCAGATTTTAATTTATTGATATACACAGAGCCGATCACCGAAAGTAAAACGATCAGTAAGAATAAAAGACCTACGCCGAGGGTAAGTTTGGTTTTAATTTTCATTGTGTTTAAGATAAAATAATAATATCGATCTGTCGTTCATTCAATCGGTTCATCAGGGTGTAGATCCAGCTGTAGCCGGAAAGTCTCTGCCAAAGCTTTGCATGAGGTTTTCCGATGCAGACTGTGGTGATATTATGCTCAACTACATAATCTAAAATTCCTTTATGCACACTGTTTTCTTTTATTCGGATCACTTTTGCGCCTAATTCCTGTGCTAAATTAAAATTATTAATCAAATATCTTTGCTTATCTAAGGCTATTTTTTCAGGATTTTCAGAGGGTTTCTGTACATATAAAACCGTCCATGGACTATTATAATAGCTTGCTAATCTAGAGGTTTTCCGGATGATATTCTTGGCGATTTTTTCGTTACTGCTGATGCAGGCAAGGAATTTTATGGGTTTAAAGTTTTCTGTTTTAACTTCTGTTTCTACCTTTTTTTCAACATGCGTCGCGACTTCTTTTAAGGCCAATTCGCGAAGCTGTAAAATATGTCCGCTTTGAAAAAAATTACTAAGCGCCGTCTGAATTTTTTCCTTTTTATAAATCTTACCTTCTTTCAGTCTTGTTAAAAGTTCATCTGCCGTTAAATCGATATTCACCACTTCATCTGCCAACGCCAAAATTTTATCGGGAACGCGTTCTGAAACTTCAATTCCTGTTATTTTTTTTACCTCTTCATTCAAACTTTCAATATGCTGAATGTTCATCGCACTGATGACATTAATCCCATTGTCCAGGATTTCTAAGACATCCTGCCATCTTTTTTTGTTTTTTGAACCTTCCACATTAGTATGTGCCAATTCATCCACCAAAACAACTTCCGGATGTTCATTAAGAATAGTCTGAAGATCCATTTCCTCAAGATTTTTGCCTTTATAAAATGCAGATCTTCGAGGTATTTCAGGAATTCCGTCTACTAAAGCTACGGTTTCTTCTCTTCCGTGAGTTTCTACGTAGCCAATCTTTACATCAATACCATTTCGTAGTAAAGCATGCGCTTCCTGAAGCATTCGGAATGTTTTTCCGACACCTGCACTCATCCCAATATAGATCTTAAATTTTCCTTTTTTGGATTTTTGAATGAGTTCTAAAAACTGCTTTGCTGATGATGACATTGATTTTATTCTTTTTAATTTTATTTTTTGAAACACAAAATATTCAATTTAAAAACCACAAAAGAAGCAAAAGTTTTAAACACTTTAGTATTTGTAAGTTAATTATAATAAGACATAAAAAAACACTAAAGTTTGTTTGAAAATCTTTGATTTTCGTATTATGTGAACTTTCGTTTTCAGTATTTTAAGCTTAAAAACTTTTGTGTCTTTTGTGGTTAAAAGTTCTATTTTCTTTACTTAATTAAAACCAAGCCGCAAGACTTGTAGTAATGAAGAAATTTCCTTGTTTAAGTTCATCGTTCTTTACAAAGATCGCATCTTTTGAAGTAAAACCTCTTGCTTCTGTACGAAACACCACATTCTTTAACACCGCGTAATCTACATTTAACGAATATCCGAAAGTCTGAAAACCGTTGGGCGTTTTCGTATTGATAATTACTCCGTTTTTATCATTGTAATATTCCAGTCTTCCTGCCAGAGCCCATTTATCATTTAATTGATATTTCATCAACATATTTGGAGTATACCAAATATTATACTGCTCGCTTTCTTTTAATTTTTGTTCGGCTCCGATATCGAAACCAAGAATGGTAGAAAACTGTTTAGTCACTTGAAAACTTCCATACAAATCATGGAAATAACGCATTTTTTTCTCTTCTTTTGATTTGTCGTTTCCGATGAATGAGCTGCTGTTTAAGGTGATTTTATCATTCGGTTTGTATGTAATTTGATGCCCAAAAGAAATACTTTGATTGCCTTCAGCTTTTGCAATACGTTGCCATCCGTTTAGAACCAATCCGCTTACAAACCATTTTCCACTGTCTGAAGTGTAGGAAATTTTGGCTCCCGTTTCAAAGTAAGGCGAATTTTCTGCAGCCAAACTTCTTGTAAGATTTATGTTATCTTTTCCAATCGCACTTTCCCAACCGATGTGTGAAGGCATGATTCCTGCATCGATCCATAAGTTTTTATTTTTTGAAATTTTAATTCCAATATTGGCTTCATTTACATATCGTAATGCCTCTTGTTCTGCAACCATGTTATGTTGAGCGTAAGTTCCGGCCATTAAAGCTAAATTAGCCCGAAGGTTTTCGCTTTGATAAGAAGCTTTTGCAAGTCCTAAATTAAGATTCAACTCATTATGACGGTTGTATGAATATAGAAAATCCTGACGGTTATGGTTGGCGGGTTCATTAAAATCATAGCTGTAAAAAAGCTCTGCATAAGCAGAAAAGGTGATCTTATTGCCAATTTTCATCGAATCCGCAGACTGTGCCTTCGGAAAGAATACACCCAACATAAGTCCAATGACAATATACTTTTTCATTTTCAAATTTCTTTTTAGCAATGGTTAATTGTTTTAAGAGCTCGAAACAATTAAAGTTAATTATTTCGAGCCTATAGTAAGTATTAAAATTTATTTTGTCAGTTACAGTCTGAACATTACTGCTAATGTTAATCTGCTGTCAGACTTTCTTAAATCAGGTCTCCAAGAATCTATCGGAGTGTCGATCCATCCATCCGGGCTGGTTGTTCCTCCAGAACCTGCGAAATAAGGGATGTTACTTTTTCTAAATCCATATTCTAACCTGAATGTTACAAACTGATTGGGCATAATGTCAACAGTTGCTGTTCCCTGAAACATTTTTAGTTTTTCTCCTTTTGCTATGGCATCATTAAAATCATTATTAGGAACCGGAGAAGGGGAGAAGGCCAAGTAAGCTCCGGGATTTGAAACAGCATCCGCTCTCAGGGATAAAGCCACTTTATTATGATGGAACCAAAGTCTGTTGGCAATTGAAGTTCCGATCATGTAATTGTCTTTTGCCTTCAAACCGCCTCCGCTCTGGAATCCGTAGTGGTTGTTGATACTGAATGCAGCCTGTGACAAACCTTTGCTTTCTTTATTGTGGAAATATCTCGCAACAATGCTGTGATCATGGTGAAAACGTTTAACATCAGGATTGTTACGGGTATCTTTTCCGTTTAAATAAAAATTGGCAACGAGTTGAATATTTTCATTCGGGCGATAGTAGTTTGAAACTCCCAACCCAAGACCTTTGTTCCAAGAATTATAGGTTTGCCATCCATTTAATACCCAAAGTTCAACCTTATATTTTTTTGAAGGATACGCTTGAATTCTCGCTCCCTGAAAATAGAAAGGCGTAAAATCGCAGACCAAACTTCTTTGATAGTTCCAGTTTTCACCTAAAACATAACTTTCCAGACCAATGTAGCTCATGAAAATCCCGGCTTCTACATTTAAACCGTGCATTACGTTGAAATGATATCCTGCTGCGGCTTCTCGGATGTTTTTTAAATTATTTACGTTGGTATTTTTACCATGATTCACCGTTCCGTCCAAATCCTGAACAATAGAACCCATTTGCCCATATTGTAGCCATAAACGTCCAATCATATTTTTGTAGGTGGTTTCCAAACCAATGCTTGCCATATTAATCGTTACCTCATTCGAACGACCAATTGCTGATGAAATGGTGTGCGTATTATCTTGTGGATTACGGAAATCGTAGTTGTAATAAGCATCAACATAAGTGACACCCGTTAAAATTGTTTCTCCATCTTTATCTTTTAAGGTTAAAGGGAAGTCTGTCTGACGGTTTTGTCCGTTGATCCAGCTCAAGTCATAGCCTTCGAACGGAATTTTAGAATCAGTTTTTGTGGTTAAGGAATCTTTAGGCTTAATTGTTATTGAGTCTTTTTGAATTTCCTGAGCATTAATTTGACTTACAGTAGTCAATGCTAAAAAAAATGCAGCGTGAATAGTTTTTGATTTCATTATATAAATATTGATAATGACGTTGTTATTTAAATTATTTAGTTTGATCCAAGGCGATATTTAGCTTTAAAACATTAATCTTTGATGGTCCGAAAAGTCCCAAAAGAGGTTTTTCTGTTTGATTATTAATTAGATTTTCAATTTTATCAAGGGAAAGATTTCTTTCTTTAGCAATTCTTTTAGCTTGGTATAAAGCGCCTTCTTCAGAAATATCAGGATCTAACCCGCTCCCGCTTGCGGTTACCAATTCTACAGGAACTTTCGTTGTATTCATTTCAGGGTTTTGCATTTTCAAAGTGTCGATTCTTTTCTGTACAGTTTCAAGATATTCTTTATTGCTTGGTCCTTTGTTGCTTCCTGCACTTCCTGCCGCATTATAATCTACAGCAGATGGGCGACCGTGAAAATATTTTACAGATTTAAAATCCTGACCAATATTGACATAAAATTTTTGTCCGTTATGGTTGATGATCTCTGCATTTCCCTGAGTAGGCAATACTTTTGAACCTGCATAAACAATGGTCAAATAGATGCCTACAATAACCAACATGACGATAGTGAGTCTGAATGCTGATACAATATAATTTTTCATTTTTATTAAATTTTTAAAAGAACAAACTGACAAATAAATCGATAATCTTTATTCCAATGAATGGCGCGATAATTCCTCCCAAACCATAGATCAAAAGATTTCTTCTTAATAAAGCACTTGCCCCAATCGGTTTATAAGCAACCCCTTTTAAAGCCAATGGAATTAAGATCGGAATGATAATAGCATTGAAAATAATAGCTGATAAAATAGCTGATTCCGGACTGTGAAGATTCATGATATTCAATTTCTGAAGCGCCGGAATAAACGTGATAAACAACGCCGGAATAATGGCAAAATATTTAGCAACATCATTCGCAATACTGAAGGTAGTCAACGTTCCACGAGTCATTAATAACTGTTTTCCGATTTCTACGATTTCAATCAATTTTGTTGGATCATTATCCAGATCAACCATGTTTCCGGCTTCTTTGGCGGCCTGAGTTCCACTGTTCATCGCAACGCCGACATCGGCTTGAGCCAGGGCGGGAGCGTCGTTTGTTCCATCACCCATCATCGCAACCAGTTTTCCTTCCTGTTGTTCTTTTTTGATGTAATTCATCTTATCTTCAGGTTTAGCTTCTGCGATAAAATCATCTACACCTGCTTTCTCTGCGATAAATTTGGCGGTTAAAGGATTGTCTCCCGTTACCATCACGGTTTTCACTCCCATTTTTCTCAATCGTTGAAAACGTTCCTGAATTCCTGTTTTGATAATGTCCTGAAGTTCAATAACGCCCCAAACCTCTTCATTCACAGAAACGACCAAAGGAGTTCCTCCGTTTTCAGAAATTTTAGTTGTTGCTTCCTGAGTTTCGGGAGGGAAAATATTTCCGGCTTTCTCCGTCAGTTTTTTAATTGTGTCGTAAGCTCCTTTTCTAATTCTTGTGTTTTCAAAATCAATACCTGAAGTTCTGGTTTCAGCCGTAAAATCAATGTAGACAGGATTTGGAACAAGCAAGTCTTCAGATTGTAATTGGCTTAATTCAATAATAGATTTTCCTTCCGGAGTTTCATCAGCAACAGAACTTAACGCCGAAGCTTTTATAAATTCATTAATATCAATATTATTTGAAGGATGAAATTGCGTTGCTTTACGGTTTCCAATGGTGATCGTTCCTGTTTTATCCAGCAATAGAACATCAATATCTCCCGCAGTTTCAACCGCTTTACCACTTTTTGTGATGACGTTGGCTCTTAAAGCTCTGTCCATCCCCGCAATTCCGATTGCAGAAAGCAGACCGCCAATCGTTGTGGGTATCAAACAAACGAAAAGTGATATAAATGCCGCAATGGTGATTGGCGTCTGCGAATAATCTGCAAAAGGTTTTAAAGTAACTGTAACGATAATGAAAGTAAGGGTAAACCCGGCTAGCAATATGGTTAAAGCGATCTCGTTAGGTGTTTTTTGTCTTGATGCACCTTCTACAAGGGCAATCATTTTATCTAGAAAAGATTCACCCGGTTTTGTGGTGACTTTTACTTTTATTCTGTCGGAAAGTACTTTTGTACCGCCTGTTACTGAACTTTTATCTCCACCTGATTCTCTGATCACGGGGGCGCTTTCTCCTGTAATGGCAGATTCATCGATTGTTGCTAAGCCTTCGATAATTTCACCATCCATAGGGATCTGATCACCTGCTTCACAAAGGAAAATATCTCCCAGTTTCATTTCAGCAGACATTTTTAAAGCGGTTTCTACTTGAAATCCAGGTTTGTTGTCTACGATTAATTTAGCCGGAGTTTCCTCTCTGGTTTTTCTCAAGGTATCTGCCTGAGCTTTCCCTCTTGCTTCGGCGATGGCTTCGGCGAAATTGGCAAATAAAACAGTGAAAAATAAGATAATGAATACTAAGAAATTATAAGTAAAACTGCCTTGTGTTTTGTCACCCGATAAGCTAAATAAGCTCACGATGAACATGACGATTGTTCCGATTTCTACCAGAAACATGACAGGGTTTTTAAACATGATTTTCGGATTCAGCTTAACGAAAGACTGTCTGATCGCTTCGTTGACTAAATCTTTTTGAAACAATGTTTGTGATTGATTTTTCATTTTTTTGAAATAGTTATATAATTGTAAACCAATGGTAACCATTAAGGTTGATAAAGAGATAAGGGATGAAATGGATAATATTATTCAAGTGAATGATTCTATGAGAGGTAGACTAGTTTTCTTACGCTCTTCAATTCCTTAATGGCTTACGATTGATTTTAATTTTTATTTAGAAAAATATTGAAGTTGTTCTGCAATGGGACCTAGCGTAAGAGCAGGGAAGAAAGACAAAGCAGCGATTAAAAGAATGACCGCTAAAGTCATAAATCCAAAAGTTGCGGTATCCGTTTTTAAAGTTCCTGCACTTTCCGGAATGTATTTTTTCTGAGTTAAACATCCTGCAATTGCAATCGGGCCAATGATTGGGATAAATCTTGATAACAGCAGCACAACTCCTGTTGAGATATTCCACCAAGGTGTGTTGTCTCCTAATCCTTCAAATCCAGATCCGTTGTTGGCGGATGATGAAGTGAATTCATACAACATTTCACTAAAACCATGGAAGCCCGGATTATTTAATGTCTTCGCTCCGAATTCAGGGAAGTAAGCCGTTAAAGCTGTTCCAACAAGAATTAAAAAAGGGTGAAATAAAGCAACGATCATCGCGATTTTCATTTCTTTAGCTTCGATCTTTTTACCCATAAATTCAGGGGTTCGTCCGACCATCAGACCGCTCATAAATACGGCAAGAATGATGAATATAAAGTAGTTTAGAATTCCGACTCCACAACCACCATAGAAGCAGTTGATCATCATCGCTAAAAGCTGATTCATTCCTGAAAGTGGCATTGTGCTGTCGTGCATCGAGTTCACAGAACCTGTAGAAATTACGGTGGTTGCAATACTCCAATATCCTGAAGCCGCACTTCCGAAACGGATCTCTTTTCCTTCCATCGCTCCCAAATGATTATCGGTTCCCATTTCTGTAATTAATGGATTGCCCTGAGTTTCATTCACAATATTCGGAACGGCAAGTGCCAGAAAACCGATGGTCATTACGGTGAAAATAGTCCATGAAAGTTTTCTTTTCTTTAAATAAAAACCTAAGGCAAAAACCAACGCAAAAGGAATGATCATTTGCGTAACCATTTCCGTCATATTGGTCATGTAATTGGTATTTTCAAGCGGATGCGCAGAGTTGGCTCCAAAAAAACCTCCTCCGTTTGTACCTAAATGTTTGATGGCCACAAAAGCAGCAACGGGACCTCTGGAAACATCAACTTTATGACCTTCAAGATTGGTGATATGGTCTTTCCCTTCGAAGGTCATCGGCGTTCCGTTGGCAGAAAGAATAAAAGCGACCACAATACTTATCGGGATTAATATTCTGATCATTGACTTGGTGAAAAAATCGAAGAAATTACCTAATTCTGTGGTTGTTTTTTCTTTAAATGCTTTGAAAAGTACCGCCATTGCCGCCATTCCTGTTGCGGCTGTTACAAACTGTAAAAACATTAAGTATAACTGACTTAAATAACTGACTCCCGTTTCTCCCGAATAATGCTGTAGATTACAGTTAACCAAGAAAGAAATTGCGGTATTAAAAGCCAGATCGGGCGACATATCCGGGTTACCGTCTGGGTTTAAAGGAAGTAATGATTGATTTAATAAGATGAAAAATCCGATGATGAACCAAACTAAATTAATGGCTAGCATGGCAAACATATTCTGTTTCCAAGTCATCTGACGGTTAGGGTTGATCCCTGAAACTTTATAAATAGCATTTTCAATCGGTTGAAAAATTTTATCTAAAAAAGTCTTTTTATAACCGTAAACATCAGCAATGTATTTTCCTAAGAAAATGCCAATAACTAATGTGATTGCGAACATCGCTATGATGCCTAAAATTTCTGTATTCATGATTTTGATTAAAATTTTTCAGGTTTCGTTAAAACATAACAGATGTACCCAAAGGCTAGTATTGAAAGGATAAATAAACTCCACATAATTTTTATATTTTGTCGAAAAATTCAACAGATTTGTATAAAAGCCAAAACAGTACTGCGAAAAGCAGTATTAAACTAATGAGCATCATGATGTTACAATTAAGGTTAATAAAGTAAAAAGTACATACGATACAATCAAAAGACTGAATTTTGAGTGCTCCCGTTTTTTGAACGTTTTTCTTGAAATTGTCATTTTTAGAATATTTTATTTAAACTCTATATGCCAAAAGAAAGTCCGTTTTGTTGGAATGTGAGGTAAGTGATTTATTGATAGTATATTGCAGGATTTGGAAGTGATGCCAAAAAATAGAAAAGCCTATCAAAATGATAGGCTCGTTATTATAATGATAGGATGTTTTAGGCCGTAAGCAAAAGGCTGTAGGTAGATTTTAGTGTGAAAATTTCAAACTCTCAAACACTAAAACCCTCAAACCCTCAAACTCATCGTAGTTCGTATTCTTCCAATTTGCGATACAGCGTGGCAATACCGATTTCCAGCAATCTGGCGGCTTCCGCTTTGTTCCCTTTGGTGTATTGAATCACTTTTTGAATGTGCTCTTTTTCTAAAGATCGCATGCTCAAAGAATCTTTTTCTGTAGAAGTCACTTTTTCAGCGTAATGAGGCAGGCTTTCTTTATCTAAAATGTTGTCGTTCATTAAGATTAAACTTCTTTCGATGGTATTTCTTAATTCGCGGATATTTCCTTTCCAGTCGTTTTTTTCTAATTCTTTATAGTATTCCGGAGAAACCTGAACGGATGATAGATGCAGTTTATTCGAAAAAATATCAATAAAATTTTTAGCTAAAACTTTTAAATCTTCTTTTCTTTCGCGAAGTGGGGGAAGATTGATTTCGAAAACATTCAACCTAAAATACAGATCTTCTCTGAAATGTCCCTGTTTTATTTCATCTTCTAAATTCCTGTTGGTGGCAGCAATTAACCTGAAATCTGATTTAGAAACTTTAGTTTCACCCATTTTCATGAATTCCTTAGTTTCTAAGACACGCAGCAGTTTTGCCTGAAGTTCGATCGGCATTTCACCAATTTCATCAAGGAATAACGTTCCGCCGTTAGCTTCTTCTACTAGACCTTTTTTATCTTTTATAGCTCCGGTAAAAGAACCTTGCTTGTGTCCGAAAAGTTCACTTTCTAAAATTTCTTTGCTGAATGCTGAACAATTGATCGCGACAAAATTATTTTTCTTTCTGTCGCTTCCTTCGTGAATGGCATTCGCAAAAACCTCTTTTCCGGTTCCTGTTTCGCCTGTTAAAAGAACGGTTGCATCTGTTAAGGCAACTCTTTCTGCCAGTTTTTTAGCCTGAATAATTAACGGAGAAATTCCAATAATTTGATTGAATCCTTTCTGAATATTGCTTTTTTGAACAATCTTGGATTTATTGTCTTTTGCTTTTTCCAAGGTTTTATAGACCAACGGAATAATTTTCTCGTTATCGTCACCTTTTACTAAATAATCGTAAGCTCCGTTTTTCATCGCCTGAACAGCATCTGTGATATTTCCGAAAGCGGTCATCAAAATGATTTCAAGATGAGGATATTTTGTTTTGATGGATTTCACAAGATCAACTCCGAAAGCATCGGGAAGTCGGACGTCACTCAACACAACATCAAAATCGTATTGTTCGAGCATCGTCATAGCAGAACGCGCTGTGGAAGCTTCTTTTACGTTAAAATTTTCTTGGGAAAGGATCATTCCTAGTAATTTCAGGAGTTTGATCTCATCATCAATGATCAGAATGTTTCCGGACATGGTTGTAATTTTGGGAAAACTTAATGCAAACTTAGATAATTATTTTGGAAAAAGGCAAAGAAAGCTGAAGTGGGTTTTGTTGCTGGGGAGCCTTGTCAAGGTTTTAAACCTTGACAAGGCTCTTTGGAAGAAAAATAATTTCCAAGTTTAATAGAAGACAACTATTTGATATGATGACTTCATGAAAATTTACCGACAAAGGCCTAGCCGCGATAGTAGCGGTTACCCCGCAACAGGAACTGGGAAAGTTGGTGGGTTTGGTATTGGGAGCGTTGGCGTGAGGAGTATGAGTGGATAGCGCGAAACAGCTCCTGAAAAAATAAGTAATTCATAATTAATTATCGTTACAATAGATGTAATAATAGGAAAAGTAGAAAGCGTTCTTTTTTGATTGCTTACATTTGTATACATTCCAATCTTAAAAGAATGAAAATGAATTTATATATGACCGACAAAAGATATAAGGAGACGATTCATACCGATAAAAATAACTACGAATATACTACCATAACTCAGGACGAAAATAAAGTAAGAATTTATACCCTAAAAAACGGGTTAAAGGTTTTTCTTGCTCAAAATTTTGATGCTCCGAGGATTCAGACCTATATTCCTGTAAGAACGGGAAGCAATAACGATCCGTCTGATAACACAGGATTAGCGCATTATCTTGAACATATGATGTTTAAAGGAACTTCAAGATTAGGAACTCAAAACTGGGAATTGGAAAAGGTTTTACTAGACCAAATCTCTGACTTATACGAACAGCATAAAGCAGAACAGGATCCTGAAAAAAAGAAAGAAATCTATACAAAAATAGACGAGGTTTCTCAGGAGGCGAGTCAGTATGCGATTGCTAATGAATATGATAAAGTAATTTCTTCATTAGGCGCAAGCGGAACAAATGCTCACACTTGGTTTGACGAAACCGTTTACAAAAATAATATTCCGAATAATGAGCTTGAAAAATGGCTGAAAGTCGAGAAAGAAAGATTTTCTGAATTGACGTTAAGACTTTTTCACACTGAATTAGAATCAGTTTACGAAGAGTTCAACAGGGCGCAGGATAATGATTCCAGATTGGTGAATTATGAGTTGATGGACGCTCTTTTTCCAACGCATCCAAATGGTCAGCAAACGACTTTAGGGAAGCCTGAACATTTGAAAAACCCTTCTATGAAGGCAATTCATAAATATTTTGATGAATATTATGTTCCTAATAATTATGCAATGGTTTTCGTGGGTGATCTGGATTTTGAAGAAACAATTCAGCTTGTAGATCAATATTTTGGAGTTATTCCTTACAAAGAATTACCAAAGAAAACTCCAATCATTGAAAAACCACTTACTGAAATCGTTGAGCGAACAGTAAAAAGCCCGACAACACCAAGAACTCAATTGGCTTGGAGAACCGAAAGCTATGGAAGCCGAGAAGCGATATTAGCCGATATTATAGCAAATATTTTAAGCAATAGAGGAGAAGCGGGATTATTAGATTTAAATATTAACCAGACGCAAAGAATGCTTTGGGCACAAGCTTTTTCGGTTGGTTTGAAAGAATACGGATATTTTTCAATTGTTGCCGTTCCAAAAGAAATGCAGACGTTGAATGAAGCCAAAGAAATGGTATTGGAGCAGATCGAATTATTGAAAAAAGGAGATTTTCCGGATTGGATGCTTCCTGCCATTATCAACGATTTTAAACTTCAAAGAATGAAAGCGCTGGAAACAGCTGATGGTCTTGCAACTAATCTTTACGACACTTACATCAAAGGCAGAACTTGGGAACAGGAACTGAGCGAGATGGATGAATATTCTACCGTTACCAAAGAAGAAGTTGTAGATTTTTCGAATGAATTTTTTAAAGATAATTACGTTATCATCAACAAAGAAAAAGGAGTTAATGATAAATTATTAAGAGTTGATAATCCTGGAATTACGCCAATAAAGATCAACCGTGAAGCTCAATCTGAATTTTTACAAGAGATTTTAGCAGAAAAAACAGGAGATATTCAACCAGAATTTATTGATTATCAGAAAGAAATAAAAACGGAGGTCGTTAAAGATAAAAAACTAAGTTTCGTTAAAAATAAATACAACGAAATTGCTCAGGCTCACTTTATTTTCCCTTTTGGAAGTGATCACGACAGAGATTTAGGAATTTCTACCCAAGTTCTTCAATATCTCGGTACCGAAAAATTTTCTCCCGAAGATCTTAAAAAAGAGTTCTTTAAAATTGGAGTAAGCAACGATTTTAAAACCTCTGCCGATCAACTTTTGATCTCATTGAGCGGATTAGAAGAAAACCTTGAACAGGGAATTGAATTGCTTCAACACTGGATGCATAATGTAAAGCCAGATCAGGAAATTTACAATCAGTTTGTGGAAACCATTCTTGAAAATCGTGAAGCGGTAAAAAAAGATAAAAACCGTATTATGACGGCTTTGACGAACTATACAAAGCTTGGAGAATTCTCTCGTTTTACAGATATTATTTCTAAAGAAGAGCTTGAAAGTACCAATGTTGAGGTGTTTACAGACAAAATGAAAAAACTGTTTGATTATCCTTATCAACTATTTTTCTACGGGAAAAACTTTGAAAACTTCAGTCAGTATATTGAAAAATATATCGAAACGGCAAGTCTTCAAATTCCTGAACCTAAAAAATATCCTGAACCTGAGACGAAAGGGAATGTCTATTTCATGAACTACGATATGGTTCAAATGGAAATGAGTAAGATAGGAAGAGGAAATGAAGTCAACACCGCAAACTTCGGAAAAATCAATGTTTTCAATGAATATTTCGGAAGAGGATTGTCATCGATAGTTTTTCAGGAAATCCGTGAGAGTAAGAGTTTGGCGTATTCTGCATACGTTTCTTATGCTGCCAACGCGGAATCAGGACATCCAGATTATATCACAACCTACATCGGAACCCAGCCCGATAAATTGCAGATTGCAGTTGACACGATGAGCGAATTGATGAGTGAACTTCCTGAAGTGCCAACTCAATTTGAAAATGCCAGAAATGCCGCCTTAAAACAAATTGCATCAACAAGAATTACACGAACTACTATTTTCTTCAATACCTTAAGGTTGAAAAAAATAGGTATTTCGCATGATTTTAGGAAAGATATTTATCAACAGATCCAAAGTCTGAAATTTGATGATGTGAAACAGTTTTATCAATCAGACATAAAACCTGTTCATTTCAATACAGCCATTATCGGGAAACGAGAAAACCTGAATATGGAAGCCGTCAACCAAATGGGAGAGTTTAAAGAATTGACTTTAAAAGATATTTTCGGACATTAAAACAGGAAGCCACAAAGTGGCGACTTAACAAAGGGCAGGATGAAGTCCTGTCAAAAATACAATAGAACAATATCCAAAGTAATATTAAAACAAAAAGAGGCTTACTAAAAGCCTCTTTTTTATGTCATCACACAATCACCATCGCCATCCTGAAAATGAGGATCAAAGCCGTTGGGAAGGTTTTTAATAAGTTGTTTGTGAAACATATACCGTCTTTCCATATTTCGTTGATGGATTTTTGGAAATATATTCATCGATTCTGCTTTTTTGTTGAATTCTGTTTGGTAGCTTGTTAAAGAATTAATTTTATTCTTTACAATAAAATAGCTTAAAAATGTAACAAATTGTTCAAGATCAGAGGTTGAAAATAAATAGGATATTTTTAAATGACCATCTCTTACAAACAAAAGCGCACAAGTTTTTAAAGCATTTTTCTTATCATAAATTTTTATCCAAAAGTATTTAAAGCTTTCAGAAAAGCTGGAAAATAAATAGTTTTCTTCTTTAATTTTGCTTTCCAGAACCCACGGATTTTCTATTGCCCAATTGAGTTCTTTCGCATTTCTGTTGCTATGAAATTTTGAGATGAAATCAGAACTTTCTGCATCTATTTTATCAAGAATTTCAAATTTGAAATCAGGTTTTTGAATGAAGCAGTTTTTTACTGAAATAAGAGAATTTAATACGGAATCTCCTAAGCTAAAAAGAGGCTTTAGATTCTCTGTTTTAGGCTTTTTTGACGGAATTATCGTTGCTAGATCTGTACGGAAATAATATCTTTTTCCAATTTTAGGCTGAATATATTCAAAAGTACCCATTTTATTGTAGAGCCCTTCTGCTTCCTTCGTAAATTCTGTGAGCGCAAGATTCTCATGATATTCTTCAAATACCTTTTGTAAAAGCGATTGAGCAATTCTTTTTCCTCGGAAATTACTGCTTACGTACAACGTACTCAACCATGCATAATTAAATATTTTTCCATCAATGACAAAGTTATCAGGAAAGCATCCGATATAACCGGCTAAATTTTCATCGTCAAATGCCAAAATAAGTAATGTTTGATCATCATTTGCTTTTGGATTATTGATGTGAGATTGAGCTCGATGTGCTGTAATTGGCCGAAAATCGTATTTTTTGAAATCTCCGGATGATACAAATTCTCCCAATTGTTTTTTATTAAATGTCTTTAAATGTATCATTTCCTTATGATTTTATTTTTATTTAAAATACCTTTTAACTGATAATAAGTAATTTCTTTTTTTAAGATTGTCTCTGCATTTTTTCCAGTTTCCATCGGGATTCTTTGGAGGTTTTTTGAAATGCTGTCGAGCTTTATTCCTGCGCTTCCGAAAGTACAGAACATTTCTTTATTTTTAAATAATTCATCAAAAAAAGCTTTTTCAATGCCGAAATCTGTAAAAGGAAAAGCAAAACTTTCGTAGAGAAAATCGTTGTCTTTCAAGTAATCAAACGTTTTGTTGGTCGTTTCTAGTTTTTGATTTAATGTCAATTCGTTGTACAAAGGATGATCCCAACTGTGAGATGAAATTCCAAATCCTTTTTGAGTTAATGATTTTAATTGATCGAAACTTAAATAAGGCTTTTGTTCTTGTAAAAATGAATTGATGTTAATTTCAAGTGCTTCCGTCAGCTTATCCAGAATTTCTGTTTTGTGATAATTTAGCTGTAATATTTTCTGTTTGATTTCTGATTTCGAATCGCTTTTAAACTGAAGAATATTATATATTTTTGGTCTTATTTCTTTATTTTTTTCAATTTCATTGATAATTAAACTTGCTTTACAACGAAACATCAAATCTTTATTGTCAATGAAAGCCGGATTGATGAAATTGACGGCATAAATTCCTTTTCTTTCTAAAATCGGAACCACAACATCATAAAATTCCCTGAAACCATCATCAAAAGTAAGTAAGGCAATTTTCTTTTTAGTTTTAAAATTTCCGTTGATAAAATCCTTAAATTCTCCCCAATTCACAAACTGAAAATATTTTGATAAGTAATCCAGATCTTGCCCAAACTGCTTTACATTTTTATAATTAATGATATGATTAAGATGAGGTAAATTTTCATCAGAAACACAATGATAGACAGGTAGGCAATAGGGAAGAGGAAACGATTTTTCGATGTCATTTCCTGCAAAATTGGCTAGTAAATTTATGATTTGGTCTTTCATACAATAAAAAAGAATCTATTTAAATTAATATTAAAAATTTAAATAGACTCTTAAAGTTATCATTAAAAAAATTACTTTATCACTTTCATTTCATCGATCAGCCATTTAGAATCGGCATATTTATCGATAATAAAAAGAATATATTTGGTATCAACCATGATATTTCGACTGAAACGTGGATCATAATTGATGTCACTCATCGTTCCTTCCCACTGTCTGTCGAAGTTTAGGCCTACAAGATTTCCGTTAGCATCCAAAACCGGACTTCCAGAGTTTCCTCCCGTTGTATGGTTTGTTGCCGTGAATCCTACAGGAACATCACCTGTTTTATCTTTATAGTTTCCGAAGTCTTTTTTATTGTAAAGATCGATCAGTTTTTTGGGAACATCAAACTCATAATCTCCTGGAACATATTTTTCAATAACTCCCGCTAAATGCGTCTGAAAGCCGTAAGAAACACCGTCTCTTGGCGTAGAACCTTTCACTTTTCCGTAAGTTACACGAAGCGTAGAGTTGGCATCCGGGAAGAATTTTCTATCCTTATCAATAGCAATTTGCTGTGCCATGAACGTTTTTTGCAACGCATCAATTTTTGTCTGAAGAGATGTAAATTGAGGATCAGCAGTTTTCATATAAGTGTCTCTTATTGAAACGTAAAGCTGATAAACTGGATCTTTTTTAATTGTTTTAATTAATTTATCCTGATTAGAGAAAGCTTTTTCAATATCTGTACTAAGCATTGCTCCGTTTACAGCAGTTCTTCCCGTAATAATTGAATTTTTCGAAATATCTTCAATGACAGGAATGTTCTGAGCTTCATTTTTATACTTGTCAAAACCTGCAGGTAAGAATTGTGGTGCTGTTTTATTAGCATATAAAGCCAACAGTTTTGCAGTTACTTTTGCATCCAATTCTGCGCTGTAATCTTTGTAGAATGAAGTTAATTTTGTTTTAAGCTTAGTCAACTCTTTTTCATCCATTCTGCCAGATTCTACAGAAGAAATATAAGTGTAATAGTCACTTGCAAGCTTTAAAGTTTCTGCATTTTTGATTACTTCTGTGTAATAAGCATTATTTAAAGCAAAAGGAGCCTGATCGTTGTATAATTTATTTAATTGGTCTAAAGTTGCCTTTACCTCATGGTTTTTAGAAACTAAAGAACCTTCATACATTACTTTTTTCTCAACGGCGTTGGATTTTTTTAACCCTTCAACTTCACCGATCCATTTTTTCCAATAATTGGCAACAGAAGCAAATTTTGAAGCATATTTGATACGCGTTGCATCGTCTGCACGCATTTTTTCATCTAATGTTTTCAAAGCAACATCACGTACGGCAATTTTTGCAGGATCGATCTCTTTCATGATCTTTTCTACAGCAATTGCAGGAAGATATTCCGTTGTTTTTCCAGGGAAGCCGAATACAAAAGTGAAATCATTTTCGTTTTTATCCTTAATAGAAACCGGAAGATAATGCTTCGGAGTGTAAGGAACGTTGTCTTTTGAATATTCTGCAGGATTATTATTTTTGTCAGCATAAATCCTGAACATAGAGAAATCTCCCGTATGTCTTGGCCAAACCCAATTATCAGTATCAGAACCGAATTTTCCGATACTTTGTGGTGGTGCGCCTACCAAACGAATATCTTTATACGTTTCGATCGTGTAAGCGTAGTATTTATTTCCGTAATACATTGGTTTTACAGAAATAGATTGAAAAGATTCTGTTTTTTGTGAATTTTTATAAACCTCAATATTGGTGTTGATCTTTTTGGTAAGATCAGGTTCTGTAAGGTTGTCCGTACCTTCTAAAATTTGATTAGAAACATCTTTAATGTCTACAATAAAGTCTACTGTTACTCCCGGATTCGGAAGTTCTGTACTCATATTCTGTGCCCAGAAACCGTTTGATAAAAGGTCGTTTTGTACGGTAGAATGAGCTTGGATCTGACCAAAACCGCAGTGGTGATTTGTTAATAATAATCCTTTCGGAGAAATGATCTCGGCAGTACACCCTCCGTTGAACTGTACCACAGCATCTTTTATGCTTGCTTTTTGAGGATTGAAGATGTCTTTAGCAGAGATTTTCATTCCTAAATCTTTCATTTCCTTTTCATTGAGCTCTGTTGGGATCCACATTCCTCCGTATTGCTGTGCAAAAGCCATGGCAGCCGGCAAAAGAAATACAGATAAAAGTATCTTTTTTGTCATAATCAAAATTTTGCCCTAATTTACAAAGAAAATGGGAGATTTTGGTTATGAATTATCAGTTAAAAGCTATAAAATGGATAGTTAATTATTAGTGTCGATAAATAATAGGTCGGGCTTTACATTTTTAATCTAAATTTAAAACTCATAGGCAATTATTTTAGGATCATTCATTAATTGTTTAATTAACGTTTCATGATGTTTATTTTTACCTGTGAGTCTCCATGTCGTTGCGAGATTTCCAACAGTGTATTGCTGTCTTATCATCAGATATTTCAAATTATTATTTCTGAATAATTCTTCACAATGCCTTATTTCATCGGAAGCTACAATGGCAATTTTATATTCTCTGATCTTATGATTGTTATCGATAAAAGTTTGAAGGTAAGTAAGCGAACTTAAAATTAATAATACCAAAACGGTTCCCATCAATGATAAATAAACGTATCCGGAACCGACGGCCATTCCGATCGAAGCGGTTGCCCAAATCGTTGTTGCGGTGGTAATTCCATCGATTTTATTATCTCCTTTAAAAATAACTCCCGCTCCCAGAAAACCAATTCCTGTAATAATATTTGCGGCCAAGCGGTCAGGATTTTGTACACCTATTTTAATGGAAAGTATGGTGAATAGACAAGATCCGAAGCATACCAAAATAAAAGTACGCAAGCCTGCAGATTTGTTTCTATATTCACGTTCCGCGCCTATGAAAACACCCAAAAGAACAGAAATAAATATCAATAACAGCTCATTTTGAATAGAATGATCCTGTAAAAATTCCATTTTTTTTAATTTTAAACTTCTTTTAATAAAAATACAATAAAATCTTCATTAGTAAACATAAAAAAGACTGCCTATAAAGACAGTCTTTTGGTTGGCTGTTGAATTGAATTAATTTTTAATAAATTTCTGTGTTACCGCTTTATCTTTTGTAGATAATTTGATGATATAATTTCCTTTTGGAAGCTCAGAAACATTGATTGAGTTATTTTTTACACCTGATGAATTAATGATTCGTCCGGTTGTGTCATAAATCTCTGCTTTAATGATTTCTTTATCAGATTTAATTGATAAAATATCTTTTACAGGATTCGGATAAATACTGAAAACATCTTTGTTTTTATTGCTTTCTGAGGTTGCTAAAACGGTTTCATTCTGAATATTTGTTGTGAAAGTATTCGTAATGATCGGATGGTTGTAATCAAAATAGATTTTAGCCGTATTACTGAAACTGTCTCCTAAAACCAGAGTAGATTTTGTTTTAATTTTGAAAGAAACATATCCGTCGTTATTGGCGTCATCAAAAGGAAGCTGAATGTTTTCAAAGATAAATTCAACCGTATTTGGATTTGTAATTTTTGTTACAAAACTGTGACTTCCGTTAAGAGAAACGATGGATGAAAGATCAAATTTTGAAGCATCAATTTCGTCTTTTACAACGATGTTTTGGGCGTTTCCGTTTCCGGTATTTTCAAATCTGATCAGATAATGAACATATTCTCCAACCTGTGTTTCGGCAATGGATGTTCCTTCAAGACAGGTTTTGTCATTCGGGTCAAATGAATTGACAACGGTTTGATTTAATGTAAACGTATTATCTAAAGGCGTGTCGTCCGTAGCTCCGTTGATTTGTGCTGTATAATGAAGTACATCACCACCATTTAGAGGAGGAGTTGCAGTTGGCGTGTTTAATTTGAAAGTTGCTGTAATTTCTTTGGTTTCAAATGGTAAAAGATTAATGAAGTTCCAATTGAGAGTTCCTGTTGATTGAGAATTTGGAGCAATTGTAGCTGTTAAATAATTCATCAGATTATCATTAAAATTGAAAACAAGGGCTCCTGATTGCATTATAGTTCCTTTATTTTTGTAGATGATCTTATATTTAGCGTCAAACCCGGGAACAGCTGCAGTTATCGGAATAATAATCACTTCCAGATCATGATGAGTTCCATTTGGTGTCATGCAAAAATTCTGAGATAACGGACTTGTCTGTGCAGGGAAAGTTGCCGTAAAACTTAATGGAGAAATGCTGAAATAAGCCGGATTCTCAACAATCGGAGTAATGGTATGAGCTCCTGTAGGAACTGAAAAAGAATAATTTCCAGAATTATTTGTAATCATGCTTCCTGTGATTCCTGCTCCCGTTATATTAAATTTTTGGTAACCTTTATTAGGGTCACTTGCGTCGCATCCGTTATTATTAAGATCTAATTTGGTATTTCCCTGTATGGTATAGAAGGTTCCGCCTGGAGTGAACGAGCAATAAGAGTTAACGGTAACATTGGTATAACCATAACTATTATTTGACGTAATTGTTTGATTAATCTCATTTTCATCACAACAGATGTAACTCAAATTTGGATTATTTTGGTACAACCCAGATGTAAATCTTCCGTTCTTCATAAATATACTCTGCAGATTATTGTTAGGAGCATTAAATGAGTTAAGGATCGTGTTATGGCTAATGTCAAGCGAAGTAAGCTGATTATTATTAAGGAAAAGCGTCTGCAATAGAGGTATTTGCGAAAGATCAATACTTGTTAATTGATTATTGAACATTCTTAAATAATTTAATATAGGACTTTGGCTTAAATTAATACTTGCCAGATTATTATAACTTATTTCAAGTGATTTTAGCTTAGGTGTATTCTGAAGATTGATTGACGTAAGTTGGTTGGCTGAGCATGTAAGAGTTTCAAGTTTTGTTAGATTACTTACATTAAGACTGGTTAATGCGTTTGACGAAATGTTGAAGCTATACAGATTAACAAGCGAACTTACATCAATACTGGAAATATTATTGCCACTGCATAATAAATATTTCATCGTTGTACTTCCGGTATAGTGGATGGTCTCTACTTTTCCGTCTGAGCATGTTAAAATATTCATTTTTGGAAGATTGGAAACATCAAGATTTACAATATTTGCGTTTTTTACACTGATATTTTCCAGAATCGGGCAGCCTGTAAAATTGGCAGAAGACATATTGATGTTATCATCAAAACTTACAAGTTTCAAATTCTGCATTCCGCTGACATCTACAGAAAGAATGTTTGGGCAGTCGGATACATCCAAATATTCAAGATTGACGAAAGATTTTACTCCTACTATTGAGGAAATCTGAAAAGCACCGTTATTCGAACTGTAAATACTGATATTTCTAATGTTTGCCGCCTCGGAAAGCTGTATTTCGCCATCATTATTCGTATCAATTGAGATCCAATTCCCAGCTAAGTTTTGGGTGATTTGGTTGGTGGAACTTCCGGAAAGTAATTTAGCCTTAAACTGAGGGTCCGGAAAGTTAATGATTTGTGCACTGAGTGAGAAATATGCTAAGAATAGCACAAAAAAGTAAATGTTTTTCATGGGTTAGTGATTTAGTGTGCTAAATATACAAATAAAATAGTATTATGAAAAATATTTGCTTTTTAATTTTGATTGTTGAATAAAAACTATCTATCATTGTATTTTGTTTAAATTTTTATTGAATTTTAAATGATTTGAAAATTGTTTAGTCCACAAAAAAAGACTGCCTTTAAAGACAGTCTTGTATTATATAATTTATTTTTGAATTAATTCTTAATAAATTTCTGAGTCATCGTTTTATCTTTTGTAGATAGTTTGATAATATAATTTCCTTTCGAAAGTTCAGAAACATTGATCGAATTGTGTGTTACACTTGCCGAATTTAAAATTCTTCCTGCAACATCGTAAATTTCTGCTTTCACGATTTTTTCTTTTGATTTAATAAATAAAACATCTTTTACAGGATTCGGATAAATGCTGAACTGAGTTTTATCATTATTGATTTCTGATGTTCCTAAGGTCGTATTATTTTGAACTATTGTTGTATAATTATTCGTAATAATTGGATGGTTATAATCAAAATAAATATTCGCTTTATTACTGAAGCTGTTGCCAAGATTTAAAGTAGATTTCGTTTTAATTTTAAATGAAACATATCCGTCATTAGTCGCATTATTAAATGGAAGTTGGATGTTTTCAAAGATAAATTCTACAGTATTTGGATTTGTAATTCTCGTTACAAAATTATGGCTTCCGTTCAGTGCAACTAAACTTGATAGATCAAATTTAGAAGTATCAATAACGTCTTTTACAACAATGTTTTGTGCATTTGCTGTTCCGGTATTTTCAAATCGTATTAAGTAATGAACGTAATCTCCAACTTGAGCCTGAGTAATTGATGCTCCTTCAAGACAAGTTTTATCATTTGGGTCAAAAGAATTGACAACGGTTTGGTTTAATGTAAATATGTTATCCAAAGGTGTTTCGTCTGTTCCGGCATTGATTTGAGCTGTGTAATGTAGTATATCTCCACCATTCAAAGCAGGAGTTTGCGTTGGGGTATTTAAAGTAAATGTAATTGTTATTTCTCTTGTTTCAAAAGGAGTAAGATTGGTGAAATTCCAGTTTAATAATCCTGTAGATTGAGAATTTGGAGCTAATGTTGAACTTGAATAGTTCATCAGGTCATCATTGTAATTAAATGATAAAGTACCGGATTGTGCAACGTTTCCTTTGTTTTTATAAACAATTTTATACTTTGCAGCAAATCCTGGAGCAGCAGCATTTATCGGAATGATTACCACTTCCAGATCATTGTGGGTTCCGTTTGGTGTGAAGCATAAATTTTGTGTCAGAGGACTTGCCTGTGTAGGGAAATCGGCCGTAAAGTTTGTTGGAGAAACATTGTAATAGGTAGGGTTTTCAAGAATTGGAGTAATGATATGATTTCCAGCTTGTAAAGGGATATTGAATATTCCTGTTTGGTTCGCTGTGTAAACACTAGAAACTCCACCCGAGTTGATCCCGAATTTCAGATAGGGAAACTTAGGATCCGAAGAGTCACATCCATTATTGTTATAATCGTAAGATACAGTTCCTGTTACTTTATAGATGCTTCCAGCCGGAGCCAATGTGCAGTAAGATGTGAAAATTGTATTGGCAAGACTGGTATCTAAACTTTGAACCAAAGCCCTTTCGCTGTCATCATCTACACAAATATTTTTGATATATTCTGTATTTAAAACCAGTAAATTAGGGTTTCCGTTTTTTAAATTAATATAATCCAGTGTTTGCGGATTTCCGGAATTGCTTGCAACGAATTGAAGTTCTTCCAGTTGAGGAGCTTGCGATAGATCGACTTTCTTTAAATATCCGTTGTTGTAACTTACATTTACCTTTTTTAAGACAGGTAGATTGGTGAAATTAATATTATATTGACCGGAAGTATAATTATTATAGTTTGAGGTGAAATTTTGTAAGGCAGGTAAGTTTCCGATATTCAGAGTAGTAAAATTATTGCTGCTTACATTCAGTGTGTGTAGTTGCGGTAAGTTTGTCAATTGAAGATTAGTAAGTTTACGGTTAAATTGAAGAGTTTTCAATTGAGGAAAATCATTAAATGTAAAAGAAGTAAAATTTCCATACGTGGCAATCTCGCTTTTCATGGAAAAGTTTTCCAATGTAGTGTTGGTATTTCCAAAATTTAGAGTATTTAATGAGTAAAAGTCTTTTAATGCAATGCTTTTCACAGCAGGTAAATTGTTGAATGCCAGATCGCTTAAATTAATGATGGTTCCCGGACCAGAAATTTGGGGGGCTTCAATGGTAATATTTTCCAGCAATGGAAGGTTTTGGAATGTATAGCCTGTTCCAAAATATGTTTTCTTAATCGTTAAATTCTTTAAGTTGGGTAAATTATTTAAAGTCAATGGAATAACTTTGGAATTATTTAAAGTAATACTCTCTAA